>JAABUZ0100000975.1_pt1 | contig 59550 bp, 59 predicted proteins | sample 5562091 | NCBI WGS metagenome assembly JAABUZ01 (sample SAMN12813069, study PRJNA571459) | rock metagenome | isolation source: Antarctica rocks | place: Antarctica: Victoria Land, Linnaeus Terrace sud | collected 2015-12-21 | reverse complement strand
CCCCAACGGCGACGGCCACGGCGGTCGGGGATACCTGCAGTGGTGACGAATTGATGCGATTCGCAGGCGCAAGCACCGCAAACATCGGGGATACGGTGTTGATCTCCATTACATCGTCGCGGAATCACACCAATGTTGTTGTCACCGGGACCGATAATCCCGTATTCCTGCGCGTGCGATCGGGACAAACAGGGTACGTGTGGGACTATCAGGTGGTGATCAAGACGCCCGGCAGGCACGACTACACATTTTACGTAGACACTATCATTCCGTGTACGGCGAACTTCTTTACCACGCCGAATATCGTGCCCACCTCGACGGCAACCATCATGCCCACGCAAACCAGTACCTCCACCCCCACGCCATCACCCACGGCCACGAACACCGCGACCACCACGCCAACGGCGACGCAGAGTCCACCCGCAACCATCACCGGCTTCAATCCACCTCCTCCGGGCAACGGCGGGCAGTTGATCACGATTCTGGGCGCCGGCTTTGGTCCCACACAGGGCCCCACCGGGGCAGTCTATTTCATCACCACCTCATCCACCGCCACCGGGGGCAGTTCACCAACGCCCGGTAGCGTGCAGACGGTCACCGTGCGAAACTGGTCGGATACGGCCATGGTGGTGCAACTGCCGACTACCCCGGGGACGTACCGCGTCCAGGTGTTCGCGAACAACAGCACGGGCGGTAGCAACGTTGTGCCCTATACTGTCCAATAGTTCCGACAGTACCGGTCATGTGGACGGCTTCTGTTCCTTCTGAGACACACGCCGTATCGCTGACACGACAGCATCGAACAGAGGAGTCGTAAGCGTGTTGCTGGTTCCGTGTTCACGGCGCGTGGCGCTGCGATGGGCTCTGCGTGCCCCGGTTGCGCTGGCCTTGAGTGCCTGCACGGTTGGTCCATCTCAGAAGACGACCGCCCCTCAGCCATCACCCATGCCGATCTCCACCGCGATAGCGTCTCCGGTGACAACGCCGTCGGCGAACGGCGCAGCAGAGGCAACAGGGTCGCCATCCGCCGCGACTCCCGGCGCAACTGCCGCTCCCGCCGTGACGGGCACTCCAGCCGCGGGAACGCTCCGGTTCACCGCAACGGGTTCCACGGATGACATTGCGACGCTCCAACGCCTGACGGATGCCTTTATCCAGAAAAATGCCGACGTGCCGGTACGCTTCGAACCGGTGACGGCGGAGTATGCGAAACAGACCGAGGCGGCCCTTTCCGCGGGGGGCGCGCCGGATATCGTGATGGTCGATTGGCAACAGTTCGGGTCGTGCCAGAAGCGGGGGTTGCTCGCCGACTTGACGGGTCCACTGGGATCGGTCAAGGCCGACACCGCCGGATGGTATGCCGTCTTGCACGACTTTTTTGGCGTCGGTACAACCATGCTGGGTGTTCCTCTCACCTACTCGCCGCGTGTCCTGTACGTCAATAAGGCGATGCTGGAGGCCGCTGGTCAACCCTTTCCCGATGTGGCGTGGACGTGGGAACGCTTCACCACGGCTACCCGTGCCCTGGTGAAAGGAGACGCCTCCGCTCCATCGCACGTGGGCTTGTACCCGAGCACTGATCCCCTGGACTGGATCAGCTTTGTCCTGGCTGCTGGCGGCGATGTGTTCGACCACCCACTCGATCCAACGCAATGTGTCCTGGACACGCCGTATGCGGCAGATGGATTGCAAAACTATGCGGACCTCTGGTTAAAGCATCAGGGGGCCGCGAATCCAACGACGTCGCCGTCAGGCACGCCGCTCAAAGCGTTTATGGATGGCACCGCGGCCATGGCGGTCGGTCCGCGTGACTGGGTAGCGATGTTGAAAGGCGTTGATCGCTTTGCCTGGGACGTATCATTTCTCCCCGCTGGTCCCGCCGGCCATGCTGCGCCACTGGTCGTCACCGGCCTGTCGGTGCCGAAAGACTCCCGGCTCGTCGCGAACGCGGCGAAACTGCTGTCCTTTCTCAGTGCCACCAAAGAAAGCCAGATTGAGATTGGCAAGTCGGGGAGCCAGGTGCCTGCGCTGCGGGTGGCGGCGACTGCGGCAGACGCGCATCCCGACCAACCCCGGATCAACTATAAGGTCTTTACCGAGGCATTGAACTTCGCCGCGGGCCCCTATCGTTCGCCGTCCTGGGCAGATGTCACTGCACAGTGGAGCAGCGACCTGGACGGCGTTTGGAAAGGATCGACCACCGCGGCTGATGCACTGAAGAGCAGCGCGCCGAAGGTAACGGAGCTCCTTCGCAAAGGTCTGGGGATCACGCCGACGCCACAGCCCGGTGCTTTTGGCACGCCGGGCAGTGCCACGCCGCGTGCGACGCGATAGACACGATGGTGTCCACTGAGCCGCATCCCTGGTTGCGGGCATTCGCTGCAGTCGATACAATGCCTACCCAGAAGGAGGACGCCGGTGGACCGATGCACGAGGGGACAATCCATGAGCGGTGTGCGGCGCTCCGGTTGCTTCCGGTGACGTTGCTCGATTCCCTGACGGCGGCAGACATGAACGCCGAGGAACTGACCCATGTCCTTGTTGAGGCGTTTCCTTATATCACCTATTTTCAGGGCAAGACGATTGTCATCAAGCTCGGCGGCAGCGCACGGGAAGAAGAGCGCGGCGTGCTGGAAGATGTTGCATGGCTGCGCAAGCTCCGCGTCAACCCGGTGGTGGTTCACGGTGGCGGTCCGACGATTAATGGCTGGTTGAAGCGGCTCGACATTCCCAGCCGCTTTGAGCATGGGCTGCGGGTCACATCCGCCGAGGCCATCGATGTCATTAAGATGGCCCTCATCGGAGGTGTCAATCAAGACCTCGTGGCGCTGGTCAACACGATGGGTGTTCGCGCCATCGGTTTGAGCGGCATCGACGGCCAGATGATTCAATGTGACTTTAACCGCGAGTATGGCGACATCGGGTTTGTAGGCGAGGTGCGGGGTGTTGACCCAACGCCAATCCACCGGCTGACCGAGGCGGGCTATATCCCCATTATCGCCCCCATCGGCTACGGTCCGAACGGAGAGGCTATGAACATCAACGCCGATACGGCCGCTGCCGACGTAGCGGTGGCGCTTCGGGCGGAGAAAATGATCTTCCTCACCGACATCGTTGGCATACTGGATCAGCGGCAACAACTCATCGAGCGGGTAGATATTCAGGCACTCGAAGGCTTGATTGAGGACGGTGTCGTCTCGGATGGGATGATTCCAAAAGTGAAGGCCTGTGTCAGGGCGATGGCGGGCGTCCAGCAGACGCATATCATAGACGGGCGGGTGCCCCACGCGCTCATTCGAGAACTATTTACCGATCGTGGTGTTGGCACCATGATCGCCCATGGATCGCGCCTTTGATGCTCTCATCCGCGCTCAAGGCGCTCCACGGACGCGCCCGTAGGTAGCCCCGGATCTCGCTCGTGCGTGGCTGTGCCGCGACCGAGGGGAATCGGGGCGGGAGAGCGCGACAGCCATCCATACATGAACGGTAGTGAGGAGAATAGCGTGTCCAACTGGGCTGATCTCGAACGCGAATACATTATGCAAACATTCAGACGTCTTCCCATCGTGCTGGATCACGGCGCGGGATGCACGGTGAGCGATACCGATGGAAATGAATATCTGGACCTGGTAGCGGGTATCGCTGTCAATGTTCTCGGCCATGCACACCCCGCGGTGGTGCGCGCCATCACCGAGCAGGCGGCCAGACTGATCCATGTCTCGAACCTGTATTATACCGTGCCTCAAATAGAACTGGCCGAGCTGCTGGTGAAGAACAGTTGCGCCAGCCAGGTCTTTTTCTGCAACTCGGGCGCCGAGGCCAACGAGGGAGCCTTCAAGCTGGCCCGCAAATGGGGGCAGCAGCACCGGAACGGCGCATTTGGCATCATCAGCACCTTCAACTCGTTCCACGGTCGCACCCTGGCCGCGCTTGCGGCAACCGGACAGGCGAAGTACCAGGACCCGTTCCGACCGATGCCCGAAGGCTTCTCGCACGTCACCTACAACGACCTCGACGCGATCAAAAGCGCGACGAATGACCAGACGGTGGGCATTCTGCTGGAACCGGTGCAGGGTGAAAGCGGCGTGCGGCCCGCTGACCCCGAGTACCTGCGGGGCGTGCGGCAATGGTGCGACGAGCAGAACCTTTTGTTGATCTTTGATGAAGTACAGACGGGCATGGGGCGCACGGGCACCCTGTTTGGCTACGAGGGGTACGGCGTCGAACCAGACATCTTCACGATGGCCAAGGGACTAGCGGGCGGCGTGCCCATCGGAGCGGTGCTGGCAAAAGAGCGCGCGCTTGCCTTCGGCCCCTCCGACCACGCAAGCACCTTTGGTGGCAATCCGCTTGCCAGTGCCGCCGGTGTGGCGACCTTGAGGACCGTGATCGACGAGCATCTGCCGGAAAACGCGGCACGGCAGGGCGCCTACTTCGTGGAGCAACTGGCCGAGTTGCGGACCACACAGCCGATGATCACCGATATCCGGGGACGCGGCCTCATGATCGCGTTTGACCTTGGACGTGATGTGGCGGGTGACGTGGTGGCGAAAGGGCTCAAGCACGGTGTCATCCTCAACAACACGGGGCCGGCGACCGTGCGGATGGTGCCACCGCTCATTCTGTCAAAAGCCGACGTTGATCGTGCGATCGACGCGATCGAAGCCACGCTGAAGGACGTCTAACGAGGTGGTACGGGGGCGGGAGACGCTGCTGATTTGGGAGCCGTGCTCCCGCATCCCTGGGAGGCTGTTGTGGATAAAGTAGTGCTGGCATACTCTGGCGGACTCGACACGTCGGTCGCTATCCGGTGGATTCAGGAGCAGTACCACCTTGATGTAGTGGCACTGAGCATCGACGTTGGCAACAATCGTGACCTGGAGGCGATTCAGGCAAAGGCGCTGAAGATCGGCGCGATCAAGTCGCTGGTGCTTGATGGCAAAGAACTCTTCGTTAACTATTTCGTCTGGCCCGCACTCCAGGCGGGCGCAATCTATCAGAACCAGTATCTTCTCGCGACCGCGCTTGCGCGACCGTTGATCGCGAAACTCCTTGTTGACGTCGCGCGCGAAGAAGGGGCGACCGCGGTGGCGCACGGTTGCACGGGTAAGGGCAACGACCAGGTGCGCTTCGACGTTTCCGTCCAGGCGCTCGCTCCGGACCTCAAGGTGATCGCCCCCGTGCGTGAATGGCGCATGAGCCGCGACGAATCACTGCGGTACGCGGCCAAGCATAATATCCCCGTTCCGGCCACCGTGAAGAGCCCTTTTTCCGTTGACGAGAACCTGTGGGGACGCAGTGTGGAAGCGGGCGTCCTCGAAGATCCGTGGCAGGAGCCGCCCGAAGAAGTGTACCTCTGGACGTCACACCCGGCTGACTGGCCCCATTCGCCGGAGTACGTCGAAATCGAGTTCGAACGCGGCATTCCCGTGGGGCTGGACGGCGAACGTCTCGGCGGCGTGCAACTGATCGACCGCCTGAACGAACAGGCGGGCAAACACGGAGTTGGCCGCGTGGACCACATCGAGGACCGCCTGGTGGGCATCAAGTCTCGGGAGGTGTACGAAGCACCCGCGGGTCAGACGCTTTTCGTGGCACACGCGGCACTCGAATCGATCACCCTCAGCCGCGACACGCTACGGTTCAAGCAACTGATCACACAGGAGTACGCGCAACTTATCTACAACGGCCTCTTCTTTTCGTCGCTGCGCAATGACCTGCAGGCATTCGTCACCAGCAGCCAGCGGCACGTGACGGGCACCCTGCGCGTCCGGGTGTTCCAGGGACAGGCGGTTGCCGTGGGGCGGAAGTCTCCCGCGTCGCTCTATAACGAGGGCCTGGCGACCTACACCGATGAAGACACCTTCGACCACACCGCAGCCGTTGGCTTCATCAAGCTCTTCGGGCAGCAGACGCGCACAGCGGCTCGGGTCCACCAGCTCGGGCAGGGTGCCGACGATGAGCCGATGCTCCGGCTTGCCCAGCCACGGAGTATCGAGGCCGACTAGGCGGCGATTCGTGGCGTGACACAAAAGAGGAGCACTCCCATAAGGGAATACTCCTCTTCTGCCTGCTGTCGCTGACGCCGTTATTATGCGGTGCGCGTGGCTTTCGCGGCGGTGCGCAGGCAGCGGGTGCAGGCGTTGATCTGCCGACGCACTGCTCCAATCGTAATCGTGGTACGCTGAATGTTGGGTGAAAAGCTCCTATTGGTCTTCGGGGCGCGGCGGACCCATTTACTGGTCCTCGCCTGGTGGCGAATATTGCGCCCGGCCGCTGGCACCTTTCCGCATATGTCACATTTCCCTGCCACCGGTGGGGCCTCCTTTGACGTCAGATGTCTGCTGTGCGTAAAATCACGTTCTATCAGTGTAGCCAAAACGAGGGGAGTCCGCAACCACCATGGCCAACGGAGAGAGCGCCAGGAGTGATCTCGATGTGGCAATGCCACCTGCCTCCACGTGTACCGGCCAGGTACTGTCCCAGGCACTGATTGCAAGTACCCACTGGCTGAGCCAGCACGAAGCTCGTATCAACGCTCTCAATGTCTTCCCCGTGCCAGATGGCGACACGGGAACGAACATGCTCCTCACCATGCAGGCGGCAGTGGCCGCGATCGAATCTGAGACATCGCTCGGGGCGGGAGTGATCGCGGCGCGTGTCGCCGATGGTGCATTAAAGGGGGCGCGCGGCAACTCGGGCGTCATCCTGTCTCAAATTCTGGCTGGTTTTGCCGCCGCCATTAAAGGGCACGATCTACTTGGCGTCGCCGAACTGGTGCAGGGGTACGAGATGGCGGCGGCGTGGGCGTATCAGGCGGTCACCCGGCGAGTTGAGGGCACGATCCTGACCGTTGCCCGGGAAACGGCCGAGGCAGTGCGGGCCGCCGCTGGAGTAGGCGCCGACCTCGTTACGCTGATGACCATCGCTGCCGATGCCGCCAAGGCATCAATCATCCGGACGCCAGAACTGATGCCGCTTCTCAAGGAGGCGGGTGTGGTCGATTCCGGCGGGCAGGGCCTGGGATGCATCATCGAAGGGGCCACACGCTACGCCACCGGGCAAAGTTTGGACGCTCCCACAGACCTCCCCCTGGCCCGGCCGCTGGCGACAGCGGCGCGGGAGACAGCACATAGCCTCGACGAGCACGGCTACTGCACCAACTTTATGGTTCGTGGCGAGCGGCTTGACCGGACACGACTGCGGGATGAACTGGGCGCCTTTGGAACATCCATGCTGGTGGTTGGCACGCCGACGCTCCTCAAAGTACATGTGCACACCGAACGCCCCGGCGACGCACTCAACCTCGGGGCCGCGCAAGGCGAACTGACCGGTATTGAAATCACGAATATGCGGGATCAGGTAGCACAACTGGAAACAACAGGAGCGAATGTTCCTCCTCCTGCCGCGCGTGCCGAGCAGGATATTGCCATAGTCGCGGTGGCGCCAGGAGCAGGGCTTGCCGCCGTCCTCGCCAGTTTCGGCGTGTACACGATCCCCGGTGGTCAGACGATGAATCCGAGCATCGGCGAACTCCTGACCGCTATCGAGGAGTGCAAGGGACGCCAGGTCATGCTCCTCCCGAATAACCGCAACATTGCCCTCGCCGCACGGCAGGCAGCCTCGCTCGCATCCCGTCCGGTGGTCGTTGTGCCGACAACAACGGTGCCAGCCGGTATCGCGGCCAGCGTTGCATTCTCTCCCTCGGCTTCACTGGAAGAGAATGCCAAGGCAATGACCGAAGCAGCCGCGAATGTCGATGCCGTTGAACTGACCTCTGCGGCACGCGACACGGTCCACCACGGCCAGACGATCTCGCAAGGAGACGTCATTGGCTTGCTGAATGACGAACTGGTCGCGCATGGCATGTCCTTCGTCGATGTGGCGCTCGCCGTTCTTGCCAAAAGCACGCATGCACAGCCAGATATCGTTACTATCTATACTGGTGACGACGCAGACGCCACTGAGGCGGCAACCGTCGCGGAGCGGATCAGCGAGCAGTACTCGGGCGTTCAGGTGGACATTGTGGAGGGCGGACAGCCACACTACCGCTACATGATAGGAGTCGAATAGATGGCGCGACCCGTCCGAATCGTGACGGACAGCACGGCCGACGTGGCGCCCGCGCTGAAGTCAGCGTGGGACCTTACCGTCGTGCCGCTGACCGTTCACATGGGCGGAGAGACGTATCGCGATGCCGTCGACCTGACGGCCCAACAGTTCTATGAACGCCTCGCACGCGAAAAAGAGCTCCCCCGCACATCCCAACCATCGCCAGCGCTCTTCGAAGATGCGTATCGGTCGTTATTGGATGCCGGGTATGATGTGGCGTCCATTCACATTTCATCGGGCTTGAGCGGAACATACAACTCCGCGACTATCGCCGCGCAACATTTTCCCAAAGAATGCATCCGTGTCCTTGACAGCCGTATTGTCTCACTTGCCCATCTTCTGGTTGTCCGGCGGGCCGCACTGCTGGCACAGCAAGGCGCGGATCTGGACACGGTGGCGGATGCCGCGGTACAGGATGCGGAGCACGGCGGCCTGTTTGCCATGGTGAATACCCTGGAGTACCTGCAACGCGGCGGACGCATCGGCGGACTCTCGGCATTTCTTGGCGGACTGCTGTCAGTAAAGCCGATCCTGGGACTGAAAGAGGGCAAGGTCATCGCGGTGGAACGGGTGCGGACACGTCCCAAAGCTCTGGATCGGCTGGTACGACTCATCGCTGATCAACAGCCCTTCTCCGGCCCCATTATCGTGGGGCACGGCAACGATCTCGAAGGGGGCGAGCAGTTGCGGAAGAAACTGGCAGAGGCGTTACCAGGAGTCGAGATCCTGACCGGCGAGATCGGGCCCGTGGTCGGCACCCACGCTGGTCCCCATGCGGTAGGAGCGGGGTTTATCCGGCAACCGTGAGCGGCCGTTCATCCTCGGACGAGACCTTGCTGCGCGAACTGGAAGAGCTGGTACGGCGCAGGACGTGTTGGATTGAGCCAGCGCGCCTGCGTCAATGGCTCGCACGAGTGCGGCGCGATGGATCACCACTGCTGGGCGCCTCGGCAGAGACGCTGGTCGCGCTGATCGAACAGGCTGCTACATCAGGCGACCGTCAAACGGCTGCGAGCGAGGCGTTGCGAGCCACCGCACAACTGCGCTCCAAACTGCTCCCGGTGCGGCCTACGGAGCCGGAGGCGGTCGGTCTGTCTCCTCCCCTGCCGCACGTAAAGACACCGCCGCGCCAGCAAACCATGGAAACGAACGCCGAGCTTTCGCCAGGCGAGGCACGAGAAACCCTCTTTCCCAGACCTTTGACGGCGGTACCAAAGCCAGCGCCGCCCATCACCGCCCCGGCGGGTGCACGGCAAGCATCAGGACCGGGCCCGGCCAGAACCACAGGAGGCATGCGGTCGGCCAGCAAGGCAACCGCGCCGCACGGTGGTTCCGAGGCAACGAGTCGACCGGTGCCCGCGCTCCTCGATATCGCTCTGTCTCCTCTGGCGACGGTCGCGCGAGCTTCCTTCGTCCCCACCGTGGCGGACGGGACGACGAAGGTACGGGACGCATCGGCGGCTTCGGTGGCGAACCCACACGGGAATGCGAAACCTGCGGGGAAAGCGAAGAAATCAGCGAGAACGAACCAGCCCCTGACGCTCACCACTCCCGTGAGCGACATCCGGGGAATTACGGCTAACTACGCGACGGTGCTGGAGAAGGCAGGGCTCTCCACGGCACGCGACCTGCTCTTTCATATGCCACGACGGTACGATGACTATTCCCACCTCCTGCCCATCGCGGCACTCCGGCCAGGGATGGATGTCACGATTCAGGCTCGTGTGGCGCGGGTCGATGCGGTGCTGGCAAAAAAGGTGCGGCGTGTGGTCGCGATGTTGAGTGACCCATCGGACCAGATCACCGCCGTGTGGTTCAACCAGCGGTGGATCAGCCGCGACCTGCACGTAGGCGATGAGCTGTTTGTTTCGGGACGGGTTGACAGCTTCGGGGGCAAACGACAGTTGAACGCGCCACAGTTTGAACTAGTGGCCAGCGCAGGCGAATCGCTGCACACCGGGCGGTTGGTGCCCGTCTATCCACTGACGGCCGGTATCACCAACCGATGGTTGCGCGGCAAGATCAAGTTCGTCGTCGATGAACTCGCACCCGGTCAACCAGACCCGCTGCCCGCGGCGGTCCGCCAGCGCTGGCGACTCCCGCGTTTCAGCGTTGCACTGGCCGAAGCGCACTTCCCGACCGACGTGGCGTCACGCGACCGTGCGCGGCACCGGCTGGCGTTTGATACGGCGCTGCTTCGTCAGCTCGCCCTGCAGCAGCGAAAGCTCACATGGAAACGGGAGCAACCGGGCGCTCCACTGCCGTTGCCACCCACGGAACGGGATCGTTTTGAACAGTCATTGCCATTCGCGCTGACTGGCGCGCAGCGACGAGTTGTCGATGAGATTCTTGCAGATCTGGCATCCGGGACGCCAATGGCGCGTCTGTTACAGGGTGACGTCGGCTCTGGCAAGACCGTGGTGGCCGCAATCGCCGCCTTCTGCGCGATGCATCACGGCTACCAGGTCGCGCTGATGGCGCCAACAGAGATTCTTGCGGAGCAGCATTTTAAGACGCTGACCGGTCTCTTTCAGGAGTATCCGGAGCTCCACGTCGAATTGTTGACCGGCAGTACCCCCGCTGCCGCGAAACGAGCAACGATGAATCGTGCCGCTACCGGTCAATCACAGTTCATCGTGGGCACGCACGCGGTCATCCAGGAAAAGGTGGCATTTTTCCGTCTTGGTCTCGCGATTATCGATGAGCAGCACCGCTTCGGCGTGCTGCAACGCGGCATGCTGCAACAGAAGGGCTTCAATCCGCATCTTCTGGTGATGTCGGCCACGCCGATCCCGCGCACGCTGGAACGAGCGCGCTACGCTGACCTCGATGTCTCGATCATTGATGAACTGCCGCCGGGGCGTACACCCGTGAAAACAAGAGTGGTGCTGCCTGACCGCCGCCAGGCCGCCTATGCCTTCGTACGTCAGCAAGTGGCGGAAGGGCGGCAGGTCTTCGTGATCTGCCCACTTGTGGAAGATTCGGAGGTCATCGAGGCTCGCGCAGCCACATCAGAGTATGATCGCCTCCGCACCGACGTCTTCCCTGAACTCCGTCTGGCGCTGCTCCACGGTCGGATGCGTCCTTCTGACAAAGATCACGTCATGCGCGCGTTCCGCGACCGCGAGTTCGATATCCTGGTCTCGACCACGGTCATCGAAGTAGGCATCGACGTACCCAACGCGTCGGTCATGATGATCGAAGGCGCCGAGCGCTTCGGGTTGTCGCAGTTGCACCAACTGCGTGGCAGGGTAGGCCGTGGCGCCCACGAGTCGTACTGCATGCTCCTACCTGGTGAGCACATCGAAGAGGCAACGCAACGGCTGCGGATCGTCGAACGCACGTCTGATGGCTTTTCTCTGGCCGAACAGGACCTCAAGCTGCGCGGTCCCGGGGAGTTTTACGGCGTCCGCCAGAGCGGACAGGATGAGTATCTGGACACAGAGACGATCACCGAGGCACACGAAGCGGCAGCTGAAATTCTCGCGATCGATCCGGACCTTCGTCTGGACGAGCATCAACTTCTGGCGACTCTTGCGGGCGATGCACGCGAACGCCTGGTGGACTTTAATTGACCGGTGGCGCCGAGTTGCTGACGCGCTACAGACGGACGCCGTACGCAATCGACATCGCGACGAGGCTGATGATCGAGCTTTCGACAATGGGTATATCACCGATGACATAAGGACTCAAGTGTAGCGCATCGGAGGCGGGAAAACCTGCCATGAAACCCAGCGCTGCCACCACCACGTAGGCCACGAGACGACGTCCCGCCTTTCCCACCAGCAGTCCGTACGCCATACCGTAGATGGCGCTGAGCAGCCCGCTGAGCACCAGCGCGGGGGCCCCGGGCATCACGCGATGTCTCCTGCTCCGAGCACGCGCTCACCCTGGTAAAAGACGATCGCCTGTCCCGGGGAGACGGCACGCTGTGGCTCGTCAAACCGCACGGTTACCGATCGCGCGTCGCGTGGTTCGAGCGTAGCAGGGTGCTCGACAGCGTGGTAGCGGATCTGCGCGCTGATTCGCGTTGGTCCCGTTGGGGCCTGGCTTTCCGTAAAAGAGCAATCAACCGCGGTAATCTCCTGCTTCTGGAGTGACGATCCCTTGCCAACGACCACGGTATTGGTCGCGGCATCCAGGCGCGTGACAAACAGGGGAGTCTTGGCGGAAATGCCCAGGCCCTTGCGCTGGCCCACGGTGTAGTCGGTCATGCCGGTGTGCGTGCCCACAAGCGCGCCTCCCTCGTCCTTGATCGGCCCCGACGTGGGCAGGACGGGCAGCTGTCGGCGCAGAAACGCGCGGTAGTCGTCGGACGTAACAAAACAGAGTTCCTGACTCTCGGGCTTGGCGGCGATATCAATCCCATGTGTCGCAGCCGCGGCACGAGTCTGCTCCTTCGTGAACTGACCAAGCGGAAAGAAGCTCCGGCGTAGCTGTGCCTGCGATAGCTTCGAGAGCGCATACGACTGATCTTTGCGGCGGTCCAGACCGCGAAGGAGCGACGCTTCGCCAGTGGTGGGGTCACGCTCGACGCGGGCATAGTGGCCTGTGGCGAGCAGTTCGGCGCCGATGGCTTCGGCGTGCTGCCACAACGCCCCGAACTTAATGTACTTGTTGCACCGAACGCACGGGTTGGGCGTCGTGCCGTTCGCGTACGCGTCGATAAAGTGGTCCACGATAGCGCGCTTGAACTGCTGCTCGACGTTGATGATATAGTGCGGGACGCCGAGGTCATAGCAGACGCGCCTGGCATCCTCGACGGACTCGAGCGAGCAGCAGCGGTTCTCGCGGGTGGCGTCCGGGCCGTGCTCCTCGCTCCACAGACGAAGCGTCATGCCAACGACCTGATACCCCTGATGGACGAGCAGGGCTGCGGCGACCGAGCTATCAACGCCGCCGCTCATGGCAACGACAACCAGCGGACGGGCCTGATCGGACACGCAATGCTCCTTATCGACAGCGATGGAGGGCTTGAGTCACTGTACCATGGGGCAACGGCCATGAACATCGTGTTCACCGATGGCTGGCTGCTATAGTACGGCGTGTGAGTGGTTGTATGGGACAGGAGGACATCATGCGCACAGGGTCGGGCGAGCATACGTATGAGTGGATCGAGCCGTGGGCGAACGTGCCGGAATCAGACGCGGTTCGACAGGGGTGGGCGCATCCTGGCGTGGCTGTCACCGGTGGTGGGAATGTCGTGACGTTTCACCCTGGGGAGCCTTCCGTCCTCGTCTTCAACACCGACGGTGCCTTGCTGCATACCATCGAGACTGGCCTGGGCGAAGGGCATGGCATCACGGTCACGCAGGAAGGGGAGCGTGAGTACCTCTGGATTGCCGACCCGGGATCAAAGCGCAGGCGCGTCGGAAGCGAGCTTGAGCAGTCGAGCCACACCGGACAGGTGGTGAAGTTCACGATGGATGGCCAGCCGGTGCTGACCCTCGATCGGCCCGACCTGCCCGTCTATGGGCAGGGAACGTACGCTCCCACATCCGTCGCCGTCAATGAAGAGCGGTTTGGCGGCAATGGCGATGTGTGGGTCGCCGACGGGTACGGCCAGAGCCAGGTGCATCGCTACAGTCAATTCAACAAGCGGGGTGAATATCTGAAGAGCATCACCGGAGCCGAAGGCAGCGCGGGCAACTTTGCCACCCCGCACGGCATCTGGTTTGATACACGCAAGACGGAGCCGGAGTTGTATGTGGCGGACCGTGGGAACCGGCGCGTGCAGGTGTATGACGCGGATGGACACTTCAAAAGGGCCTTCGGGACGGACTTCTTGACGAGTCCCAGCGGGTTCGCTCGTGATGGCGACCACGTGATTATTGCCGAGCTTCGGGCGCGGCTCGCGGTCGTCGACGCCGATGACCGGCTGGTCTGCTACCTGGGGCAGAATGAGTCGGTGTGCGTCGAGGATGGCTGGCCAAATATGATGGATGAGCGCGGGGTTCCTACGCGCACCAACCGCCTGCAACCGGGAAAGTTCAACAGCCCGCATGGGATGGCCACCGACCCGCACGGCAACATTTACGTCGCCGAGTGGTTGATTGGTGGCCGGTTCATCAAACTCGCTAAGGTGTGATGCAGCGCGAGCGGCTAGCCGCTCGCGCTCGATACTATGCGGTTAAACGGGCTTGAGCGTCCCGTCGAGCAGCATCAGAACGGCAAACGAATCCGAGTACGGGCTGTTGACATAGATCGGGTCGGTCGGCTTGGGCCAGCCTTTGACCCGAACGCCTTCGAGCGTCGGGTTCTTGGCCCACCGCTCGTAGACCGGGACCAGAGGCAGCAGTTCGTTGAAGGCGCGTGAGACTTTGAACACAAGGTCTTTCTGCGCGTTAACATCAAGGCCCTGCGCAGACTCGACGACCGCCTTTTCGAGGTCGATGTCGCCCACGGAATCCGTCTTCTGTTTCAATGGGAAGTCGATGCCCTTGCCACCGTTGTTGGAGGCCAGGGTATTGTGGGTGAACAGGTCGGCCACGAAGGAGAACTGCGGGTGTGGTTCGCCCGCTCCCCATCCGATCATGGCAAGGGAAAAGTTCCCCTTGTCCACGTCGAGCGGTTGCTGCGTGAACGTGACGGATCTCACCGTGATCTTCATCCCGAACCGCGTCAGCTGATCGGCCGCATTGGTGGCGATGGCCATCGTATCGACGTACTCGGTGATGCTTTCCAGGTCGAAATCGACCTTGGTGCCATCCGCGGTCATCCAGATGCCATCGGAGCCCTTCTTCCAACCGACCTCCTGGAGGAGTTTGGTTGCCGCGTCGATATTGGTATCGTAGCGCTTAAGCTGTTTGATCTGGTCAGCGGTGAGCCACTGGGGAACGAGGACGTCGCTGAAGCCGGTGAAGTATTTAACGCCCGTACCTTCAACCCCACCGGCGACAAACCCGGCCTGATCCCGATCCAGTGCCATCGCCATGGCCTGGCGTACCCGCTTGTCGCCAAAGACCTTCTGGACCTTTTCGTTGCCAAAGTTGAAGCCGATGGATGTCCCGCTATAGGTCGGTGTCTGGACAAGCTGGATCCCCTGGTCGGCTAGCGCCTTCAACGTTGCCGGCGCAAAACCGTGCGTGGCGTAGTCAACCTCTTTTGACAGTACCAACGGTGTCACGGTTGGCGTCTCGCCGTTGTAGATGACAATCTTGTCGAACAGGACCTTGTCGGCGTTCCACGCGGTGGGTACCTTGTTCAGCGTGAGTTGCGCATTATTAATGCTCGGCACGTCGATGTTGAACGGACCGGTGGCCAGGAATGCGGGTGGGCGAAATGCCTGGAAATCCTTGAGCAGGTTTTTGCCCTCGGGATCTTCCATGGTCTTACCCGAATCGAGCAGTTTGTTCGCCTGATCGGCATAGGTGCCGTACTGCGCGGTCGGGACGATCCGCATTTCCAGCATATAGCGCTCGACGATCGTCGATGGCTGCGCCATGTGCAGCATGACGGTGGTCTCGTCCGGAGTTTCGACCTTGTCGATGTACTTCCACAGGACGTGACGCAGAATGCGCTGTACGCCAAGAGTCGTGGCCACATCCTTCGAGGTAAATGTGGTGCCATCGCTCCATTTGACGCCCTTACGAAGCGTGACCTTGAACCGGTCTGGTGGCATAAACTGCCACTCGGTCGCCAGCAACGGCACATACTTTCCAGCCGCCCATTGATACTTTGCCATGGGCATCTGAATCAGATCCTGGTAGATGCCGATGCCAATGTTCTTGGGGACGAACAGGTTGAAATGTCCGGTCGGTGGGATGTCGTAAGGATACGCTCCATTGAACACCTTGCCGCCCGCGGTTTTCGCCACAGCGGGGGCAGTGGTCGGGGCGACAGCCGCGGCAGCGGTCGGGGCGACGGTTGGTGCACTGGTCGCGGCAGAAGCGGCTGCGCCAGTGGTCGGCGCCGATGTCGCGACCGAGCCGGGAAGCGCCGGTTGCACCACGGTGGTCGGGCCGGCCTGCGGTCCCGACGGCTTTGTGGCGGCTGCCTGCGGGGCCGCAGCGGGTTCGGTTGCGCCACAGGCAGCGAGGAGCGTGGTGGCAAATGCCACACGGCCGAACTGCACCATTGCCTGCCGACGCGTGAGCCGGGTGCGAGGAATGCTCGTGGGATCCTGTGGTTCCATATTGTCCTCCTAGAGCCGCGTTCCGCGGCCCCGCGATGCGGGGAACACCCCCACACATTCATGCGGGCAGTTTCATCACCCGGGCAACGGGTGTGGCTAGCGCGGCAGCAGTGTCACAAATGCCACCACGATCGCGGCGAAGAGCAGACCGATCAGGAGCGTAAAGACGGTAATGGCGAATTCGGCCGTTCCGGGATGCAAAAACAGCAGCATCCCGCCCGCCATCACGATCATAAACATCGCGAGCCGGAGCCCGGCCCGGCCAACCTGTGGATCCATCGTTAGACCGCCACAGCGCCCGTCCGTTCGCGTGCCACCACGTGGCAGGCGGCGCGATGGGCAGGCTCAATAGTGACCAACGCGGGTGAATACACGTCACAGAGACCCTCCTCAAAGAGCGGACAGCGCGGGTGGAAGGTGCAACCCGAGGGAAGTTTGAGCAGACTCGGGATGTCGAGGCTGCGCAGCAGGAGTTTGCGCTTGGAACGGGTCAGATCGGGATCAGGCTCAGGGATCGCCGCGAGCAGCGCGCGGGTATACGGGTGCAAGGGATCCTTTGCCAGGGCAGGAGTCAGTCCGTATTCGATGACGCGTCCGAGGTACATGACGGCGATACTGCCACTCCAGGCAAAGTACTTGGCGATGCCGAGGTCATGCGTAATAAAGACAAAGGCGACGCCCAGTTCGTTGCGCAACCGGAGGAGCGTGTTCAGGAGACTCACGCGGATTGAGACATCGACCATCGACACCGCTTCATCGGCAACGACGAGGCGGGGCTCGACGGTCAATGCGCGAGCCATCGCGATGCGCTGCCGCTGGCCACCGCTGAGCTGATGGGGATACTTGTCAATGAACTCCTCGGGTGGAGTCAGGTCGACCAGTTGCAAGAGTTCCGTGACACGGGCGCGCGTCGCTTTGGGCCCCTTCGTGATGTCGTGGTGGATGAGGGGGGCCGCAAGCGTGCTGTAGATCGTATGCACCGGATTGAGCGACGCGTATGGGTCCTGGTGAATGATCTGGACCGAACGGCGGTAGCGCCGCTGGTCGGCGTCCTGGCCGTGCCAGATGTCTCGTCCTTCAAACAGCACTCGGCCGGATGTAGGTTGCCGCAGCCCGGCCACCATTTTGCCGAGCGTCGTTTTGCCACTCCCGCTCTCGCCAACCAGGCATGTGATCTCGCCCGGCATGACCGAGAGGGACACGTCATCCACCGCACGGATCACGCCCCGGCGGGTGTGGAACGTCTGGCTGGCGCGTTCCAGTTCCAGGATGGGTGTGGTTGCGCTCACCGTGGTGCTCCCTCGCGCGACTTTCGGACCTCGGGCCAGTGGAAACAGGCGGCGGTGTGCCCGGGCTCGACCTCTTCCAGCATCGGGTCTTCTAACCGGCAGCGATCGGTCGCGAACGTGCAGCGCGGGTGGAATGAACACCCCCTTGGCAGCTTTATGAGGTCCGGGGGGGATCCGGGAATGGCTGAGAGTGCCACGCTATCTCCCGTAGCAACCGGAACCGCGTCGAGCAGCCCAGCGGTGTATGGGTGGGCGGGCTTATAGAAGACCTGGCGCACATCGCCATACTCGACGATCCTGCCAGCATACATGGTGGCAACGCGGTCGGCCAGTTCCGCGGCGAGAGACAGGTCGTGCGACACAAAGAGCATAGAGAAGTTTAATTTTTCACGCAGGTCACGCAGCACATCGATAATGGCGCGCTGGGTCAGAATATCGAGTGCCGTGGTGGGTTCATCGAGGATGAGGAGTTCCGGCTCAAGCAGCAGACTGAGCGCGATGAGAACGCGCTGGCGCATGCCACCGGAAAGCTCGTGGGGATACGATTGCATCACACGGGCAGGCTCGAGTTGGACCATCTGGAGGAGTTCCGAGCCACGTTTGAGAATGTCTGCCTGGCGCATGGTCCGATGGGCGCGCACCGTATCAATCATGTGATCACGAATGCGAATTACGGGATTGAAGGCATTGAGGGCGGCCTGGAAGACCATCGCGCACTCTTCCCAGCGATAGCGGCGAAGGTCGTCTGCATTCAGCGCGAGAACATCAACATTTTTCCCGGCGCCAAGGTAGCGAATTTGTCCTCCGGTGATGTGTGCGGAGCGGGGCAGGAGGCGGACCAGGGCCAGCGCGAGCGTTGTCTTGCCGGAGCCACTCTCCCCGATCAGCGCGACGCTCTCCCCCTTGCGGATTTCGAGACTCACGCCGCGGACTGCCTGTACCGCACGACCACGGCTATCGTAATTCAGCGTCAGATCATGGACGGAGAGAATAGCGGGGTGTAGAGAGCGCGGTGCGTCTGGCGTCGCCGCCTCTGGCTGCTGACCAACCATCTCCTGCATAGGTTAGCTCCCGCTCCGTAAGCGTGGGTTGAACGCCTCTTCCAGCGACCGTAACATCGTCACCATCGCAAGCTGGACGACGGAGATCATCAGGATGGGCGCCATGATGTACCACAGGCTGTTCTTGTAAAAGATGGCCCCGCGAAACCATGCGAGGTTGAGCATAATGCCCCAGTTGTGGCCCGCAAGCGGGGCAAAACCCAGAAGATACAGTCCAACCTGCGAGTAGATGGCGTTGGTCATGGAGAGCACGAAGTACATCACGATGTAGGCACGCATGTTCGGCAAGATCTCGCGGAACAGGATATGGGCCGTACTCAGGTCGAGCGCCCGTGCGGCCTCGATGTAGTCACGTTCTTTCAATGACAGCACCTGTGAGCGAACCGTGCGGAGCAGGACAGGCCAACTGAGCGCGCCGATAATAAAGGCCAGCAGGATGGGGCTTTGCAACTTGAGGTAGACCGCCAGGACCGCCTGGAGTGGAAAGATGGGAATCGTCAGCACGATGTCAGCAATGCCAGTAATAAACTGATCCGTCCAGCCACCCGCATACGCGCTCAATGCTCCAAACGTGACGGATATCAGTACCGAGAGCGTGGCGGCAACCGCGCCCACCAGCAGCACCGTTTGCCCGCCCACGAGCATCTGCTGGAGGATGTCGCCACCCTCATAGTCAGTCCCCAGGGGATGCTTCAGAGAAGGAGCGACGTAGACTTCCAGGACATTGGGGGGGGATAGCTTCACGACATAGGGCGCGAAGAGGCTGACCACGACGATAAACCCGAGTATCCACGTTGCTACCAGGCCCGCACGGTTGTGCGACAACGCCCGCCCGGTAAGCCGGAGTGTTTCGATGGTGCCTGACCAGAAGCGATAGAGCCAGCCCCGGTTTTCGGCTTCAACAGCAGCGACGGCCATACCTTACTCCTCGGTCTGGACGCGGACGCGCGGGTCAATTCGCCCGTACAGCAGATCCGCGAGAAGGTTGGAGACCACTACCGAGATGGTAATGATCAGCAGGATGCCCTGCAGAATGGTGTAGTCGCGCTGACCGATGGCGGAGCCGAGGATGTATCCAATGCCCTGGTACACAAAGATTGACTCGATCAGGATAGAGCCTCCAACGACAAAGCCCGCGGCAATGGCCAACTGCGTCACCAGCGGGAGAATCGCGTTGCGTCCAACGTAGCCCGTCGTGATCCGCCAGTCTGTCAGACCGCGCGCCCGGGCTACGGTCACATAGTCCTCATCGATGACGGAAATAGTATTGCTTTTCATGATCAACATCCACGTGCCTACCGTGGTGAGCACATACGTGATGATGGGAAGGATCGCATGATGGAGCGCGTCGAAGAAAAACGTCGGGTTGAGACCGACCTGTAAACCGGGTGAGTACGATCCACGGAGCGTGGCGACATTGAACACTTTGAGCTGGATACCCAGAATCACGACCAGGAGAATCGCGGTAATGTAGGAAGGGATGGAGTGAAAGATGGAGCCAAGCGCCGTGAGCACGTGGTCAAGCATAGAACCGCGCGTGTAGGCCATGATCATGCCCAGCGCCACGCCGAGGGTAAAGCTGATGAGCAACGCTGTCCCTACCGAGAACAGCGTCCACGGCATATACCCCAGGACCACAGAACTCACGGGCGTGCCGGGGGAAAGAAGTGAGTTACCGAGGTTTCCTTGAAAGACCTGGCCGAGGTAGTCGATGTACTGGCGCCACATTGGCTCGTGGAGATCCACAGCGAACAGCGCCGCCGCCTGGTTCAGAGCATCCTGGTACGACAGACCATACTGTCCGATGAGCGATTGCACGTATACTTCTACCGGGCTGCCAGGCATCAGGTGGACAATGAAAAAGGTCAGCGTCATGACAATGAAAATGGTCAACAACGCTTTGAAGATACGATTCACATAATAGTTGTTGGTGATCCGCCACAGTCTACCGCGTGGCGTGACTGCGAGTGCCGGAGGCGACTGGGTCAGCGTTGCGCTACTCATGTGAGCATCCTATCGAAATGGCGGGACGGTATCAAATATGACACGAGGTAGGGTGCAAGGAGGGGAACTGGGAGGCTGTTCGGACACGCCATCATATGGGCAGTGTACGCAACCAGGATAGGCATGTCAAGCGCCAGGTGGCCACAGGGAGAACGCCGTTGTGGACTGAACCGCTGACGGGTCATCTGGAATCAGCCCTCCATGTGCCGGACGATGCCCGTGATCTGCACATGGCGATACCCTCGGATCGCCCGCTTCACGTCGGGCTGATTTCCGACACGCACCTCTCCGAGCATGGTCGGTCTGTACCGCAAGGCGCGCGAGAACTGCTGGACGGCAGTGACTACATCCTGCATGCGGGCGACGTGGCGTGCCAGCGCGTGCTGGATGAACTTGGAGACATCGCGCCGGTGTTTGCTGTTGCTGGCAATGTCGATCCGCCCCAGCTGCGTCGTACAGTACCCGAATGGTTGACACTGCGCATCGGATCATGGCGCATCGTGCTGGTACATGACGCGGGGGAACGGGTGGGCGGACGCGGACACCGTGCGACCGCACGGTACGGCTCGTTGCATGTGCTGATCTTTGGACATTCGCACGAGCCGGGGGTCACGACGGAATCGGGCGTGCTGTTGGTAAACCCGGGGAGCGCGGTGCAACGGCGGCGCGCTCCCCGCCACACGGTTGGCCGCCTTGACATCTCGAACATGCTGACAGCGATGATTCTGCCTTTTACACCCGCATGAACGGCTGTGCGGGGAGAGTACACCGTGCCAGCGCTGCCCGAAAGGCACTGCCCGCGACCACGCTACACGACTGGTACCATACGATCAGGATAGCGGCGGACCGTGTATGGACCGACGCAAGACGTGGCATCGGTCGGGGAATCACGATGGAGGGCAGCAATTGGCATTCGATGAACGCGTTGGGGCGGCAGACGCCGCACTGTGCGGTGACCTGTGGCGCGGCGACGGTGGTTTTGGCTTCCTGGAACGCATGGTAGACGCATGCCACGGGCGGTTCGCGGGGACAGCCGATGAACGCAACGCCGCTGAGATGATCCTCACGGAGTTCGGGAAGCACGGACTCGAACTGGTGCGGCGCGAGCCGTTCAGCTACGACGGCTGGACTCGTCTTGGCAACGCGACACTTCACCGATGCGACACATCAACGGCCATTCCCACGTTCAGTCTTCCCGGGTCGCCTCCAGGCGACGTGGAAGCCGAGGTGATCGACCTTGGGTGCGCGACCCATGAAGAAATTGCGGCGGCGGGTGACACGCTTGGGGGGAAGATCGCGATCATCAGTGCCGCGACGCCGCAAGGGGCAAAGCCCGCACACCGGAACGAGAAAATTGCCCGTGCGGCGCGTCGGGGAGCCGCGGCGGTGCTCTGGATGCGCGAGGAGGCCGGCCAACTGGCGGAGACCGGCAGTCTCTTTTTCCGCGATGCGCCGCGTATCCCTGGTCTGGCGATCACCCGAGAAGATGGGCTGCGGCTCTCCCGCCAGTCGAAACAGCGCCCCGTGCGGCTGGCCCTCCACGCGGAAGACCGACCAGGGCGGATGGAAAGCTGGAACTTGCTGGCCGAACTGCCCGGCACTGACCTGGCCGATGAAGTCATCATGGTTGGGGCGCATTACGACGGCCACGACCTGGCTGAAGCCGCTAATGATAACGGCAGCGGGGTGGCGGCGGTGCTCGAAGCGGCACGGGGCCTGGCCGGGCAACGTGGCGTGCTGCGCCGCACCGTCCGATGTATCGCCTTCGGTGTTGAAGAACTGGGCCTCTACGGCGCGCATGCCTACTGCGCGGCGCATCCCAGGGACCTCGATGCGGTACGCTTTCTCTTCAATCTCGACACCATCGCGTCTCCCGGAGCGACCAAAGGCGTGTCCACGCAAAAGCGGCCGGAGTTATGGGCGCCACTGGAACAGATCGGACAGGCGATGGGGCAGCCGTTCCCGGTGCGCGACGACCTGTCGATGTACTCCGACCAGTTTCCCTTCGTGATCGCGGGTGTTCCGTCAGGACTGTTGACGAATCCTGATGCGCCGCGAACGGGGGGACGAGGGGAAGGTCACACGACATCCGATACCTTGGATAAGGTACATCCAGTGTCGCTCAAGCTCGGTGCGCTCTTTACCGCCCGTTTGGTATTGTACCTTGCGACGATGGATGCGTGGCCAGCGAAGCGCAGGGAGCCACAGGAGACACAGGCAGTGCTGGAAGAGGCGGGGGTGCGGCCGACCATGGAGATGGAAGGGACGTGGCCCTGGACGGGACAGAGTCGGTAACCTGGCTACGGAATGAGGAGAATAGAGCAGGGGCAGGGAGCCAGCTGGCTCCCTGCCCCTGCTTTACTCATAGGACAGGTCTGGTCGATCTGTGGGTCTAGCGGCCCTTACCGTGTCCTTCGTTCTTCGCCTGACCACCAGTACCCTTGGCGTTGCCGTTGTTGTTGGCATGGCCGTTGGCGTTGGCGTTGCCCTTCTGGGCCTGACTGTTGCGCTCGTCCTGGTCTCTGTCATTGTCGTTTCGCGTGCTCTGGTTGGCCACCATCGTGGGAGTTGCCGTAGCAGCAGGAGCGGACGTCGTGGGGGTTGCTGTTGCGCGCGGTGCGGAACCGCTCACGCCGTCGCGGTCGTTCTTCCGCGCCACTTCAGAAACTGCCTGGCCATGGTTGCCATCCACGTTCGCATCACTGTGCGCCACTGCGGACACGTCCTTACCGTGGTTGTCTGGCTTGGCCTTGTTGCGATCATCCCGGTCGTTATCGCCGTCGCCACGCGTGGCTGTCGGTGACGCCACTGCCACAATCGTGGGCGTAGCGGTTGCTGACGCAGATGCCGTCCTCGTGGCGGCCACCGTCGGGGTAGCTGTGCGATCATCCTGGTCGTTGTCGCCGTCACCCGTGGCCGAGCGAGTAGCCGTGGCGGTTGCCGTGCTCCTGGTCGCAGACGCTGTCACGGTGGCGGTGCGGTCATCCTGGTCGGCTGTGCGCGTAGCAGAAGCCGTCGGTGTGAAGGTGACGGATGCCATCGGCGTCAGGGTCGCCGTCGCTGTTGCAGTACCGTCACCGAGATCGTCGGCCTGCTGAAGCACTGACGCGGACGTCAGGTGCTTGAAGATGCCACCGGCAAAGGAACTGCCATCGCTTTTCATCGCAAACGACGGGGCGACGGTCGCCAACGTCAACGTCCCTGCAATGCCAAGTGCCGCAAGTTTTTTCATGGGTCTCCCAAACTCCTTACGCAAATGCGTCTCCGGGAACGGTTCCCGGTTGGTATCTGGTCTGGTGATCGATCTCGCCGAAGCAATGTCTCCAGCATTCCTGATCACCCGTACATATCTACCTACGATGCGATAGGCTCCGTGTCACACATTTCGGGTATGACGGAAAACTCCGCTGAATGACCGGGTTCTGTCCCTGGAGCACATGCAGTGACGCGACCGGATGGGGGAGACAGGCGAAACCTAGTACTAGGCGACGCCGGGTGATGGAGCCCCACGCGCAACTGACTGTGCGTGACCTGGTGGTCTTGCGAGACGTGGTGCGGTTCGGAGCACTCACGGTGCGGCAGGTCAGTCGGCGGCACTTTTCGTCGCGTCAGCGGGCGCATACGCGGCTGGCGGCACTCGTCGCTGGTGGATATCTCCGTGGTGAACGAGTGTGGTATCGCGGCCCGAGTATCTACCTCGCCACGCCTGCCGGGGCCAGGCTCGCCGACGTCGGGTTGCCCTCGGGGCATCTGGCCGTGGCAACGCTCAGTCACCACCTTGCCGTGGCGGACCTGGCCGAGCACCTCCTCGCGGAGCATCCCGGTGCCTCGTGGGTTACCGAGCGGAAGTTGCGACGTGACGGGATGGCGGCAGTGCGTGACCGGGGCGACGGCCGACTCCTCGAAGGCCTGCCCCATGTGCCCGATGGCGTGCTCGTCTTACGGGATGGGAGGCGGGTGGCGGTGGACCTGGAGGCCTCGCCTATGCGGCAGTCGGCGTACGAGCGCATCTTCGCGTGGTACGTCGGCACCCCTGTAGCTTGTTCGTGCAACGCTGCGCATAGGCGGCGTACGAGCGCATCTTCGCGTGGTACGTCGGCACCTTCGACTACGCCGCGATGCGGTGGTTCTGCCCGGCACCGGCTGTGGAGGCGCGGCTGCGAGCGCTCGTCGAACCGGAGCGGATGGACGACCCGATCAGCGTCGAAGGGCTGCCAGCAGGAGATCACGGCACCCAGTGCTGAACGCCATCACTGGGTGCCAGTAATGAGGAGCACGTACGGAAGTCGTGTGTTGAACTGGGGACCACTGGCTCACGGCTTCCACTTTCGCCCTCTCCGGCACGAGGAGTCGTGTTTGGTACCACTATGAGAGTTAGCGCCCGTCTCGAGGCAACCTGGCGCGATTTTGAGGCATTCCTGCCAGCATGTCCGCCTTGCACGGCCGTGTATAGTAAGGAAAAGGTGGCGGCGTCATACACGTACAAAAACGGCAAAAACAAGAAACACAACGGCAAATGAAAACGAAAAACGAGAGGAACGTCCCTATGGTTACTCGTGATCGCAACCAGGAAGAGGCTCAAGCCGGCATACGCAACGGCCATGCGAGCGACCACGTCCAGGGAACAGAGCACGAGGACAGTGCCGGTACGACGCCCGGTTCCACGTATGTACTTCCTGCTGACCTCCAGCGCTCTTCCGACGAAGCACTCCGGAAGTTTGAACGCCAATATCGCACGCTCGCCGACCAGTAAGAGCGGCCATTCTTCATTCGGTACTTCACGCTCGAAGAAGCCGAGGTCCTTCATCGGGAAGTCGTGTGGGGCAGCGGGAGCACACCACAGCCGCTCGGAGATCGAAACGGGCTTGAGTCCGCTCTCAACAGGGGAAAGGCCGCGGCTTATTACGAAGGTGCGGACCGTATTCGGCAAGCAGCGCTGATGACGGTTGGTATCGCCCAGACGCAACCGTACCTCGATGGCAACAAACGCACCGCCGCACACATCTGCGTTGTTTTCCTTGACGTCAATGACGTCACCATCATCGAAGAGGGTTTTGCCATCGACGAGCAACTGATCTTGGTCGCTGCGAGCGGCGATCCTCGTGCCATTGCGGAAGATCGCTTCGAAGCATGGCTACGACTCCACACGCGGTGAGAAAGATCGCCCGACGCTCCAGATCTGGCGTCATTACCCTCGCGACCCCACCGATGACGTACCCGGCCACATATGACATGGGGCGACGCCTTCACACGGATACCCACCCTCAAGGTACGGATTCGTGTCGCGCACCCACCACCAGCGCCGAACGCTCACGGAACTGCTCGCCGATGCCAACGTCTGGGCCGACGCCCTCACGCCCGCCGACGTCCTCCTTCACATCGGCAGTCCGTGCGAACCCGACCCTACCACAGCGGAGGCGCACCTGGACCATGCGGCATGATTTGTTTGGGACCATGAAGTGCGGGCTGGACGGAATTACCGTTTCTCCTGGGTAGCGCCCGTACCGGTCTGCACATCATTTCCTGATCGATGGCCCGCCACCGTCCCGGTCTTGTCGCCTTTCGCCCGGGGCGTTTGTGCTGGTCCGGTTGCTGCCGCGGTTGAAGCCGTACCCGCTATCTCGTGTGCCCCAGGCAACGCCGATGTTGCCCCACCATCGCGGTGGGCTGAGGTAGCCGTGACCTTGCCTGACGGCGCGTCGAGACGTAGAGCATGCGATGCGCCAGGAACCAGGTTCTGCTGTGTTTGGGCCGCAGGTTGGTTGCTGGCATCAGGCTGCGCCCGCATACGATCTTCCGGTACGGTGGAACGCTGTTGCGGCTTGACTGCTTCGATCTCGGAGGTCCGGTGTGCCCCAGGTGCTGCCTGTCGTTCGCTGGCAGCCGATCGTTCGTCTCTTTCATCAGAGGTTCGAACCGACTGACGTTCGTCAGCTGCGACACGCGGTGGTGCCACCTCCGCGGGTCCGTGGTCGGGCTGGCCGTCATGCCGTTCCGCCGTCAGCCTGGGAGAGCTGGTTGTTTGATCGTCGTGGCTGGCACGGAGCGATGGTGCTGGTGCCGTACCAGGCTCCTGTTGAGCAGTCCCGGCTCTGTCTGAGACAGACACGGGAAGGTGTGCAGGGTGATCGCTGGCCGACGTACCTGCTGATAAGGTGACCGTCGTCTCGCTCGCGACGCCTCTGAGTCCTGCAGGCGATGTCGCATCCGAACCATCCGTCGCTCTTGTGGATTGGGTCGGAGCACGTCGCCCAGCCTCTGTGCTTGTGGAAGACGTTGTACGGTTCTTCGCTGGCGGCATGGAGGTTTCTGAAACAGCCCCCTGGAGCGCGGGTGCCACGGGCTCGCGGGTAGATTCGGGTATCACGACAGAGGCAGGAGGTGTTGCAGGTGCGGTCATAACCGGTATCCTCGGTTCGCTGGACACCGGGCGTGCTGCTTGCTCAAGGACGATCAGGCGTGCCTGTTCCCGCACAATGACGGAAGCATGGTCGTTACTGAGCCGCTGTGACTGTTCGATGGCGTGTGCGGCGTCCGTAAGCAATACGTCCACCCGGTCATTCCCACCACTTGCCAAGACACGTTCCGCCTCGGAGAGGCGATGCGCCGCTTGCACCGCGTAGGCGTTGGCCCGCAGATGATCCGAGGGTGCAAACGTGATGGCGACCTGCTCGCCTGCCAGTTTGACGGGGTAGAGGAGGTCGGCCGGGTCTGCGGCGGCGCTCGCCGTGATGGATCCTATCGTTGTTCCGAGCATGCCAACGACCGTGGCGGTGACTGCCGCCGCACGGCGAAGTTGTGGCGCCACGGTACGCGTCCAGGGAAAGCGCGTGGCGCGGCGCTGTGGCCGCAACTCGGCGGTCGCCAGGTTCATAAGTCGGACTCGCATCTGGGCCCTGGCGTGATCAGTCAACGGTTCGGGACAGGCGCGCGTCATGCGTGCCGCCACGTCTATCAAATCATTGAGTTCATTTCGGTCGGTCGTCGCGCCATCGTCGGCTGCCGTCATAGCGAGTTCATGCGACAGGCCCACTATACGAGTCGTATCCGTCACCGTGCCAGCTCGGTTCGGCGGGTCATCAGTTTACGAAGCGACTGAAGTGCCCGATACTGCATCGTGCGGATCGCCCCCTCCTGCTTGCCCATTTCTTGCGCGACCTCCGCAACGTTTTTGTCGGCAATAAATCTTAACATCAGCACCTGCTGATGCTCGTGCGGCAACTCACGTATAGCCGCGTGGACTTCTTCAGCGTCGAGCCGTCGCCCCACATCGGCGGCGGGGTCATCGGGCGCCACCAGTGGGATGTCCGTGTCAAGAACTCCCGTTTCTTTATGCGTTCGATAGTAGTCGATCACCAGGCGATCCGTGATGGTGTTGAGCCAGGCAATGAACGCGCCGCGTCTTGGATCAAAGGTACTGATCCCGCGCAGGGCTTTGACAAACACGTGTTCGGTGAGATCTTCAGCATCTTCACGACTCCTGACTTTAAAACTCGCACGCGCATAGATGGTGTCGACATACATGTCGTAGAGCTCGCCAAAAGCTTGCACGTTTCCCGCGCTCGCCGTTCGGGCGAGTCGTGAAGCACGTTGATCGTGGTCGTCCACCGCCATCTATTCGCCTGCCACCTGATCCTCTTATCAATAGTTACGAAGCGTATGCAACACTGTCACGCATGGGAGAAGATATTCCGCTGTTCCACTCTACAAGTACTACAAGCGTAGTAGGAAGGTCCTGGATTAACGGCCTTGATGCTGGCCCTGTTCCAGGTATACGGCGGACAGCGCAGGCAGTATCCTGTATTCGATGCTCAGGGAGAAAAGCGTCGGTCCATCCAGCATCAGGCCCTGTAGGTCACCATAAAGAGAAAAAGAAAGCGGGTTCATAGGTGCGGCAATACTCCGTTTCATCAAGACGAACCTTTTTGAGAAATATGGCGCTCGCGGTGCCCACGCTCGCGCTCGCCGCGTGCGGCTCCAGCGGTGGTGCGGCGGCACCCACGAGTGCGCCAGCAGGAGGCGGCGCCGCCACGCCCGCGCCCGCGGCGGCGACAAAACCTGCGGGTGCGACAGGCATCGCAACAACCGCGCCAACGTCCAGTGCGGCGGGCGCCCCGACAGCCGCGAGTGCCGCGGTCGTACCGACCACCGGCGCCACGTCAGCAGCCACCACTGGCGCCTCGGCCACGGTCGCCGCTCCCTCTCCAGCCAGCCCACAGGCCGCGGCAAGTGGAAAGCCGTTCAACCTGGAGTTCTGGTCGCACGTCACCGGCGATGGAGCCAAGGTCCAGGACGAGCAATTAAAGGCGTTCAGCACCACGAATCCAGGAGCAAAGGTGAACGTGGTACCCGTGACGTTTGATGACGTCGATCAAAAAGTGACGACGGCGATTGCTGGTGGGGCGCCGCCGGACATCTTTACCCATGGGCCAGCGGCAACCGCGGTCTATTCGGCCAAGGGACAGACGATCCCGCTCGATGCCTATCTTGATAAGCAGGGTGACCGTGCTGACTTCTACAAGCCGATGATCGACGGCGGCACCTGGAAGGGGAAATTGTATCAAGCGCCGTGGTACGCCAACGCGAACGTCCTGGTGTTGCGGAAGGATTTCTTCAAAGAGGTCGGGCTTGACCCCGCCAAACCGCCGATGACATGGGAAGAACTGGAAGAGGACGCCAGAAAACTGGTCAAATCGGAAGGCGACAAGATTCGGCGCATTGGATACAACCAGCCCGTTACCGGCACAGGCCTGCAGCAGCAGTTTTTCTCGCTCGCGGTGCAGAACGGCGCGGAACTGTTCGATGCCGGTTTCACGAAAGCCGCCTTTAACAGCCCGGAGGCCATCGAGGCGTTGACGTTCTCCCAGAATCTCGTGCTCAAGGACAAGGTCACGAGCATGACGCCAGTACAGGCCGACGTACCGAATGCTCCGCTCCTGGTGACGGGACAGATGGCCATGTCATGGGAGGCGCTCGGTGCGTTCGCGTATGCCCGTCGCTTCAAGGCTGACCTGGTGGATCAACTTGGCGTGGCGCCCATATTCAAGCGGAAAAAGCAGGCAACGCCGCTCGGCGGACTTGGGATGCAAATCACCAAGGGCTCCAAGCAGCCAGAACAGGCGTGGCAACTTGTCAGCTACCTGCTCCAGTTGCCGAACATGGGCAAGATTGTGGAGGCGGTGGGCGGCGTCGCCTCGCGCAAGTCGGCGCTGGAGAAGCTCGACTACATCAAGAATACGCCCGCGAACCTGGTGGCACAGCAATCGGTGGACTTCGGATATCCCAATCCGACCATCCCAAGCTGGATCGAGATGCGCACGGCAATTATCAACGCGATCGAGCCGGTGATGGCCGGGAAGAAAGATCCGAAGGCTGGTCTCGACGACGCGACCCGGGCCGCGAACGACTTGTTGAAGCGCGACGCGAATCTGTAGGGCGAGTTGATGCGTGCGCCGGTGCGCCGATCGGCGATGGCACGGCGGGAGGCGCTGGACGGCTTTCTGTTTGCGCTCCCGTGGTTCCTTGGTTTCGTTTTGCTCACGGCGGGGCCGATGGCGGCCTCGCTGTACCTGTCGCTGACGAACTATGACGTGCTCAGCCCGCCGCAGTGGGTAGGACTGGCGAACTATCAGAAGTTGTTCACGGGCGACCCCCTCTTCTGGACGGCCCTGGGCAACACGGCCTACTACGTGCTGTTCAGCGTGCCCCTCTCCATGGTTGGCAGCCTTGCGCTGTCACTGCTCTTGAACCAGCCCTTGTGGGGGATCCGGCTCTGGCGGACACTGTTCTACCTCCCGGCCGTGACGTCGGGCGTGGCGGTCATTCTCCTGTGGGCCTGGCTGCTCAATCCCGATGTCGGGCTCGTCAATCGCGGGCTGGCATGGCTGCATCTACCACAACCCGCTTGGCTCGCGGACCCCGCCTGGTCAAAACCGGCGCTGATTTTGATGAGCCTGTGGGGGCTGGGATCGGGGATGGTTATCTATCTGGCCGGGTTACAGGCGATCCCGCAACACCTGTACGAGGCCGCCGAGATCGACGGAGCGGGCCGGTGGCGGCGGTTTCTCTCGGTGACGCTGCCCATGCTCTCACCGACGATCTTCTTCAATCTGATTCTCAATGTCATTTCCAGCTTTCAAGTCTTCACACAGGCATTTGTGCTGACGCAGGGAGGACCGCTGAACTCGACGCTCTTTTACGTGCTGTATCTGTTCCAACAGGCCTTCCGTTTTTTACACATGGGCATGGCTTCGGCCATGGCATGGGTTCTTCTGGTCATTGTGCTGGCCATGACGGTGGTTCAGTTTGCCTTCTCGGGTCGGTGGGTGTACTACGAAGGTGAGACGCGGCGGTAGATGGGCACACGACAGGCGGGCCATCCCACGGTGATGCTCGCGAAGGCCGCGACATATGTCACCTTGATTGTGACCGGGGCACTGTTCGCCGCGCCGTTCTTGTGGATGGTCTCAACCTCGCTCCGTCCGGACGAACTGGTGTTTTCAGACAAGGTAGGGTGGATTCCAAACCCTCCGGCGTGGAGTAACTATTCGCGTGCGCTCCACGCGTTTCCGTTTGTACGCTACCTCGCCAATACGCTGTTTATTACGCTCACGGCCATGGTCGGGCAGATCGTGACATCGTCTATGGTGGCCTATAGTTTTGCCCGGCTGCGGTGGCCCGGCCGCGATGTCTGGTTTCTGGTGCTGCTTTCTACCATGATGTTGCCGAGCTTTGTGACTCTGGTTCCGCAGTTCATCATCTTCAAGCAGCTCGGATGGCTCAATACCTACTACCCGTTGATCATCCCGTATTTTCTCGGAGGAGGCCCCTTCTCCATCTTCTTGCTGCGACAATACTTCCTGACAATTCCGCAGGAGTTGAGCGAAGCTGCCCGTCTGGATGGTGCGAGTAACTGGGGAATCTACTACCGGCTGATCCTCCCACTTGCGGGACCAGCACTGGCCGCGGTGGCCATTTTTGGCTTTATTTTCCACTGGAACGAGTTCACGGGTCCCCTGGTCTACCTGAACAAGCGCGACATGTGGACGCTGTCGCTGGGTCTGATCAGTTTCCGGACGGAGTTCGGCACCTATTTGAATCAGTTGATGGCCGCAAGCATCGTGATGCTACTGCCGGTCCTGGCCCTCTTTTTTGGGGCGCAGCGCTACTTTATCCAGGGCATTGCCCTGAGTGGTTTGAAAGGGTAATCGTGGTGCAGTATCCCGATGGTCTCCCGACGGTACGGACAACTGATGTGCTGGTGGCGGGTGGCGGCCCGGCCGGGATCGGAGCGGCCGTGGCGGCGGCACGTCTTGGCGCAGATGTCACGCTGGTGGAGCAGTATGGCGTGCTGGGCGGCATGGGCAGTGTGGGGCTGGTTGGACCGTTCATGACCTCCTTCTCAGCCGATGGCTCGACGCAACTCATCCGCGGCATCTTTGATGAACTGGTGCGGAAGATGGTGGCACTCGGTGGAGCGCTCCATCCGAAGGATGTGCGAGGCGGGACGTCACATTCCTCCTTTATCACCCATGGTCACGATCACGTCACGCCATTTGACGCGGAAGCATTGAAGTTTGCCGCCGCGGAACTGTGTGTTGAGGCAGGCGTGCATCTCCAGTTCCACAGCTTTCTCGTGGATAGTCTGGTTGAACACCAGCGCGTTTCGGGGGTGGTTGTCGCCAGCAAGTCGGGCCTGGGCAAGATCGAAGCGAAGCTGGTGATCGACGCCTCGGGTGACGGTGACGTCGCGGCACGCGCCGGTGCGGAGATGGTGAAGGGACGCGGCAGCGACGGTCTGATGCAGCCAATGACGATGTTCTTCCGCGTGGGCAACGTGGACTCCGAGAAGGTGCGGCAGTGGGTACGTGATCACCCTGATGAGAAGTTTCTGTTCTCGACGCTGGTGGAAAAGGCACGCGAGGCCGGAGATTTCTCCATTGCCCGGGAGAAGGTGGGCATCTACGAAACGCACCGTCCCGGCGAGTGGCGCGTGAACACGAGCCGCATCCAGAAGCTCGATGGCACCAGCGTGGATGACCTGACGCGCGGGGAGATTGAGGGACGGCGGCAGGTGTTCGCGTTGATGCGCTTCTTTCACGCCTACCTGCCCGGCTTCGAAAACGCGATGCTCATTGACACCGCGACACAGATCGGCGTACGGGAAACGCGGCGGATCGTCGGGGAGTATACGCTGACAGCCGAGGATCTCCTGAAGAGTCGGGAATTTCCGGATACCATCGCGTTATGTGCCTACCCGATCGATCTCCACAGTCCCGACGGTAAAAGCGGCGTGATGGGTGGGCGACCGAAAGGCGATTGGTACGAGATTCCCTACCGCATCCTTGTGCCGAAGACGCTGGATGGCTTGCTCGCGGCGGGGCGTTGTGTCTCGGCAACGCATGAAGCGGCGGGGGCGATTCGTATCCAGCCACCCGGGTACGCGATGGGGGAAGCGGCGGGCACAGCAGCGGCGCTGGTCCTACGCGCGGGCGTGCAGCCCCGTGCCGTCTCGGTCCCCGCGCTCCAGCGGCAGTTGATGCGGCAGGGAGCGTGGCTGGGTCCGAGATACGCAGGGGTGGCAGTGTAGCGGTCGCGTCATGTGGAGTGGCGCGGGTGACGTAGCGTGTCCGCATGCCGGTCATGGGACGCATCACATCCAGAATGGCTGCAAACGCCTTGTCCAACGAGCGGCCACGCCCCCGCGCGGTATCCGCGTGGCAGGTCCCCGTACCTCCATCGGAAGTCCGGACGCCGGGTCGCCCCTTGATGGGCCGACAGCGGTACAATCGCCCGGTACATGGCGCGCACGAAGGAGGGAACGGTTGGCACAGCACATCGTGGTCACGGGGGGTGGCAGCCTGCTTGGACGGGCACTGGTGGCATCGCAAGGCACGGCCGGAAGCGTCCGACGTGCATCGGAAGGAGATCTGCGGGATGAGGCCTTCGCGAGGCAGCTTGTGGAAGATGCTGAGGTACTGATCCACCTGGCGCCCCTCTATCCTGACGTGGCCACAGGCGCCTCCCCGCGTGACCGGCTGGACCTGGCGACGCGCGGTACCTACGTCTTGCTGAACGCGGCGGTGGCGGCAGGAGTGAAACGTGTGGTGCTTGGCAGCTGTCTCGACCTGTTGGAGCGCTATCCGCGTACCTGGGCGGTGAGCGAGGCCTGGCAACCACGCCCGGACGTCACCAATGTATCCCAGCTTGCTGTGTATCTCACCGAGGAAACAGCGAAACAGGTCGCCCGGACGGAGCCGCTCTCGATCATCTGTCTGCGCTTTGGCACGATCGTGGATGACGACGTGGTTGCCGGGAAACGATACGACCCGCGGTGGCTGCACGTGGACGATGCGGTGGAGGCGTGTCACCAGGCGGTACAGATGTCGCTCGCCTCGCGTGGTCCGGGGATGACTGGCTCACCGCATCATGGTTGGAGCGTGTATCACATCCCCGGTGGAGGTGCGGATACGCGCATACCGCTTGCCGGTGCGCGTGGCGACGAAGGGCTCTCCTACGAGCCCCGGCATGCCTTCGAGACGTCACCACGGTCTGACGATGCCACGCACGAGGCGTCCACAGCCGATGCGTCTGGCGATCTTGCTGTTCTTGGTCCACGCGTTCACATACCATCCCGACCAATCCGGAATGTCGTAATTTTTGGGGCGGGGGGTCCGCTCGCGGCGGCAACTGCACGTGTGCTGGCATCGTCGTACCGGCTGCGGTTGACCGATCTGCGAGCCATCGCGGAGATCGAAGCCGAAAACAAGCCCCAATCGGAGGGAGCACCGTTGCCCCACGTCTTGGGCGAGCCGCACGAGACGATGCAAGTGGATGTGACGGACCTGGCGCAGGTGATGCGCGCGTGTGAGGGGATGGACGCAATTATCAACTGCACCGTGCTCCGCCCCCACCCGGTCCACGCCTTTCTGGTGAACTTTCTTGGCGCCTACAACGTGATGCTGGCTGCCACCACCCATGCCATTCGGCGGGTCGTACATACGGGGCCACAACTGGTGACGATGGATCGTCCTGCTGGCTACTGGTGGGACTTCGCGGTGCCCGATGACGCGCCGCCCCGCGCGGGCACGTGGCTGTACGGCATCACCAAGTATCTGGGGCAGGAGACGGTCCGCCTGTTTGCCGAGGAGTATGACCTCGAAGTGCCGGTGTTGCTCTATTCAAGTTTCGTGGATCCGGCGACCGCCGCTCCTCAGGCTGGCGGTGTCTTTCCGATGTCGGTGTCGTGGGATGACGCGGGCCATGCCATGCGTCGCGCCCTGGAATCACCCACATTGCCATCGCCGTTTGAAATTTTCCATGTTCTTGCGGACCTGCCAATGGGCAAATATTCCAACGCCAAGGCAAAACGACTGCTCGGCTGGCAGCCACGGGACAATCTGGCACACCTCTGGGCGACACGGCCCGCATAGCCAGGCAGAGCACGCATGGCACAGTTCGACCAGTACTGGGCCGCTGATTACAGTGGTTCCAGCAGCATAGCCGGGCAACGATCGGCCATCCGGCTGGTGGGGTACGACGCGGTAGGCCAGGAACTGACGGACCCGGCGGCCAGATACACGCGGGATACCCTGCGTGAAACCCTGCTATCCGTCGTGATCGCGGCTCATGCACAGGACGAGTGCTGCATCATCGGCATCGATCATCAGTTCAGCGTTCCTGATGGCCTGTATCGCGTATTGACGGGTGCCACGTGGGACCGGTGGGAACATTTGACGGAGTTACTGATGCATGGCAGCGGCGCCTTGCCTGCTATCGTCGAGGCGCCAGCGAGCAATGCACGTGCCTGGGTAGCGGCGGCCAACGCTTTGCTTTCGGGTTACGCGCCACATCTGGGCCCGGGGCCATTCTGGGGTGCCTCAATGACTCCTGGCAAAAAGTGGCCCGACGACGCGTTGCAGGCGCTCGGCATCACGCCGCTACGGCAGGTCGAACAGTTGGGGAAAGGGCTGAAGCCGCTCTTTAAAGTGGGGACAACGGGTGCCGTAGAGTTGCAGTCACTGTGTGGTATTCCGCATCTCGCACGTCTGCTCGCCAGCTGTCGGGATCGTGCGATTCCCCTGCACATCTGGCCGTTCCACGGATGGGCCGTTCCCGCACGTACGTCGTGCCTTGCCGAGGTGTATCCCGGTCTCTTTACTCGTGGAGGCACCCAGGCGAAAACGCACGAAGGCGACGCACGCGCGACAGCACAGGCGCTATGGATTGCCGACAGGGATGGTACGCTCGCGGGATGGCTGCTGGCTGCCGCGGCGGCTGACATTGAGGCACGGGCGAAGCGAGAAGGCTGGGTGCTCGGTTTCTAACAGGATGTCGTGGCCCTACCATGTGCCTGATGAACCGAGTGCGGGAGGCAGAGGTGTTGCAACAGGAGCAAGCGCAGGCCGCCATGCGTCATATCCGACTGGTTGCCATTGATCTCGATGGCACATTGTTGGACCCGAATGAACGGATCAGCGAGGGCAACCACCGTGCGGTCACGGCAATCCGTCGGGCGGGTATTCAGGTCGTGCTGGTCACCGCACGCAGTTTTCCACGGGCACGCGTGTTTGCTCAGGAACTGGGCCTTCGACTGCCGGTGCTCTGTTGCAGCGGCGCGCTCGTGGCCGACAGCGTGAGTGGCAAGGAACTGGTTCATATTCCCGTACCGGCGGCATGCGCCGTGCCGATCGTCCGTTTTGGTCTTGATCACCACCTGCTCGTGCTCATCAATCGCGATGGCGCCTATCTAGCCCACCCCGACACGATCAGCGATCATCAGCATGCTGCCACTCTGCTGTCACCGGCGTGGGTCGCGGCTGAGGACTTGCTGGAACAGGCGGCGCAGGGGCCTACCTTTCTACGCGTCATGGGCCGAACCGATGTCGATATCATCACCAACGAGTTTGAAGAGCGTTTTTCAGACCGTCTCAAGTTTATCGACATGGTCTGGCGCGGCGTCCCTGACCTTGGGATCTATGACCGGAACGTCTCAAAAGGGAATGCCCTGCGCGACTTCTGCGCTGAGCGAGGCATTGGCCGCGAGCAAGTGATGGCGATCGGCGATCATATATCAGATCGTGCCATGTTCGAAGCCGCCGGTCTCTGTGTGGCTATGGAAAACGCCGATCCTCAGCTTCAGGCACTGGCCGACATGGTGACCACGAGCAATGCGCACGATGGGGTCGCGGTCGTCCTGCGCCGTGTGCTGTTGGAGCGCTTCGGAGACGAAGCACCGATCCCATGACGCACGGGGCAGCGGCTCACATTTGTTCTCGTAGCTGCCGGACCTTCAAGGTCGGAACGGCTCCTGGCGGAGTTCTCGGAAGTGCCCCGTGCGGAACCACGTACACCGACCGTCGTCAACACCACTGCGCTCACCCTGGAATTGCACAGGACCGTGCCACACCTCCACGACCGGTGGCGGGAAGGCCAGACGGGATGATGACATTTGGACGTGCGACCGCACGTGCGAGGGGCTGTGCCGCAGACGGTGGCCCTACGTCTGGTGTTGTCGGCGTGGGCCGCAGAGGGAGTGGCGTGTTCACCTTCCCCGGTCGCAGCAACAGGTCTATGCGTGTCACCCGTCCCACCTGAACCGATGCGGTGGCCGATGCGCTCCAGGTCGTGGAACGGTAGGTCACGGTCGTGGACACCGTAATGGCGCCACCGGGTAGCGGCGCCAGCACGTAGCGACCAAGCGCATCCGTTCTGACGCGGCGCGTATTCTGTTGCCCCGGGCCCTGGACGATCAGTTCAGCACCGGTGGCGAGTGGCTCCGACGTACCACGCACGCCACCCCCACCCGTATCGATCGCGACTTCGCCCCAGAGCAAACCCGCATGCTCAGGAGCACCGACGGTGAACGGCGTGGATGCGGCGATTCCGGGGCCCGCGTTTGCGATGATCGTATAGGTGCCTGGGATGACGCTCAGGCTCGCCCGACTGCCCTGCCCGAAGAGTGTCAGGGGAATCGTGCCTCGGGTGGTGAAAGCGCCAGCGGCGTCGGTCTGGGCGGCGGCGCCGAGGTCCGCGCCCGGGGAAAGCGGCTGCGGTGAGAGGTAGATGCGTGCGACCACCTGGCTACCGGGGGGGAAGCCGGTGCCGGAAAGCGTGACCGATTCACCTGGAGCCGCGCTGGTGGGCGATACGGTGACGGCTGGCACGGACGTGGCATACGCCGTCGGCACGTCCCAGGGCAGTGCCAGCGCGACAACTGAGCAGGCCATAAGGAGGATGTGAACCATACGCGCGAACCCTGGCATCGGATGTCTCCTGACGGCTGGATACCCGGCAGCCTGATGCACGAATGCACGCTTCATAACGACCGAGCATCACGCCTATTACGACGTTACTGGTGGCATGGGCGGTTAAGGCGCGAGGAGCGGGACATCTCCGCTGGATTCGTCGTCTCCACATTGGCGCCCTGTACAGGGGTTGGTGGAGGAAAAGGCGGTACAATGACTGAAATGGTCAGACACCGTTCCCTACTCTGTCGTGTGGCAGAGCTGCCGTACGAGGAGATGACGCATGTTTTTCGGGCGCAAGAAGAGCCCGCCGCGCGACGGTGTGGAGGTGTCCACCCCCGCTCCGCGACAGAAAAAGCCTCCTATTCATCTACCAATGGCCTCGACTGCACCCGCGCCACCAGCCAGCGGTTCGTCCACCGTGCCTGTTGGCCGCGCGGGCACGGCCCCCGGTGCTCCGGCACAGCAGACACTCACGCTGCCCGGAGTGACGTACACGGTCGCCATCGCGAGTGGGAAGGGCGGCGTGGGGAAATCGACGGTCAGCGCGAATCTAGCGGTGGCACTCGCACAGTCGGGCAAACGGGTCGGCTTGCTGGATGCCGACATCTACGGTCCCAGTATCCCGGCGTTGATGGGCGCCCACGGACACCCCGACGTGCGCGACGAGCGTATTGTGCCGGTCGAGGCACATGGCGTGCATATGATGTCGCTGGGCCTGCTGGTGCCCGGTGACGAACCGACGATCTGGCGGGGACCGATGGTGGGTCAGGCGGTCCAGCAACTGCTACGGGACGTCAACTGGGGCGAGCTCGACTACCTGTTGATTGATCTCCCGCCAGGGACGGGTGACGCGCCCTTGAGCCTCAGCCAGGCACTGCGCCTGACGGGTGTGGTTGTGGTATCGACGCCTCAGGACGTGGCGTTGAATATCGCCGTACGCTCGATCGGCATGTTTAAACAGTTGCGCGTGCCGGTGCTTGGCATCGTCGAAAATATGTCCTACTTCGTCTGCACCCATTGTAGCGAGCGTCACTACATTTTCGGCCATGGTGGGGCGCGGAAAGCCTGTGACCAGCAAAAAGTGCCATTTCTTGGTGAAATTCCGCTGTACCAGGCCATTCGAGAGACGGGGGACGCCGGAGTGCCCATCGCGACCACGGCTCCTGATGCTCCTGAAGCAGTGGCATTTGCTACGGTATCGCGGGAGCTAGAGCGTCAGGTGAAGAAGCTATCCAGGCGCAGTTTACCGATCCTTCAGGTCAGCGGACAGTAGTGATCGTGTCGCACCCGAGTTGTCGCCCGCTTCCGCATAGGGAGGTCGCCGGTTCTTCATTTTGGTCCCGGGTTCGGTCGTCACTGTATTGTGACAGATCTCCATGGTGCTTCGTTTAATTAAATTACGCGTACCCATCAGTCGATTCCACAACGCCATGAGCTTGCTATCTTAGACAAAGTTAATAGGGAGCCACTTTTTGTTGCGCCTGTCGTCCCTTACCGGACTCATCCTGATGATAGAGCCCGATGAGCGTGCAAGTGTGCGTATCACGAGTGCGCTGGAGCATGTTGGCCTGAAGGCAGTTACCTTCCCAGACGCTCGCGCGATCTCAGAGGCACTGTCCCTGCATAGGCCCAACCTGGTCCTGGCCGAGTTCCTGACCCATCGGCTGGATGGATTGAGTCTCTATCTTCGCCTTCGGGAGCAAGGCTATCTCGGACCGGTCGTACTGATGAGTAGTACCAGTACGCCCATGGACCGAGCCATTGGTCTTCGGCTCGGCATCGATGACTGGGTGTCCAAGCCTGTGCATATGGATGAACTGGTCGCGCGGATACAGGCGATCCTACGACGAGTCGCACAACCGAATCATAAGGAGGGAGCGCGGGCGGCACGCACGCAGCTCAATCCGCCCGTATGATGGTTAAAAACTGACCCCGAAGAGCTGCGTGCGCAGGAAGTACAGGAGAAAGAGTCCGGCGATTCCCCAGACCGCCGGGTGGACGCCGCTCCAGTCACGTTTCACAAGTTTGATCAGCGCGTACGTGACGAATCCAGCACCGATGCCATTAGTGATGTTGTATGTCAGGGGCATGATGACCATGGTCATGACTGCGGGCAGCCCCTGTTCCAGGTCGGTGAAGTCGATGCCAGGCCGTCCACCTGTGCCGGTGGCATCACCCTCCCACCGTGAGAGGACGCCCATCATGAGGAATCCGACCAGGATGAGCGCGGGCGCGGTGGCCTCGGCTGGTACGATGCTGATGAGCGGCCAGAACGGCATGCTCAGGAGAAACAGGATGCCGGTCACAATCGGCATGAGGCCCGTTCTGCCGCCAACGCCAACGCCCGCTGCCGATTCGATGTAGGTCGTGGCACTCGAGGCCGATGCGGCGCCACCAACGACGGCCGCAAGAGCATCCACGAGAAGGGGCTTTTGCACGTGGGGAAGTTCGCCCTTATCGTTGACATAGCCCGCGAGCGTGCCGACGCCCACCAGCGTCCCCATCATGTCGAAGAAATCCGCCAGTGACAGCGTCACCACCGCGAGGACGGTGGCGAGAACCCCGATCTTGCCGAAGGCGCTAAAGTCAACGTGGCCGATGGTGCTGAAATCGGGAGCGGCGACGATTTGCGTGGGGAGCACTGCCACGCCCGGCGCGCTGAATTTGACGGACCCGCCGTTGATGGCATTCAAAAGAATCGAAGCGGCCGTGGCGATAAGGATACCCCACAGTAAGGCGCCCCGGACGCGGAGTGCCATCATCACGACCATCACCGTGAGACCGATCATTGCCACGAGGATGGGGACGCCGGTGAACTGTCCCATCTCGAGCGGTACAGGGTTTTCCAGTGGGGCCGCTTTGCGAACGATCCCCGCGTCAACCAGACCAATGAACAGGATAAACCAGCCAATTCCGACGGCAATGGCTTGCTTCAGGTGGAGCGGCACCGCGTCGAAAACGACCTTCCGGACGCCGAACAGGACGAGCAGCGTGATAAGCAACCCTTCCAGCACGACGACGCCCATAGCCTGAGGAAACGAGAGCCCCTGTTGCCCGACGAGCTGAAACGCAACCACTCCGTTGAGTCCAAGTCCCGGTGCAAGGGCATAGGCGCGATTGGTGTAGAGCCCCATTGCAATCGACATCACGCCGGCCACAAGGCACGTCGCCGTGGTCGTCGCGGGTCGTGGCAGGCCCTGTCCGCCGAGTCCGAGAATTGATGGATTCACGAAGATGATGTACGCCATGACCATATAGGTCGTGAGCCCCGCCATAAGTTCGGTGCCAACCGTGGTTTTATGGTCACGCAGGCGGAAAAACTGTTCGAGCACCCTTCTCTTCCTTCCCCATCACTAGATAGGCTCCTTCATCACGCGTGGATCAACGGTATAGCCGAACGTATGGTACAGCGTGAGGGACGGGAAGCGCGGCCGTCCTAACAGGACACGTGGCCAGGAGGAAACAATGCTCCATGTGTGCGTCGTTGTTGCCGGCCTGTAGGACGACGGCTCCCATGGCGTCGCGCAGGCACCCATATCCATGTACCCGGACCGTGGTAGCCGGGCTTGACGCCAGGCGAGCGCGTCGGTACACTGACCATGGTCGTGCTAGGTGGGGGGTAGCGGTCCCCGGTTCTCGCAATCCGCTTTAGCGAGGCTGAACTCCTCCGTGAGGTCTGAGCTTGTCGCTACTGCGACGGTGAACCGGTATAGATGGCCGGGTCCCGCGCGGCAGGGGCCCATGAACCCCGTCAGGTCGGGAACGAAGCAGCGGTAAGTGGATACCTCTGGGCGCCGTGGGGTTGCCCGTCCGGAGCCGGAGCATCGCCGTACGTCGGTTTGTTCCTATCGATCGTGAGGTGCACGACTCTTCACCTCCATCACGCGCTCGACTGCTGCCGGTGGGTCAGCTCGTCCTGGCACCACGAGTCCTGTAGGAGCTTGTCAGGTATGACAGTGCACGAGTTCACGCCTGCTTTTGCCCCCGTAACCGGCGCTAACCTGGCATATGAGGATACCGGCCATGGAGTGCCACTCGTGTTGATGCACGCGGGCGTTTGCGATAGCCGGATGTGGGACGAGCACGGGTCCGTTTTTTCTCAGTTCTTTCGGACGATTCGGTTTGATGCACGGGGGTTCGGTAGGTCACCCATGCCTGACGGCACGTTTGCCTACCGCGACGATCTCTATGGCATCTTGATGCACCTTGGCGTCAATCGTTCGGTCATCCTTGGCGTCTCCTACGCTGGTGCGGTTGCTATTGACTTCACTCTTGAACATCCTGACATGGTCACTGCACTCATCGTGGTTGCTTCTGGCGTCAGTGGACAGACTGGTGCGACGGAGGCGGAACAACAGCGATATCAGGAGATGGAAGCGGCAGAGAACGAAGGTGATATCGATCGACTGAACGACCTGGAAGTGCGCATGTGGGCCGATGGACTGTACCGGACGCCCGAGCAGGTCAATTCCACCGTCCGCGAGCGCATGCGCGAGATGAATCTTGACAGTCTCAAGCTGCAGAACCCGAAGGCAGTATCACGCCGCATGGAGCCGCCAGCGATCGATCAACTCCAGGCGATACAGGTGCCAACGCTTGTCATCGTCGGCGATCTTGACACCCCCTCTGTCGTGGCAACAGCGGATCTCCTTGCCCGGCGCATCTCCGGCGCGAAAAAGGTCGTCATGCACGGGGTTGCCCACGTGCCAAACATGGAGCAGCCCGAAGATTTCACTCGCCATATCCTGGAGTTCTTACAGAACATCTGAGACGTCGGTTCCTGCGACCACGTCGGATGGATAAATGTTGCGTTGTTCGTGCTCTGAACATACCGCATCACCGACTGATTGCATACATCTCCATCTGCGCGGCCAGTCGGCAACCGATGGCAGATGTACGGCGACGGTGGTCGCACGGGCGGCTGCGGCCGTTATTTTACTTCGGTGGCCCACAGGTCTGTGGATGCTCCCAGGGAGTCATGTGACCGGACCTGTAGCAAGCAACTTGTCGATCTCGATGAGATCGTCGGTACTGAGCTTCCAATCGGCTGCGTGGATGTGCGCGTCAATCTGTGCGGGCCGCTTTGCGCCTACAATGCACGAGGTGACCGCGGGGTTGGCGAGTGTCCAGGCGATGGCCAGTTCTACCAGCGTGTGACCGTGGTCACGTGCGAATGCTTCGAGCCTACCAGCCCGTGCGAGGTGACGCGCGAATGTCTCACCCTGGAAGTTCGACATCTGAGATCGTTCGTCATCGGCAGGGAACGTGCTCTCGGGGGTATAGCTACCCGTCAGCAGCCCTTTTGCAAGGGGTGAGTGGACAATGACCCCGATACCCTGGCGATGGCAGAACGGTAACACGTCGTCCTCGGCTTCTCGAAATAACATGCTGTAGCGTGGCTGCAAGGAGTCGAACCACCGTACCGCAAGTGCCTGTTCCATCTGCTCCACGTTGAAGTTCGAGACGCCGATATAGCGGACTTTCCCTGACTTCACCAGGTCGTCAAACGTGCGCATCGTTTCCTCGATGGGGTGGTGTGCGTCAAACGAGTGGGCCTGATACAGGTCTATATAGTCGGTCCGCAGTGCCCGCAGGCTGTCCTCTATCGCCTCCAGCATATGCGCACGGCTGAGGTCACCCTTGCTGACCTTCGTGGCGATACACGCACGGTCCCTTCGTCCCTGGAGCGCTCGACCCAGAAGATCTTGAGATGTGCGGTAAGCTTCAGCGGTGTCGATGAACGTAATGCCATGGTCCAGGGCGTACTGAACGGTGCCGATGGCGGTGGCGTCGTCAACATGGCCGAGGCCACCGCCGATTGGCCATGCACCAAAGCAGATGACGGGAACCTCAGGTCCGTGTTTGCCCAGACGACGTTGTTCCATGGTGGCCTCCTTCCCTCATTTTCGCGCGTGGCAACACTTCCCGCACATAGTAGCAAATTGCCCGTGAGGTGCTACCACTGGAGTCAGGAGACACAGTGTGCCAGGTTTTCCTGGCACGAGCACGCGAGATGAGAAAAGTGGAGCTTTGATGCTTGCCGCTGGTACCATGGCAATGGCGCGGTTCAGGCGCTACGGTGACATCGCGGGCGAGGGAGGGGTTGTGGACGGTACAGACGTGAGACACCGATTCGTGGGCTTTCACCATGTGCTGCTGTCGGTGCCCGACGATCAGATGGGGGAGGCGCACCGCTACTACGAAGAGGACCTTGGATTCCAGCCCCTTACCGTGGCGCCGGAAATTGGCGGTGGGACGTCGCTCTGGTGGTATGACTGTGGTGCGTCGCAATTACACGTAGCCCTCGAGAAGGACTTCCGGGCGATACAGCGTGCCCATCCCGCGATCCTGGTGGACAACATCGCGGCGCTTGGCGCAAAGCTGGAACGTCTGGGCCACGAAGTACGCTGGGACGACCACTATCCTGGGTTGCGCAGGTTCTACACCCGGGATCCGTTTGGCAACCGGTTGGAGTTCGCCGAACCCCTCGCCAGGTAAGACAGACGTCAATGCGCTCTGTAATCTCAGCCAGCAAACGCACAGACATTCCCGCGTTTTACTTGAAGTGGTTCGCTGATCGCGTACACAGCGGTTCGGTTGACGTGCCCAACCCTCTGTTCCGCAACTCCGTTCGTCACGTGTCGCTGTTACCCGCGGATGTCGGAGGAATTGTCTTCTGGTCGAAGAATTACGCGGTCTTCGAGCGGATGCGGTATGCGTTTGACCCGTATGAATTGTTCTTTCAGTTCACCATCAATCCCCCGAACACACTCCTTGAGCCCGATGTTATTGACACAGCGGAAGCGGTGCGCCAGATGACGTTTCTCGCGCGCGCATACGGGGCGGAGCGGATCGCGTGGCGGTACGACCCCATTGTTTGTTGGAGGCGTAACAACCACGATGAGACGAATTACGATCTGGGCTGGTTCGAACGCATGTGCGGCGCGATGGAAGACATTGGGATTACTCGCTGTTTTACCAGTTTCGCCGACCTGTACGCCAGGTTCCGGATGCGGGTCGCACGGACCTATCCGGAGGTCACCTTGACCGACCCTCCGGATGAGCAGAAGCGGGCGTGGGCAACCAGTCTCCTTGCGTGTGCGTCTGCACACCACATCCAGCTTGCTGCTTGCGCGGAAGAGGCCATCGAGGGAGTATGTGCTGGTGGATCGGTGCTGGGTCGGGGTGCCTGTGTCGATGGCCGTCTCTTGAATACTCTGCTCGGTGCGTCTCACGGCTCAGGCGTTTCCATAGCTGCCGCGAGCGACCGGAAAGTTGCATCGCGCGCAGCGTGCGGCTGCACCGCCATGGTGGACATCGGGGACTATGTGACGCACGAGTGCGGGTATGCCTGCCTCTATTGCTATGCGAACCCCAACCACCGACGCTTTATCAAACTGCGGTAACCACGGCCCTACGGGCCACCACCGAAGATGAAAAATGGTCGTCCCTTCCCGACCGCAGTCGGCCGTACTCTGCCATCGGGTACCCTCTGGCCGCGCAGTCGTAGGCTCTAGCAACCAGACGGCGATGGGGCTTTTTCAGGGCAGGTCAGTGCCACGTAGCACCCGAGGGCATTTCCCATCGGGATGCTGATGGCATGGGCCGAGGTGGTTGGGGGAAGCACGGGAACGGCTTTGCACCGAGCAGCTTGCAGGTTGGTCAATTGCGGGGTGTAGATTACACATCGATGGGCCTGGCAAAGGTGGCACGAGGGGTATTGCTGTACGTGCAACCTTTGCCAGCCCTGGGCGGGAGTCCACGTGCTACCGGATGAAGGCACTCCGGCGCACCAGGGCTACCGCTGCAAGCGCAGCCAGCACAACCACCGCCGCAAGCGGATATGAGGTGGCCATGCCACCGCTGCCCGTTGCTGGCATCGATTGTGGAACCTGAACTGGCGCCTGTGCCTGTGCGCCTGCTGACCGGTTCACCGGCGCGGCGGGCGCGCTCGCGTTGACGCGAGGTGCCGTCTGGGCTGGTGCGCGTTGCGCGGAGGATGGCACGGCGGGAGCCGGTGCGGCGGCCCGAGGAGCGGCGGCTGGTGCTGCCGCTGGCGCGGCGGCAACTGGTGCGGCCGCCTGTGGGGCAGGCGCTGCGGCGGCAGCCACGACTGTAATGGTTCCCTTCATGAAGGGGTGGAAGGCACAGAGATAGTCAAACGTTCCCACTTTGGAAAATGTGACGGTGGCCGACTGGCCTTGCTTCAGCGTGCCCGTGTCAAATGAACCGTCATTGGCAGTGGCCGTATGCGGCGCCGCATCATTATTGGTCCACGTGACCGTTGATCCAACCGGAACCGTCATCGACGCTGGGGTAAAGGTAAAGTTGGTGATCGGTACGGCAAAGCCCGCCGCCTCAATCGAGGGTACGACGAATAATGACAGCAAGAGCGCTGCAACAAGAACAACGGGGCCGCTAACTCCTAACAGACGACGCACAGGTCGATTCCTTCCAATATGGGACACGAACACCGTGTCCCCTGACTCTTCGTTGCGGCAAGCATAGCACCAGGTACACATGGAGCGCATACCAGAGTCGCCGGTATGGAATGGCAGCGCCCCACTGGGTCACAGTACCTCAACATGCCACCTGTAGATAGTACGAGCGGGATACACCTGTGGATGACCATAGATACATCCATGTACGTGCTGGTAATGAGACTGATACTCCAGAAATTGAAATGCCTCCTGCCGTACCAATGCGGCTGGCCCGCCATGCTTTCGTGAGGTGGGCAAGTGCTACCGTGGCACGCTAGCCGCGTGCGGACTCAAGCTGTCGGGCGATGGTTCCCAGTCTCACTTCGCGCTCACCGACGAAGCGTTGAATGCCCCGCAGGAGCCACTCAGGAGACAAATGCGCCTCTTCGTACACTTCCGCGGGGCTGCCACCGGTGCGCCAGCGGTTGTCAAAGTCAGCTGACATGGCATACTCGTCCGCCTGATGGTACAAGACCCAATCGCGCATCAGACGACGTGCTCCGTTCGTGATGTACGTCATATCGAGCCGATCAGCATCGCTGATCACATGGTCCTGATAGTCGCGGGATTGTCGCTTGAATAGTTCAGAACTCACCGCCGCCACGAGCTTGACGTTCAACCCCAGTTCATCGAGCTTCGGGAGCAGTCCCACCGTATACGCGGTCGACATTGTTCCCTGCACCAGAATCATGCCACCCCGCGGCTGCCCTTTTTTGTAGTCCCGAAGAATATAGGCTCCCCTGGCAGCGTCGGTGTAGGGCGCGATGCCAAGCGCGGCGCGGTCAGGCACCTGGACCGGTGGTCGGGTCAGGTGCAACACGACAATGGGGCTGTCGGTCGCGAATGCCGCACCGAGCATTACCGGCACTTCATTGTGCTCCCAGGGGATCAGATTGATGATGTGGCCATCCGGGAAAAGTTGCGTGACTCCGGGCGAAAAAATGCCGAAGTGCGTGCGGGAGTCCTCCGCCGTTTCCGGTCCCGAGTGGGCTGCCACCCACAGAATTTTGCCAAGCCGAAGCTCTGTATCCTGCGCGAGCTGGCTGAAGAGGCGCATCAGACCATACTTCAGGTATGAGAACGAGCCGTAGGTGGAATGCGCCGCATAGAAGCCGTTAAATTCTTCAAAGGGACGCATCGAGAAGTTTACCGTCGCGATACCCGCGCTGATCCCTGCGTTCGTGAACTCTGTGATCTCCTGCGGTAGCAGCGCTCCTTCCTGATTCGTGTGCCGGTCGTACCGTCCCCAGCCTGCTACACCATCGTATTCCTGTGCGAACCCCGCGATGTTCGTGGACTCGGCGAGGTCAGCCGACATCGCAAGAAATAGCGGACGGTTATAGTGCTGGCGACCCAGCGCATTGATGTACGCGCCCCACTTGGAAAATCCGACTCGGTTCGCCACCATCGTACCCGGCGCAACGAACAGGTCCTGGGGGTACGAGGTGAAGTCCCAGAACCGCTGGTCCTCGAAAGGCGTCCTGGTGGTGTCGAGGCGGAAACCGGGTAACTGATCGGGAACCGATTCACCAATCTCAACCAAACGGTCGGCAAGGTAATCGACCAGTGCATCGTCGGATGTGATCGCATCGGCGATGACCTTGAGATTGCCTTCGAACTGTTGACGAAGTTCCGCCGCGTCCGAAGGGGCCGCCTGATGCATGCCATGCCACTGCACCCCGTACTTGTCCGCGAATTCCTGGCGGAGTTGCCAGAACAGGTCCGAGTTGAGCTTGTGGGGTGTCCCGTGCGACTTGTACCCCGTCACGATATAGCCCCGCCCCTTGATCGTCTTGAACCATGTCATGTGGGGCACATGCCGCTCGTTTGATGATGACATCGTATCCAAAAGTGCGCGTGTGACTTCCGCGTAGTCAGACCCATGCTCCGTCCCATGCACATGGAAGCCGTATGGCTCGAACCAGCTCTGGGGAGTGCCATGTACCACGTCGCTAATCGGCATGCCATCGATGCCGAAATCATTCCAGTCGATCAGATAATAAAAGTTGTCCAGACCTAAGCCCCATGCAGAGTTCTTGGTTTCATGTGATGCTCCCGCTGTGAGGCCACCTTCGCCTTCCACGGCGAACACCTTGACTCCTTCGGCACCCGCCCGTTTCAACGCCAGCGCCTCGCCCGCCGCGGCCGGCGATCCGTGGCCCGAAGGGCCGGTGTTGAACTTGATGAAGAGCGTCTTGCCTTCCATCTCCGCGTGGCCCGCCAGTCCACCATGACGCCGGAAGCCGAGAAGGTCTTTCCATAGCAGTTGGCGTTCATCAGCCATCGGGACAGCGTAGCGCTCGTCGCCTGTTCGTTCGTATTTGGCGCGAAGCGCGGTGTTATAGGCGGCCAGCATCGCATACACAATCGGTACAGTGTGACCAGCCACGAGCACAAAACGGTCACCGAAGCGCTTTTCGGGATGGCGGATATCCCACCGCATAAAACCGCCGAGCGTCAGAGCTACCATCATATGCCGCTTCGATCTGGGACCACCGGGGTGGCCGCTCTGGCGATAGTTCTCGAAGACATCGATGAAGTTGTCGATGCAATCGCCGATCTTCTCCCAGTGCTTGAAATCGCGCTGCAGTTCGATAAAACGGGCGTCCGTGGTGCTTTCAGTCGATAGGACCATGATCTACCCTCCCATGGCGTTGTACACCGAATCTCCCCGTATGCGGCAACAATCGTGCCGACTCCGGGGTATGGTACTCTGTCAGCCGTGCAACCTGGCACGCGCCGTGCATTTGCCACCACAGGCGCAGGGGCCGCCGATAGCAGGCGAGGCAGACGGGTCGCACACAGGCGAGGGAAAGGAACCCAGGAGTCATGGCACATGGATCACGAGCATCGAGTTTACGGGCGTCTATCGCCTATGCACAGGGCGGATACTTCCTGCTCACGGGTCTCTGGCCCCTACTCAGCATCAAAACGTTTCAGCTGGTCACGGGCCCGAAAACGGACCTGTGGCTGGTGAAGACCGTCGGCGTGGTGGTAGCTGCCATTGGCGCGACACTCGTCATGGCTGGCTCGCGACGGCAACAGGCGCCCGAGATTCCGTTGCTCGGCATCAGCAGTGCCGCCGCGCTCGGCGGCATCGATCTTGTCTACGTGGCGAAGGGACGCATCGCCCGCGTCTACCTGCTCGATGCCCTCGCGGAAGCCGGTGTGATCGCCTGCTGGCTGGCTGAGCTCATGCACAGCCGCCAGCAGGGTATCGCGTAGGTCGTTATTGCGTCGCGGTGCTCGCGGCGGGGATCAGCCCTGCCTGCTTCGCCAGGTCGCCACCGTTTGCCACCGTGACCTGTCCCGCCGTTGCCCACGGCACGTCCTGTTTCCACAGCTGGAGCACCGCTCGCTGACAGCGGATCACCAGCGCGGGACCTTCATCAACAATGTCCGATGTTGGCAAGCCGTAACGCCCAACCGGGTCGTCGACGGCGGTGTACGCGGTGCGAAGCGCGGCATTCCCCGCCAGAACAGACTGGTGCCGCGTTACCACCTCGGGCCACGACAATCCGGTGTCCCCGGAGTTATCTGCCGGGGGAGGTGTCATCTGCTGGCTAGCAAGCCACGCGTCCGATCCCTGGTCGTGCATCCAGTCCAGCACATTGACGAAGGTCGCCTGGCCCGTGTCAGGATGCCACTGCAAAATCGCCTTCTGGAAACCCTGGACAACAAAACCTTCAAGTTGGAACCGCCGACTAATCGGGTAGCCGAGCGCCTGGATGCCGCCCAGCCGATTGAACTCCGTCAAAAACTTTGCCTGCGCGTCATCCGCCACGATATATCCGCCGGTTTCCGTGAAGTATCGCGACGTCGCTGTCGGTGCCGGTGGTTGCACGCTCTGGAGCACGCTGTAGACCACGAGCCGATCTGTATATTTGCCCGTTTGTGCATCAAAGTCGCCCGCGCAGGTAACGAGATTGAGACGAGATACGCCCGCTGGGCCGTACACGTGCTCCATCGGTGATTGCGCATCAACGTAGCGGACAAGGGACTCCACAGCGAAGGTAAGCCTGGTCGTGCCATCGTCCACAATGATCTGTGCGCCGGGCCGCAATTGTCCTAGCCGCGAGAAGACGGCGGGGCCACTGGTAGAGTCCAGGTGCCCGACGATGACGGCGTTACCCGTATCACCGGCAAGGTAGCCGTCCTGAAACCAGGCCGCGTCACCCCACTGCTGTGGCACTCCGACGGCTCCTCGTGCGTCCAGACCCACTTGCTCGACCGGAGCATCGACACCGATGGCAGGAATAGTGATGTGTGTCGGCCTAATGGCGGTGCCCTGGACGGCATCCGGCCCGGCGGCACCCACTGTGCCGCTTGAAGCAAGGAATGACAGACACACAAGACACGTAATGATAAGGGAATGCAGCACGCGGCTTCCGGAGGCTAGGATGTACCGCGGGACATCGTGCCGAACTGGCTGTTGAACAAACATGTGCATATCCTGTCTGCGCCTTTCCTGGGCTGGTGTCGTGCCGGGTCAACGAACTACCGGCGTTGTCTGGCCTAAATGGCCGGGAATACCGTCCGCCTGAAACTCCGCTACGCACAGGACGGTGCAAGCGCAGTAGACATATACAGAGTGTTGCTTTCCGCACCCCCCTCCATCCGAGTTGCCAGCTAAACGTGCCACTATATGAGGAAAACGTGTGCGGAGCGGAACTGCTTCATATGGCGACCGTGGCAACACACGCGAGATTTATCGGACCGGCTCGTCTCTTCCTGATGGAGCACCGCTTGCCTCGTCTGTCTGAGTGAGATGGCGCACAAACCAGGTTCGTGCGAGCACGGTGACCTCGTCCAGTGCTCCGGGTTCCTCAAACAGATGGGTCGCTCCCGGGATGATCACCAGTGAGCATGTGGCACGAAGGCGCGCCGCCGCGGCACGATTCATCTGCACGACCGGTCCGTCACGCTCGCCAACCAGCAACAGCGTGGGAGCCCGTACCTGCGCCAGAGCGGCTCCCGCCAGATCGGGGCGTCCCCCACGTGAGACCACAGCGTGGACCAGGTCGGGGTGTGTGGCGGCGGCGAGAAGCGCGGCCCCACCCCCGGTGCTGGCGCCAAAGAATCCAAGCCGACAGTTCGCGGTACCGGGTTGGAGGAATACCCACATGGAAGCTCCAATCAACCGATCCGCAAGCAACGGGATATCGAACCGTAGGTGCGCCGTGGCTGCTTCGGCGGCTTCCTCATCCTCCGTCAGCAGATCGAACAGCAGCGTTGCGAGACCGGCTTCACGCAACACCGAAGCTACGTAACGGTTGCGCTGGCTGTGTCTACTGCTCCCACTACCGTGTGCAAAGAGAACGATACCATCGGCGTCAGTCGGCAAGCCGAGGGTGCCCTGGAGCATCACGTCTCCGACCGGAATGGTGACGTGATGCTCGGCCGCATCCTGTCGGCCGGTCACGCGTGCCACGACCCGCTCAATAGGTGACGAGGAAGGGTTCATACTGCTGTTTCCACCCCATCACCGTAGTGTCGTGCAGCCAGAAGAGCGGCCCTTTCCCCGTCTGGCTCTGTGTCGCATCCTGTTCGACCAGGGGCCGGACTTCATCCACAAGGCTCTGTCTGGCAGCCTCCATCACGCCGGTCTTTCCCAACGGACGAACTGGAGGAAGGGTTGCGGGCATGATGCAGCCTCCGTTGCTCACATGGGTTCTGAAGTCACGACACATGGATCGACTCCACCGTGTGACCGTAGCAATTCCGCGGCCAGTGTCCTATCATGTGTCGGTCGTGTGTCGCCCGTTCACATCCTTTCTTTGTTACCAGGTCCGTGCTGGTCACTCCACTCACCTTCGGCGCGTTCCAACAATGGACGGATCTCGTCGTCGGATGTCTGCGTGAAGTCTTCATACCACAGCCCAACCGCATGAAATGGTTCAGGCGTGATGACGCAGACAACGGCATCAACCAGTCGCGAAAGATCGTCCCGGGTGGATTCAGCAGCGGTGGGTACGGCAACTACGATGCGTGCGGGATGCAACTGGCGAACTGCCGCGACAGCGGCGCGCATGGTTGACCCCGTTGCAAGCCCGTCGTCCACGAGTATGACCGTCCGATCCTGGAGGTTCAGCGGAGGACGGTCACCCCGGTACGTACGCTCCCGGCGCTCCAGTTCGCGCTGTTCTTGCTGTGTTATGGCCTCCACCATATCCCCCGGAATGCGTAATCCTTCCAGGACAGAAGTATTCAACACGCGAATACCACCGCTGGCGATGGCTCCCATCGCGAGTTCCTCCTGGCCGGGAACACCCAGTTTACGAACGACAAACACATCCAACGGAGCCACTAGCATGGCGGCAACTTCGGCTCCCACGGGCACGCCGCCGCGGGGCAGAGCCAGTACGACGACCGACGGGTCCGCGCGGTACCCGGCAAGCAAGGCAGCAAGCTGACGCCCAGCATCACTCCTGTTTTTGAACTGCATAGCCCTTCTCCTTGGACTCCTTCGCATGCACAGAACGCGCCAGCACGCTTGAACAGCAGGCACTGGCACTGTTGCACGACCCGGAGGTGGACTCAGCTCTGTGGATGTGGAGTGAACCGGTAGATCAGTGTGGCGCCATCGGGGCTCTGGTAGATCAGCGTCAGATACGTGGCGCGAAATTCTTCAAAGGCGCTGTGTTCCCGACGAACCACGTCCGGGAAGAACTGACCCCACCAATCGAGATCATGCGGCGAGAGCAGAATGTACCGGACGTGAGCGCGCTCCAGGATCGCGGCAGAATGCGCGGCGGAACCGGGTACAACAAACGCCGCGATGCTCTGATCGGTGGCATTGTCGAAGAGGATCGGCGTCTTTGCGTAATAGGGACGTTTCTCTCCCAGAGAAAGCACCTGTTCACCTGGCTGCTGCACGCTGGCCAGAAACTGAAACGCGGCATAGTTCGTCGCCGAGTGTATCAAGAACGCTTCCCGGCTTTCCGTCCCCAGAAAGTAACCGACAGGGTGGCGTGACTGGGTGAACGTGAAGGCCTGACCCACAGCGAGACACAGCAACGCCGCCAGTACCCCGACGGTGTAGACGTGGCGGCGACCGGCACTCGGGATAGCGCCGGCGACCCGCGCGAATCCGACAGCGGAGAGCAGCGCCCACGCGGGAAATGTCGGGAGGAGATACCGCAGTTCCTGTGGTCCGATTGCCCAGAGAACCGTGCTCACCACCGCAAAAAACGCGAGCATACCCACAGTCCGATCTCGCGAGCAGAGCACGCAGAACGGCGCGAGCAGAAAGAACAGGCTGGGCTGGGCAACGATTTCGAGGTCTCCACGGAGATAGACCGTGATGGGCAGCAATAGGTAGTCGGCCAGGTCGCGCCCGGTCAGCTCAAATTCTTTCCCCGCGGAGAGATAGGCGACCGGCAAGGTTATGAGCCACCAGACGCCGTGCCGTGCAACCGGGGGCGTGGTAGCCAGCGTCGCCGGATCGGCCAGATACGGATGCAGGTCAGGATGGGACAGCACGGGGTACATGGGGTCGTGCAGCAGGAGCACGTTCTTGACATACCACGGTGACGCTACAAGGAGCGCCGTCAGGAGAAAAACCCCCAACCCCGCGACGGTCGCTCTGATCGCCCGCGGGTGTCGCGCGGAGCCAAGCACGATGCAGCCAAGAATGCACACCGCCGTCAGACCTGTGTACTTGCTTGCACACGCCATGCCAGCCATCACGCCGCCCAGAGCCAACCAGGGCAGCGTCCCCTGCTCCTGCCACCGGAGCATAGCGACGAGCGCAAGGAACTCATAGAGCATCAGCGCCAGGTCGATATTGGCGAACGGAGCCCAGACAAGCACGTCGGAGCACGTCATCAGCCCAATGACCGCTATCCATGCCACGTCAGACCCGAACCGGTGGCGGGCCACAGACCAGAGCGCACACCCTGTCAGCACCGCGAATGCCACATGTAGCAGCCCCGCCGTCGCCTCGCTACCAAACAGGAGGCATATCGTATACAGCATCTCGATGCCGAGTGGAAAGTTGGCCTGCGCAGTCAGGGGCAGGACGACAAAACGATGTTCGCGAACAAATATCCGGGGGACGTCCAGGTGGTACATGAGCGCGTCGTACATGAATGGCGGCAGCAGAGCCACGAGGATAACGAGCAGCAGACAAAGCCCTGCGGCGGCAAGTGTCATGCGCGGGATCACGTCCAACGTCGTCAGGTTTTTCCTGACGGTGCCGATGTATGTATGGCATCCGGCAAACAGGCGGCCGAGTTCTGCGCGCACCCACACCGCCACCACGCACCCGAGGAAGACGGCGACGTTGGCGTACAGCACACCGACGGCTGCCACCGCGAACGTGAGATAGGACAGGACAATCAGACCGAGTGCGATGGCGAACACCGCCCGTTCGCCCGGCACCGCAAAAGTGAGCGACCACCATGTCAGGAGACGTTCGCCGCTTCCCCATGCCAGAAGCAGCAGTACGCCAAGAAGCCCGCATGCAAAGAGATGATCCACCAGGATCAGCCGGGTCGGGTCGCTCCAGTCGTGACCGACGACATACCGGTGCGCGGCGACCACCGCATACAGCGCAGACAGACCCAGCACCGGGCGGAGGAGGCGCAGACGGTTCCCACGGTCACGGAGCACCTCGTGCGTGATCCCCTTCTATGGCGCAGCCTACCCCCATCACAGGAAGCAACTCATACGCATGTGGCCTACACGCGTCCCACGTACCTTGCCATTATAAAGACCTGGGTTTGTATTGCTGAGGTAAGCGTTCAGGTAGTCATGCTTTCCGTCTGCGGCCGACACGGACGTAAGGGTCGGCTGCTCTGGAAATAGGACTCGCCGTTTGGTTGTACAAGCCTCCGACTGCCCTGAAAAAGGCACGCTGCTTGGTTGATAATCCCCGCCTCGGTGGTCAGGCGCGGCCAGCGACTGAAGTCGCGCCTGACACGGCAAAGTCCGCCTTCGCGGACTCCCCGCGTGATTCCACGGGGATGGCATGCTTTTCATCCTCGGTGGTGGCCCGCAGGGCCGTGAACACTCTGACCGCATAATGGGTCAGAAGTTGTGGTGATGCGGGTGGGTGCGCATGGTGTGGGGAGAGAGGGTGCGGACAGCTGTCCGCACCCTACTATCTCCGCAGTCGGCCGTACTTTGGTGCCAGGTGCCCTCTGTGCGAACAGTCCGCACCCTCACTCACTCCATCGCGAGAGTCACTTGAGCGCGGATGGCAGCTGGGATACACCGATGGAGGTGGGGATACACGCGGTGCACATGCGGTACGAAGCACTGGCATGGTATGATCCGCGCCTTGCACGGAACACGGGAAATGGCATGAGCGATGACACCAGCACCGCTGAAAAGCCTGTGGACAACGGTGAACGGACTGTCCCTGCATAGTCGCGTCAATGCGGATGCCGTTGCAGTCAGCGCCCCGCCCATCGTCCTGATCCACGGTCTGCTGGTATCGAGCCGCTATATGATCCCGACCGCACGCCTGCTTGCGCGCACATTTCGGGTGTTCGCGCTGGATATGCCCGGTTACGGTCGGAGCGATCATCCCCCCCACGTCCTCACCGTTCCTGAACTCGCCGACGTAGTCGAGGCATGGTCGCGGGCCGCGGGCATCGAGACCGCGGTGTTCCTGGGGAACTCCTTTGGATGCCAGGTCGTCGTGGACATGGCGGTGCGCTATCCCTATCTGGCGGAGCGACTGATTCTCACCGGGCCTACCCTCGACCCCGCCGCGCACAACCCGTTGGTGCCCGCCATGCGCCTCCTTCAGGATGCTTTTCTCGAATCGCTGACGCTGCATCCCCTGCTGGTACGCGACACCCTCGCAGCCGGTCCACGTCGCGCCATCGGGACGTATCGGTCGCTGCTGAACGACCATATTGAACTGAAGTTGCCGCTCATCACCATGCCAACGCTCTTCGTGCGTGGTGAACGCGACCCCATCGTCCCGCAGGCGTGGCTGGATGAGGCGACCAGACGGACTCCAGGCGCACAACAGGTCACCGTGTCAGGGGCGCCCCACGCGCTGAACTACAGCCGACCATACGGTCTTGTTGATGCAATCAGCCCCTTTCTCGACGCCGCGCACGGCGCACTACGGACCGCCGATGGTGGCAGGAGTGCGTAGGAACTTGATGAGCGCCTGGTTGACGGCATATGGGTGGTCGAACATCGGAACGTGGCTTGCACCAGGAATGATCAGCAGCCGCGCATCTGTCATGTGTCGCTGCCATTCCTCGCCCAGCGAGCATGGCACCAGTGCGTCGCGCTCACCCCAGATGAGCAACGTCGGCGTGTGGACGTCGGGCAGTAATTCGCGCGCGTCCACGGCAAGAAGCTCCTGAGCGGCCCGCCATAACGTCCATGGCCCGGCGCGAATCGCGTCGGCCACGAGGACCGGGACAAACGCGGGCGCCGCGTCGAGCACGGCGTAGGCCAGGGGACCCACATGTGCTGGCAGTGTTCGACCGGTCTGTAGTCCTGCTGGCGCGATCAGCACCAGGTGGCGAACAGCCGCGACGTGGCGCGCCGCGACTTGAAGACAGATGTATCCGCCCATGGAATGCCCGATGATGTGCGCTGGATAGGCCCCCACTGCTTCCATCCATGATGACAGCCATCCGGCCACGGTTTGAAGCTGAAAATGCCGTCGTAGGTGGCTCAGTTGGCCGAAGCCAGGCAGATCGACGACATAGACGCGAAAATAGCGGGCGAGCGTGGGTATGTTGCGCTGCCACCACCGGGACGACCCCGACAGACCATGAACCAGCACCACCGGTTGACCATCGCCACACATGCTGTAGTGGATGTCCTGATTATGGATGCGGACAGTGTGCCGCTCCATCCCGGTCGCCCTCATGCAAGGCCAGCAACGTATGCCACCCGATTTGCAACGCGTGTTGCTTGAGGTGCTGCTGCCAACCGCGTACATCACGAACCGATGCCAGCGCATCCTTGTGCTGTTCCCACCGCTGGAATTGTTCCTCCGCCCCGCCATACACGTACCGCCGCAACTGGAGTGAGGCATCGTCATAGCCATCGAGAAAAGGACCGAAACCGGACGCTTCACTCCGCATCGTATCCACCTCACTCATCGGTACGTGTGGGGCGAGCGCGTAGCTCTGGCGCGCGGCGCGGCTGGTGTGACCGAGCGCGATCATAACACCGCATCCGCCCCATTGCACTGAACAAAGCATGCGCGCCGCGCTCAGAAGCTTGACCCGGGCAGGCACGACGGCATACTATGGAAATATGGAAGCACTCTTCTCGGAACCTCAATCGGACCATGCGCGTACGGTCACAGGTGCTCCTTCGGGTCCCATGATAGGCCGCACACGCATGCTTGCCGCATGCGGACGCCAACCAGTCGATGCAACACCTGTTTGGTTTATGCGACAGGCGGGCCGCTGTCTGGCGGAGTACCGTGAGCTTCGCAAGACCTACGACATTCTCACCCTGGCCAAGACCCCCGATCTGTGTGCGCGGGTGACGTTAATGCCAGTGGACCGCTTCCGTGTGGACGCGGCGGTCATGTTTGCCGATATTATGTTGCCGCTCGAAGGCATGGGGGTGCCCTTTACCATCGAGCCAGACATTGGCCCCATCATTCACCATCCGATCCGCACAGAAGATGACATTGCCCGGCTACGCGTCATCGATGCGGGCGACGCCACGCCGTATGTCTTCGAGGCCATTCGTCTGCTGCGACAGGAACTTGCGGGCCAGACGGCGCTGATTGGATTTTCGGGTGCTCCCTTTACACTCGCCTGCTATCTCATTGAAGGTCGGCCTTCCCGGGAATATGCCCGCGCCAAGGCGCTGATGTTTGGCCAGCCGCTCCTCTGGCACCGGCTCATGGAGACCATTACCGAGGTGGTCGTGCGGTACCTGCAAGAGCAGGTACACGCGGGGATCGAGGTCGCTCAGCTCTTCGACAGCTGGATTGGCACACTCGGTCCTCAGGACTATCAGGAGTTTGTGTTGCCGTACAACCGTCGGATATTCGATGCCATCCGCGCCACAGGCATTCCCAGTATCCATTTTGGAACAGGCACCGCGAGTCTGCTCGAACTGATGGCAAGTGCCGGGAGTGATGTCATGAGTGTTGACTGGCGCGTACCGCTGGATGACGCGTGGGCAAGATGCCGCCCCGACCAGGGCATCCAGGGCAATCTGGACCCTACCATTCTGCTGGCGCCGCCTGAAGTCATCGAACGGCGTGCGTTGGATGTGCTGCGACGGGCAGGCAACCGTCCCGGTCATATTTTCAATCTCGGTCACGGCGTTCTACCGGAAACGCCGCCTGATGTCTTGACGGACCTCACCGAACTGGTCCACACCGCAACATCGCGCCTCCAGAAAGCACAGGGTACATGACGCTCCACGGTGCGAGTCGACCTGTCGGTGTGTTATTGATGACATTTGGCTCAGCCGCGACTGCCGACGACGTACCTGCCTATATGGCCAGTGTTCGTGGCGGTCGTCCCGCACCAGACGACCTGATAGCGGAGTTCCAGCGGCGCTATGCACTGATCGGTGGATCGCCCCTGGTTCGCATTACACAGGAGCAGGCCGCGGTCCTTGAAAGCCAGTTGAATGCTGACGCTCAGGTAGCGGCGCCGTTTATCGTGCGGGCTGGTATGCGTCATTCCCCGCCATTTATTGCTGACGCCATGGCTGAACTGGCAGCGGCGAACGTTCGCCGCGTGATCGCAATTGTGCTGTCCCCGCAGTATTCACCGATCATCATGGGCGGGTACAACCGAGCGGTAGACGCCGCACGTTCAGTACTTCCCGCGGACGCGTCGGTCACCGTAGCCGGGGCGTGGCATATGACGGCGGAATGGCTGCACACCCTGGCGCGCCGCGTCACCGAGGCGATAGACCGCTTTCCTCCCGAAGAGCGTGTGCGGGTGCCAGTTATTTTTACCGCACACAGTCTTCCGAAGAGTGTCGTGGATCGTGAACCGCACTACATCGACCAGCTCCAGGAGACGGTACGTTCAGTGGCTGCACTCACCGGCCTTCCAACAGATCGATGGATGTTTGCCTACCAGAGCGCGGGCCATACCGCGGAGGAATGGCTCAAGCCTGACCTCAAGGACCTGCTTCCAGGTCTTAAGCGGGACGGCTATCGACATGTACTGGTGGCGCCGGTGCAGTTCCTCGCAGATCATCTCGAAATTCTCTACGACATCGATGTCGCGGCACGTGAAGAGGCTGAAGATGCGGGCC
>JAABUZ0100000974.1_pt1 | contig 59620 bp, 62 predicted proteins | sample 5562091 | NCBI WGS metagenome assembly JAABUZ01 (sample SAMN12813069, study PRJNA571459) | rock metagenome | isolation source: Antarctica rocks | place: Antarctica: Victoria Land, Linnaeus Terrace sud | collected 2015-12-21 | reverse complement strand
CGGGCGCGGTTGGAAAGCAAACTGACGGCGCACACCCTTTGTCTATACATCAACCGCTTGCTGGGAAAGGCAGACGCCTTGCAGATCAAGGCCCTTGCCTTCCCCAACTAGCACAAGACCCTACTAACTATTGACTACTCCCATTACCGTTTGCCAATCGCGCTGACCGACTTCTTCAAGCAAGCGATGGTTCGTCATATCGAGGTGGATCGGCGTGACGCTGATCCTGCCACCCTCGATTGCGGCAATGTCCGTCCCCGGCTCGGCATGACCACCCGGCATCTCGCCCCCGACCCAGAAATAGCGCCGCCCTGCCGGATCGGCACGCTCGATCAGTTCGTCCGCGTAGATGCGTCGTCCGGCACGCGTTACCGCCACGCCAGCGATTGCGCTGGGTGGCACGTCAGGGACATTGACATTGAGAAGCAAATCGGGTGCGACGCCGGTGCGCGCGATGTCGGCAACGAGAGCGGCCGCAAACCGCGCGGCGGTGGCGAACTCCCACTCCGACGTGTCCCACCGCCCCGCAAGCGAGATCGCTACTCCCGGCACCCCACCGATCACGCCGGCCATCGCCGCCGCGACCGTGCCGGACATGATAATGTCGTCCCCCATGTTCGCGCCCTTGTTGATGCCAGAGACGACGAGATCGGGCCGCCGGTCCAGGAAGCCAAGCAGCCCGACCGCGACGCAGTCTGCCGGAGTGCCGTCGCAGGCATGCGCGGGCGTGCCATCTGGCAAATGGACATCGGAAATCCGCAGTGGACGGTCAAAGGTGCGCTGATGGCTACCCGCGCTCCAGTTGCGGTTTGGCGCGAGCACGACGACCTCCGCGACTTCCTTGATCGCCGCGACGAGCGCATGTAATCCCGCGCTATCTATCCCATCATCATTTGAAATGAGTACAAGCACAGTGCCATCCCTTCCCATCGTGATAAAGCGGCATGATACACTGCCGCAGGTGCAATCGTAGGGGCGGAGAGCATGGGGCGCAACACCGGGTACCGTCTTCGCAAGCTGAATGGCAACGAGATTTTCACTCTGCTCCTTCTCTGCACGACGCTGCTCATCGGGTGGTGGACGGATTTCCGGCCCCGCCAGGGTGCGCCCAATCCGCAGGCACCCGCGCCGATCGCGCGCACCGCCCCGACAGAAACGATTGAAACGACCGATCCGCAGGCGGGCGTCCATACACGGCTGACGCTGGAGGCAAGCCCGGCGGCGATTCACCGGGAACTTCAGATGGTGCGCGAGATGGGGGCATCGTGGATCGTCGAGTACTTTCCGTGGCTCTATCTTCAACCAAATGGGCCGGACGCGTACGACTGGAAGCACGCCGACCTCGTCATAAGTGAGGCACACCGCCAGGGGCTGACGGTGATCGCCCGCATTGACGGCGTCCCGGCATGGGCGCGACCGGCGGAGACGAGTTGGAAATACCTCGACGCAAGCGGCTACCCCACCTATGCCCGGCTCGTCGCAGCCTTCGCGGCGCGCTACCGAGGTCTCGTGACACAGATTGTCGTCTGGAACGAGCCAAACCTCTCGCTCGAATGGGGGTTGCGGCCCGTAGACCCGGCGGGATACGCGGCAATGCTCCGCGCCGTCTATCCGGCGGCGAAGGCAGCGAACCCGGCTGTCGAAATCCTCGCAGCGGGCCTCGCACCAACGTCGGAGCCGGACGGTTCCCCACTTGGCCTCAATGATCTCGCCTATCTCGACCGGCTCTATAACGCCGGCGCCGCGCCGTACTTCGACGCGCTCGCTTTGCACACCTATGGCGGCACGCATCCGCCCGACACTGACCCCGGCAGCGACCCACGCACCTGGCGGCACGCCGAACAGGTACGCGCGCTGATGGTGACGCGCGGCGACGCCGCGAAGCCCGTCTATCTGACCGAGGGCGGCTGGAACGACAGTCCCCGCTTCGATGGCGCAGTGCGGCCCGCCGACCGTGTCCACTACACCGTCGCCGCCTACCGCTACGCGCAGGAGCATTGGCCATGGGCGCGGAGCATCGCACTCTGGCAGTTCCGCCTGCCACTTGCCACGCATACCGCCCAGGATAACTGGACCTTCGTGACACCGGATTTCCTGCCCAAGCCGATCTATCTCGAAGTGCAAAAGGCGCTTCGCCCATCAAAGGAAAATGCACCGTGATCGTCCCCACCCCCGACCTCTCCCCCGTAAACAGGGGAAGGGAGATTGACCGAAAGTCGGAAACGAATCCCCCTCTCCCGCGCGGCGGGGGAGGGGTCAGGGGCGGGAGTCGTGTCATCATCACCGCGTTCATCGTGATCGTTCTCGTCATCCCCTTTATCGGCTTCCTCCATGACGTGCGCGCGGAAGGGCGTGTGTATGACCAAACGTGGGAGCGCGTACGGAAGAGCGGGACGCTGCGCGTCGGAATGGACGCGGGCGTGCCGCCCTTCGCGATGCCGGGTAACGGCGATATTCAGGGATTCGACGCCGATCTCGCGCGCGATCTTGCTGGTCGCCTCGGCGTGCATGTCGCGATCATTAATACGCCGTCAGACGCGCTCTATGACGCCCTACTCACCGGCAGGGTGGACGCCCTGGTTGCCGCGCTGCCTGTGACGCCCGAGTTTCGCCGCGATGTCTCCTATTCCACACCCTATGTCGAGATGGGGGAGCGAGCGATTGTCCGGGCAGGGAGCGACATCCGCGCGCCCGCTGACCTCGCGAACCGTCGTGTCGGTGCGGAACTCGGCTCCGATGGTGATCTCGCGGCACGGACGCTTGCCCGCCATCTCCCGATCCGCCTGCAAAGCGCGTACGACTCCGGCGACGCCGCTCTCGCCGACCTCCACAACGGCACACTGGACGCAGTCATACTCGATGGCATCGCCGGGCGTCATGCAGTCGCCACGGACCGAACGCTCGTCATGCTGGCGGAACCGGTGCTCTCGAATGGCTATGTGATCGCGACGAAGCAGGATGCCCGCACGCTCACGACAAACCTCACCCGCGCCCTCGACAATGCGCGCGCGGCGGGCGCCCTCACTCGCCTCGACGCTCGCTGGCTCTCTGGGGAGTGACGAGTACTGAGTGCTGAGCGTTGCGGCCTCTCATTGCGCGTTGCTCATTGCTCATTGCTTTGCATCCGGTAGAATCGTCGCGCGTTCTCGGCCCAGAGTTTGCGCTTCGCCACGTCCGAGAGGTGCGCGGTGAGGGCATCGAGCGTCTCGGCCCAGCGACAGTACGGCGATGCGCTAAGGACAACCGGCCAGTCCCCACCGTACAACACGCGATCTTCGCCGAAGACCGCCAGCACATGAGCGACGTATGGCGCGAGATCGTCCGGCGTCCAGTTGGCCTGATCCGCCTCGGTCACGATGCCGCTGATCTTGCAGCAGACATTCGGGAACGACGCCAGTTCGGCCATCTGCGCGCGCCACGGATCGAGCAGGCGCCCCGCGATGTCCGGCTTCGCGATATGATCGAGGACGAACTGCGTTTCCGGGCACTGGTGGACCAGTTCAATCGCGCTCCGCAGTTGCGGATGATAGACGCACAGATCGCACGACAACTCGAACTCCGGCAGCATCCGTACGGCATGGACGAATCCGGGTCGGCTGGCGAATCCGATGTCCAGTTCATTCTCCGTGACGCGCCTCACGCCTTTGATGAGCGGTGAAAGCCCCACGAGCGCGCGGAGATAGGTACGGCACATCTCCCCGTCTTCGAGCGGCGCCCAAGCAACGATTGCCTTGAGTAGGTTGCCTTCCGCCGCCTGATCCGCCGCCCAGCGCGCTTCGAGCAACCCGTAGGCGGGCGTCACTTCGACCTGCACATAGACAATCGCCTCGATCGGCAGGCCCGCCGTCTGCTCGCGGTAGTCCGCGAGACCGTAGGGCCGGTTCAGTTTCTTCTTCCCATCGAGCCACGGCATACGGAACGCCGTCGGGTCCCAGAGATGGACGTGGGCATCAACAATTGGCACATCTGGCATGATTCACCTATCCTCTGCCCCGGTCGTTGGTGGTTGTATTTCACGGACGAGAGAGCGCTGCTAGCGTTCCATCGCCTCATCATTCGAGAGTCGCGCGATCGCGGCGGCGTCGAGGTGTTCGATAGCAGTGAAGTAGCGGCGCAGATAATCAGGTAGCGGTTCCGCATCGGCGATCGGCAGCGGAATATCGTACGTGACGGGTTCATCACGCGCACCGCGCCAGAAGTCTTCCTCGCTTCGTAGTCGTAGTTGCCGCCTCCAAACCTTGTGCCACATGCCAGGATCGAGCGATTCTCCATCCACACCGCGCGAAATCTTCGTGCCCGCCATTTCCCCGCTCGGGAACGTCGTATCATAATAATCGTGGTCGCTGGAGAAGTGATCGAATCCTTCGTTTTCGCAGAAGCGGCGCATGTCACGCCATTTCGGTCGCGGGCCGCTCACCCGCGTGTCGCCAGCGCATCGAAATGGCGTGAAGATCAGGCCGCGCATTTCCTCAACCGTTTCCGCCAAAGCGAGGCCAGAGTGAGAGGAAATGATGCACTTCGCTGAACGCATCCCGCGCGATGGCTTCTTGTACCGCCGCAAGTGTGTTGCTGTGGGCGAGCGTGCGTAATTCCTCGACCCAGATCGTGAAGCCTCCCGTCTCTTCCTCGGGGACAATCTCAACATGCGGCGCATACGGTTCGAGGAGTTCCAGGAGCGAGGCACGCTCGATCATCACACTTGGCGCTTCGCCGCACGGGGCGATCACGACGGGGCGTTCGTCGCGGCCAACCTCGCGCACAAGGTTCGCGAAATGGCTGCGCGCCTGATGGTTGTTGTAATGCGTTAAGAGCGGACCTTGCATTATTCCCTCGCACGCGATACGACGTAATGGTCCTGCTTGCAGCATATCACGAACAACTCTTCCTGATTTCCGGACAACTCACGTATGCCAATAGGCATCGTCACTGTTCGGCGGATAGGTCGTCTCGCCACGACCGATGATCGTTGTGCCGGTAGACCAGCCGTTGGTTTCCGCGCGGAAGATGGCGATACTCTCACTCTTTCCATGCGCGTCGAAGGCAGCGCGATCAACATACGCCTCGTAGAAGTAAAGGCAGTTAGGGTCTTTCTCATCGGCGATCACGTCGAAGCGGATTGTGCCAGGCTCGTTCTGACAGGCGCGGCGGGCATGCTCACCGGCTGCCGTCACAAAGGGGTCACGGTGTTCGAGTTTGACGTCAACCTGGACCAGCAGGACGTACATGCGCGCTTCCCCTCTTGTGCGATTCGGCGGAATGTTTCTTTCGGGATGATACCACTGCGGATTGACGAACGTCGCCGCCGCGCGTACAGTTGTCGGCAATTGAACGGCACTGGGGGAGCGCTGGCGCGCTGAGAGTGCGGGAAAGACCCGCAGACCCTTTGTACCTGATCCGGTTCGCACCGGCGTAGGGAAGTGAGCAGACGAATCACCCGTCGTCGCGCCTTCCTCGCCATTTGGAGGCAGCGATGGCGGCACAATCACCGGATACCGACCTAACCCACCCCCTCAACCTCTCCATCTACGTCGTCCTCGATCGCGATTTCACGGCGGGCCGCTCGCTCATAGACGTGGCCAAAGCGGCGATTCGTGGCGGCGCGACCGCGCTGCAACTGCGGGATAAATCGAGCGACATCCGCCGCTTCTACGCGGACGCGATGCAGATATTGACAGTCGCACGGGCGGCAGGCGTGCCCCTCATTATTAATGACCGCGTGGATATTGCCCTCGCGATGGACGCGGACGGCGTCCATGTCGGGGAAGATGACGTGCCCGTCGAGGCGGCGCGACGGCTCGTCGGGCCAGATCGCTTCGTCGGCGCATCGGCGGGCAGCATCGAGGCGGCGCGGGCAGCAATCGTGGCAGGCGCGGACCATCTCGGCGTCGGCCCGGTCTACGAAGCCCGCAACACGAAAGTGGACGCCGGGCCGCCCGTCGGCCTGACACTCATCCACACCATCGCCGCGCTTGGCGCAATCCCCATCGTCGGCATCGGCGGCATCACTGCCGAGAACGCGGGCGCGGTGATCGTGGCAGGCGCGGCAGGCGTCGCCGTTATCTCCGCTGTCGGCCTTGCCCCTGATGTCGAAACGGCAACCCGCAACCTCGCACATTCCGTAGAGGCGGTGCTCGAACCGCCCTCCCGAGGCGGCACGGATCAATGAACACTCAACACTTGGCGCGTGCCTTAACGATTGCCGGTTCCGATTCCGGCGGTGGTGCCGGTATTCAGGCGGATTTGAAGACCTTTTCCGCCTTCGGTGTCTATGGAATGAGCGTCCTGACGGCGATCACGGCGCAGAATACCGTTGGCGTGCAGGGTGTCGAGACGTTGACGCCCGCCTTTATTACGATGCAATTCGAGAGCGTCGTCAGCGACATCGGTGTGGACGCCCTCAAGACGGGGATGCTCGGCACCGCCGATGCGGTCACGGCGGTCGCGGCGATGATCGCCAACGCGGGGCTGACACACCTCGTCGTGGACCCGGTGATGGTGGCGAAGAGCGGCGATCATCTGCTGGCGGAAGACGCGGTGCATGCGCTCCGAACGCGACTTCTGCCCCTCGCACTCGTCATCACGCCAAATGTGCCGGAGGCGGAAACGCTCGTCGGTGGCCCAATTCAGACAGTAGACGACATGAAAGAGGCAGCACGGCGGTTGCACGATTTTGGGCCGCGTTGGATCGTCGTCAAGGGTGGCCATATGGGTGGCGAGACCGTCACGGACCTGCTCTACGACGGCACAAAATTCCAGCTACTCGATACACCGCGCATTGACACGGTGCACACGCACGGTACCGGCTGTACCTTTTCCGCCGCGATGACCGCCTGCCTCGCCAAAGGTCAATCGGTGCCGGACGCCTTCGCGGCAGCGAAGCGCTATACCCACGCCGCCATCGCCGCCGCCCCCGGCCTCGGCTACGGTCACGGCCCCCTGAATCACCTGGTCGAAACCGGGGAGAACCGCAGAGGCGCAGAGGACGCAGAGGACGCAGAGAAGAAAGAAGATTGAATCCTTCTCTCCTCTTCCCTCTCTGCGCCCTCTGCGCCTCTGCGGTTCAATCGTTTTCACCTTTGAAAGGATGATATCATGACAGAAATATTTACGGAGATGATGCGGCGGGAGTGTGCGGCAATCTGGGAGGCGCAATTGACGCACCCATTTCTCGTCGCGCTCGGCGACGGTACGCTGCCAACGGAGACGTTCCGGTTCTACATTTTGCAGGACGCGCGCTTCCTCACCGACCTGGCGCGGACCTTCGGATTCGCCGCCACGAAGACGAGCAACCGCGACCGCGCGAAGGTGCTTGCGGAACGCCTGATTAACACGGTGGATGTCGAGCGTGCCCTGCATGAGGGGTACGCGGCGCGCTTCGGCATGACACCGGAGGAGATGGCCGCCGTGCCAATGGCACCGACGAACTACGCCTACACGCGCCACATGCTCCACATCGGCGCGATAGGAACGCTGGCCGAGACGCTGACGGCGATGCTCCCCTGCGCGTGGATTTACGCCGTTATCGGCCAGCACTTCACCGCGCAGGGCGAACCGCCCGGCACACATCCATACCGCGACTGGCTCCTCACCTACGCCAACGTCGAGTTCGAGGCGGTGAGCATCTGGATGCGTGGTGTGATTGATGACGAGGCGTCACGCCTGCATGAATCCGGCCGCGAGCGCCTGCGCGACATCTTCCGCACCAGCAGCCGCTACGAGTACATGTTCTGGGATATGGCTTGGACACGCGAGTCGTGGCCCGTCTGAGCACATATCACTACCGGAACGACGCAACGAGCGCGGTTACTTCATCTGGCTGTTCTTCGTGCGAACGCGGGTATAAAGGTCCTCCATCGCGGCAATGAATGAGGAATCCTTGTTCCAGAAGGGCGGGTAGTCGCCCTGCTTCTTGATAAGCAACGCCGGGACGAGCGGCGGTGGGAGATCGGTGGCTGATGGCAGCCTCCTCCCGCCCGCCCAGAACTCGCGGAGGCTAACATCCGCATTCGGCTGTGCCCGCTCCGGTCGCGTGTAGCAGGAAGCCGCCGGGACGACTGCAATCTCCTGCGGTGCCATTGCCGATGAGAGGATCTGCCCCAACGGCGACCGGGCAAGTTCTTCGCGCAATCGCTCGCGCGAAAGCCCGCGCAGTTCGAACATCAAAAAGGGGTCGCGATCGAGCGCGGCGGCAAGCAGATAGTGGACACCCGCGATGTGCTTGCAGGGGTTGGCGTAATCCGGGCAGGAGCAGTCCGTGAAGAAGTCCTGCTCGCTGTGCGGTAACAGATGGAGATCAAGTGGCTGGAACGCCGCTTCGATGGTGTCCGGCATTTCGTTCACCAGCAGTTTGGCGACGAATCCCGCATTGACGGCGATACGGTCTATTACCCGCGTCCACCCAATGAGGTGGATCGGCGCGAAGGCGATCGTCGTCGTGTAGCGCGGTTCCTTGTAGACGCCGTAATAGGAGTTGACAGACCCGCGCACCGTCGCCGTCACCTTGCCGTCCACGATAGTGTACTTGAGGATGCGGCCATTGCTCGCGTAGGAGCGCCCGCGCCCTAACCGGCCCGCGTCGGTAAATTCCTCCAATGCCGCGATGAATCGCTGGCCCCACCAGGTACGGCTGAAAGTTGCCATCTCCGTTACTCCACGACCGCGCCCGCGCGCAGGGAGATCAAATCCTTGAACGTCTCGTTGTCGAGTTCGGTCAGCCACGACTCATCCGCGCCGACAATCGCGGCGGCCAACCCCTTCTTCTCCTCGATCATCTGGTCAATCCGTTCTTCCACGGTGCCGAGCGCGACGAATTTGTGGACGAAGACATTTTTCCGCTGCCCGATGCGAAAGGCGCGGTCAGTTGCCTGATTCTCCACAGCGGGGTTCCACCAGCGGTCGAAGTGGAAGACGTGATTCGCTTTGGTCAGCGTGATGCCGACGCCACCGGCGCGGAGCGAGAGCAGGAAGACGGATGGCTCGGTTTCGGGGTCCTGGAACGCCGCGATCATCTGTTCCCGCCGCTTCGCATTCGTCCCACCGTGGAGGTAAAAGGTGTTGATGTGCAGTGTCTGACCAATGTACCGCTCCAGCGCCGCGCCGATCTCCGTGAACTGGCTGAAGATTAGCACGCTCTCGCCATTCTCGACCGCCTCTGCCACCATCTCGGAAAGGCGGCTCAGTTTGAGCGAACGCTCGGCGGTGAAGGCACTACCGTCCTGCAAAAAGTGGGCGGGGTGGTTGCAGATCTGCTTGAGCCGCATCAGCGTCGCGAGCATCAGTCCCCGCCGCTCCATTCCGGTCTTCTCCTCGAGTTGCTCGGCGACATCTTTGACGACTGCCTCGTAGAGCGAGGCCTGCTCCCGCGTCAGGTTGCAGAAAAGGCGCTGCTCGACCTTGTCCGGCAGATCGCTGATGATGCTCTTGTCGGTCTTGACACGTCGGAGAATGAAAGGTTCCACTAACTTCTTCAGCGTCGTTGCGCGCTCGCGATCATTCCCCTTCTGGATCGGCACTTCAAAGGATTTGCGGAACTGCGCCTCCTTACCCAGATAACCGGGGGTGAGGAAGTTGAAGATGGACCAGAGATCGAGGAGGCGATTCTCCACCGGCGTCCCGGTCAGGGCCATCCGGTGGCGCGTCGGCAGTTTCAGGATCGCGCGCGTTTGCGCCGCCTGCGGGTTCTTGATGTTCTGCGCCTCATCCACGACGACGCGCTGCCATGTCACGCTGCGGAGCAGTTTTTCATCCAGACGGGCCATCGCGAAAGACGTAATGACGACATCGTGCGCTCCACACGCCGCCTGGAACGCCGCTTCCTGCTTCGCGCGCCCGCTCCCCTGATGGACGAGCGCGCGGAGATGCGGCGCAAACCGCTCGATCTCCTTGCGCCAGTTGCCCAGCACCGAGGTTGGCGCGATGACCAGCGTCGGCGGCGTATCGGCGTCACGCTCGCGCTCATTGACAAGGTGCGCAATCACCTCCAGAGTCTTACCAAGGCCCATATCGTCCGCCAAACAGGGGTTGAGGCCGATGCTTTCGAGGTAGTGCAGCCAGGCGACGCCGCGCCGCTGATAGTCGCGCAGTGTGCCATGCAGATAGGGCGAATCCGGCACGGGCGCGAACATACTCTTGTCGTGCAGGCGGTCCATCATCTCCCGCACGGTGGAATCGTGATCCCACTCGACATCGTCTTCGGCTTCAGCGGCGATGGTGATTACATCCAGTGGAGTCAGGTCGGCATCAGCGAGTGCGCGGGTCTGCCAGAAGTCGAGCATCTGACGCATCTTCCTCCGATCCAGTTCCATCCACTGGCCACGGAAGCGCACGAGCGGTGTCTTCGCCGCAATCAGTTGCCGCCATTCCGCTTCCGTCACAACCTCACCGCCGATGGATAACTGATACTCGTACTCGATGAGCGCATCGAGACTGAGCAAACCCTTTCCCGCCGCCGCTGCCGCGCTCTTCTTGCCGGTCCGCGCGGCGGTCTTGAGGCGAACTTTCGCGCGTCGTCGCCCCTCAGGCATCCACCACGACGGGACGATCACGGTGTAGCCGACATCCTCCAGCACCCATGCATCCTCCTTCAAGAACGCGAATGCGTCGTCCAGATCGAGCGAGAAGCCGACGGGTTGGTCGGTTTCCAACCCCGCCCAGACCTGCGAGTAGATCCGCGCGGCATAGCCGAGGGCGAGAAGGAGGTGCGTTTCGAAATCGCCGCCCATCTGCTTCAGAAAGGTCTCTCTTGCCTTCCCTGTAAGCCGCCAATACTCAGCAAGGCTGACCTTGCGCGAGGGGTCGTCTTTCGGCGCGACGAGGAAGTGAACGCGCCATTGGTCGCGATCATCGTCGTCGGGGGGGTCTTCCAGACGGAAGCAGAGCGTGAACCCAGCGGTCGCGTGTGTGCCGATCAGCCCCGCGCGCCAGCCGAGCCAGTGCTTGTAGTCATCGAGCCTTTCGTCGTCGGAGCGCACGAGCAGGCTGGGGCGGTAGGGATACATGCATTCGTAGAGCATCGTCTCCGCGATCTGCTTGTCGAATGCCGCAGTGAAGGGCGTCCCCGTGATGATGTCGTGCAGCAGCCACTCGGAGAAGTGCCGCAGCAGCGTTTCCCGGTCGTACCATTCCGTTCCCTCGTCCGTCGCTTCCATGGCGGAGCCGCAGACAAGCGGCATACACGCAGCATAGTCGTGGATCGCCGCTTCGTATCGCTCAGACAGCATCTCCCATGTCGGGGTGAGCGCGAATTGCGCCGAGCGCTTCCCTTTCTTATTGACTACAGCGGGCAATTCGCGGTATTTCAACGCCGGGATGTAGTGATCGCGTGCGACGATCTGCTTGAACGCCTGCGTGTACTGATACCAGAAGCGGAGGTCCGCGCCCAGTTGATAGTCGGGCGGCTCGTGGAGGGCGGCGAAGTGCAGGTCGTTCAGCGCCGCGATGACATCCTGCATCTGATGACAGCAGACTTGCCATGGGCGGAACGCGAAGTCCTCGGGGGTATCATCGCCCCGATACCGAAGCAATTCCAGCGACGGGAGCGGCCCCGTCGCATCGCTCGGCAGCAGAAAACGGCGCGTGACGAAGGTATGGTGCAGCATCGCCGGATACTGAACCGCGATGCCCGCCGTACCGGTAAGAAAGGCCGCCAGCGCCTCGCCGGACAACTGCCGGGGATGCGTGCAATCATCCGAATTCCGCCGCTTCCCGCTCGGCGGTACGTCGGTCTCCACCCAGAGCACGAAACCGCCCTGCTGGACGAACGCGCCGGTCTCTTCAGGAATCCATGTGCCATGAATGATGTACATAGGTCAATCCTCGGCCGATCAATAATTCCCGAGCCAGCGCACATCAGGCTGTGACAGTGTTTGCCGATAGAAAGCAGCGTCCGCTGTGATGTTTGTACCGCCTCCCAAGTATACCATGTGCGGCTTTGTGCTATGCGAACTGCGGCATCACCTCGTCCATGAAGAGCCGGATACCGTCGGTCTGCGGAAAGTCGGCGAAGCGGAGTTGCATGTGGGAGACGCCGAGCGCCGCCCACTGGCGGATTTGCTCCGCCACTTGATCGGGCGTGCCAATCAGCGCATTCTCCGGCGCGGTGTAGAAGCGGCTCGCTTCCGCCATCCGCCGCGCTTCTTCTTCCGTCCGGGCGATAGCGATGCACTCGCACTGCCACGTCTTCTTGATCGTATCGAAATCCCGTCCGACCGCTTCGCAGTGGCCGCGCAGCACGTCCAATTTGTGCGCGTACGTCTCGCGCGTGCCGCCGCCATTCCACCAATCTGCGTGCCTGGCGACGACCCGGAGCGTCAATTGCTCGCCGCTGCCACCGATCATGATGGGGGGCAGCGGGTCGGGCTTCGGGTTTAGGTACGCGTTGTGGACGCTATAATACGTGCCCTGATACGTCACGCTGTCGGCAGTCCAGAGCCGTCTGGCAATCTCGACCGTCTCCTCCAACTGCGCGATGCGCACGGCGGGGCGTGGGAACTCCCAGTTGTACGCGCGGTATTCGTCTTCCTTCCAGCCAGCGCCGATGCCGAAAATTACCTTACCGGGAATGTACGCGCAGAGATTCGCGACCATCTTTGCCAGGAGCGCCGGATTCCGATATGACTGGCACATGACAACCGTCCCCCAGGCGAGCTGTGGATAGCGGGAGGCGAGAAAGGTCAACGTCGTCCAGCATTCCGTAACCGGCGTCTCGACCGCCTGCCAGCCCGCCCACGGTAGCACATGATCCGTCACCCACGCGGCGGCGAACCGACCGGCGACCAGGTCGAGCGTCTCCAGCGTTTGCCGGGTCATCGCCGCATTGCTGCTCCCGTCCGCTGGGAACTCCGGCACCTTCCAGCCAAATTCCATCCGACCTACCTTTCGCTGAAACTGATTGAACCGCAGAGAATGCAAAGAAGGAAATGGGAGAGAAAGCAATCGCGCATGTGGCGAGCATCATACACGGTCGCCATCTCCATCACTCGTGGCGAACTCCTTGCATATCTGGGAAGCGAAGCGGCATTCACCCGGTGTGCATGCCGCGCCTGTCCCGATGGAACACGGAGGAGTACTCATCATGCAGGAAGAGATCGAAGGCGTGCGGATACCGCTGGACCCAGAAGCGCGCGGCAGCGAGAACCCGGAGGCACCGGGCGAACCGGATCGCGCGCGGCAGGCTGCCTCGTCGCCCGTGCCCGGTACCGGATACGAGCGGAAGCAGGAACACAAGCGCGAGCACGATGCGGAGGGCAACGTCGAGGACAGCCCGCGCCATCCAAACGAGTCCATTGATCGCGGTAGCAACCCGAGGCAGTAGTCAGTAGTCAAAAGAAGCCGATCCCGTTCTGACTACCGACTACTGACTACTCGCTCAAACTTCTGGAAGCGGGCGCGGCCCGTCACTTCAGCGATGTACAGGTCGCCGCGCGAATCCACGGCGAGGCCGTGCGGGGAGTCGCGGAACTGGCCAGGGCCGTCGCCTTTTTCGCCCCAGCGGGCCAGTAATTCGCCATCGAGATTGAAGATGCTGATGCGCTGCGGCACTTCGGTGACGTAGAGCAGATTATCGCGGCCAATGAGGATATTCTGCGGGCGGGCGACATCCGTCCATTCTTCGAGGAACGCGCCGTCCCGGTCGAAGAGTTGGAGGCGCGAATTCTCGCGGTCGGCAACGAAGACACGACCGCGCGAATCTACACGGACATCGTGCGGCAGGTGGAACTGCCCCAGCCCCGATCCTTCCGATCCCCACGCGGCAATCAGTGTGCCGTCTGGCGCGAAGCGATGCACGCGGGATTGGCCGTAGCCATCCGAGACATAGAGATCGCCCCACGGCGCGAGCGCGCTATTCGTCGGATTATTGAAGGGTTGATCGGGCGCGCCGATTTGCCCCGGCATGCCAATCGTCTGGAGAAGCGTGCCATCCGTCGTGCAAATCCAGACGGTGTGCGAGCCACGATCGGTGATATAGACGCGGTCGTCCGGCCCGATCATGATGCCATGCGGCGTGACGAGGAAATCGTCACCCCACATTGCGAGGAACGTACCGCTTCGATCAAAGATCAGGATGTGATTGTGCGGCTCCCGGTCAATGACATAGACGCGATCCCAGGAATCCACTGCCATATCCGAGACAACGCCAAGTTCGTACCCCGCCGGTAACACCGGCCATCCTTCAACAACACGATAGTTGTCCATGTCGCGCACTCCTTCCATTGAGTAGTCAGTAGTCAGAAAGAAGCGCATGTGGCACCTCCGTTTTCAATTGACTACCGACTACTGACTACCGACTACTCCGTTCATCCCTTGATCGCACCACTGAGCACGCCTTTCGTGAAGTAGCGCTGCAGGAAGGGATAGACGATCAGGATCGGCACGGTCGCGATGACGACAACGGCCATCTGGATCGTTTGCGTCGGTGGCGGCTGGTTTGGGTCAATCGCGACGGCGTTCGCCAGGGCGCTTCCCTGCAGGACGTACTGCCGGAGCACTAACTGAATCGGCCACTTGTGCGCGTCGTTGAGGTAGAGAGTGGCGCGAAAGAAGTCATTCCAATGCGCGACGCCATAGAAAAGCGCGACAACCGCCAGCACCGGCTTGCTGAGGGGTAGGACGATCCGCAACAAGACCCAGAGGTCGCTCGCGCCATCGAGCCGCGCGCTCTCGATTAATTCCGCAGGCAGGTTCATGAAGAACTGGCGCAGGATGACGAGATTAAAGGCGTTGATCGCTCCCGGCAGCACGATCGAACCGTAGGTGTTGATGAGACCGAGGTTCTTGACGAGCAGATAATCCGGGATCAGTCCCGCACTGAAGAGGAGCGTGAGGAGAACGAGCGCAAGGATCAAGCGGCTACCCGGCACGCCGGGGCGGCTGAGGCCGTATGCTATCGTCACCGTCATGAGCATGTTGATCGCCGTGCCGATCAGCGTCAGGCCGACACTCACCCAGAGTGCGTGCGTGACGATACCCCCCACGAAGATCGCGCGGTACGCCTCCATCGTCGGATGGGCCGGGAAGAAGATCAGGCCACCACCGACCACATCCTTGTAACTGGAGAAGCTGACTGCGATCACGTACACGAACGGAAAGAGCATCAGGAAAGCAAGGACGATCAGTAGCGCCACTTTCCCAATGCGGGCAACCAGGCTTGGCTTCTCCATCCACGGCGGGTATGCGGAGGGTGTGCGCATTCCCATCAAAACGCCCCGTCTTCGCCAAATGCCTTGGCGACCCCGTTCGCCGCGAAGACGAGGAGCGCCGCCACCAGTCCTTTGACGAGGCCGACCGCCGCCGCGAAGCCCCAGTCCCCGCCCTGGATGCCACGGAAATAGGTGAAGGTATCCAGCACCTCCGCAGCCCGCGCGCCGACCGCATTGCGCTGGAGGAAGATCTGCTCGAACCCGGTGCTCAGAATCATCGCGAGATGCAGGATAAGGAGCAGCACGATCACACCTCGGATACCGGGCAATGTGACGTGCCAGAGCCGCCGCCAGCCATTCGCGCCGTCCATCGCCGCCGCCTCGTAGAGCGTCACATCAATACGCGTCAGGGCGGCGAGGATAATAATCGTTCCCCAGCCGGTCTCCTTCCAGATCAGTTGCAGGACGACGAGCAGCTTGAAGAACCCCGGATTGGTCATGATAGTGATCGTCTCGTGCCCACCGTTGCGCAGGAATTGATTGATGAAACCCGCGCCGCCGAAGAGTTGTTGCCAGAGCGCAATGACGATCACCCAACTGATGAAATGCGGCAGATAAAGGACGCTCTGCATCACCCGCTTGGCGGGCTCGCTGATCATGCTGTTGAGCAGCAACGCAAGAATGATCGGCGCGGGGAAGAAGAAGACGAGTTGCAGGATGCTGATCTCCAGCGTGTTCACGATCGCGACGCCGACATCGGGGTCGGTGAAAAGCCGGTGGAAGTTGGCGAGGCCGACCCAGGGACTGTGAAAGCCGAGAAAGGGCGAATAGTCCTGGAAGGCAATAATATTTTCCAAGAGCGGCAGGTAGCGAAAGACAATGAAGTAGATAAATCCCGGCAGGATAAAGAGGTACATCCACCGCTCGCGCCAGACGCGCGCGAAGAGTGTCGGCTTCCCCCCGGCGCGGCGTTGTGTCCCAGTCCGCATTGCGGGTGTGCCAGGCATCCGTCGCCTCTCTACTGACCTCACCGAGTTCGCGCTACCGTGATCCGTCCGCTCGATACTAGCGCAAACGGGCCATCACCGTCCACGCTTCGCCAGCCTGCTGGCAGCGATCGTGCCTCGTAAGTGCGCGTACTGCGACGCAGACCGATAAGGATGGATTCGCCGATGCCCCACGATCATCAAGGCCCTGAACCCCGCCGCGCCTGGGTGACGAGCGGTACAATGCACTACTACTATCGTGTTGCTGGCGACGCGCATGTCGAGCAGCTGCCGCTCGTGCTCGTGCACGGCCTCGGCGTATCGAGCGCGTATTGGGCAAACCTCCAACCACTGCTCGCCGCGCGGCGCCCGGTCTACGCGCCTGATCTGCCGGGCTTTGGCCGCACGACCCGACCACAGGGGATGCTCAACACCGTCGCACTCGCGCAGGCGCTCGCCGATTGGATGCGTGCTGTTGGTCTCTCACGGGTGCATCTCCTCGGCCACTCACTCGGCGGGCCGGTCGTCGCGGAATTCGCCCATCACGCTCCAGAGCGCGTCGCTCGGTTGATTCTCGTCAGCGCAACCATTGGGACACGAGGCGCGAGCGCTCCTCGTCAGACGCTCGGCCTGCTCCACGACAGCATCCGCGAATCGCTGTCGCTTTTCCCAGTCATCGCGCGCGATTACCGGCGCGCGGGCATCCGCCGCGTGATCGGGACGGACATTTTGGCGGACGATGATGACACGATCGCCACCGTGGCGCAGATCACGCTTCCCCTGCTCATTGTGCGCGGCGATCGCGACCGCGTTGTTTCGATGCGCGACACGCAACAACTACGCGACGCCGCGCCGCATGCATCCTATGTCACGATTAATGATGCGGCACATGCTGCCCACTGGAGCCAACCGCATGCCCTTGCAGCGGCGGTCAATGCATTCCTCGATGGCGAGCGTCCCGGCACGGAAACGTGATTTGTGCGACGAGCAGCAGACATTTCAGCCTGCGGCCATCACGCCAGACAGGTTGCTGAAGGGATTAGCGCGTCATCGGGCGTTAGTTCAAAGGTCGCCTGCTCAGCGGACGATAGCGGCTCTCCCGCCGCTGACGGCTTGTTCGCTGTCTCGTATTTGCGATCAACCATCGCCGCCCCGGCGCGCGCTTCGGCGGCGTCGGTGACATGGCGGGCGCGGACGAGGATGTCCCGGCCCGCGAGATGGAGGATGCCACGCCCACCCGCGATGATATTCCGGGGCCAATCGCGCCCCATTCCGCCGCCGGAACGGATATACAGACGCGTCCCATCGCCCCAGATCCAAAGGATCACCTGCGTCGGTTTGCCGGTCGTGCGGCCCCACGTCGTCAACTCGATTTCTCGCTCGCGCACCGCCGCGTCGAGTGTCGCCTGATCCCATCCCGCCACGTTGGCCTCCTCTTTCATCCGTTTTCATCCGTTCGCGAAATCATACCAGCAATGTGGTCGTGTCGGAGATCGAGACGAACAGACGCCAAGAACCAGCGACAACATCGCCTCGTTATCTGAGGTAACGAATCTCATCATAGGAATTCGGATGCCGCAGAAAGTTGGTAGGGAACGCGCGAAAGGAGACTATCATGGCAGGGACCGATCACAGTGGAGAGGACATGGAATCGGGGCGGGTGAATCGGGCGGAGGACCGGACGGTCATCTAGGCGCAGGACCCGCAGGACGACGACGACGACGATGGCGTCTATAACGGGGATGCGATCCTCATCGTCGAACCTGCGGGCGATACCAATGGTGGCAACCGCCCGTCGCATGTGCTCGATGGGATCGTCGGGAAGGGGTGGAGTGCAACGCTGCCGTCCGAGGGTGGCTCGGGCGTCGTGGGCATCGGCGGCAATAGCCAGGGCACGGGGGTGCTCGGCAGAGGCGGCGGCGGACTTCATCCTGGTGTTGGCGGCATCGGCGTCCATGGCGTTGGTGGCTCCCAGTCTGAACCCACTTGGGACCCAATGGTACCGCCCGGCGCTGGCGTACTGGCGCAGGGTGGGCGACAGACCAAGTTTAACGACAAACGCCTCCCGCATGGTGCCGGCGTCGTCGGCGTCGCGGGCGGGAGCGCGAAGCCAGCCCCACCCCTCAACCAGACCGGTAGCGTTGGCGTCTACGGCCAGGGAGCGGAGGCCGAGGTAGAGACTGTTAATATTGATGGTGTGGTCACCGTCGTCGGTCCTACCGCACCGGGTGCAGGCGTCATTGGTCGGGGGGGGATGCCGATTCCGCCTCGTATGCCGATCGCGGCAGGCGTCATCGGCCTGGCGGGTGACACAGCAATCCCACCCCTCTCCGAAACCGGCAATACAGGTGTCTACGGGGCCGGACCAACCGGCGTCTTCGGACACGGCTTGCTCGGCGTCCGTGGGCAGGGGAAGGGTGGCCCTGGCGTTCATGGAGTGTCGGATACCGACCGTGGCGGCGTGTTCGAGTCTACCCGATCGGCGCAGGTGCAACTCATCCCGCACGACCTCCGCGCCCGGATGCCTGCCCCGGTAGCGGTGACAGCGATGGCAATCCCCACCAAGGAGGAATCGAGGTTGCCGAAGGATGGTCGCGGCGGAGACCTGCTTGCCCTGATGGACGATCAGCGGTATTGCACCCTCTGGTTCTGCGTGAAGGACGGTGCGGGTGGCCCGGCGCAATGGGCGCAGGTATTGCTGGGGCCTGCGTTCGACGGCCGGGCGTGACGCCGTAAAGCAGCGACGGGTATGGTGGATCGAAAGGACACGACGGCTGGCGTCGTGTCCTTTCGATTGCTCACTCCCCGTTTCTCCTCAGCGTCGGTAGCGGCGGCTGCCAATCTATCGGCACGGGTTCGTCCTGCGTCGTCGTCTTGTAGGGAGTGAAGCCGCGCGCCAGATAGTTGGCGATGGCATGCGGCCCATCAAGCGTGCAGGTATGCAGCCAAACCCGTTGCGCGCCATCATCGAAGGCGCGTTGCACACCAACGGAGAGGAGGTGTTTCCCGAACCCCCGACCATGCATGGCAGGAACAAGGCCGAAATACACGATCTCCGTCGTACATTGCTCGGCGGATGCGTCCAGATCAATGTAGCCGACGGGTGTGCCCCGAAAGTAGATCACAAGCACGGTCGTCGTCGGTCGCGACAAGTAATCCTGATACTGTGCATCCGTCCATTGCAGGCGGTCGATCCAGACAAAATCGTGCCCGACGGCATCGTAGAGAAAACGGTAGAAGGCGACAGACGGAGCGCGCGCTTCGAGGACGAGCAGATCCGGATGCGCGACGAACGCTGGACGGAACTGCTCCGGCGCAGGGATATGCAGATAGGTTGTCGTCACCGAGATCGTGCAGGTCGGAAAAGGAAGCATGCGTTCAGTCCTCCATCAGTGTCTGCGTCCGTCCAATCATGCCGCGCTACTTCTTTTCTTGATCTGCCAGTATGCGATGTTCCAGACGGACCAGTTCCACGGCGTCGGGTTCGTATTGATGAGATCAGTGCGGTGACCATTGACGGAGGCGCGATCCACGATCGGAATTTCGACGTGGTTATTCATCAAGTAATCATTGCACTGAATCTGCAACTGCGCGCGCTTCTCCGGGTCGAGTTCCTTCTTCAACTGCTCCACCAGCGCGTCATACGTCGGATCACTGAAGCGGTCGTAGGTGTCACCGGACCAGTTGTTCGCCTGCTGCGCGATGGCGCTCGTCGTCAATAATCCCTCGAAGAAGACTTGCGCGTCCGGGAGCAGTAGGTCAAGTGTCCACATTTGCATGTCGCGCTCGAAGCGGGCAGCGGCGTCCGCGTTTGTCGGCGCGCCGAAGAAGACACCCGAATCCAGTTTCTTGATCTCCATGCTGATCCCCGCCTGCTGGAAGGATTGCTTGATGACTTGCTCCGTCTTCTCGCGGATCGGGTCGACGGTGGACGTAAAGACGATTTTCAGCGCGCCACGAGTTGGCCGTTGGCGGCGGAGGGGATTTCTGCCGCGAGGATCGGCACATCGGGTACTGCCGCGCCGCCGGAGATGACAGCCAGCGGCTCCTTGATGACGCGCGCCGCCTCGGACTTATTGCCGCCCTGCGACAGATGAATATTGAGCAGCGTCGGCACCTGCCACGAGAGGACTGTGAGCGTCCCGCCGCCCCGCTTCGTTGGCGCGGTGCCGCGTGCGGCGACAACCGGCGCGGTCGCGGCTGCCGCCGTCCGACTCACCGCCGCGCCCGACCCGCTCGGTGAACCCGCCGCTGCCGTGTCGGTGCGGGGGCCATCATCCCAGCGGCTACTGACGTGGCCGCTTTGGTCGGTGCGGGCGTATCCGTTGCCTTCGTGCCACCACCGCACGCCGCAAGCAAAAGCGGCAGCGCAAAGAGTGCGACGACACCCATGCGGAACGATCTCCGACAATACACGTTATGCCTTTGCATCACATCCCTTCTTCGCATCTCTCCGCGCGGTCACATCGGCGCGCGAGCAGACACAATCATAGCCACAAATTGTCTTTTCCGCATCTCCGTCTTGCAATGTGATGCCGGGTTGTTTCATTGCGTTGGCAACGCTGCTCTGTCATCACCTAGTGATGCGTCCCGGTGTGGTATCCTATCCATAGCGTGCGATGACGGACGCCGCAGCGGATGCTGCCCATTACACGGTGGCGTGGTAACGTGGAAGAGGAGAGCGATGGGATGCCAGTAATTCGGTTCAAGCGGGAACATCTCTCCGTCGATGTGCCCGATGGCGCGAACCTCCGGCAGGTGGCGCTTGACAATGGTATCGAGGTCTATCAGGGCGTGGACAAGGTGGCGAACTGCCGGGGGCGGGGTCTCTGCGGCACCTGCCGGATGGAAGTCTCACCGGAGCGCGCCGCGTCGCCGCGCACGAAGACGGAACTCAAGCAGATCAAATTCGGCGCGGATCGCCTCTCCTGCCAGACGCAGATTCATGGCGACTGCACCGTGACGACGAAGATCCAGCCACCGCAGCATGAGCGGGTTATCCGGCGCACGCGCGTCGTCACACACGGATAGCGCGCCGATGCCCTCGTTCGTTCACCGCGTGCTCCGCTCGCCGCGCCAGATCGCGCGGGAAACATTTGATTGGCTTCCCATCGCAACGCAAGCGCATGCCCGCGCGGCCGTCACGGAAGGTGTCGCCGCGCTCCGCTCTCTCGCCGACGGAGCAACCGACGCCACCGAACGCACGATTGACCGGATCGGGACGCTTATTAGCCGCCAGTAGCCAGAACCAAAGGCAGTGGGCGCGCATCGCCGCGCGAGGAAGATGGGGAGGTATTGGATGGATCACCAGGGCGTACGTGGTCCAGAGGGGCACGGAGGCGACGGCGCACCGCCGGAACCTACACCTCCCACCGTTGTTGAAAGCGACCCGCCGCCCTGGATCTGGCCGGAGGGGCAGCACGCCGCCGATCCGGCCACGCAGGTAGATGAACCCGCATGGGCAGCATATTGGGAGAACCAGACCCTACCCCCGGCTGCAAACGGCGCGCTCGTATCATATACCGGTCAGTATCCTTCCTCCCCCCCCGTGGTCGCTCCACCAATAGCAGGCACAGTCAGCCGCAACAAGGAATTGCTCGCGTTCTTGATCGGGGTCGCGGCGATGCTCGGCGTTGCGATTCTCGCCATTGCGGGGTATCTCATCTTCGGACGAGGCGGGTCGTCTGTTGTGACGCCGACGGCCGCCGCCATTGCAGTGCAATCAACAGTAGAGGCGACGAGCATACCGACGCGTGCAGTCGCGCTCACCCCCGCACCGACCATTGTGCCCATCATCGCCAGTCCCGTGACGACCGCGCGTGCGCCATCTGCGGTCGCCCCGGTCGGGACAGCGTCAGTCGCAACGGCGACAATCGCGACAGCGGCAGTCGCATTGCCGACGCTCGCCGTGCGTGCGCAAGCGCCGTTGACCATCCCGGTCATCCTACCGCCGACGATGGCTGCGGGTGCAGTTGTAACACCGGCTGCACCGGCGCGCGCGATTCCGGTCGTCCCAACGCCATCAGGGGACGTGGGCGCGGTCGCCGCACCGGGTGTGCTTGCGCCCGCGATTCCGGCTATCCTACCGCCGCCAGCAGCAGTACCCGTCGAGACAAGCACATCCGTACCACCGGCATCCGAACCGACCGCCACCACATTGCCGTCACCGACGCCCCTGTCTCCCTTTGTGCCGCGACCCGCCCTACCCCAGCCACCCCAGCCCGCACCTGTCGTGAGTAACAATCCACCGTCACCGACACCCCTGTCTCCCTTTGTGCCACGACCTGTCTTACCCCGACCTGTCTTACCCCAGCCCGCACCGACAGACGCTTCTGCGCCGACCGGTCCAACACTGCCAACATTGCCCCCACCTTTACCGGCGACACCACCCCAACAGGCCGCAACGCAGCCGCCACCGCCCACGTCAACACCCGCCGTGCTGAAAACCCAAACGCCGAGGGTCGTCCGACCCGCGCCCTCCAAAGCAGTTATAGTACCTACCGATCAGGGATAGGAATTGACAGACCAGGATGTACTGGGTAGGATACGTGACATAAGTATGCGGCTCAGGAGAGCAGGAAGCCCTGGCGGCGGAGACGGACAGTTCCACACAGCATGTCCGCTGTCCGCCGAGAATGCGTCCAGTTGGGAAGACAGGCGTATACACGGGCAAACGGGGAGGAAACGCAAACGTGAGGGAAGGCAATCTTCCGGAGCGCGGGAAGCGCGCCCATCGGCGCTATCTGTATGCGGACGCATCATCTGGCGCGCGTTCTGCTGGTCGCGGGCTCTCGTTTCTTTCTTTGTCTATGAACCGGCTCATTCCACCGATTTTCCTTGTCACTGTCACGGCAGTCGTGCTGCTCGGCGGCGGTTTCTGGCCCCCCCCCCCGCTCCTCGATCCCACCACTGGCCTTCCGGCGTCGGCAGGCATCGTGCAAGGTAATCGCACGCTCCCGGACGGCACAGTGGTCACTGATACTAAGTCCGGCACCGGTGTCAGCGTTACCGTCACAGTACCGGGTGGCACGACGACAACCTCGCTTGCCACTTCCACGAACGACTCGACCTTTGTCGGCTATCTCCCGCGTCCGGGAACGATCATTACGACGATCCCGCAACGTGTTGGCATTGTCCCCGCGCGGCATGGCGATACGCTCGAAACGATTGCCAACCGGATGAACTCATCCGCCGCCGCCCTCATGTGGGCGAATGGCATTACTGATCCAACCGGGACCCTCCCGGCCGGCCAAACGATCCGCGTGCCGCCTTCCGGCACGATGCTCCATCGCGTTAAAGAGACGGATACGCTGGAAAGCATCGCCCGCGCCTACCAGGTACAGGTACCGGACATCACCGCATACCCCGGCAACAACGTCCTTGCATCGTCCGATCTCGTACCGGGCACTCACCTCATCATCCCGACGACAAACCTACCAACACGGGATCACACCGTTTTTTATCAAGTCCAGGAGGGCGACTCGCTCACCCGCATCTCCGCGATCTACACGCTCGATAGCCGGATGACCCTGCGCTGGGCGAACAACCTCTCGAGCGACCTCATCTTTCCCGGCCAGGTTATCGCCGTCCCGCCGATGGATGGCATCATCCATGTCGTCGAGTCGGTGGATACGCAGCGGAATATTGATGACGCAGTCACGCAGATTGCCAAAAACTTCGCCTGCGCCGCCACTCCCTGCAAAGACCCACCGAGCAATCAGCGCGTCAACGACATTGCAAGCAAGGTCTTCGCCTTCGGTGGCAATCACCTGACGCACGGCGGCAAATTGGTACCTGGCCAGGAGATCGTCATCCCCGGCGGTATTCCCTACATCGAGCCGCCTCCGGTGATCATTCCGCAGAACGTCGCGCTGGACAATCCGAACACGCGTACTGGCACTGCGGATGACATCTCCTTTACCGTACCACCGACACGCTCAACGACGACGACCACGACGACCGCCCGCTCCGTACCGAACGTCGGAGGGGGTACTTCGATTGTCCGTGTCGCGCAGCGCTACCTTGGCGCGTACCGCCAACCGAGTGGCCTTCCCTGGGCCTTCTGGTGTGAGAAGTTCGTCGGCGATGTCGCGGATGGCGCAGGCATCCCGCATTATCGCTTCGCAACCGCGCTGGCTGACGCCTATGCCGGGCCAATCTATCGCGGGCTCGCACCGGCAGGCAGCCTCGTCTTCTTTGACCAATCCTGGAACTATGCGGGGCACGTCGGCGTCGCGATGGGCGACGGCACGATGATCTCCGCACTCGCCAATGGCGTTGTACGAACCACCTACGAAGGTTCCAGCGGCTATATCGGCTGGCGGGCATTCGCGTAGAGCGTAGGAGCCGGGCACCCTTTGGGCAGATTCAACCTGCGTTCGACGAGACAGGGACGCAGGCTAAAGCTGCCCAAAGGGCGCCAGATACAGAAGAAGGGACTCTCTGCCACCGTGGAACGACAGGTGCCACAGACTTCGAAGCCACAAAACCGCTACCTCCATGCCGCACGCGTGCCGAGCGCGCCAGCAGGCGGTATGTTCGCTGGCGGGATGATGTTTGTACGACTGCTGCCCGCAGTCGTCGTCTTCGGGATCGTCTGCGTCGTCCTGATCGGACATGGATTCTGGGGCGCGGATCAGCACGTCGTCGCGCCGAGCGGCGCGACGGAAACGATAGACATCTCAGCAACCAACCAACCAGCAGACGGCGTGACTGTCGCGGTCAATGTTCCCGGCGGGCAAACGGTCATCAGTGTCCCCGCCAACCGTACTGATCTGACAACGACCAATTATCTCGCGCGCCCGGCGACCGCCCTGACCGCCAAGCCACAACGGATTGATGTCGTGCGCGCGCTACGGGATCAGACGCTCAACGACATTGCCACGCAGAAGGGGGTTAGCACGACCGCCTTGATGTGGGCGAACACTATGAGTGACCCTATGACGACGCTGCCGGTCGGCATCACGATCAAGGTACCTCCAAAGGGAACGATGCTGCACCGCGTCAAGGAGTCCGACACGTTGGAAGGAGTTGCCCGCGCCTATCAGGTGAAGCCGGAGCAGATCACCAACTATCCCGGCAACAATGTGCAGACGACGAGCGACCTCGTCGCCGGGTCATATCTGCTCATCCCGACGGAGAATCTCCCCGCGCGGGATCGCACGGTCTTTTATCAGGTGCGGCAGGGCGATTCGCTCTGGAAAATCACGCAGTTGTACGGCCTGACCAAACCGACGACCGTTGTCTGGGCGAACAGCCTGCCGGACAATTGGGTCCTCAAACCGGATCAGGTTATCGCTATCCCGCCGACGGACGGCGTCATCCACATCACCGAGGCGATGGACACGCAGCGGAATGTGGATGATGCAATTACACAGGTCGCCAAAAACTTCGCCTGCACCGCTATTCCGTGTAAAGACCCGCCAGGCGATCAGCGCGTTACGCAACTGCGGGATGCGATCTTCTCTTTTGCCCCAAACGGCCTCACACATGGCGGTCGGCTCGTGCAGGGGCAGGAGATCGTTATTCCCGGCGGCATCCCGTATGTCGAGCCACCACCGGTCATCATCCCGCAGAATGTCCAGATTGATAACCCTGAGACCCGCACCCCTGCGCCGGTCAGCGCGCCCATACCCGCTGCTGTCTCTGGACCTGCTGTCGTTGCGCCCGGCCCAGCGCCCGCGCCTGCTCCAGCGCCCGCGCAATCTCGCGCCCCGGCACCGGCTCCCGCCCCGGCACCGGCTCCCGCTCCCGCTCCCGTACCACAACAGGCTCCGCAACCAGCCCCACAACCAGCCGCGCGCCCAGCTACCGCACCACAGCCTGCTGCGGGTTTTCCCGGCGCGTATCCGGCGATCTACTATCCAGCACAGTCATTCAGTTGTAGCGGCCGCAATCCCGGCCTCACTTGGCCGGAGGCAGGCACGATCACTTCGACCTTCACCAGCGTTCACAACGGCATTGACATCGCCACAAACGCCGGCACGCCCCTCGCTGCCGCACAGGCCGGGTGGGTCGTCTACGCTGCGTGGACCTCCGACGGCCTCGGCAACGCCGTCTATATTGATCACGGCAATGGCTTTGTCACCGTCTACGGGCATATGCAGAGCATCGCTGTCAGTGTCGGGCAACGGGTCGCGAAGGGGCAATCCATCGGCGCGGAGGGCAGCACCGGCAATAGTACCGGCCCACACGTCCACTTCATGGTGATTGATAACGGGCGATCATGCAACCCGTTCAGTTACTTACCGTAGGGCCAGGGTGCGACGCTGGTTCTGGCTTCCGGCAATCGTGCTGCTTGCGTCGTGCGGGCAGTCAGCGACACCGCCGCCGGTTGTCTCGGTGACGATCACAGCGGGGGATATCGTGCTATCTTCCATCACGGGGACGGCGCCCGGCGGGAGCGCATCGGCCACGGTCGCGGCGCCGCCGAACACGCGCTGCACGATTGCCTATACGACGCCGGATCGCCGGACTGCACCCCTGCCGGGGCTTGGCCCGAAGACGACCGACGCACATGGGAAAGCGACCTGGACATGGTATGTCGCCACGAATACCGCGCGCGGTATCGGCACGGTGGCGATCACCTGCGGCGGGATCACGCGATCCGAGCGCATTCTGATCGGCGTCGGGGAGTAGGGGCAGTCGGCGGTCGTTCCCGTATTTCGACTTTCGACTTTCGACCGCCGACTTCACGACTTGCCGACTGCCGACTGCCGACTGCCCTCAACGTCGCCGATCCACGACGCGGACGGCTTTGCCGACCTCGATGCGCTCCATAGCGCCCGGTTCGACGAGCGTGACGCGGCAGGTGAGGCCGAGGCGGCTTTTCAGTGCGTCTACGAGCCGCCCGTGCAACGTGCGCACGGCGGGATGATTCGGGTCGAGCGACCAGCCTGCGATGCCGTGAAAGGAGGGCGTCACCTCCGCCATCACGTCCATCGTGTCCAGCGGCCCCTCGCGGTCGAGGATGATCTGGTAGAAGGGCGCGATCCCACCCATGCCGAGCATCACCGCCTCGACCTCCGACGGATAGACATTGACGCCGCGCACGATCAGCATGTCGTCATATCGCCCGCGCAGCCGCGCCATCCGCATGCTCGTCCGCCCGCAGGCGCAGGGTTCGGGGATCAGTGCGGTAATGTCGCCAGTGCGGTAGCGGATGAGCGGAAACGCTTCTTTCGTCAGGCAGGTGAGCACGAGTTCGCCTTGCTCGCCGGGCGGGAGGACCACGCCCGTTTCCGGGTTGATGATCTCCGGCAGGAAGTGGTCTTCCGCGATGTGGAGGCCGTGTTGCGCCTCGATGCACTCGCAGGCGACGCCCGGCCCGATAATCTCGGAGAGGCCGTAGATGTCCACCGCCGTGATTGCCAGCCGCCGCTCGATCTCACGGCGCATCTCATCCGTCCACGGTTCCGCGCCGAGGATCGCGAAGGAGAGCGGGAGTTCATGAGGGTCAATCCCCTGCCGGTCCATTTCGTCCGCGATGGTGAGTGCGTATGAGGGGGTGCAGCAGAGCATTCGCGCGCCGAAGTCCTTGAGGAGCATTACCTGCCGGGGCGTGTTGCCGCCACTGATCGGCACGACCGTCGCGCCCATCAGTTCACCGCCGTCGTGCATGCCGAGGCCACCCGTAAAGAGACCATAGCCATAGGCGTTGTGGACGACATCGCCCGGTTGCCCGCCACCGAGCGCGAGCGCCCGCGCGCAGACCTCCGCCCAGATGCCGAGATCATGCCGCGTGTAACCGACGACTGTTAATTTCCCTTTCGTTCCGGACGATGCATGAATACGCACGACCTCGGACTGTGGCACAGCGAAGAGACCAAAGGGGTAATTGTCCCGGAGATCGCTCTTCGTCGTGAACGGCAGGCGCGCGAGATCGTCGAGGGAATGCACCGCGTCCGGCACGATGCCGTGCGCGGCGAACCGGTCCCGATAGAACGGCACGCGCGCCACGACGTACGCCATCTTTTCCCGCAGCCGCGCCGCTTGCAGATCGCGGAGCCGGTCGCGATCCATCGTCTCCACCTCAGGATTCCAGAGCATCGCCCGCCTCGCTTTTCTTTTCCAATTATTCTGCTCTCCCGTCGTGCAAACGACTATGCCACGCACGATGGGGGGCGTCAACGTGGAAAGCATTGGATCGCCAATTGCACCTGGAGAGGCGCACGATGGATGCCAACCTACTGTGATACCATTGTAGGCCACCGCGCACGGCGGGCGAAAAAGGAGTAACAGGGTAATGCTGATAGACCGGGCAAAGATCTATGTGGAAGCGGGCAAGGGGGGCAACGGCTCAGCGGCTTTCCGGCGGGAGAAATTCGAGCCGCGCGGCGGGCCAGACGGTGGCGACGGTGGGCGCGGCGGTGATGTCATTCTTGCCGTCAACCCGCACCTCAACAGCCTGCTTCCCTTCCAGTTCGCCTCGCACTTCAAGGCGCGGCCCGGCGTCCAGGGCGCATCCAAGCGGCGCAAAGGGGCACGCGGTGCGGACAAGCGGATTGCCGTCCCGCCCGGTACGACGGTCCGGGATGCCGAGACGGGCGACCTGATCGTGGACCTCACCGATCCGGACGAAGTCGCGATCGTCGCACACGGCGGGCGAGGTGGCCTCGGCAATACGCACTACATGACGAGCACGCATCAGGCCCCGCGGATGGCCGAACTCGGCGCGCCGGGCGATGCGCGCTGGATCACGCTCGAACTGCGGCTGATCGCCGACGCCGGCCTCGTCGGCTTCCCAAACGCGGGTAAGTCCACCTTCCTGACCGCGATCACCCGGGCGACACCGAAGATCGGCGACTACCCCTTCACGACGCTCGAACCGAACCTCGGCGTCGTCGCGCCGGACGGCGAGCGCGGCCCGACCTTCGTGCTGGCGGACATCCCCGGCCTGATCGAGGGCGCAGCGGATGGGCGCGGCCTCGGCCACGACTTCCTCCGCCACGTCGAGCGGACGCGCGTACTCATTCATGTGCTGGACGGCTCGGGGATGGAGATGCGCGATCCGCTCGACGACTTCCGCACGATCAATGCGGAGTTGAAGGCGTACCAACCTGATCTCGCTGCCCGCCCGCAGATTGTCGCCTTCAATAAGATGGACACACAGGAAGCGCGCGACCGCTTTCCGGCGGCGTGCGACATGCTGACCGGAGATGGGTACGAGGTCTTTCCCTGCTCCGCCGCGACGGGCGAGGGGCTGCGCCCGATCATCAACCGCGTCGCCGCCATTCTCGCGGAACTGCCGCCGCCCGTGAAGGAGCTGCCGACCGAGCGCATCGTCTCCTCCGACGAAGAACGCCGCTGGCACGCCGCCCGCCTCCACGATGGATCATTCGTCGTGCGCGGCACGCAGATCGAGCGCGTCGTGGCGATGACGAACTTCAATATCGAGGAAGCCATCTCCCGCCTCCAGCGCGTCCTCGACCGGACAGGTATCTCCCGGCAACTGGAACGGCTCGGTGCCCGCGACGGCAGCCCCGTCACGATCGGCACCCATACCCTCACCTGGGTCGGCTCCGCCGCCGACGAACTGATAGATGAGCCAGATGTCGAAACCGATCTGTGGGCCGATGAGGAAGAAGAATAGACGACCTCGCGGGCGCAGATTTAGTGGTGGCGGGCTTTAGCCCGCAACAGAGAACTCATTTGGCAGGCTAAAGCCCGCCACCACCGCAGATTCCTGCCCGCTTATGTCAATGCCCCATCATCGTCCGCATCATCAAATGAGCGGATATTGGTCGGAGCAGCAGAAGCATTGCCGATCGTACGGGGCGGGCTGCGGCGGTAGCCGGTGCGGAAGCGTGTCACGCCCGGTTTGATCGCGATATCATCCTCGTCGTCATCGCTAGAGCGGTCAGCGCGGGCGGTGACTTCCGCGACGGCGGCAGCGGCGGCAGGAACGGCGGCGCGTGTCGTTTCGAGGTCGCTCGGCGGCGTGGGCAGCGCGTAGTTCGGGGCGGGCAGCAGCCGGTTGCGCAGGATCAGAAACAACCCGGCGAGGATGAACGCGAACGACGCCCAGTACGCCCCCGGTAACGGACCGATATGTGCACGGTCTACCCGGATAGACTCCGTGAAGAGGCGCGTCACACCGTAGAGGATCGCGTAGGTGCCGAAAATATCACCGTCCCGCCACCGTTTCGGCACCATCACACGCGTGAAGAGGAACAGCAACACGAGGGCAATGCCGATGTCCGCGATGGATTCGTAGAGAAATGCGGGGTGAAAGTGCTGCGTCGCCGAGAAACAGTCCGATCCCTTGCTCGCCTCGCACTTCGCCTGCAAACGATCGGGCGAAATCGCGATGCCCCACGGCAGCGTCGTCGGGCGACCAAACTCTTCCTGATTGGCGTAGTTGCCCCAACGACCCATCCCCTGCGCGAGCGAGAGGCCGGGTGCAATGATGTCCGCCCAGCGCAGGAAGCGGATCCCCTTGCTCCGGCAATACACCCAGCCGGCGAGACACGCCCCGGCTATCGCACCTTGAATGGCGATACCCCCCGTGCGGAAGCGGGTAATCAACTCAATCGGGCTGTTGAACTGATCGTGCCGGACGGCGCCGTAGGCGATCCGCGCGCCAATGATCCCGAAAACGACGAGATAGGGCAAGAGGCCCCAGATATGCTCCGGGTCCTCGCCCTTGAGCGGCGCAATGCGATGCGCGAGCAGCGTCGCGGCGATCACGCCGGTCATGATGAACAGGCCATACCACTTGACGGCGAGGCCACCAATCTCGAATGCGGTCGTGCTATGGAAGAGCATGGATCGCTCCCAGTAGTCGCGTGAAGTTCGATGTTCGCAGTTCGGAGTTCGGAGTAGAACATCGGGGACGTGTTCTGTGGTCACCGAACATCGAACATCGAACTCCAAACTGCCTACTCATTGCTATTGCCCTGAGGGGTGCCCGCTCGTTGCTCATTGCTGAGTGCAAAGGCGGCGGTGCGGACGAGGGTAACGACGGGTTCCTGATCGGGCGCGAAAGGAACGAAGGGATCGTCCGTATCTTGCATCTCGGGGCGCAAGTCAGTCACACGGCATAGCAAGTCAATCGCGACAGGCTGCTCCGTGCTCCCACGTTTGTTGACGGTCGCCAGTAGGACGCGCGTCCGCTGGTCACCCGTACCATCGTCCAGCCACTGGTCCACCAGCGATGATCGCGTCCGCACCCGCCCAATGACGAGCGTCCACCCCGTCGAAACCCGCCGCCACGCCATCGCCCCAACGACGATGATCTCTGGATCGTCGGAGGACTGAGGATCGCCGGAGGGATGTGTGGTATCGGCATCCTCACTCAGTCCTGAGTCCTCAATCCTCAGTCCTACCGGTAAGACGAGCGCTTCACCGTAGAGGTCGTGCGTGTCGGGCGCGGGTTCTTCGAGGGCGGCGCGGACGCGCTTGAATTCCTCGGCCTCGGTGAAAACGAAGCGGAACTGCGGTAGGGCGACGGCAGGATCATCCGGCGTCAGGCCGGAACCGGGTTCGTTCAGGCTCGTGCTTTGCGGCGTGACGGTGCGCGTCTCCGCCTCATCCGTACTCGTCACACGGCGGCGGCGGATGCCTTCACGCAGGGCGCGGAGCGCATCGGGCAGTGTCGGATCGCTGAGCAGATCATCGAACGACGCCGCCTCGGTGATCGGGGCGCGAATCGCAGTGAACTTCTCGCCAAAGAGGCGGGAAAGACCGCGCGGGCCATCAATCGCAATCGCCGCGCCCGCTTCGCCCTGCTCGGAGAGCCAGAGATCAATATCCATCCGAGGCGCGAGGGATTCGCCAAGTACGACCGTCCAGGCACCGTTCTCCGCATCAAGCCAGGCAATGCCCGCCGAGACGCGCACCAATTCCGGCCCGGCAGGCAGCACAACGACCTCCGCCGCCCCTCGGTTCGAATCGCCAGGCAGATGCGTCAAGCCGCGTTCGACACGGCGAAAAATGTTCCGGTCATTGAAGAACAACCCCGCGATGACGAGACCGGGGGGCACGCGCCCGGCAGCCGCCGCTCCCTTCCCTGTGCCGAGGGAGAGGACGTTCGTCGTGATGTCGTCGTACGCCGTCGCAGGTGCGCTCGTGGTCGTCTCGTTCATTTCCTGCCCTGATTCCTTACCGTGCGGTCCCTCCACGCGGCAGTATAGCGCACTCTGCCCAGACACCGAGCGGCGGCGCATAGATTGGATTATCGTCGCTCTGTGTTCTTCCTACTCTCAGTCCTCAGTCCTCAGTCCTTCCCCATATCGAGCGGCGGATAGTAGTTCTCCGCGCCGATCTTCTGGACATCCGCAAGCCAGTCGCCTTCGTAGACGGCATTTGGCCCTTGCGTCGGGGCAACGAGACTCCATGCCTGCCGCTTGTAGGTCCAGTTTGCCGGTTGGAGGCGGTGCGCGGCACGGAAGTGCGGGATGGCGTCGTCCACGCGACCGAGGTGGTGGAGATGCTGGCCGAGTTCAAAATGCGCGGCGGCGGTCGCTTCCGCGATCGGGCGCGGCTGGCTGCGGCGCAGCACGTCGTCGGGCGAGAGTGCGAACCGGCTCGCCGCACCATGCCGCACCCAGTCACGCAGGGCGGCGATATACGTCTCCGAATCAATCCGGAGCGCCTTGACCGCCGTGCTCCGGGCGATCTGCTCCGGCGTCGCGTTCGCGGGGATCGGGCGGTCGCGGGAGGGTGGCCGACGTGGGTAGGCGGTCTCCGGCGGGCGGACGATGATACCCTCCTCATTGATCCAGACGCCGCTCGGCACATTGACGATGCCGAACAACTCGTCCACGCGGTGCGCCTGGTCAATCAGCGAGGGGTGTTCGGGATGCGCTTTCGCGATCCACAGACGCGCGGCCTCGGCGTCCATATCGAGTGCGACTGTGACGATCTCCAAGCCAAGCGGAAAGAGTTCGGCGCGCAACGACTGCCACACGGGCAGATCGAGTCGGCACCCTCACCACGATGCCCAGGCGACGAGCAGCACCTTCTTCCCGCGTAGCGACCGCAGGTGAAAAGGCTTTCCATCCACATCCGGCAGCGTCAGGTCGGGCGCTTCGACGCTCGTGAGCGCGCGTCCGCCCGCCTCCGGCCCCAGGCACCACAGCCCACTTGCTGCATCCTGAATGAGCGGCATGCCGAGCCGTTCAGCAAGCACACGCACATTAACCGTCTCGCCGTCATGCGCGGGCAGCGGGACGCAGCGCTCCCCCTTGCACGCCCCTTCCGGCTTGATCGCCCACCCCGTCCGCGCTTCGAGCGTCGCTGCGTCCACCTGGAGCGTTTCGAGGATCATACAGTCAACTCCTTACATTCTTCCGTAGCCATGCCTCAAAGGCATCCGTTGTCCCTTCACAGTCATTAATTTCTTCGGCAATTCGTACGAGATGTTCCATGACCATCAGATCGTCACCAATGAATAGCGATCCATTCTCTTCAAGGAAAGTGTCTATCGCGATGAGAGCCGTACGTTTGTTGCCATCCACAAACGCTTGCGCTTGCGAGATGCCGACAGCGAGGATCGCCGCCTGCCGGATCAGGTCGGCATCTTCATAATACGCTACTGTTTGGGCGCGCATCACGGCGGATTCAAGCCCCTCTTCATCACGCAAGGACGCGGGAAGGTAGCCTGTCTTCGCCATAATAAACTCGTGAAGCCCAAGGATGTCAGTGATGGTGAGATACGCAGTCACCACTACTTGTCCGCAAGTTTGCGGTATGCCGTTTCGTGTCTTTGCCAACTTTCCTCTGCAAGCGCGCGCAGATTCGGTCGGAGTTTCGGTCGAATCTCGGCAGCTCGTACTTCGATAACGACCATCTCGCCCTCCGTGAGACCCTGTCGCTCGACTTCTTCACGCGGGATCGTAACAATGTAACTGTTACCGGAACGACGGAGTTTTTGCGCGATCACAACACCCTCCTCCATGTACCTGCCGTATATACAGCCGATACATGGAGTATAACATACTCTTTACTTCCATGAGCGGTGAAAACTACCGTTGCATGAATGCCTCGACTTCGGCGCGGGTGGGGAGGGAGGCTTGCGCGCCCCAACGGGTGACGCAGACAGCGGCGACAGCAGAGGCGAAGCGGACGTCCGCATCGGTGAGCGGCGCGGCCCAGCCGTGGCCGTGCATCGCGGCGAGCAGGCCGGAGAGGAAGGCGTCGCCCGCGCCCGTACCGTCCACTTCCTCGGCGGGCCAGGCGGGGACGAAGCGGATTTCTGCCCCGTCTTGCGTGTACCAACAGCCGTTCGGGCCGTCCGTCACGCAGATGAAGCGCATGTGCGGCCGCCAGACTTCCCGCAGCGCACGGGCCGGATCATCCTGACCGGTGAGAATGATCGCGTCTTCCTGCGCCAGTTTGACGACGTTCGCGTACTCCCAGATTTTCCAGACTGAATCGCGCGCGTCCTGCAAATCGCGCCACGCGGCGGGGCGGATGTTCGGATCGAAGGCGACAGCGATCCCCGCTTCTTGCGCGATCTGCATTGCCCGCAGCGCCGTCTGCTCCATCGGGCTGCCGGAAGCGCGGCCGAGTCGGGCGTACAGACACTTCGCGCGCTGAATGAGGTCCACCGGCAAGTCGTCCGGGTTGTAGGTCATCGCGGCGGAGCGGTCCCAGATGAAGTTGAACTGCCGCTCGCCCGCTTTCGGAAACGTCGCGAAGGCCAGCGCCGTGTCCGCCTCCCGCGTGACACGCGCGGCGCTGATGTCCACCCCGGCGGCGCGGAAACTGGCGAGGATCGCGTGGCCGAACGGGTCGTCCCCTACCCGGCCAATGAATGCAACCGGCACGCCGAGGCGGGCCATCGCCACCGCGACATTCGCGGGCGCACCGCCCGGCGCGGGCACGAACGGCGGATAGGTGTCGAATGTGCCGATCCGCGTCGCGATGAAGTCAATCGTCGCCTCACCGAGCGTCACGACGGCGGGGAAGGATTGAGGATGCTCATCGCCCATCCATGCATGCTCCCTTTGTAATCGTTGCCTCATACGCCGCCGCTGTTGGTATCGCTCCGGCTCAGTCCTTATTGAACCCCCGATTCAAGAATGCTGAGGGTCTTGTTCGTCGCGTCGAGCCGCGCCTGCACGCCGATGGGGAGGGTGGCGAGATGCTTGCCGTGGCCGATCGGCAGGTGATAGAGCGTCGGGATGCCGAGCGGGCGGATGAGATCGTCGAAGACCTGTTCAAGGCTGAGCGATGGGGAGTTCTTCGGCGCGCAATCGGTATGCTCGCCGATGACGATACCCGCGCACTCCTGCAACTTCCCGGCGGCGATTAGTTGTGAGAGCGAGCGATCAATCGAGAATGGTGGAACATGGACATCCTCAAAAAAGAGGATTTTGCCGCGCATCTCCACTTCCCACGGCGTGCCGACGAGCGCCGCGAGCAGTTGCAGGCAGCCGCCGACCAACTCCCCCTCCGCGATACCCGGCACCATCGTCTCGACGTACGGATCGTCCGGGTCGGGGAGGATATCGAACGGCTCGGTCTCCATGAGAGCGCGTCGGAAGGCAGCGAGCGTATACTCCGTCGCGCGGGGGAAGGTGATAATCATCGGGCCGTAGAAGGTGACCCAGTTCAGTTCTTTCGCGAAGATAGCGTGCGGCACGGTGATGTCCGAGAAGCCAATGAAGGGCTTGGGTGGGCGGTTCTTCAGTTGGGCGAGCAGATCGCGGTCGAGTGCGTTCGCGGTGCGATTCGCGCCGACACCGCCGCGCATGCAGATGACGGCGTCCACGTCGTCGCGGAAGAACATCGAGAGAAGATCGTCGGCCCGGTCGCGATCCGACCCGCCGAGATAGCCGTACTGATCCCGCGCGTGCGGGCCGAAAACGACGTTAAAGCCCAATTTTTCCAGCGCCGCGACGCCACGATGGATCACCGAGCGCTCGAAAATCTGGCTCGACGGCGCGACGACGCCGAGCGTCATCCCGGCTTGCAAACGCGGTGGTTTCTGCCGTTCAGTCACCGATTGCTCCTTTATTGTCGTAACGAGTAACGAGAGACGGACTTCGAGACGTTCGACTCGCTACTTGTTACTCGTTACTTCCCTAGTCGTCGCCCTGGCCGGTAGCGCTAAGAGCGGGCGCGCCGAGCGGGGTTTCGCTTACAATGACTGCCGCCTCGGCCGTCGCGGTTTCCGGCGGCGCGAAGGAGGTCCGCAATGGGAGATCCTTCAGCCAGAAGTTGAGGACGAAGGCGGCGAAGGAGAGGATCATGCCGATCATGAAGACGCCGGTGATCCCATAGACAAGGGCGTCCTTCGTGTTGACGAGCAGCGTTTGCAGGAGTTGCGCGCCGTTTGGGAAGGCGGCGAACTGGTCTTTCAGTTGCGGCAGCGCCTGCGCCAGTTGCAGCGGGTTCTTGAAGGCGGTCAGCGCCGCCGAGGGCGTCCCCTGCGGCACCGCGCCGTCGAAATGCACCTTGTAGCGACTGAGCATGATCGAGCCAAAGACCGCCGCGCCAACCGTGCCGCCGATCTGCCGGAAGAACTGGACGGTCGCCGTCGCCGCACCGATCTGCCGCTGCGGCGCGGCGTTCTGGACGATCAGCGTAAAGATCGGCATCGTCAGGCCCATTCCGGCACCAACAAGGAGCATATCACCCACTACGATAAGCCGCGATGTGTCCGCGTCCATCCGACCGAGTAGGAGAAGGCCAATCGTCATGATCGCGAGGCCGAAGAGGACGAGCGCCTTGTACCGTCCCATCCGTGCGACAAATTGGCCCGCACCAATGCTGCCGACCGACCAGATCACCATCATCGGCGTTAGGAGCGAGCCGGACTGCGTTGCCGAGACGCCAATCACCGTCTGCATAAAGAGCGGGATGAAGAGGATGGCGGCAAACATCGCCATGCCGTTGAGGAAGACCGTGATCGTCGAGAGGGCAATGATCCGGTCGCGGAAGAGTGAGAGCGGCAGGAGCGGCTCAATGGCGCGGGTCTCCGCGAAGATGAAGGCGACGAGCATCACGACCGCGACGACGAGCAACCCAACGACACGCGGCGCGCCCCAGCCGTAATCCGTCGCCCACGTCAGCGCGAGCAGGAGCGGGACAAGGCCACCGAGCAAGGTCACGACTCCAGCATAGTCTATCACGCGCCGGACACCCTCCGGCTTGAAGTACGGAAAGGCGACAAAGAGTGCGATTGTCGCGAGGATGCCGACGGGTAAGTTGATGTAGAAGATCCAACGCCATGAGAAACTGTCCGTGATCCAGCCGCCGAGCGTCGGCCCGAAGACGGAGGACATCCCCCAGACCGCGCTCAGGAGACCCTGGTACTTGCCGCGTACGGCGGGCGGGAAAATATCGCCAATAATCGTGAAAGTAATCGCCATGATGATACCGCCGCCGACTCCTTGCAGGCCGCGGAAGATAATCAGTTGCGTCATGCCGTCGCCGGGTACGCCGGGAATACTGCCCGCCGCCCCGCAGAGCGCGGAGGCAACAACGAAAAGGACGGCGCCACCGAGGTAGAACCACTTACGCCCGTAAATATCCGAGAGTTTGCCGAAAATCGGCACTGCCGCCGTCGAGGTGAGCAGATAGGCGGTCGTCACCCAGGCGTAGCGGTCGAAGCCGTTCAATTGCGCGATGATGCGCGGCATCGCCGTGCCGACAATCGTCTGGTCCAACGCCGCGAGCAGGAGCGTGAGCATTACTCCCGTCATCGTGCCGACAATCTGTCGGTGCGTCAGGGTATGGAAACTATTACCGCCGACCTGCTTCCCCCGTTCCGCCGTCGCCATCGCACCTCCGCCTCGATTCAGTGCATCGCTCTTCAGCCGTCTGAAGAAAATACCGCGCGCATCGTACCATGCATCGCACAGATACGAATAACCAAAATCGGGGTCGGCAGTGATCCAAAACCCGCGCGAATCCGATTAACGAAATGAGGAAGTAAGCGAACAGCATTCAAGGAGAGACCGAGGAGCGACGTGTGCCGCACGAGGACGAACTGACGCTACTCCGGGAGGAGATCGAAACCCTCGCGGATTTTTTGCATATGCTTCAGCGCGAATACGCGCAACTCCAGGCTGATTTCGCCGCCGTTCTCCGCGCCCTCGGCGAACAGGTCGAGGTGTCATCTACTATGCTCCAGGTGCCATCGCTCTCCCAGCGTATTGAACGCATTGAAGACCCGGCAACGGGTGCGGTGACATTCCGCCTCAGACACGACGGGTAGCGTAGGCGTCATTTTCGGGGAAGTCAGGCAGTACATCGAGTGACTCGCGTGCTCCATGCATCGCGCGCCACTCCCACTGGCGAGCGCGGAGGGCGAGACCAGCGGCGGGAAAGTGGCGACCGATCATCGCGGCACTTCGCGCTCGTGGGCCGATGAGCGGGTCACCGAGCGCAGCGCGGCCAAGCGACACGAGGCCGAACCGCCCATAATCGCCGAACCACTGCATCAGCCCCCGCGTGCCGAGCGCCCGACGCAGCGCGGGCAGCACCCACGGCTGGCGGCGCACGGTGGCGAGCATCATCGCCGTGTACTCACGCCACGATGGGTTATCGCGGAGAAAGCGGCGCGTCGTTTCTTCCCCAAGATCGTTTAGCGCGCCAAGAAAGACATTCATGATCCGGTTGACTGCCGCCGGGTCGCTCCCCTCCCGATGCGCCATCATCCGCGAGAGGCCCCAGAGCGGCGCCATGTTTGCCTGATGCGCGCCCGCGTGCCGCAAATGCGCCGCTTCAAGGAGATCGTGCACGAGGCAGTAACGCACTATCGTCGTGATCCGCTGGAGATTGCGCGTGTGCGAGCCGAATCCGCAGAAAGTCAGCGGCGATTGCTGCGCCGCCGCGTCGCCAATTGAGACGATCCCTCGCGCTGCGCCCGTCCCGCGCCGCAGATCGTGATAGCGCGCCGGAATAAAGCCATAGACAGGCTTCAGGTGCACGAAGTCCGGCCCCTGTTCCTTGTAGGTCGGCAGGAGCGTAAAGTACCGCTCAAAGAGGTCGAGCAACGATTGCGGGTTCGTGGGGTCAACACGGTCGTAATAGAAGAGATACACGGTGTACTCATCTTCACTCGCCGGGAAGCCCTCCCAGATCAGTTGCCGCCCCTCCTGCACATCCGCGATCGTAATCAGCACTTCGCCGGTCGTGGAATTTACTTCTCGCAGCCCGCTGCCGCGACGGAACCCGCGTGCCGTCGTCCCTGCCGTCGGACAGACACCCTGCAACGCGCCACCCGCGTTGATTGCCCAGGCAATCGGCGAGATCGTCCCCATCGCGTCCACGATGAGCCGCGCGCCATAGCGCTCCAATCCGTCCGGTCCTGCAACCTCGATCACCGATCCGACGCGCCCCTGCGTCCGCTGATAGCAGCGGAGGAAGCGCCGTTCTTCGTGGATTGTGCCGCCCAATTCCGTGAAACGGCGGCGGCAGTGAGCGAGCAATGCATCGGCCCGCACGGCAACATCCAGCACGTCCTCAGTCGTTATCCGCGCTTCGGGCACATCAATCGTCGCCGCGTGGAACCGGACGATTCCCTCTCGATAGCGGTTCGCGACGATTCCGGCAAGATCGTCCCACGTCGCGATCCCGGCGCGTACCAATTCCGCCAGTTCGGCGAGCGAGATATTCCATTCCCGGTGCGCGTTCCCCGCCTTCCCCTCGTCCAGCAGCGCAATTCGTACGGGCGGTGTGTGAACCGCCCCCCCCCCTCGTGCCACCTGATCCCCTGCCGCTAACGCCGTCGCGTTGATGAGACCGAGCACGCCGCCGACGTAGACAACATCGTATTCCCCATGCGTCACCGCCGGGAGCACAGCGCATGGGACAACGATTTCGTCCGCCGCCACGCCCTGCACGACCGCCGCAAACCGCTCGTCCAGCTGCGCCACCGCCGCCAGCGATGCCTCCCCACCCGGCATCGCCGCGAACGCCGCCACTGTCTGTGGATACTGCGCCCGCAGCCGCTCAAAGATTCTCACGGCTTCAGCAGCAACCGGCATGGAAACTCCTTTTTGAACCACGAAGGCACGAAGAGCACGAAGGAATATGGAGAAGGGAAATACAAGCCTTTATGCTCTTTCCCTTCTTCGTGCTCTTCGTATCTTCGTGGTTCAAGATTCCCATTCTCAGAGTCTACCACTGCGGGAGGGTGGTACACTGCGAGCAGAGACGTAGTAGACAACGAGAGGAGCGCACAGATGGAGAAGCGGCGGTTGGGCCGGACGGGGCATATGAGCACAATCGTCGCATTTGGCGGCGCGGCGATTGGCAAGGTAACGCAAGATGTGGCAGATGTCGCCATTCAGGACGCCCGCGATCATGGCGTCAACCACTTCGATGTCGCGCCAACGTATGGCGACGCCGAACTGCGCCTCGCGCCCTGGATGCTAAAGATGCGGAGTGAGATCTTTCTCGGCTGCAAGACGACCGAGCGCACCCGCGACGGCGCGAAGCGTTCGATCCATGCGTCGCTGGAACGACTCGGCGTGGATTCCTTCGATCTCTTCCAGTTCCATTCGGTTGGCACGATGGAGAAACTCGATCAATGCCTCGGCCCAGGCGGCGCGATTGAGGCGGTGCTGGAAGCGCGCGACGAGGGGCTATTGCAGTATATCGGCATCACCGGCCACGGCCTCGACGCGCCGAAGGTGCATGCCGAAGGGCTACGCCGTTTCCCCCTCGACACGGTAATGTTCCCGCTCAACTTCGTCCTGTACACCAATCTGCCCGACTACCGGCGCGACTATGAAGCGCTGATCGCTCTCTGCCAGCAGCAGGATGTTGGCGTGCATATCATCAAGACGCTGGCGAAATCGCCCTGGTACGACCGGGAACACCCACCGACCAAGCCGTGGTACGAGCCGTTCGACGATCAGGAAACGATTGACCGCGCGGTCGCCTTCAACGCCGGGCAGCCGATCCACACGCTGTGCTCCTCGGCGGATGTGACGGTTATCCCGAAGATGCTCGACGCGGCGGAGCACTACCGATCCGTCTCGCCCGATGCTCTTGCCACCCTCACTGCCACCGCTCCCGCCTACGAGCACGTCTTCGCGACAGGGAGTATCGCCTGGTAGTAGTCAGTAGTCAGTAATCGGGGAATCGAGACCGAGTTCATGCGAGAGCGAGAACACTATGGCGGACGCTACTCGCGTGACCTATCGGACTACTGACTACCGACTACCGACTACTCACCGGAGGCCCCATGCACCCCGCTACCCTCGCTCTGCTGCGCGTATCGGACGCACCGAACCAGTCGCCCCTTTCGCTGACGGAGATTCGTACTCAGCGGCGGGGTGAGATCATCACCGGGACGGCGTGCGCGGCAGATGGCGGCTGCTACCCGATCGCGGATGGCATTCTCGACCTGCTGCCAAAATCGCTCTCGCTCTCGCCGGCGCAACGCTCCAACTTCCTCTGGCCGACGACGGCCTTTTACGAGCAGGTCTGGCGAGTGCGCTCACTCTCCCTGCTTGCCGGCGAACCATTCCCGGTGCGTAGGGAAATCGGGATTGTCAACCGCTGGTTGCGACCGGAACGCGGCGGCGTGTTCGTGGATGTCGGCACGTCGCATGGGTTGTATGCGCGCAATATCGCCAACGGTCTGCGCCAGAGCGGCGCGACGGGCACGATTATCGCCCTCGATATCGCGCTGCCGATGCTCCAGCGGGCGCGCGAACTCATGATGCAAAAGGGATACGCAACCATTGACCTCGTGCGTGCGCGCGGGCAAGCAATCCCCGTCGCTGATGGCAGCGTGGATGGCATCGTCAATGGCGGGACGTTCAACGAGATGGGCCAGCAGGCGCAGGCGCTCGCCGAGGTGCGACGCGTCCTCAAGCCAGATGGCCGCTTTATCTGTATGAGCCTCCTGGCGAGCGCGACACGGGGGGGTCGCGCGATGCAGCGCGCCCTGCACGGCAGTTCCGGCCTCCTCTTCCCCACTGTCGCGGAGACGAATGCGCTGTACCAGGACGCGGGTTTGACGATTACGGATCAAGAGCGATACGGTGGCGTCCTCTTCACCCGCGCCATTCAGACAAAGGACTAAGGACTGAAGACTGAAGACTGAAGACTACGCTACCGCACGCCCATTGCCTGTATACTCAGTCCTCAGTCCTGACATAACGGAAGGGAGCGATGCGATGGATACTACTGAACAGGCGCTACGTGATGCGGTTTCGCTCGATCATCTGGCACGGCACAATGCGGAAATCGCTAAGGGCGTGCGCCTCTCCGGCAGCGCGGATGAGGCAGAGGCCTTTACGTATATCGCCGAGCAATGCCGCTCGTATGGAATGGCGGTCGAGCAATACGCGATTGACGCCTACGTCAGCCTGCCCGGCGCGGCGGCACTGACTGTCGTTGCGCCGGAAGGGCGTACACTCTCATGCATCACGCACTCCTTCTCTCTCGCCACAGGGCCGGAAGGGCTAACCGCACCGCTTATCTCCGTCGGCAAAGGCGCGGTGGCGGATTACGCGGGCAAGGATGTGCGCGGTGCAGTCGTCATGGCCGATGGATTGGCGATGCCCGCCACCGCGCACGCCGCCTACCAAGCCGGGGCGGCGGGAATGATCTGCGTCAACCCCGAGGGGCTGCACGAGATGATCATCTCACCCGTCTGGGGCACACCAACACCCGAGACCGCGCCGTATCTCCCGCAACTCGTCGCCGTCTCCGTGCGACGCGAGGATGGCGACATCCTCAAGGCGCTCGTGGCGCGCGGTTCAGTGACGGTGCGACTGCAAACCGAGGTCGAGACCGGGTGGCGGCCGATCCCAACATTGACTGCCGAGATACGCGGCGCAGAGGATCGCTTCATTCTGCTCAGCGGCCATGTAGATTCATGGCACTACGGCGCGATGGACAATGCGAGCGCGAACGCGACGATGTTGGAGATCGGGCGTGTTCTCAGCGAGCATCGCGGCGAATTGCGTCGCGGGCTGCGGCTCGCCTTCTGGTCCGGCCACTCCCACGCGCGATACGGCGCATCGGCGTGGTACGCGGACAATTTCTTTGCCGACCTGTACGATCACTGTGTCTGTCACGTCAATGCCGAATCCACAGGCGGCATCGGAGCGACGAATCTCGCGGGCGCGGGCTGCATGGCGGAAACGTGGCAGTTCGCGGCGGGGCCGATCCGCGACGTGACGGGGCAGGAATTGCGCTACCGCCGGTTACCGCGCAACGGCGATCAGTCATTTGCGGGGATCGGCATTCCTTCCACACTCGCCGGTCTCTCATCGCAACCCGAGGGTGGTCTCGGCTGGTGGTGGCATACGCCGGACGATACGCTCGACAAGATTGACGGCCCGAACTTCGTCCGTGACACGCACGTCTACCTGCTCACCTGCTGGCGGCTTTGCACGCTGCCCGTCCTCCCATTCAATTACACGGAGACGGCGAATGAACTGCGCAACCAAATCCACATGCTGCAGGAATCCGCCAATGGCCGCTTCGATCTCACGTCGCTGATCACCGAAGGGGACGCTCTCCATGCCGACACTGAACGGCTCAATGCGGCGGTCGCGGCGGCCGGAAACGACGATGCCCGCGCGGAACGGCTCAATGCGGCGATCGTGGCGGTCGGTCGCGCACTTATCCCGGTCAACTATACGCTCGCCGGGCCATTCGAGGTGGATCTGGCGCTCGAAAATCCAATCCTGCCCGGTCTCGCCCCCATCGCGAATCTCGCGGCGATGGACCCGGCGAGCAATGACGCGGGCTTCCTCCGCACGCGCCTGGTGCGGGAGCGGAATCGCGTCCAGCATGCGCTCGCGATGGCCCGCCGGGAAATCGCATGGGCACTCTAAAGTCGGTAACGCAGGCTTCAGCCTGCGTCCCCTCCTGGTAGCATGGGCTTTCCAGACTGCGACAGGAAATGCAGGTAGTGGGTCAGTTTGACGTTTTTGGCCTTGTCACGACTGGCTCGAATGCTCAAACTGACCCACTACCGAAATGCAGGCTGAAGCCTACGCTACCGACAGATGAAAGAGGCATAACGATGGAAGAACGGACCGGCGAGGCCTTTGAACTGGGCGAGCAGTTGACCGTCGTGGGAAAGAAACTGCATCCCGGCGACGTGGCACCCGATTTCGCGCTCGACTCCTTCGACGGCGAGGCGATACAAACCGTCCGACTCGCAGACTCAGCAGGCAGCGTTCGCCTCCTCAACGTCGTCAACTCACTCGATACGCCGATCTGCCATGTGGAGACGCATCGCTGGGAAGCCATGCGCGGCGACCTGCCGAAGAATGTGCAGGTCTCTACCGTCAGCATGGATCTGCCATTCGCGCAGGCCCGCTGGCAGAGCGTGGAGCAGGTCACGCATCGGGCGCTTTCGTCGCACCGGGACGAGCAGTTCGGGAGGGAGTATGGCGTCCTCATTAAGGAGTGGCGGCTCCTGCAGCGCGCCGTCTTCGTCATTGATCGCGATAACCGGATCGCTTACGCGGAATACGTCGCCGATCAAATGCGCGAGCCGGACTACGCTGCGGCCATCGCCGCCGCCCGCCGCGCCGCTGAGTAGGATGTTTAACCACGAATCAAGGGAGAGCAGGATGACTGAGCGGGATGCGTGGATTCATATGGTGGCGGTGGATGAGGCGGAAGGAGACCTGCGGGAGCAATACGACAAACTGCGCGACCCTAGGACGGGTGCAGTGGATCATATTTTGCGCATTCACGGACAGCATCCGGCGACGCTTCATGCCCATTACGTCCTGTATCACACGCTGATGTACGGCCCGTCAGGCATCCGTCGCCCGGAGCGCGAGATGATTGGCGTGGTCGTCTCCGCAATCAATCACTGCCAGTACTGACTGACGCATCACGGAGCAGGTCTGCTCCGGCTTACGAAAGATGCGGCGCTCGTGGAGCACCTCTCGGCGAACTGGCGGCACGCGAATCTGACCGACAAACAGCGCGCCATGCTCGCGTACGCGGAGAAACTGACACGCGCACCGGGGGAGATGACACGCGATGATGTCGGGGCATTGAAAACGGCCGGATTCACTGAGCCGGACATCCTCGACATTAACCAGATTACGGGCTACTTCGCCTACGTCAATCGCCTCGCGGACGGCCTCGGCGTGCCTCTCGAAGGCTTCTGGGACGAAGGGAAGTAACGGTTTGAACCACGAGGGCACGAAGGACACGAAGAAGTGAGGAAAAAGAGTTACGCATTTGGGGTGATTTTCCGGGCACCCTTTGGGCAGATTCGTGGTTCAAAATCAATGATGGGAGGAATGCATGGTGGAGATAAGTAGATGGGAGCGAGTGGAGGCAGCGCTGGCGGGGGAGGCAGTGGATCGGCCGCCGGTCAGCCTTTGGCATCATTTCCCGGAGCAGGATCAGACTGCGGAAGCGCTGGCGGATGCTACGCTCGCGTGGCAGGAGCGATACGATAACGACTTCATCAAACTCATGCCGCCGGGGGATTACGCGGCGATTGACTGGGGGCTGACGAGCAAGTACCAGGGCAGCGACAGCGGCACCCGGGAGACGATCCATTACCCGATCACAACTGCCGATGATTGGCGGCGCATCGCACCGATTTCGGTGGATCAAGGGATGCACCGCGCAGTGATCGAGGCGGCACGCCTGACGAATGAGCGACTGGGCAGCGCCGTCCCACTTCTCCAGACGATCTTCAGTCCGCTGACGATCGCCATGAAACTTTCCAATGGCCGCGTCCTCGACCATCTACGGGAGCGGCCGGATGTTGTGCATGAAGCGCTCGCCGCGATGACGACCGTCACACAGGCGATGACCACCACGACACTGGAACATGGCGCGAGCGGCATCTTCTTTGCCACCCAGTGCGCGACGACCGACCTCATGACTGCCCGTGAGTATGAGGAGTTCGGCGCGCGCTACGACTGGCAAGTGCTGGCGGCGGCGAGCGCCTCCCGTTTCACGATGCTGCACATCCACGGCGAACGGATCATGTTCGACGCTCTGATGACCTACCCGGTTCACGCGATCAACTGGCACGACCGCCGCACATCGCCCGCGCTAGCGGAGGGAGTGCGACGAAGCGGCAAGTGCGCCATCGGCGGCATCCACGAGTATGACATCGCGACGATGACACCTGACGAGGCAGTGGCTCAGGCGCGCGACGCGGTGGCGGCAACGGGCGGCCGACACATGATGGTCGGCCCCGGCTGCGTCATCCCGATCACCACCCCTGCTGCAAACATCGCCGCCATCATCCGCGCCGTCCGGAGTTCCTAACCGCGAAGGCGCGAAGGGTACGAAGGAAACAGGAGAAGAGAAGAAACCTATTTCTCTTGATTTCTTCGCCTCTTCGCGTCCTTCGCGCCTTCGCGGTTCACTTCTTTCAGGAGGATGCAATGCGGACGGAGAAGCATATTTTGATGGACATGGACGGGGTAATCGTGCGCGGGGCGCGCGTCATTCCGGGCGCACCGGAGTTCATTGAGCGGCTGGCAGCGGCGAGGCGGAAGTTCCTTGTCCTCACCAACAATCCCGCCTACACGCCGCGCGATCTCTCCGCCCGTCTGACGCGGATGGGCATCGCGGTGCCGGAAACGCATATCTTCACCGCCGCACTCGCCACCGCGCAATTCCTCCACGCCCAACGGCCGGAAGGGACCGCCTACGTCCTGGGCGAGGCAGGGTTGACGACCGCACTGCATGATGCCGGCTATACCCTGACGGATCAGAACCCGGAGTATGTCGTTCTTGGTGTGACGACCTCGTACGATTTCGAACGGATCACGCGGGCCGTTCGGCTGATCGCTGCCGGGTCGCGCTTCATCGCCACCAGCCCGGATGTCGTCGGGCCGACCGAAGCGGGGCTGGAACCGGGGACGGGGGCCGTCGCCGCCCTGATTACCGCCGCGACGGGCGTCCAGGCCTATTTCGTCGGTAAGCCGAACCCGCTGATGATGCGCGCCGCGCTCCGCACGATCGGCACGCATTCCGAGGAGACGATGATGATTGGCGACCGGATGGACACGGACATCGTCGCCGGCACTGAGGCAGGTATGGAGACGACGCTTGTTCTCACCGGGGTTACGACGCGCGAGCAGGTAGAACGATTCCCGTATCAGCCAACGAACATCGTCGCCTCCATTGCGGAAATCGAGATATGATCGTCACATCATAAGCGGTTTCCACATTCTGTATTGTGTGCAACAATAGCTTGCCGCACGCATGGTCGTGCGCGCCAGGATCGGTGCGGCGTAGCAGTTTTGAAAAGGAGAAGGATGCAGAAACCGACCGATGCAACAATGAACTGGATAATGCGGGTGATGCCCGTTGTCATCTTCGCGATGGGATGCGGCGCGGATTTGGTATTGAACGCGGCAGTCCACAGTCCGCAAGCCGAACGGTTCCTGCCCGAAGTATGTGGATTAATAGTCGGCGTGCTGACCGTACTGGCGTTCGCGATGCGGCGGGAGGCATATTTCGCAGCGGGCATCGCCTTCATCTTCGTCGAGATGGTTGCGGTGACGCTTCAGATGCCGCTCGGCATGCACGTCGGGGTTTGCGCGGCATCGCTCGTGACGGCGGTCGCCTGCCTCGCCATCTACGCGCGCGGCCCGTGGATGACGGCAGACGCGGTGTATGTGCGCGAGCAGGATGAGCGCCCGTAACCTCCGCATTATTGGCAACAAATAGCACGCATTACCACCGCATGGGTTTCCAGCCAGGCTGAATCTTTTGCATCTCCGCTACGTCGTCCCGCTTCGCGAGGCCCGCTTTCTGATACTGCTCGTGGAGGCGGCCGAGGGCGTCCTCGTCGAGTTCGACGCCGAGGCCGGGGGCGTCGTCAATGATGATATGGCCGTCCTCGAACCGGCGTTTGCCGCCCACGATTACTTCCTCCACCTGCCACGGGTAATGGGTATCGCAGGCATGGGTGAGGTTCGGGATCGCCGCCGCGACGTGCGCCATCGCCATCAGACTGATGCCGAGATGCGAGTTCGAGTGCATCGAGACGCCCCACCCGAAGACGCGACAGAGTTGCGCCAATTTCACCGTCGGTAGCAACCCGCCCCAGAGGTGGTGATCGGAGAGCAGGATGTGGATGGATCCGCGCTCGATAGTCTCCGGAATGTCGGACCATGAAGTCGTACACATATTGGTGGCGAGCGGGATCGGGACATGCCGCGCCACTTCTGCCATGTTAGCCTTACCGTCCGTTGGGTCCTCATAATATTCGAGCGTGTCTGCCAGTTCGAGACCGATGCGGATCGCAGTGTCCACGCTCCAAACGCAGTTCGGATCGATTCGTAGCGGCATCTCCGGCCCGAACGCCTCCCGCATCGCGAAGATGGACGCGGCCTCGATGTCCGGTTCGAGCACGCCACCCTTCAGTTTGATGCTCTTGAAGCCGAAGAGGCGCACGAAATCCCGCGCCTGCCGGACGATCCCTTCTGGAGAGAGCGCCTCCCGCGCGAGGTAATCATCCCGCTCTCGCGCGGCAGCGGAAGCATCCACCAGTCCATCTGTGCCGCCGACGCCCGCGTGCTTATAAAAGAGATAGGCCGAGAAGGGCACCGCACTCCGGTAGCGCCCGCCAAGCAGGTCTGCAACCGGGCGACCCGTCGCCTTGCCGATGATGTCGAGGCAGGCGACCTCGATGGGCGAGAAGGTCTGCACTGGGGAAGAGAACATTCCCTCCCACGCGCGGTCTGTGTTCGGCGCGGCGGTCGGATCACCCGCAATCGCCGCCTCGATGCGCGTCAGATGCCACGGGTCTTGCCCGATCACTCGCTCGCGCGCCGCTTCAAGATCACGGAGCGGGATCGCGCCTCCGTAGGTTTCGCCCAAGCCGGTGATCCCGTCATCCGTCTTCAGTTGCACGATCGTGCGGAGCGCATACGGTGCGTGCAGCCCGAACGCGCTCCGTAGCGGCGGATCCGCCATCGTCACCGGCACGACACGCATCGCGACGATTTTCATGCTTCCTCCCGACGAGTAGTCAGTGTCAGTAATCAGTAGCCAGAATGGTAGCAGTGTCCGTCGAGCGTGGCTACCGATCATTCGTTGCCCATTGCTCATCTCCCATTGCTTCCAGGACATCGGCGACACGCGGCGCGCTGCCGGATTCGCGTTGAGAGTGAACGAGTTGGTCGTTGAGGAAGAGCGCGAAATCGTTTTCACCGATCGGTGTCAGGACAAGAGAGTCTATCGCCTCATCGAACTGAGCGAATAAACGCCGGGCGAGGGCGAGCGCCTCTTCCTCAAAAATCGGATAATAGCGAATCGCAAGACCGAGGCGCGCCATTCAGGAGAAAAGCAGCGTCACGTCGCCATCCACGACTTCGACGGGATAGGAGAGCACCTTCACATTTGGATCGAAGACGGATTGACCGGTGGTGATGTCGTACTCCCACTCATGCCACGGACAACGGAGGATACGCCCCTCCAAACCGTAGCGGTATTCGTAAACATCGGACGGCAGCGCCGTCCCGACGATCTTGCCGAGGCAGACGCGTGCCCCTTGATGCGCGCAGGTATTTTTCAGGGCATAGAAGGCCCCGTCCACGTTGAAGACGCCAATCTCCCCACGCCCCGCCACCCGCACGATCTTCTGTCCGCCCGGCGGCAACTCCTCTACCCGCCCAACCACATACCGTTCCACACGAACCCCCTTTGAACCACGAAGACACGAAAAGCACGAAGGGAGAAAAAGAAAACTGAATACCGATTCCTTCTCTTGTCTCCCTCTTCGCGCTCTTCGTGTCTTCGTAGTTCAATTCTCAAACCAGGAGCCGGTCGCCGTAGAGGGCGAGGGCGTTTTCGACCATCACGCGTCGCCGAAACGCTGCAGGGATGTCCGCGACCATCGCGAAGGGATCACCGTAGAGCCAGTTCGGGTAGTTGCTCGAAAACATGAGCGTCCGCTCCGCCTCGATCATCTCCAGTACCTGTCCCATCTCCGTCACCCCTGACATCTCTAAGGGATATGTTGTTGAGAAGAAGTGTTTGAGGATGTATGCGCTCGGCGGCTCCTTCACCCATGGTGTCTCGGAGCGTTGCGCTTTCCAGTTCTTGTCGAAGCGCCACATCAGGTGCGGTAGCCAGAAGATGCCGCCCTCGCAGAGGACGACCTTCAGGGTCGGAAATTTCTCGAAGACTCCCTCCGTCACCATGCTGACGATGTGCGCCATGTAGTTTTGGGGGATCGCGCCGTACCACTCGAAATAGGTGCTGGGGTGGCCGGCAGCGGTGGACGGCGGCGACATCCCCGCTCCTTCCCCACCGAGATGTAAGGCAAGCGGCAGGTTATGGCGGACGCACGCTTCGTAGATCGGATGATACTGACGGCGACCGAGCGGCGATTCCGACGCACTGCCCATCAGCACCTGCACCATGCCGGGATTGTCCGCGAGACGGTCAATTTCCGCGACGGCCTGCGTGGGGTCTTGCGGCGCGACGAGGATCGAGCCTTTGAAGCAGTCGAATGGATGCACCCACGTTTCCAAAATCCAATCGTTGACGGCCTGCGCGAATGTCGCGGCCATATCCACATTTGGCTGCACGCCGAGGCTGGTGAGATTCGTCGTCAGGATGGCAAGGTCCACGCCGCGCACATCGAGATACTGCTCCTTCACCCAGCGTGGATCGGTCGCAGGGTGTGCCGTGCCGTCCGATGGCCTCGGTGCCTCCCCAAATGGATCGCCAACAATCTTGAAGCCGTGCCGCGCAAGCGGTGGTCCACCCTGCCGCCCGACGCGATGCCGTAATCCGGCGGGCGCATATTCCGCGATCTCCTGCCACGAGGAAATCTCCGGTTGCACGTCCACATCAATCGCCCGCATTGCCGCTCTATCACGCACCATGCCACCTCCAGGAAAATGCTTGAACCACGAAGGCACGAAGAGCACGAAGGGAGAAAGAGAAGGGGAGAACAAGAATATCTTCTTTTTCTCCCCTTCCCCTTTTCGCGCTCTTCGTGCCTTCGTGGTTCAATTCTTCGATCCTCACGCGAGGAGGCGCGGGCCGTAGAGATCGAGAGCGTTTTCGACGAAGATGCGGCGTTTGAGGTCCGCCGGAAAGAACTTGAAGGCGGTGAGCGGGTTGTCGAAGTCCCAGTGTGGGTAGTCGCTGGCGAAGACGACTGTCTTCTCGGCATGCATCATCGCCAGCAACTGCTGAAGGTGCGCGGCGTTGTCCGGCTCCTCAATCGGCTGCGTGCTCCAGTAGCAGTGATTGAGGATGTACTCACTTGGCAACTTCTTCACGTAGGGCACTTCGGCTTTCAAGGCCGGATAGAGTCGGTCGAGTCGCCCCATCACGTACGGCGCCCAGCAGACGCCTCCCTCGATGAAGGCGAACTTCAGGCGCGGAAACTCCTCGAACACTCCTTCCGCGACCATGCTGACACAGTGCGCCATCATCGTCTGCGAATGATCCGTGTGGAATTCCAAATAGGTCGTCGGGTAGCCCACGCCGGTGGGTGCATTGGCGACACCCGTCCCTTCCGCGCCGACGTGGATCGCCACCGGCAGATCATACTCGACGGCAGCGCGATAGATCGGCCAGTAGTACGGATTACCGTACGGGATGCGCGCGGCGCTGGCGATCAAGACCTGCACCATGCCGGGGTCGTCGCCGAGGCGATGGATTTCCCGCGCCGCGCCTTCCGGGTGCTGCGCCGCGACGAGGATCGAACCCTTGTAACAGTCGTACGGACGCACCCATTTGGCGAGCGTCCAGTCGTTGTAGGCGCTGGCGAGCGCGGTCTGAAATCGCCAGTCGTGCTGGATCGAGAGGCCAATGATCGAGCCGGTCAGGACACCGAGATCAATACGATACTTCGTCATCAGTTGCTTGACGACCCAATCAGGATCGCCCGCGCAGAGGTTGTCCTCTTCGCGCACGGAATCGTCCATCCGGCCAGAACCGGTATTCGTGTAGTAACGCACCGCCGTGCCAGGACCACCGTTCGCGAGCCACGGATGCCACTCCGCCGGTAGAAAGGGCTGCAACTCCTGCTTGGTCGGCAGATCGTTGTGGATATCCGTGTCAATCAAATGGAGCGCCGATGCGTCTCGTGCGCCTTGCGTTGATCGGGGTGCGATTGCGACTGCCATGAAGTATGTCCTCCTTCGGAGCCGGTACGGATCGTTGCAACGCCTATCGTACCAAAGTTCGGGGTTCGGAGTAGCATCCCTACCTCGAACTTCCACCAATCACGCCACGGTGAAGACACATTTACCCGTCGCGCCGCCCTCGAAGGTGCGAAAGGCTTCGTCCGCCTCGTCGAGGGTGAAACGGTGGGTGATGATCTGTTGGAGCGGCACCTTCCGATCAGCGATGAACTCGGCGCACTCAGCGAGACCGTGTGTGCTGAAAGTCCAGGAACCATAGATCGTCAGTTGCTTGTGGATGATGTCATGGCTGATGTCGAAGGTTGTCATGTTCCCCTCGCCGACGAAGCAGGCACGGCCCCAGATACGTGCGGATTGCACCATGTTGACGCGGGCAGCGGGGTTGCCGGTGCAGTCGAGCGTCGCATCTGCTCCCTCGCCATGCGTCAGTTCCTGGATCGCCGCGACCGGGTCCACCTCCAGCGGATTGAGCGTCACATCCGCGCCGTGCTGCCGTGCGAGGGCAAGGCGCTCCGGGGAAAGATCCACGGCGATGACGCGCGCACCCATCGCCCGCGCCAATAGCGTCCCGCTCAACCCAACCGGCCCCTGTCCGAAAATCGCCAGCGTATCCCGCCCGGAGACCGCGAGCCGCTTGAGCGCCATGTAGGCGGTGCCCGTCCCGCAGGCAATCGCCGCCCCTTCATCGAAACTGAGCGCGTCGGGGAACCGGACGAGGGTGCTCGCGGGGACGCGCATGTACGGAGCGTTCGCGCCATCGCCAGTGAAGCCATAGACGGTGCTACCGTGCAGACACATCTGGCTGTACCCTTCCTGGCAATGATGGCATGCGTCGCACCCATGATAATGATGCACCATCACCCGGTCGCCGATTCGCGCCCTGGCATCAGTGACGTGCGCGCCGCGCTCGATGACGATGCCGCACGGCTCATGCCCACTAATTGGCAGGCGTTCAGGGCCACCATCCGTCTTCGGCGCGCGATACGGGCGGAAATCACTGCCACACATACCCGAACTCTGGATGCCGACGATCACCTCCTCCGGCCCCGGCGTCGGATCAGGGAAGGTGCGAAGTTCTACGTCACGGTCTCCCAGAAAGACAAGCCCCCGCATCTGGCCCTCCTTGACTCTCAGCGGCATACCAACCGCGCATAACGATCTTCTTCGTATCCCCCGTATCATAGCCGACGCGCTCGCATAGTGAACATACTGATATATCCATAGGGCGTGCTCCGAGCGGCCCGCCCGGGGACAATCTTCGCGCGATAGCGGCTAGGGAAAATTCCCTACTGCCCGCTCGTTCCTGCTGGTTGCCTGCTTTTCAGGAAGGCGATGATTGCGTTCAACTCGTCCGGTTTCAGATTGCCACCATACGCGGGCATGTTCGCGCCACCGTTGAGTATCTGGATGGTGATCTGATCCTGCGTCAAACGGTTCGTCACGTTCGTCAGATCGGGGCCGCGGTTGCCGCCTTGTCCATCCACTGCGTGGCAGTACTGGCACCCCTTCGCATTGAAGAGTTGCGCTCCATCATAGATCTGCCCGCTGGATGCGCCGATTGCCTGCGCAGTGAGCGGCTGCGTCTCAAAATTTGGCGACCAGGGCGCGCGCACGGCGACCTGCCAGAGCGTCCCAATCATGATGAGTGTCAGGATCACGAATCCTACCGCCCACGGCCGCCGCTTCGGGCTGCGCTCGCCGTGGTTGGAGACGAACGGTAGCCCAAAGAGCACAACAAAGAGCAGCACCGGCGCGAGGATGATGATGTAACTCTCCGTCCCGTGCGGGAGGAGTGCGAGCACGCCGAAGTACCAGAGGAAATACCAGTCCGGCCGCGGATAGGCCTGGATGATCGAGGGGTCCGGCGGCTTCCCCAACTCCTTTGGCCCGAAGACGACCGCAAACAGCACAATCGCCGCAATGACCGCGACGCCGAAGACCACGTCCCGCCACGCTGCATCCGGCCAGAACGGCACGCCGCGTCGCTTCAGGAGCGCCGCATACTTAGCGCGGTACGTCTTCGGGTCTACTGGATCGCCCGCCTTCGGTGGCTCGGAGATACCGTCGTGGATAACGAGGTAGAGATGCAGCCCGACCGTCGCGAAGATCAGCGCCGGGAGAAAAAAGACATGGATGGCGAAGAACCGGCTGAGCGTTGCGCCGCTCACCGTATTCCCCGCGAAGATGAAGTGCGCGACGCCCTTACCGATGAGCGGCAGGCGACCTGCCTGCTCGGCGGCGACGACGAGCGACCAGAAGCCGTCCTGATCCCAGCGCAAGAGTTGCCCCGTAAAGGCCATCCCCAGGGTCAGCGCGAAAAGCGCCACCCCAGTGAGCCAGTTTACCTCGCGCGGGAACTTGTATGAACCCATCAGGAAGACGCGAATCATATGTAGGCCTATCATAATAATCATCGCGGAGGCGGCAAAGTAGTGGATGCCGCGTACAACCCGGCCGAAGCTGTCGTGCGAGATGAACTGGAGGCTGTTATAGGCGTCCGCCGTCGCGGGGACATACGACGTCGCGAGGATCGTTCCGGTGGCGACAAGCGTAATGAACGAGACGAGCGTCGCGCTACCGAACACATAGGCCCAGCCAATTTTCCCCGTCGCCGGTACTGTATGGCGCGCAAGCGGCCCGATCAGTTTCGAGGTGCCCGTGCGGTCATCGAATGCCCGCCACGCCCGTGTGAAGATATTGCTCCGCTTCGCTTGCACTGCCATCGCATCAATCTTTCACTCTGGTAGCGTAGGCTTCAGACTGCGTTTCCGGGATCGCAGGGACGCAGGCTGAAGCCTACGCTACCACTACTCAGTCCTTCGTCATGTCACCGGGATGGGGCTTGTCTGGATCTCCACTTGCCCGTTCGTGACGCGCACCGGATACTTCCCGAGCGCCTGCGGCGGTGGCCCACCCGCGACGCTGCCATCCTTGTAGTAGACGCCGCCGTGGCACGGGCACATGAAGAGATCGGCGGCGGCCAGCCAGCGCACCGGGCAGCCGAGATGCGAGCAGTTGACCGAGAAGGCAATGAAATTCTGGTCACTCTCGCGCCGGAGCCACGCTGCGGTATTGCCGGAGACACCGGTCCACGCCACCGACGAGGGGTCCGTATACTTCACCAGGTTCGTCGTGCCAATCGTAAAATCGTCCACCTTCCCGACCGGACGCCAGTCGCCTGGCTTCTTGACGAAGAGCGGCCGGATCAAAAACCCGATGACCGGCACACCTACCGCTGTCGCGCCAGCCGCGCCGAGGCCAATGCATACCCAGGTCAGGAATCGCCGCCGGGCAAGCGTCTCCGGTGATTCCGCGCGCTCGGTCTCCGTTGGTTCGTACGTCTCAATGGCCATGGCGCAGCTCTCCGATCCACCCGCCGAGGCCGAGGGCGAGGAGCGCCACCCCGATAATCGAGATGGCGATTGTCGTCACGATGCCCCAGGCGAGAAACATGACGCCGACTGCGAGCACGACGGGCCAGTACGTCGGCCGGGGAAGATGGGCAGCGGGCAGCATCTCCCAATCCGGGTGATCGGGGGAGTGCTGAGTGCTGAGTGCTGAGTGCTGAGTGCGGGATACGGCGGACAGTTGTACCCCCGGCGCGACCGCCTCATCAATGCTATCTACTACCTGCGACCCACTGCCGACTGCCTGCTTGTTGCGCAGCGCAGCAGTAATACCGAGCGCGCCACCGAGCGCCGCGCCCATCGCGACCTTGATTGCGGTCTTTTTCGTATCCGACGACTGATCGGGCATCAGATCCCCTCCCCTGACGACGATGGAACGGCGGCGCGTCGGGAACCCAGATAACCATGCGGCGATGGTCCCTCATCCGTATCCGCATCGCTCTGCCAGCGCGCAAACGTACCAATGATTGCACTGAGATAGACGAGACCGCCCGGCACCCACATAATCAACCCGCCCAACTGCTGATCTACCGCCGGTGACACGCCCCACCCATCCCGGATCAGTAGGAGGAAGCCGCGCGTGTCCACTGGATGCAGATACGCGGGGTAGAGGCCGGGCGGCGCGAACGTGAGCATGATGCCGAGCACGCTCCCTGCGATGGCGGCAGTGAAGAGGTAGAGCATTGCCGAGAGTGGCGCGTACCGCGATGTTGGCAGCGGCGCGCAGACCGGCCACCAGAAGATTACGCCCGTCGCGAGGAAGCAGAGATGCTCGAAAATGTGGATGTCGGCATGCGCCAGCGTCGCAGTATAGAGCGTCGGGGCGTGCCAGATAGACATGGCACCGATGCCGAGCGACCATGCGATCGCCGGTTGACGCGCGAGACGTTCCGCGCGCCGGACACGAGGCACAGCCAGCCAGCGTTCCGCCAGCCACGCCGGGATGCCGAGAACCAGGAGCGGCGGCACGATCAGCAGGAGCAGGAGATGCTGGATCATGTGCGCGCTGAAGAGGTACGTGTCGCCGAGCGCATCGAGCGGCGAACACTGCGCGAAGAGCAGCACAAAGACGCCCGCGAAAAAATATCCTGCCTGGCGCGACGGGCGGCGACGCGTCATCGCCACGTACCCCGCGACCAGCGCCGTGCAGCCGATCAGCACGGACGGCTCACCGCCCCACGCGGTGGTCAGCAAGCGCCACGTTGTCATACGCGCGCCCAGAGGTAGACCGTCGCGAAGATGACGATCCAGACGACATCTACGAAGTGCCAATAGAGCGAGATCGCCTCGATGGCGACGGAGTACGGTTTCTTGAACGTCCCCGCGAGTGCGAGGCCGAAAAGGATCGCGATGGCAACCAGCCCCATGAAGACGTGCAATCCGTGAAACCCCGTCAGCGTGAAGAAGGTCGAGCCGAAGAGATTGCGGCTGATCGTCACGTTCTGGCTAATCAGGCGCTGATACTCTCGCCCCTGCCCGTAGAGGAAGATCGCGCCAAGGATCACGGTCGCAAAGAGCGAGAGGCGCATCATCCGCTGATTGCCACGCTTCAGGCTATGCCCCGCCCACCAAATCGTGAGGCTGCTGGCGAGAAGGGCGATGGTGTAGAGGCCCGTCTTGCCCGGGTCAAGCACCCGGCCCGCATTCGGCGGCGCGCTCGCGGGGGCGAGAAAGACGTTCTTGCTATAGTAGACAAAGGCGAGGATCAAGAGGGCGAAGAAGACCGCCTCGGAGGCGAGAAAGAGCGCCGTTCCCTGTATGTTCTTGTGGATGCGGATTTCCTCACTGTCCGCCGCGCCGCTCTGGCTCTTTTTGCGCTTCCAGTCCGGGTTCTCCGGGTGTGCGACATCCCACAGGGGGCGCCGGCTGCGGATCGGCGGCAAGCGGTCGAAGTTATGCGCCGGCGGCGGTGACGACGTCGCCCATTCGAGCGTCCAGGCCTGCCACGGGTTATCACCCGCAGCGGCACCGTGATGCAGGCTGGCGATCACATCCCAGAAGAAGACGATGACCGCCAGACCGAGAATTAGCGCGCCAATCGTCGAAACGAGATTCAGCGCGCCCCACCACGGGAGATTCGGATACGTGAAAACGCGGCGCGGCATGCCGAGGATGCCGAGGATATGCTGGACGAAGAAAGTAAGGTTGAAGCCAATGAACATTAGCCAGAAAACCCACTTGCCCCATTTCTCGGAGAGCATCCGCCCGGTCGCCTTCGGAAACCAGTAATAGATGCCCGCGAAGATGGCGAACATCGTGCCGCCGAAGAGGACATAGTGCAGATGCGCGACGAGATAGTAGGTGTCTTCCGTCTGCCAGTCGGTCGGGACGACGGCGAAGGAGACACCCGTAAGGCCACCGATGGTAAACAAGACGAGGAAGGCCATCGCGAAGAGCATCGGCGTTGTGAAGCGGATCGCCCCTCCCCAGAGAGTGGCGGCCCAGTTGAAGATCTTGATGCCGGTCGGTATTGCGATCAGCATGCTGCTCGCGGCGAAGATGCCGTCGAATCCCTGCCCCAGGCCGACGGCGAACATGTGATGCGCCCAGACGGCGAAACTAAGGAAGGCGATGCCCAGAGTAGCGGCGGCGACGCCCGAATAGCCATAAATCGGTTTGCGCGAGAAGACGGGGATCACCTCGCTGATGATGCCGAAGGCGGGTAACACCATGATGTAGACCTCTGGGTGGCCGAAGCCCCAGAAGTAGTGCTGCCAGAGGATCGCCGAGCCACCCGACTGCGGCGTGAAGAAATGCGCGTCGAGTTGTCGGTCCGCGAGCAGCATAACGAGCGCGGCATTGAGGATCGGCAACGCGAAGATAATCAGGAAGCCGTTCACGAGCGTCATCCAGACAAAGAGGGGCAGGCGACGGATGCCCATTCCCGGCGCACGCTGCGTGAGGATCGTGACGATGAGATTGATCCCAGCGAGTACCGTGCCAATCCCACCGACCAGGATACCGAGCGCCCAGTAGTCCTGGCCACTGGTAGACGAGAATGAGCGCTCACTGAGCGGCGCGTAGCTAAACCAGCCGGCATTGGGCGCTCCCCCACCAATGAAGGAATAGTAAAGCAACAGACCACCGAAGACGAAGAGCCAGAATCCCAGGGCGTTGATGCGTGGGAATGCCATGTCCCGCGCACCGATCATCAGCGGCACGAGATAATTACCGAAGCCGATCAGCATCGGCATGATGACGAGGAAGATCATCGTCGTGCCGTGCATCGTGAAGATTTGATTGTATGCTTCAGGCGAGAGAAAGGTGTTGTTCGGCGTGCCGAGTTGAATGCGCATTAACTCCGCTTCGAACCCGCCGACGACAAAGAAAAAGAAGGTCGCGATCAAGTACATGATGCCGATCTGCTTGTGGTCCACCGAGGCGACCCAACTGAGCAAGCCTTCATCGGATTCGACCTTCGGCAGCGACTGATCGAGTTCGGGCACAAGTGCAACATTCGCCACAGTCGCGCTACCTTTCGATGCGAGAATTTGAACCACGAAGGCGCGAAGAGCACGAAGAGGTGCAAGAGAAAAATATGTATATCTTCTTCATCTGTTTTCTTTCTCCTCTTTCCTTCGTGCTCTTCGCGCCTTCGTGGTTCAATAAATTCCCGGTCACTTCTGCGCCTCCAGGTAGGCGACGAGATCGCGGATTTGGCTGTCGGTCAGTTGCAGGTTCGGCATATGATTGCCTGGTTTCACTGCTTGCGGGTCCTTGAGCCACTTGGTGAGGTTCTCCGGCGTATTGTCCAGCACACCGGCGGCAATCGTGTCGCGGCCGCCGAAGTGGGTCAGGTCCGGCCCAATCTGCGCATTTGCATTCGTCCCGGCGATCGCGTGGCAACTGGCGCAGGTTACTTGCTGGAAGAGCATCGCGCCCTGTGCCGCGTCGCCACTGGTCGGCGACACTGACGTCTGCGTCTGCAGACGCTGCCAGGCGTCGAACTCCGCCGGCGGCTGCACGATGACGCGCAGGCGCATCCAGGCATGCTCCGTGCCGCAGTACTCCGCGCACGCGCCGAGGAAGGTGCCGGTCTGCGTCGGCTCGACCCA
>JAABUZ0100000973.1_pt1 | contig 59636 bp, 74 predicted proteins | sample 5562091 | NCBI WGS metagenome assembly JAABUZ01 (sample SAMN12813069, study PRJNA571459) | rock metagenome | isolation source: Antarctica rocks | place: Antarctica: Victoria Land, Linnaeus Terrace sud | collected 2015-12-21 | reverse complement strand
CCCCTGCCCCCCCTCCCCCTCCACCCCCAACTCCCCCTTTTCCCCCCACCCCATCATAAGCCCCCACCGCCGCCCGCTTCCGCCTCGCGGCCTCCTCCTCGCTGATGACCGGCTGGCCCGTCACGCCGTCGAAGACGTCCGAGCGCTGCGAGGCTAGCCGTTTCAGGTTCGCGGCTACTTCGGTGGTGGAGAGGTTGGTGGTCGCTTGGCGGGCGTCGGCTTTTTGACGTTGGGCGCGCCAGCGGGGGTCGAGGAGCTCGACTGTGGAGGGGGTGTTAGTGGGGGGGGGGTTGGGATTTTGAGATGGGGTATTGGGTGAGGGGGGAAAGAAGGATAGGGAGAGGAGGAAAGGAGGAGGGGGAGAGGGAGGGGAAGGGGAAAAGGAGACTGACTTTTCATGTGCTGGTCCAGTTCCTCGTACGGGATCTGCTGCTTGCAGTTCGGACACAGCGCCATTTGCTGGCCCTGCCGCTTCGCCTGCGCGCGCGGCACGTAGTCGGTTTTGATGCGCATGGGTTGGCCGGGGGCGCCTTTGGCTGCGAGCTGGGCGGCTTGGGCGCGTTCGCGCTGGGCGGTGCGTTCGGCGATGGCGGCTTCTTCGTCGGTTTGGGTGGGGTGTGGCTGTTGGTAGGGAGTTGGGGAGGGGAAGTAGGGTTGGGAGGGCGGAGGCATGGCGTAGGAGTTTTGGGGTTGGGAGTCGTAGAAGAGGGAGTAGTCGTCGGAGGTGGGCATTGCTTCTTCGATGCGGCGGTCGTGCGGCTGCAGGGACATGGCTGCTTTCTGCTCGAGGGATGCGGATTGCAGGTCGTTTAGACTGGGTGGTGGAGGGAGATCGGCCTGATCGTCTGCTTCTTCGAAGAGGACGGTCTCGACGACGACGAAGTCGTGCCAGTCGATCTGGGCGTATTCGAGCTGTTCCTTTTCGACCGCTTCTTCCTTCTTCGCTTTCTGCTCTTCTTGGAACTTCACCCATTCTGCGCGCTGCTTGGCGCGGCCGAGGACGTGGAAGCGGTCCGCGGCGTTGGCTTCGAGCTCCGAGACTCGTGCTTTTTGGGCTTGGGTGCCGGAGGCGCTGGAGGCGAGGAGGAGGGTGGTGTACTGGTCTACGAGGCGCTGGAAGAACTGGTGGAGACTGTGTTGCGGGCGGAGGAAGTCGAATTGATAGTTCCGCGATTCTCTCTGCACGAGGGTCGTCATGAAGGACCGGCCGTTCTTGGCCACGAACAGAGCTGTAACTCGCACAACGTCGAGATCTTGGGCACTGATATTCGGCATCCGCGCGGAGAAGTGAAAGTCTGGCGGTGGGGCCGGCCCTTTGGGTTTCTCTGGTTCAAGCGCTGGAACTGCTTCACCTGCTCGCCCTGCTGATACTGCGGTTCCTCGACCGGCGCGGACTTCGTCGAGGCGCCATTGATAGAAAGGGCTGTAGGGGTCTTTGGGGCTGAGGAAGGAGAATTTGGGGTTGTGCTTTTCTCGATCGCGGATACGGTCTTCGAAGACGGCCCCGTTGCGAGCGACGTAGCCGGCTGTGCGTTCGACGATTGTGCGGATGTCTTTGGGAGGTAGGACGATGCCAGCAGGGGGCTTGCTGACTTCTTCGGGAAGGTTGATGGGGCCAGCATTGTCGGTGGTTGTTGCTGAAGGGGCCATGGTGAGTGGTATCTTAAATCTCTTATCCTGCGGTGGTTGGGTTCATTGGCATCAACTCCGCATAGCTAGCTTTCTGTAGCTTGGCTGAAGAAACGACTCCTTTGCATGGACGGATTCCGCGCTTGGAGCCGACCCAGAGAGTCAAAAGCAAGGCCGGGGTCCAATTTGGCTGTTGAATGGTATCGCAGAGTTATCTCTCGGTCACTTTCGACTCAGGCCGTTAATCCCATTTCTTGAACAATTAATCATGCCGTCAAAGGTCGAAATGTTGCAGAGAGTCAATGTCACTAGCGGCGGCCGGTTAATGTTCGGTGAAATAAATTGAAGCCCCTTGCTCTCCTTTCCAACAGAGGTGTCCTGTCCAGCTGCACTGGAGGAGAACTCCGAGATTCTTCAGGAAGGGGCAATGTCACCCGTTCGATCTTCTTACACTCTTTCATCCTCTTTTGAGCCTCTGTGATTGTTTGTGGTGGCATCAATAGGCTGACGAGCGGCCTCACATCCAGCTCGTCCAGCTGTCCGCGCATCTATTTTACCAGAAGTTGACACAGATTCTTCCAACATGGCTGCGAAAAGCAGCCCAATAGACCCGAGTCCGGGACAAGCCCCTCGATCTTCTAACACTTCAGCCCAGAAGAGCAAAGGAAAACCGACCGACTACAGCTCCCATGGCGTTACCGACAATGACATCTTCCTACTTCCCTCTTCGGACTTCCAGCTTCTGGGCGTTCTCACGGCCGTGGCAGCATTGGTCAGGCTGTTCAGGATATATCAGCCCAGCAGCGTTGTCTTTGATGAAGTACAGTAAGTAGCGTACAAAACAATGACCAGTTTGGGACTGATGCTTGCATAGCTTCGGTGGCTTTGCTTCAAAGTATATCAAGGGCCGCTTCTTCATGGACGTTCATCCTCCACTTGCCAAGCTCTTGTTGACGCTTGCTGGGTGGCTTGCTGGCTTTGACGGGGAATTCGACTTCAAAGATATTGGTAAAGACTACGTTGAGCCCGGGGTCCCCTATGTCGCTATGAGGATGCTCCCAGCAATCATGGGTGTCATGACGGTGCCGATGATCTTTCTGACCTTGAAAGCTGCGGGTTGCAGGACTACGACCTCTGCCATGGGTGCAGGCTTGGTCATTTTTGAGAACGGCTTACTGACCCAGTCACGCCTAATCTTACTCGATTCGCCTTTGATCGCTTTCACTGCCTTCACAGCTTTGGCGTGGACTTGCTTCACGAATCAGCATGAGCAAGGCCCGGAGAAGGCGTTTGACGCAAGCTGGTGGTTCTGGCTAGTAAATACTGGATTGGGTCTTGGTGCTACTGTCAGCGTCAAATGGGTTGGACTTTTCACAATAGCCTGGGTCGGAAGCTTGACACTTGTCCAACTCTGGGTTTTGATTGGGGATAACAAGACAGTTACGCCCAGAATATGGTTCAAGCACTTCCTGGCGCGCGTCTTCTGCCTGATCATCATCCCGATAACGTTCTACATGGCATTGTTCGCGATTCACTTTATCTGCTTAGTGAACCCGGGGGACGGAGATGGGTTTATGTCCTCCGAATTCCAAGCTACCCTGAACTCCAAATCGATGCAGGACGTGCCTGCCGACGTGGTTTTTGGAAGTAGAGTCAGCTTTCGACACCACAACACCCACGGTGGATATCTGCATTCTCATAATCACATGTATCCTACTGGCAGCAAGCAACAACAGATCACGCTCTATCCCCACAAAGATGAAAACAATGCCTGGCTTCTTGAGAACCAGACTCAACCTGAAGGCGCAGACGGGCCAATCATGGGTTTGAAGGCTTGGGACGACTTGGAACCTGCAAAGATCCATGATGGTGCCGTCCTCCGCTTGCATCATATCGTCACAAGCCGTCGTCTGCATTCGCATGATGTGCGTCCCCCAGTCAGCGAGGCGGATTGGCAAAACGAAGTTTCTGCGTATGGATACGAAGGTTTCGAGGGAGACGCCAACGACTTCTTCAGAGTCGAGATTGTCAAATCTATGTCTGATGGTTCAGCGGCGAAAACGCATCTACGTACTATCGAGTCTAAGTTCAAACTCGTTCATGTCATGACTGGGTGTTCTCTCTTCTCGCACAAAGTCAAATTGCCCGACTGGGGTTTTGATCAGCAAGAAGTGACTTGCGCTAAGCAAGGGACTCTGCCGAACAGCATATGGTACATCGAGCAAAACGAGCACCCAATGCTCGGCCCAGATGCCGAGAAAGTCAACTACAAAAACCCAGGTTTCCTGGGAAAATTCTGGGAGTTGCAAAAGGTCATGTGGACCACCAATGCAGGTCTTGTAGAATCCCATGCTTGGGATTCAAGGCCTCCATCTTGGCCAGTCATGCGCCGCGGCATCAATTTCTGGGGCAAAGACAATCGTCAAATCTACCTTCTGGGCAATCCTGTGGTTTGGTACTCGTCTACTTCAGCAATTGCCATCTATTTGGTCTTCAAAGCTCTTTCGATCCTGCGCTGGCAGCGTGGCTTCAGAGACTATGACAATGTCAACTTCAAGCGTTTCGACTACGAGATTGGCACGTCTGTTCTTGGCTGGGCCTTCCATTACTTCCCATTCTATCTCATGCAACGACAGCTCTTCCTGCACCATTATTTTCCTGCGCTTTATTTTGCGATCATGACGTTATGTCAGATATACGACTTTGGCCTCAATCGGATTTCGAGTTTGGGCCTGAAAGGAAAGCCTGGTGTTGGCCGGAGTGGTGTGGCGCTTATTCTGGGAGCTAGCATCGTTGCTTTCACAGTTTACGCCCCACTGGCATACGGCAACGCGTGGACTCAAGATGCGTGTAAGAAGGTTAAATTGTTCGACACTTGGGACTTCGACTGCAATACCTTCCATACTGATGTAAGTGATGTGCTCGAGCAGGCCATTTCGGCCAGAAACCCATACATATAGGCTTGTATGCTGACAAATCGATTAGCTTTCGCAATATGATGGTACTTCAGCAAGCGTAGGTAGTGCCGTCAATACCGGATCTCCTAAACCAAATTACGTTGAAGCTGGTCAACAAAGGGCCAGTGATGACGGGATGGTTACACCACTACCAGCAGCAGAAGAGCCCGAAGTGCAAAAGGAGGAAAAGATCGAGTACCGGGACCAAGACGGCAATTTACTTGATCCAGAGCAAGTCGCCGAACTAGAAGGAAAGGTATCTTTCCAGACCAAGTACGAGACCAAGACCAGATTAATTGATGCGGCCGGCAATGAGATCGGAGATGCATCGGCGGGAGCTGAGGGATTTGCTCCACCGCATCCAGACGTGGACCGCGAACCTGAGACGGCGCCCAATCAGGACGAGGATGACCAACGAGATTATCCAGCAACAGCGTCTCCTGAACAAGACGTAAGTAAGGAGAAATCGATTGAGAAGGGTAAAGACGGAAAACCTAGACCAGCAAGCGAGCCAAAGGAAGCTACCAAGTAAATGGCATAACCGCGGTGTATTATAATGTAATTTTCAGTAGACTCGGACATTTGGAACGGCCAAAGATAATGTATATCCGAGCCAATCGACCTGCTGTCATGCTTGATCACACATTCTGGGAGTAAGGTGCCATCGTTTGTTTTGAGATAGGTAACCTAATGCCTGCATTCAACGCCAGAAAACGACCACCACTATATACACCAAATTCAGTTCTCCCACCGCCTTGATGAACCGAATTTCTCAGCGTTGCTTCGAGCTAGAGCCCCCTACCAGTCCTCCTTGCCATACTTGTTGAAGACCTCGTGCTGCTTCTGTGCATACGCTATCAGCGTCCGCTTATTTAAGCTGCTGCAAGCCCTCCACTAACCTTTGTCAAAGTGACATTGGGTACAATGACGCTGTGCAATGCACTCGGGGCATCCTTGACGGGCGCGTTCGGATCTCCACCCGGGTGGTACCGATATTTGAAGTGCTCGTTCGGAGCCAAATCATGATTTGCTGAATCGCTTTGCCACGGGTGGGATCCTTCAGCCATGCTCACGGGGGCTTCTGACGACGAAGATGTGGGTTTGCGGCCTTTGCGTGAACATGAGAGTTAGCCGCTATGCAGCGACGAGAGAGTCGTTGCACAACGTACCAAAGTGCCAACCAGCCAGACCGAATGCTGTGCTCATGACACCAAGGAGGATCTGAGAGCTTTGTCAACAAGCAAACTATCAATGCTACCTTCAGGTAATGACATACGTATAATTCGGGGTTTCGCCTTGCTTCCTTCTGCAGTATTTGGTTTCTGCTGGGGTTGTTGGTGCCCTCGGCGAGGGCTTTGCCAGAGCCACCTTTTGCCATTGGGATACCGACTTTGCCGACTAGGTTCTTTGCTGCTGATGCCATCGTTGTTGTGTTTGTCAAGTGTCGTGGTCAGTGGGTTGATTGAGACGGCGAAGTAGCTATCGAACGCCCGCCAAGCTGGTAGCGGAAGCTATACTCGTTTTCACCTATTAATGCAACCAACCTATCAATGCAACGCGCTAGTAATTTAGGTGCATGAACCTAGGGTTAAAACTTATAACCCTGAGTTTTGCACCTAAACCACTAGCGCGTTGCATTGATAGGTGGATTGCTTTAATAGGTGAAAACGAGTAACGTCTTCGGCTAGCGCAATCAAGCGCGCTTCTGAACGGTTGGACCCCTGTCTGTTCTTGACGTTCATTTCGCAAGACGGATGTCCTTCACTCTCACCATCATTGGAGCAGCGTCTGCCATTCCGTGACTGCTGCTCCGACTAATCTTCCCTGGTCAACATCGCGTCTCAAATCTAATCTCGCTCTCACTGCTGTCGTCCGCCGCATTGTCCGTTCTTGGTGCCTGCCATTCTACTGGATACGACGAGAATGTGGCACAAGAATAGCCCGATCGATCCTTCCCGAACAAGAGCTTTATGACCATCTGTCACTGCACAAGGTGAGTGACGAGATGGCTTCGTCGTCCCCGTCCGCAACTTCTCGCTCTCTCGCCAATGGGCCCGTTCCAGTACCGGCATCGATCACGACCTCACTCCCAAGCGTCATATCTTCGCGCATGACGGATATAGCATCCGAGGTTGGGGACGAATACCAGCCGGAAGGCCTGGCGACGAGACAAACTTCCACAGGACGAGTCAATGACTCCTCTAGACCTCAGTCGCCCATCTCGGCGCAGACTCGTCAGTCAGCGCGGGCACCTTCGTCAAGGAGGGGGACCCCTTTTCCAGGAACATCGAGCACATCACCAGGATGGAGATCTGGCGGCGCGTTTGGAGGGCCGGGCGGATCGATCTCGAATACCAGCAGACCCCAGAGCGCCAATAGCCGGAGTAGTAGATCGCATGTCCCTTCATTAGCATCACAAGCTTTCTTCCATCCCATGAGTTCGCAACGCCTTCAAGCTCAGAGAGGCAACCGTCCTTTGGTCTTCCAACAGACAACCGGCTTCGACGGGTACAGTGAGACTGGTAGCAATATCAACAGGCATAGTACAGGGTCGAACATGACAGACCAACGGGTTGCCACAGCTCAAACTGGGAATGAACTGCCGCCGCCTTCCAGAGACACAGAGTTCACGGAGCAAGATGACCGACTTACGAGGACTGCTAGTCCAACCGGTTACGGAACAGCCCAAAGCATTGGAGAAAGCGAAAGACCGCTGCAAGCTCAAGTAGCAAACGTTCGACCCGGTCAGCTGGATCTTGGAAAGAATTACAAGCAGAGTGCTGGTGTACTTAGACCAATCGAGAGATCTCCTCGGTCATTTCGCGCCAGCTTTCTTATTCCTTCAAGGAACGGCGTTAGTCCTCGTAGCGCTAGCCACGGTCGTCAGAGGCTGGGTTCCGTACCGGCTCCGCCGAACGATGCAGACACCGACACATTGACACAGGGTGCTCCCGAAGCTGGCATAAATTATGAGTACTTCGACGGTAATACCGTCTTCTGCTGGGGAGGCAGGTTACAAAACACTAGGGATCGACCGATCAATATCGCTACGGCGATTATTGTTATGTTACCTTCCGCCTTGTTCTTCGCCTACTCGTATGTCCCCTGAGTAAAGCATGTTGGAGATCCAATTGCTGATAGGAGTCTGCTCTAGGGCTCCATGGCTCTGGCATAATGTGTCTCCGGCGATACCTATCTTCTTTGCCTATTTTGTATTCATATGTATATCCTCTTTGATACACGCCTCCGTTACGAACCCGGGAGTAAGGCTATTCTCCATAACACAAACTATTTTCACTGACATAATTAGATTTTGCCGCGTAATATACATCCGATGATTCCACCTGAAACATCGGATGATCCCTTGGCCTTAGGCCCGCCGACCACCGAATGGACTATGGTGAAGTCTGCGACCATGGAAACTGCAGCTATGGATGTGCCCACCAAGTATTGTAAGACGTGTAATGTTTGGCGCCCGCCGCGTTGTCATCACTGCCGAATCTGCGATAACTGCATAGAAACGCAGGATCACCATTGCATGTGGATCAATAACTGCGTGGGGCGACGCAACTACCGATACTTCTTCACTTTTGTTAGCTTCGGTACCATTCTAGGCATTTTCCTTACCTTCGCCAGCCTTGGTCACTGCCTCCGATATCAATCACAGCAACGCATATCCTTCCGTGAATCCATCAATCATTGGAGGGTCCCCTTTGCCATGTTTCTATACGGTCTTCTGGCGACACCGTATCCGGCGTCTCTCTGGGGCTACCACCTTTTCCTCATGGCTAGAGGTGATACGACCAGGGAATATCTCAATTCCCATAAATTTCTCAAGGAAGACCGCCACCGACCCTACAACCAAGGCAGCCCTTGGAAGAACTGGCTTGCGACGCTTCTTCGACCACGACCGCCAACGTATCTGCACTTCAAAGAGAAATACATTGAAGGCGATCAGAGATTTGGCCCCCGTCGCGGGAAGAGAACGGCGCCTCTTACTGAGGAGCAGCAGGGCGGTGCGATGGAGTTGCACAAGATGGTTCAACCAGCCTTTGAAGGGCCGACAACGCGAAGACCGCGGACTTGACCGACTCTTCATTGACAACTCCAGACTCGCACTATCTACAACGACATTTATCTAACATACTTCTGTCAATACATTAATCGGACTTTAGCAGGCGTGAGCATCAGGGGGCGTTGTTGCTTTTAATATACCCGGACCCTTCCAACGCCTATTCAAGGTGGAAGACATTGTATGGATCACTAGGTGCTCTGGTTATTATCGAAATTAGTAATTTTAATACCCATTTCACCTGTCTAGCATGCTACTGTTGGAATGATGACCGTAAATAAATGCGGTGTGATTGGTTGAGTTGGTTTGTTGTCTTCTTGACGCCAAGCCATCAATTAGGTAGCTTCCCCTCCACTCAACGACACCACCCGTGATGAATAGCTCGAACACTATGATTCGTATGTCTTTAGTGTTCATGTTGTGACCAGAGCTCTGCATTGCTCTGGTGTCGCTGCCGTCGATCTCTATTCCTTCGAAGGACAGACCGCCACGCAACTTCTTGAGCTCCAACCATAATGCCTTCTTTTCTACAGAATTGGCTTACGAGGCGCTCTTCCGCCTTGCCCTCAGCGGCGACACGTGCAGAGTCTGTACCATCGACCTCCTCTAACACTGATACTACACCGAACATATCAAACAACAATTCGGTAGCTCCGTCCCTCACTCCTGCTACGAGCAATACAGACGCGGCCAGTATCTCAACAGACGTGACCCCAAAGCAGGAGAGCACAGGCCGGAGCTCCGACCGTCTCCGACATTCTCGATCAAGTATCGGCAGCTATAACGAACGTGTCCTCGCCGGTAGCGTCAAGCGGAAATCTAGGAGGAAGACCACTGATGACACAAATCGAACCGTCTCCGGAGAGACACTCGTAGAAGCTAGCACGAGCGCGCAGGAGCAGCTAATACAAGAGAGTGAACAGGCGCTGGATCGGGACTGGACTTTAGGAGCTTTGCCTGGGGATGATCTGAGACTGTCGGAGAAGGAGGAAACCGGCGTCAAGCGGCGGAGGTCTACGCGTTTAGATATCCTCGACAAGGCGTCCGAGTTGGTGGAGAAGTCTTCCAGTGTACTTGGCAAGCGGGGCAGGGAGACTGTTGATGCCGGGGTGGAGAAGCTGAAAGCTCTCCAGGGGGACAGGAGGACTAGTCTACGACCCAGGGAACCAGACGCTCCAAGCTTCGAAGGGCCCATGACCAAAAAGGCACGATTCTCGGAAACACCTTTACAGGAAGAGCCGTCCACGCCGCCGAAATCGGAGCGTAAGGTAGCCAAACGGCCTACTAAGCGATGGTTGTCCCAGGGGCTCTACGTGGGACAAGATAGAGACTTCGATGCGAGGCTGACTGAGTCTCAAAACAAGGCCAAGAAGGAGTCCAAAACTGAAGCCAACGACCGAAAGCGAACTCCTCTACCACTTCCAATGTTCATAGGCCAGAGAGTCATCGACAACGGGCGGACTTTCAAATTGCCGTTTGACATATTCAATCCTCTGCCTCTTGGGCAGCCAAAGCCCGAGGAATGGAAGAAAACACACAAGAGTAAGCTGAAGCTATCTTCTCATTTTGAACATTGGTTGATTGACTACTGCCAGATGTGTTCGTGGGTGAGGCTGCCAACCTATGGAAAAAGGCTAAGCGCCTGGAATCCTCTAAATGTATCTGCACGCCCGAGACCGGCTGTGATGAAAATTGCTTCAACCGCTTTATGCTCTATGAGTGCGACAACAGCAATTGTAATATCGGCGCCGAGCATTGCACCAACCGCTCCTTCGAATCTTTACGCCAACGGACAAAAGTCGGCGGAAAGTACAATATCGGTGTCGAAGTGTGCAAAACGCTCGACCGGGGCTACGGCGTCCGCTCAAACCGTACTTTCGAGGCCAACCAGATCATCGTCGAGTATACCGGCGAGATAATCACTCAGGAAGAGTGTGACGGCCGTATGCATGGCCGCTATAAGGACGCTGAGGTATGTCATGTATCCCCTTTCTGCTTACTCTCTACAGAATGGAAAGCTGACCTAGAAACAGTGCTACTACCTTATGGACTTCGACCAACAAATGATCCTCGACGCCACCCGCGGCTCCATCGCCCGCTTCATTAACCACTCCTGCGAGCCCAACTGCCGCATGATCAAATGGACCGTCAGCGGCAAACCCCGCATGGCCCTCTTCGCCGGCGACAAGGGCATCATGACCGGTGAAGAACTGACCTACGACTACAACTTCGATCCCTACTCCGTCAAGAACGTGCAGGAGTGCAGGTGTGGAACCGCCAGCTGCAGGGGCTTCCTAGGCCCGAAGCCGAAGGAGATCAAAGAAGCTTTGAAGCCTATCACGACGGGCAAGAGAAAGTTCGCGGAGGTGGTTGAGGGGGCGATGCAGACTGTGACGAAGAAGAGGAAAATTGCCGTGCCGAACAGTGTTAGGTCTGTGTTTGCGAAGTCTAAAGCTACGACGAGTGAGGGTTTGACGAAGGCCAAGGCGGTGATGGGGTCGATGGCGGAGAATGAGCGGTTGGTGAAGAAGACGTCGGAGAAGAGCCTGAGAGGGTGGAAGGGGTGGGCGCTGGTTGATGAAGAGGGGAATGAGGTTGTTGGTGAGAAGAAGGTCGTTACATATGAGAAGGAGAGGCGGAGATTGAGCAATGGCACTTCTATGAAGAGGAGTGCGGAGGATGAGGAGGAGGAGATGGAAGAGAAGACGAGCAAAGAAGCGGAGCGTCCTGTTAGCGGGAGGGACAGCATGAAGAAAAAGGTTGGGAGCGTGAAGAAGAATGTGGTTAGAACGGTGAGACGGACATCTAGAGCGGGCATTGGGAAGACGATCAGGGTTATTGGGGATGGGGATGAGGAAGACTAGGCGTTCAAAGTGGGTAGACTGGGGGCGCTTGGGATCGTTGGACATTGCCGGAGACGGCAGGGTTCATTTCAGATGTCTTATTACCAGGAGTTGTGACTTAGAGATCCACGTGTACGACGATTTGCCATTGGCTTCTCAACGACCGATAGGCCCTAACCACGCTCCATATTTAGAGCCTCAGGAGTTGCATCCATCATATTTTGGGCCAGCAACAATCACGCATGAAACAAAGGTTACCTTATCTTTTTAGAATTCATCGAGCTGCTTTCCTGTGGGAGCTGCTGCATTAACCCCCTGCCCAAGGTATCTTGCAATCTCTCTAAACATTATCCTCATTCCTTCACCCAACCGCAAGGTCAAAATGCCTTCAATCGTCAACGCATAATGACCAGCAAGATATAACAACAAAACGGCATTCTACTCACCATTCCCGTGAGTACATTCTCGCTCCCCAAAAACCATAGAAACAAGTACAAACGACCTCGATCCCACTCTCCCCCTCCCATGAACCAGAATATCTCCCTCGCCGCTATCTACACTCATTACAAAGTTCCATTCTCGTCATACTCGGTTCGCATGTAGGCCACGAAGAAGATCAAGCCTCAATTGGGGAGGTCAAAATAGCAAAAAAGAGATCAACGTAGCGACTCCCGTTTCTGTATATGCACACGACTAAAATCACGATCTTGGAAGTCTCCGACCAGATCACGCTTCTCCTCCGAATCCACGAATCCATGGCGGTTGGGTTATGGAAAGCAGCGTTATTTTTCTGAGTAGACCACCGGCAAAGCTGCAACATCCGAGACAAGATCTTGACAGAACAATGGCTTTACACAAGTAACTTCGACGTCGTTTCAGGATAGGGCAATCAGTCCAGAGATTGTTGTGTCAATTGCGCGGTGGCAACCAACGTCAATGCGTGGGAGGGTTTCCTTGCTGTAAAGGCTTACTGGTATAACGGCCCGTCACTGTCACTGGAGATACGCGAGAAATCCATAGCCGCGACGCAGTGCCAGCCCCTTCTCTCAATTGGCAACGGGAATGCTAAAAGCCCTATATCTTCAGCTTGGCTTAAACTACTTCCTTACCATAATTTTGCTGCCTCTGACCAGGGGGTCTCCTCTGATCTCCATGTCTTGGGCCCTCCCAGTTGCCGGCTTCTCACTCGTCTTCGCTTCTATGCTTCCCCTTCGGTCTCGGGCTCACGACCAAAGAATGCCGAGGTCCCAATCCAGCCCTCCAGCAAGCCTTTTCGCCCCCAAGAGCGAGATCCGGTAGCTGCGTCGCCGTTAGCATTGAAGAAGGATTTTATCCATAGTCTCCAGCAAATGTAGTACACTACCAGCTCCTCTTCGTCGGTGAATTGCAATTCCGGCATACCCGCAAAGGGAGCCGTAGAACATATCGAGCGTAAGACAGCTTAGAACGCTTACGCAGAAGACGAAAAGTTGAAATGAGCGCTTTTCCGCTCGAAGATAGGCTAGGGCGCTGCGCTAGAAGGAGTGTAAAACGTTGGAGAAACAATTGGTGGAAGTTTGAATAGATGGGGATGAATCTTGCGGGGGGCGTTGATGTGGGTTGGGGGAGTTGCTGTGGAGATCTCGTTGAAACTCCTAAGACTGAAGGAGTACACGACAGGTGTCCCAAGCACCTGGCTGCTGGAGAGGCTTGGCATGTTGGCTGGTAGGTCTGAGAATGTTTCGTTTGACCGTGCGAACTTGCTGAAGTTCTTACTTGTGGCATGCCCTAAGGGTCAAGGATCATGGTGGCTCTCTAGCTTCTTTCTTTCGCCCAGTGGGTATTGGGTTGTAATGTCCAGAAGAGCTGGTCCAGAGAGTCGAGTGCACTATGTCCATAGAACAGCTCTGGATTCCATAGCTTTGTGCTGCCTGAAGAACTAGAACTTAGATGAAGAGTCAAGAGATGTCTCCAACAAGCGCAGGATCAATGCCCGTACATAGGAGCGCTAATCTGATGACAGCTCTCGCATGAAGACTCTAGATGTAAGGAAGAGCTTGCGAATATCCTCCGCCTAGGTCTAAAGGATACTAGGCATCCTCCTCAGAAGAAAAGTTCAAAGTACAGAACATTAAAAAGTTTTGCATTAAACATACTTTAGCAGTGTGGCATCAGTAGCACCACCTTCCTTAGGCGCCTACCTCGACCCAAACCCCCTTAGACGGTATCCCATTATTCGTAACAAAGAGCAAATACTGCCCAGGCGGCATGACACTCGCATCCCTAGGCGCCGTGACAATCATTCCAGCCTTACCTATATCCTGCCCCAACATCGCCATCCTCTGTCCCATGCCCTGTCCATGCGTATGAAAACCCGAGGTACTCAACACAACCATCGTCTCTCCCCGCAACGGCTGCCCATTCAATGTTGCGCAAATTGTGAAGCTGCTGTTATATGCCATGTCGTGTGGACTCGAGGTGATGACAGGCCGCGCTAGGGCATCCATGTACGGCGGCGAGAAGATCTCCACGCGATATTCGGTTGGGTACACGGACGTTTTCTTTTGCTGCTGCTGCAAGGCGCAGGTATGGCCGTTGTTGCCGAATGAAGGCCAGCCGGGGCCGACCATTCCTGTAGCACTGTAGCCGACTGCGGGGTTAGATCCCGAGACAAGGACTTCCCCACTAGCAAGCAGGATTGCAGTGGAGTGGTAGAGGCGTGGGATCGTAGTGGAGGGCATAGTGGTGAAGCGCTGCCCAAAGGGTGCGGAGGCATTGTAGATGACTGGTGAAAGGACAGGATCATCGGCCATGAAGCCGCCACCGCAGCCAGAATGTGCGCCGTTGATGAGAAGTACGGTGCCGTCAGGGAGAAGAATACCGTCGGACATTGTTTGCGGGCCGTTGGGCAGGGAGTCGGTGGGCTCATACGTAGGAGAGGGGTCGTTGGGACAGATAGTATAGCAGTCTGATAGAGCGGTAGGGTTGAGAATGTCGCCTGAAGAGCCGCCACAGATGAGAATAGAGGGCTCGTAATTTGGGGCGACGAGAGGAAGCAGCACTGAAGTGGCGGATGAGGGGAAGGTGCGTGATTGAAGAGGGGTGTCAGGGAGGGTCTTGACTAGGGAGTTGGCTATGTAATCCCAGACGATGGACTGATTTCCAGCTACTGTGAAGATCTGATTTGTGGCGGCGGTGTTGGGTAGGAGGTAGACTTTCAACGGTTAGTAATATATGGTTGCTGAAATAGAGCCGACTAACGCATGGGATAAAGATTGTATGATTTGCCAGGCACCCTGCCGTCGCCCTCGATCAGTATGTTTTTTACAGACAACGATCCGACTATGGCGTTTCCATTTAACGGGTAGTGACTCCACATCAGACCCAGAAATACATATGAAAGGGAAGACGTAGATTAAAAAAATCACTCACAAATTCTCGACATCCGTAAAATCCAATATAGGAAGACCGACGGGAGGCGGCGGCGTTCTTCCGTCTTGATAGATGATCTCATACGTAGGCACATTGATGCTTGCTTCATTCAACACAAGGCCCCCCTTGTCAGCCCCGCCAACGATGAGAACACTGCCATCAACCAAAGTCTGCGCCGAGGGATACCATCTCTCATGTTGGAGCCTCGCGGGCTGCTCAACCCAGTTTTGTGAACAATTACCAGTGCATGGTCCGCCAGCGTAGGTCCTGATTTTGTTGAAGCCGTCAGCAACACCGGCTGCATCTGGCTCTGCACCAGCGATATTGACAAGTGTGCCATCAGGGTAGAAAGCGCCAGCGGAGCAAAAAGTGTTGCTTTTGGGTTCTAGGGGTCGCAAGCTGTTGAATCGCAGATCGTACTCGGCGCCAAAGACGGAAATGCTGGTGCCTGGGTAGAGATAAGATGTCGCAGATGGAGCTCCGTTGTGCAAGTTTACACCAGGACCGCCATAATTTGCGTGGTAGTTGTCGATGAAAACGACCGTCGTGGTATTGGGTGGGATGAATACCATTTGCGAAGCGCAGCCGGATGAGCCAATGGTTTTGAATCCGGCAGCATACACGCCGGGAAGCGCACCAGCCAGAGGGCCGACGAGAACCTATATTTCGGGCATCGATCAGCACGTGGTCTTACATGATATACGACATCACCTGCCCAGAGTTGGAATCGCATGTTAACGAGAGGCATGATCTTGTATAAACTTCCTTCCGGAGTACATTCGAAGCATTGTGGTATATCGATTGACTTATATATTACCGTATCACTGCCAGTGCATCCACCACGGGGCCATCGCTGATGTTGCCATCTTCCTTCGCCGTTGTCCCAGCCCCAACAACTACGTTTGCATCTCGCAAGTCATCGACAGCACAGATAGGGAAAACCGCCTAAGGATTCTCTCGGTCGCTATCGTCTCCTTCTCCGACGGGACAGCGATCTGCTGCCACGACCATGGTACTACAGAAGATGACAATCGGCCCGAGGCGAGTCATCCAGCGCAGGAAATTGCAATATGTGTATCTTCGAGCGCCCCGTGCCGTTATCAATGCCGCTGATAACGGCACAGATTGGAATTGTGCCTGTAAGATGTGTCGGGGCCATGAAAACTACCGCTCGGGTGAGCTGACGTACATGTATGTTCCCCAAGTACCTTCCTCCTAGGGCAACTCCGTCCCCACGAAAAAAATTCCAAAGCTCGGGAATTTAGAGTTACGATTATCTCATCCTCATATGCGCACCAATCGCTTGATGGCAGTATCGAGCACGGGCAGCGAGGCTCGGCAAAGACTAATTGCATTAAGCTTCGAGCGCACAGAAGAAACAGGAAGCGGGATGGAGGTCTTGAAGAATTCGGCCCTCCACCAGGCTTTTGCTCCGTTTGGTTTTGGCGTGGACCCTGAAAGCTCACCCGGCCCTCAGAGGGAGCAACGCTGATCTTCCTTCCGTCTTCGGCTTCTAGTCCCAGCTGTATTGATCTAGCTTCACCGGTCCTGCACCGTACGATATGAAGAAAGCTGTGCGTCCCATGCGGCATGAAGATGGGGGCGTTATTGTACTGCGAAAGGTACGATGAAAGTAGAAGATAGACAAGGTGCCCGGTGCTACATATAGGGGTCTGTACTGTCTGAATGAAGCTCTGTATTCCTACCTCGCTGCGTGACAAGAGTTCACCTTCTCCTAATCCTCTTATCTTCTCTTCTCAGCTTCAGCATCTCTGATGATCCCCCAGTAAGCGGCGCCGGTCAGTCCTGCGACAGCGATACTCAGGCCAGCAGCCCCGTGAAAAGTGGGTTTGAACAGTCCCCTTTCCAGCAAGCGCATGTTCGAGAAGTATCGAGTCGTCCCATACACAATGGCTCCACTTCCTGTACCAAGTAGCGTGAAGACCAATTGTTGGGTCTTATCATCCAACTTTTTGCTCTTCGTGGTCCCTTTATTCTTTGCGGGTACTCCGGTTGTAGATGTTGCGCTTGATGTGGCAATGTCGAGTTGACTGAAGCGCTCAACTCCAATACCCAACGCTACGAAGCCAAGGCCGGTACGAAGCCAGGCGAGGAGAGTTCGCTCTGAGGCGAGGTGATCACGGGCTACTGAGCCGGTATTCTTGAGCAACGGTGTCTTCAACCAAGAAAGCATGGCGCGACCGCAGCTCCAAAGAATCCAGCCAGCGACGTATTCCTGTAATGATACTGGTAACGAAGTCGTAATTGACCTTGATCTAGTACATAGCTCAGAAACCGTAGGCGCTGGTGGCGCAGTAAACGCGCTTTGCTCCCGAAGCTTTACCGATTGGCTAGTTTATCATCATTTTGCTGAAAAGTATCGCTCCATGTTCGATGACTCTCAGGAACGTGAAGCAGTAACTTTGACTAAGTGGTACGAACAGAACGGTAGTGATAATTGCCAATACGCTCCAACTTCTCCATGCGCACATCAAGTTATCCGCGCATAATCTTTAGGGTCTTACTTGGGCTTCAAGGTCAACACACTCGTGATACGCGTATCCTAATTCTTAGTAGATTCGTTCTCTTCCCTGACTAGGTTTTCTCTTGATGAGCAATTGTTCGGACAAGATGACCGGAAGACTGTGGGGAGGCCGCTTTACCGGCGCTGCCGACCCATTAATGCAAGCATACAATGACAGCCTGCCCTTCGACAAGGTGTTCTGGCGTCAAGACATTGAAGGGTCAATTGCGTTCGCACGAGCGAATAGTAAACGCGGAGTGATTTCGGAGCAAGAATTCAAGAAAATACAACATGGCTTGCAACAAGTCGGCAAAGAATGGGAGACCGATTCTTTTGAAGCCAAGCCTAACGATGAGGACATTCACACCGCGAATGAGCGCCGCTTGGGAGAGATCATCGGCACAGAGATTGCCGGCAAGCTTCACACAGGCCGAAGGTGCGCCATGACCTGAAGGTTACCTATTGAGTGTTCAAGGCAATAACGAATTTACGAGATAGCCGGAATGATCAAGTTGTTACAGATATGCGAATGTGGCTACGAGACGAGCTACGGAAGATTGAGGAATTCCTCGTGAACTTTCTGAAAGCCAGCGTTGCACGAGCAGAGCAGGACATTTCTATCCTCATGCCTGGGTAACCGGCCGATGTCAGCTTTGAGGGCCTACATGATATTGATTTTCGCTTAGCTACACTCATCTTCAGAAAGCGCAGCCCATCCGGTGGAGCCACTGGCTGCTCTCGCATGCAGTAGCCTTAGTGACTGACCTCGAGATGCTAAGAGGAGTCATCAAGAGGGTCAATCGCTGCCCTTTGGGTTGTGGCGCTCTTGCTGGTACGCATCCGATGAGACCAAACCAGCAGTTCGCCCGTCGTTAATTTGCTATAAGGGAATTCATTCAAGATCGACCGAGACGCTATGGCCGAAGAACTCGGTTTCGACGGGATCCTTCTTAATTCGATGAACGCCGTTGCGGATCGAGACTTCGTTCTTGACGCATCAAATTGGGGCTCGCTCTTGTTAGCTCTCTTGACTATCCAAAAACTTTAGGCACAGACCTGACGACTGCGCATAGGATGACCCATATCTCAAGGTTTGCGGAGGACTTAATTGTCTACAGCAGCCTCGAGTTTGGCTTCGTTCGATTAGCAGACGCTTACTCGACTGGTTCCTCACTTATGCCACAAAAGAAGAATCCGTGAGGCTTCCAATGTACGATCCCAGCACTAGACTCTAAAATCGTTACAGAGATAGCTTAGAGCTACTCAGAGGCAAAAGCGCTCGTGTCATCGGTAACATGGTCACCGTCTATATTGCAATCAAAGGGATACCGACAACGTAAGTCAAGATCAACGATTTCGTTTTGTAGTCCTCGATTCTACAACAAGCCATTGATGACGGGATTCTAACGTGGAATAGCTACAACAAAGATCTCCAAGAAACCGTTGGTATGGCAAGATCCATTTCCAACCGCTCTTCTGCCTACCTCCAGACTAAATACTTCGATAGAACCAATGCTTGACCTTACCAAAACAGTCGGCGACAGCATTCAGATCGCCACTGGCGTAATCTCCACCCTTTCCACACAACCCGAGAAGATGCACGCCGCCCTCACTCCTGAGATGTTGGCTACCGAAATCGCAGACTACCTTGTTCGTCGGGGCGTCCCTTTCAGAGAAGGACATCATGTCAGTGGGCAAGTGGTGGTGTTGGCGGAGAAGGAGGGCGTGCCCATGGTGAGTCTATTTCGCCATTGCGTCAAAGCGTGATTTGTAACAAAGGGTGCAGGACCAGCTATCGTATGAACAGCTGAAATCCGTGGATGGGAGATTCGAGCCAGATGTCAAGGAGTGCTTAGACTATGAGCGAGCGGTCGAGCTGAAGTCGTCGAAGGGGGGCACTAGCAAGAGCTCGGTGAGAGAGCAAATCGCGGTGTTGAAGAAGATGCTGGGGGGCGATTCTTGATTGCTAGTAGGTCAGCTCGTATAAGATGGTCATCGTACCGGCGTCAATTGATATCCAATTATATACTGCCTGTCGTGACCAACGTTCAAGTTGATCTTTCTACAAGCACGTGTCCTCGAGCAGCCCACAAGCCACTCAAACGACGTATGCTCATTCGATGACATCACATTTCCTTTCCAACTATATGGCCACATCTTTGTCAGCTTGTTGGATCAACGAGGCATTGCTCCCTAGAACGATCCCAGATCGAAGTTTCTGCTAACCAGGGTGCCATGCTCTCACTGTGGTTCATTGGCGTGGCAGGAAAGCCATCCACTCCGTCTGGCCTGCCTGGGGTGGCTTGCACCTAAGCAGAGACCTACACGGAAGACAGAAATGGTCTGACGTGTTGCTGGCTGCCTTCAGGAGCAAGATTTAAGATGACTGAGCGCGAAAGTCCAGACTGTGGGATCCACAGGGTAAGCTTTTTGATGCATAATGAGGCACTCATGTTGGGGAGACCTAGAAGGGCACGTCCATATCCTCAACGCTCTCTTCTTGCACCTCCTGCTTCGTCGATCCCTCAACGCAACCTTTGACGAATGCCACACAAGCATCTAACCAAGGCCGTTGACTCGGCACGAAATGTCCCCCAGGATGTATTGCAACATTCTTCTCCCCAGCCTCACACACCTCTACAAGCGCCCTACTCCTCTTCTCCTCTACAACGGAATCCATCTGCCCCAAGAAATGTAGAACCGGTGTCTGAATCTTCGGCTCATAGAACCCTTCGTACCTCTTGCCTGGGGCGCGGAACCCACTGTACACGACCGCAAACTTCAATGGCTGCTGCACAAAGCCAATTTCGCTTCTGAAAGTAACAGGGTATGGAATGCCGCCTTCCTTCTCTGCCTTCTCAAAGCCATCAACCCTCCTCTGGCCCTCAAGTAGCGAAGCAACCATCGCCGCAGCCGCCGCACCCTGGCTGAAGCCGATGACGCCATCAAATGGTCCTTCCTCCTTAATGCACTTCCCAACAATAGCCATACCCTCCTCTATACCCCTATAGACGACCCCTTCATCGCTAGCGTCTTTCCGCTGCCACCATCCGTAGGCTTCGATATCTTCTTCGCTCTCTGGGCCTGGAGGGCTGGAGCCGACTGCATCCGCGGGTTTCAGACGGATGGGACCGGTGGGGTAGGAGAAGTGGACGGGGCGCGGAGAGAAGGCTTTTTGGAGCGCTTTGTGTAGGGCGCGGGATTTGGCGGAGAAGAGCGGGCCGGATTGAGTGTAGCCGTGGAGGAGGAGGACTTGGAGAGGGGTGGGGTTGGTGGTCATTGCTCGGTATGAAGGGCGCAGAAGTGGAGCGAAGAGAAAAGCTCTGGAGCTCAATAGGCCAGGGTGCATAGAGGGAGATTGAGGCGGGTACAAATGTTACATGCTCCAGCGTCGCGGTCAAGTTCTAGTAGACTTGTCGGGATTGATGAATGAGATGCATCCTCGGGTAAGAATTAGGACGATGATCTGGTCGCTCCTTGCTCAAGGCTTCCGGACTGAACGTGCCGTTTTGAACACTCGTTGGATCATGGCCTAGAGCCTGTTCGAATACTTTCCAATATCAGCGTCGCTACCGGACACGAAGCACTTACCACAATACCTTGTACGAGAATCTGGTCCAAGGTGCTTTTGGCCCGACTTAGTTTATCGTGCAAAGCTGGTTTCTTGGCCGCAGCCGGGAAGGCGCCAAGGTTTTGGTGACCCCACCACACAAATGATGGTTTTTCGCGCAATTCGATTAAAACCTCTTTCACCTGTTCAATTAGCATCCTAATTAGGCAGTATCTGAAGCCTCTAGTATCATTGTGTAATCTACGTCTTCTATAATTCTCTTCTCGTTATGTCGTTTGCTCTAATTGACGTTCAAAGAACTGCAATTATCGATCGCATCAAAATTGACAAAGATAGTGCTTATATATTGTATCTAGTAAGAGTTGCTAAACAACAAATACGCAAAATAAGACGTAATATCAAGTTATACAACTTTGTTGTTATCTCTTAATATAGAAGAGATTTTAACAAATTAATTAATAAAATAATAAAGAATAGTCTTCTAAATTATATTAATCTTTGTCTTATTGTTTATTTTGACAAAATATATCTCTATTTGTATAACAAATTTAACATTATTGTCAATATCAATACAATCGCAAAAATATTTCGAAGAGAGAGATAAATATATAACAAAGTCAATATATAAATGTTTCTTATATTTGTATATTAACAAATACTTTGCAAATCTCTTATTGCGCTTTGCAAAAAAATTAGACACAATATAATATTTAACAAGTACAATTATATTAATAAAAAATATATTAATTAATATTTTTAAATAAATTTGTTACTTGCAAAAGAATTAATAGTAAAAAATATAAATAATTGTTAGTGTGACCGTTGGGTCGGGTCGAACACTTTTTTCTTAACCTAATCTATTCTCTTGGGCCCCGTAGGGTTGGGCCAGGGTTAAGGCGCGAACCCGACCCAACGGTCACACTAATTAAAATAAACCATATAACAAGAAGAGAATTACGAAATACGCAAATTATACAATTATACTAAAGGCTTCAAATATTGTCTAATTAGAATAACAATTAAACAGGTAAAAGAGATTTTAATTGAATTGCGCGAAAAACCATCATTTGTGTGATGAGGTCACCAAAACCTTGGCGCCTTCCCGGCTGCGGCCAAGAAACCAGCTTTGCACGATAGTGACTTGACTTGGGATACACTCACATAACGGAACCTGTCTCGAATTGGCCCACGAGTAATTGGAGACACTTACGAGCAGGGAAAAAAGACGCACCTAGTGATCCGTCCATCTCTTACTCGTCCTACAGGCACATGCAGCTGTCTGAACCACCTAGTCTGTATGGGCGCGCTTACTAGCCTATCGTCGGACGTCCGACAAGAAGCCCCCAGAACGCCCATTCCTTTGCTTGCCTGCTGCAGCGACTACTGTATGCACCTTCAACCTACCCGCAGGATCCTTCGAAACATCGACAATCTAGCACGTTCGCGAGTAGTAGTGTAGGCATCTAGTCAGGCATGCGGCCAGGTGCCTAAAACTAGGCATTTGATTCAAGGGGCCTGCCTTGCATGTACTTTCTACCCGCAACGTATCAAGCACTCGTGCAGTACAACATCTCTCACGGAGGTAGACAAATTCAAGGCGTAAATTGGTTAGGACAGTCTATTTCATGCTATACTCGACTCCTCAAGCGGCGTACTTGCATAGTGATGTTTCCGAAAGCTACAGCTTTCATTCGTGCACAACGCCATTGTATTGCAGAGCCTGAAACGTCCCTGCGTCCATGAGAGCTGTGTAAAGAGCACGAAACACTGCTCTGTCTTTTCTTTTCTTCGAATATCAAAATTAAGGTATTTGGGCTTTCTCTTTCGTTCAATCGTGCTCTCTCACCCCCATAACAGTAGCTGACAATGACACACGGCCATTCGACTCTGGAGCTTGTGAAGCACGATGAGACTGCTACAGTTCCAGAACGTGACAATGACGCCACAGCTTTTGAGCTTGATGCCAGTCGTTTTGCGCCTGAGGTAGGTATATACCCATGTAACGCGAAGGTCAATGACTGTCCTTTGAAAATTCCTGAATTGGCTTCCAGGTCTTGCCAGCTACGATGCCACAAGTTTTCTACGATACCTCTTTACCTGAGCCTAATAACCTCGCCCAAGAGCTCAATGCAAATGCGCCCGGTGTAGAGCCGAAGAAGACCCCATCGTTTAGGACGAGATGGATGACTATTGCTATCACCATTGTGATAGTTATCGCTATTGGAGTTGGGGTTGGGGTTGGGATTTGGCGAAGCCATAAGCATCTGTCGCAAGCGTCCCAAGAGAATAGGTACAGAACTCGCACTCAATTCTCTCAAAGTTACTCGTTCATTGTTACAGTCTGCTAGAGCCACTACACCCCCAAAAGACTAACGAGGCACAGGTGTGCACATTGTCCGAACCCTCCACGCATTGCTTGCTCACATGTCGTTATACAGGCCACCATCGCCACCGAGTTCCAACGCTTCGTCAAGTCCACAATCGCCACCAAATCCCAACAATCCGTCAATCATTCTAAATGACACATCTTTGGCGGCTACAATGATTAGTGATAACGAGCGCCACCTATTTTTCCAGGATACCAAAGGCGTGATTAGGCAAGTAGTTCGTTCAAAATCATCGAGTTCCTGGGTTACCAGCCCGTATCTGAATGTCACATCGCATGCGAAATATCAATCACCGCTGACTGCCACTGCTATCAAAGGCAAGGTATCGTTTCGTAGCTGTATATCCGAACGATTGCCATGTGTGCTGACTCTGAAAAGCTTATACTCTTCTACATCACGCACGACCACAACGTTAGTAATACCGGTTACGGCGTTGAGCGTTGGGGTACTGCCTTCAATCTTGGAACCGGTCACGCTACAGCACCCAAATCCCGACATTTATCCGTCACTTCCATTGGGAACAACACCAATCTGACTACTAATGCTACCGCGGACCAAGTATTGCTCTTATTGTATGAGAGTCCAGGCGGTAATATTACAGCTTTTTCAGGATCATTTCTTAAAAACGGCTCGACTTCTTGCGGAGAACTCCAAGTGATGGACATCAGCAGTCGAGGAAGCATGGCGTTACCGCCATATATTCCACCTGATTGCCCCGTTGCCTTCGGAGGGGGACTGACAGTCGCTCCTCCTACGGAAGCTGCGTCGTATGATGACGGATCTCGGCCTACGTTGTATGAATCCAGACCGGAAGCTACATTCAGTGTACCATTCACAAGCGCCCAATTCCTCCAATCGGAGGTACAAGCAGTTTTCTATGCACCCTCCAACAATAGTATCTTATGGACTGTTTACGATCCTCAAATGGTTGTGGACCAGCGCATGCGTACAGGTGTGCATCAGCTAGCCATCTTCTTGTTGCGAAGCGGCTAATGCTATCCGTTCGATATAAGGCTATGTCCCGAACACTACAGGTATTGGCACGATCCGCGATTCGGATATGGCGTTTATCGGCCGAGGTTCCAGCGGCCTTTGGATCAATCAAACAAAGCCGATACCCCTAAAGACAGGATCGTTCTACGCTTCGGGAGTCCCGGGTGAACCGATGCCAAATAATACCTTTCCCTTCTCGAGGCTTGCTAGTGTCACTTCGGCAGATGGTTCGGTAAGTTATCTGTACCACCAAATGAATGGGACGACATTGGCCGAGGAACAACTCGACAATTCGTTGGAAATCTGGCTTCCAACGGTCTATATTACTGTATCAGACTCTTGAGTTCCCCTGCAATGACCGATTGCAAGTTCGATCACTAAGCCGCCGAGCCTGGAACAGGAGCTGCTGAACCGATGGACATATACGTTCAGATAATGAAGAAGGCAAACCGATGTACACCATTCATCATTCTTTTGAGTCCTCAGGAGAGATTATCGCATGTCGGAAGCTCGTTCTGCCGGAAAATCGATAGTGTCTTTCGGGCGATATTCAACTTCCATTGCTTTGTCATTTGCGGGAAGGTGAGTGCGAAAATTGGAAGAATGGCCTTCATCTGCTGTTGGCTGGTAATGGACTTTGAGCACCCTTCGCGACTGAGAGTATTCCTATTTTCGATAGTGCAGCTGGTGAGGAATAATGCGAACGCATGTCCAATATTCCGATCTAATTAGTCTTATATCACCGTGCTATCCCATGCCCCGGCATGCTGTATTTCCCAAGGTCTGACCGATCGATGGTCACGACTTCTGAAGTTTCGTTTCTTCTTCCGGAGGAGCACACTAAAGTCCTCGCAACACCGGGACTCGGGCACACGCGAGTCGTCTGAGGGCTACAAGTGGCCTTGGGGGTGCGGGTGCCCGATATGCCGCTATGTGAGCCGCCCCGGTAATGGCCTTAAGGTGGTCCTTCCGACGAACTTCAGGTGGCAGCACCAGTGGCATTACTGGCGCTACAAGGACTTTTGGTGTCATCCGCCGTGCTGAAGGCTGGGTGGTGGGTGTTCAATCCTTCCAATATCTTTGAAGTGTCTACCGTTTTAGTTACGTGTCTTACATGACTGAAAGGTGCACCGATCATTATGTCAAGCCGTCTACTCTTCCCAAGAAATCCCCAAAACACGAGAGGAAAGAACATCATATTGCTACCTTCAGCTGAAAAAGTAATACTTGGACTTACAGAGAGTTGTTATAGATTGTATAACCCTGTATTACAAAGAAAAGCGAAGTCTCCCCGTTCATGTACCATCAGCTCATCACCCTTTCCCTGCCAACTGCGAACCCCTGCTGTCTCCAAACCTCGGCTTGTTCCTCTCTCCCGCTCCTACCTTACAGAGCTCCCGGGGTGGAGCGCTTCACTGACCAATAGAGACCCTCCGCGAGGGAAGCTGACCTAGCATTTCACACCAATCTGAACTTGTTAAGAAGACGTCGTAGGGAATTATGGGGGGCCGACGATATCCTAAGGGGAAACTGCGCCGGCGAAAGGAGTGGCTCGTACCTTGGCTCGCATTTCTTCTGGGAGGGAAGTTAAAGGGGATGGTGGGGTGGTAGAGCAGTGGAGAGGTATAGCTAAGGGGGTGATGCATTGGGTTTAATGGGGTAACGCGGCAGGAGGCTGGGGAAAGGACATTAGGGATAGTTGGGACGGAGAGATGAAGTCTGGGAGCGCATGAGATACGCCGTTGCAAATTTTGGGAGTTGAGATCTACATTGGGCCTGTAGCGGTTGGAGCGGGGATTTTGGCGTGGGTCACTTCGTCAATCGATGGCTTCATTTCTAGATGACTTCGTTATTGGACGCCTTCATTGGTGGGTAGCTTCGTTACTGTACAACTTCATTGAACGAATGTTTGGTGAAGTGGATGCAACATTAGTAGAAGTGCCAACGTAGATTCCACTGTTCCACTGGCTAGACTATTCCCTGGCTGCTACAAAGGCCTCGACCTAGCGAAGAATCTTCATAGCCTCCTCCAGATCATGCGCCTCCTTCTCCAAACTAGCCCGCTGACGCTTGACCTGGCGATCCTCTCCAGCAGCCTCGTCTAGCTCCTCAGGGCTCAGCTTAGCTACGAACGCTGGCGAGAACAGTGTGAGAGGCGTATCCGGTCCAGATATAAGAAAATGGTCCACGGCCTGCATGCGCAGAGCATCGACAAAACGCTTGCGAGCGACCTTGTAATAGGACTGGAGGATGTCGTGAAGATCTTGAATGGTGTGCTCGTCGTTACCCATGTGGTCATGCTGGAAGAGATCGCTAGTGCGGATCACTTGCCCATGCTTACAGTCGTTGACTGTCTTCGTTTGGATGCGACTGTGCAGTCTCTTTTGGCGACTGGAGAGTTGGTTAGCAGGCTAGACGGAAAGAAGTGTTCTAGGACATACCATTTCTGCAGGTTGTCATTGAAGTAGTGGTTCAGTGTCGATGGCGTCCCATGGAGATCCACTTCAAGCAAGAACTCGACGTGCTTAATGGCCGCCTTGTATCTGACACAGAGCTGGTCCAGTAGGAGAGAGAGGATGCCCTCGCGGACACGTCGTGACGGACAAACCTCATGTAGCAGATCGTTGACAAAAGTATGCGTGAGCACGATAACGTCCGCGACGTACCCTAGAGCGATGTGTTCCCATTTGCGGGACTGTTCCCTCATGATAGTGGCTAGGAGGGTAGGATTGACGGTCCCAATCTCGAAGCCTCGCGAGTCGCGATGGATGCTGCGGAGCCAGTCGAGGATCTCTCCACGCTGGGGCTCTGCCACGTCCAGGGTGTTGGGAAGAAGGTCATCAATCGATGTACGGACCAAGTATTTTCGCACCGCCTTGGTGATATGTTGGTCGGAAGGTCTCGGGGCGAGTAGCACATGTTCGAGTGCTTGGAAAGGCTCGCTTTGTTCTTGCTCATGGCCATCAACACTCATGTCAGAACCAGCATCCTCGTCTGGCTTGGCGTCATTTCTTGAACGACCCTGAAAGTGAAACGTATGGCCATCGTTGGCGAACATCGTAGCCATCGCCTCGCTCCTGTTGACTGCAGCGGTGACGAGACGAAGACTTGGGTGGTCGTTGAACATTCTGTGCCGGCCATAATTGGTCGCTAGCGCATCTACCACAATCCTCTGGAACTTCATCGAGATCTCAATCAGGTATTGGTACTGCTCCACAGGGGTCTGGCGTTTCGCACCAAGGTCATCGAGAGCCTGCTTGCTCGCCTTGAGACGTTTGGCAACCTCTGCTTTAACCTGCTCTGATATCAGCCTCATGGAAGATAGCCTTGCTACTGGCGGGTTAGATATACCTGTGGGAACTCCTTCCGGATATGATCGGAGAGAACTTCTTGCAGCCTGGAACGAAAGGAGCTGATACCGACCTTATCCTTGTTCAAATCCTTCCAGGGAGCAACCGTATTGAAGAAATCTGTCTCCGTATGCAGACGATCCTCGATGGAGTTTGAAAGCTCTGACTGGCCAGCATTACGAAGGAGATGCCAACCAAGGGTAAGGCGATGCTCGCGGTCCTCGATCAGATTGACCACATTGTGCTCAGCACCTTTGTCAACAAGATCCGGCTTCGTTAGAACGCCTAATGTCCGTTTTCCCTTTGCGTCTACGACCTCGGCATTTTCCAGGATTCCCTGGGTGGCGATGTCAACGTTGGAGGGGATGACTGTTAGCATCACAGAACGTGGATTGCTCATATACCCCTCTACCATCCGCTTGACCAACTCAATGTCGGCCTTCGTGGTGACCCCTTCTTTGTGTCGTTGAAACAGACCTGGCACATCAATAACACTCAGATGCTCTTGGTCTGGTCCTCCAATCTCCAAGCGTAAGACATCGGTAGAGAACTGGCTTTGAATGCCATACACATCAGATTTGAATTCCATTACGCCATTCACCTGGACGTTGTCGTCAGCTTGGCCGCCGTTGAAGTTCGGTCTCCGCGGTTCGTAGTAGTTGCGTGCATAGTGCTCAAACGTACCTCCTCCATGATCGATGCGAACGTAGTAGGATCTAGCTGCTGTAGGTCGTCTTTCTTCCACTCGCGAGCCTTCTTCTGATGGTCTTCGCTGGACTCTTGGGACGGAATTATTGACGCTGCCACCGTCGCGTCGAGGGAGCGGCGAAAAGTGATCTGAGTAGCGAATCGAGTACATAGCGTACTCTCGCGAGGAAATGGCAGAGCTGTCAATGCTTCCAGGACAGAGCTCTTGCCACTAGACTGATCACCGACAACTACGAGCTGTGGTAAGGAAATGTAATCGCCAACATTGCAGGCAAAAAGCTTGTCGATTTTCTCAAGGAGACTAGGATCAGCCAGACCAGTGGCGGAGCTCCTGGCGGTCATGTTGGATTTGAATGCCAAGCTAGCAAAGATGATCTCGAGACGAGGCTTCTGTATTGATCAGTAGCCTCAATGGACAGGAAGGAAGAAGAGACGGACCCAGATTTCACGGAGTGAGTGACATGTTATCGTCCTCTTCAGTTTGCTTTCAACTATTCTTGATTCTTAATCGCGGATGCTGCCTCCCAAATCTTTTGGACTTGCGGCCGTAGTCAACAGAGCTAGCGCAGAGAGCCGCAACCCAAGGGGCTTCACGTCAAAGAGAGACAGCGATACACGCTCCACGAAATCTGAAGCCATGACGCAAGATAGCAAGCACCCACAGTTGGGCATGAACTTGGAAAAGAGACGGTATCAAGAGGTCAAAACAGAGAAATGACATGCACCTACATGTGAGATGCAGGTTGCCTACCTTACGACCGACAAACTACGGGCTATACGTAACGGGAAGCAGTGGGACGACTGCCACAGAACCACTACGGCTCGAGGCGCGATGGAGAAAGTAACAGCGTCAGCCTAACATGCACGTTTCATCAGTCAGTCTTAGCCCAGCAGACAACTCCCTCAAGGTGGTTATAAGGTGATGCCACATTGCTACGGCATCGAAGATAAGCTCCGTCAGCTAAGGGAAGTACGAACAAGGTCTTGGCGCTGCTACATCGTCCCGCAAGCGGTGAGGGCAGTCTGGCGAGAGGCATATTGCAGCATTCATCTGAGACATGGCTCTATACGGAAGCCTGCAGGTGACCTGCGACACACCAGTCCTTTGGTGCCGGAGCAACGAGGCCAGGAGCCGGATGAGCATGACGGCGATCCACGCCAAGCGAGCACGCATTAGACGTATCGCTAGCGAGCAACCGTCCTGAGACCCTAGACCTCCACCATATCATTTGGCTTTCTTCAGCTCGTCCTTCTCATTATAAGGATGCTTGATGGTCAAGCACCAAATGTCCAGGTAATCGCAAATGGTCGTAATTATGTCATACTACCCGTGTCAGTTCCGACAAGATACCATCATGATTGGCTCGCTCACCACAAAGCTTCCGTAGACACCCACTGCCAGACCCATACACATGAAGACAAATGCAATTTGATACGTCCCAGAGCCAAGCACACTCGGCCAAAGACCCAGTACTGGTCCGAGGGAGTCCAGGGCAGCGAGGCCCAATGGTACCACCAGGACGTTTGTCATTGGGAATTGAGGATCCTGTGTAAGGTGTGCTATAATTATCAGGCCGACAGAGTAGGCATTGATCAGTCCAACGTAGAAGACGAAGGGTATCAGGTGTTGGTTGAGAATGACCGGCTGTAGGTATAGATAGAATGGTGCGAGGCTCCATATCACTAAAGCTGGTATGAGACCCAGCAGTGGTGTCTCGACAGCTTTCCCTTGCTCCCGGCGGACTTGCATGACATGGAGCGCGCTACATATCGTCAGCCAACCAGCCATCGTCTCAACTCCATGATGTCCTTCGCTTCTCGAAAGACCTACCTCTGGACAGTGTTGAGCACAAGAACAATGCCGCCATAAATTATCCACCACTCGTTGAATGGCAGGTTGTATACGTAGTTTGGGATGACACTGTAATGTGGGACACCTAGTGTCTGAAACATCGACTGCTGCCACAGACTCCCTCCGCCCGTCGCCGCTGTGATAGCGAAGACAATGCACAGCGTGAGAATACCTTCGACCGGCCCAGAAATGATACCAAGTGTCAACGTTTTCGTATAGTACTCGTCCCAGGTTTGAACATAGAAAGTAAAGGTGGCTTTGTTCTGCATGTCAGCGTCATGGCCGCCAACTCAGATAGAACGCCCACCTCCGAAAAGCGTGAGGACGGTTTTCCAAGTTTGCCCAAGATTAGTCGCGGCTGCGAATAGAAGGACCTCCAGTACGGTGTTACACGCATCGACCCCTAATGGTATTAGCGATGAGCGAGCTCAAGGCCAATAAAACCTGCCATGATCGAATAACTCCCCCAAAGGTCCGCTTTGATGGGTACGTCGGCTTCAGACAAACATCAGGCACATGCATACGATATCGAGTAATGGAAGCCCACGCTTGTGTGCCATCAATGGCGTCGAAGGTCTGGTAAAGGAAAAGTCCAACAGCCCAGGACGCATAAACCCAGCTAGGCATGTCCTGATCCAGCGTAGGATTGTACCACAAGAGCGTCAAAAAGTTCAGAACCACAAAGCTGAAGCCGGAAAGGGTGATCTGTATATGGGCATGAGCGAGGAATCCTTTCCTATGTGGATGATGAGGCACCTACGGCATTTGGTCTTTTGAAAGCATATATTTAGCTAAAAAACTAGCGGGGGACGTGTAGGGACAGGCGGTTCAGAACTTACGCCATGGACATGGGAAAACAATTGATAGCTACATTATTGTAGAATGGCTTGAGAATATAGCGAGAGACCAGCGAATGGTCAACGCCGGCATACTTGTACCTGTGAAGACCTTGCAGGTTCTTCTGGCGTATGTAGACCATCTCGGCAAGGCTTCAAGCTCAACGCTGTCGATACTGGACTATTCACAGAGACATAGAATTGTCTTACACCTTGGCTTGGTACAAATAATGTTAAGGGAGTTTACCTTCAAAAAGTGTAGCGGAAGACCTAGCAAAACCTGGAAGCGCGACGCGAAGTTGCGCGGAATGACGGAACGTTTCTTGGCATTGCTCAAGAAGTCATGTGACAGTTACAGAGAGTAGAGTACGACTCTAGGAAGAGAAGATTACGGTCGAAATATGAGCTAGCGTCTTTGACTTGAGAGGGCTTTGGAACTATGGAAGCAATATCGAGAACGAGACGCCGCTCATTAATCGGTCATACTCCTATGCCCACTCGACGCAACGCCATCATTCATGCAATTTGAGCGTGTATATCCTACGTGATGCCATTGACCATCGTCGCTCGACCCCGGTTTGATCCTTCTTCGGGCAAAACAATAGTCCAATCCTTTACACCTCCCTTCCAGTCAGCTATGCGACCCTCTTGAACGCCGACAACCATAACTCGGACCGCTTCACCCTCGATGAAGCAACTAGTTCCACCGTCGCCTTCGTTCGAGCGTGCGTTCTGCGTCGTTCCGGAGGAACCGCGTTCTTCCCTCGCCTGGTCTCCGAACGTATTGTTCTCTAAGTGTTTCTCTTTACACCATTCCTCCTCTTCACTCCCCTCTGTGACCATTCTAGCTACGCCATTGATCGTGGCACTAATGCTGCTCAGTGCGCTGGTGTTCATGTTTAACAGAAGACTCGCAAGGCTTGACCTGGTGGCTTGAGGTGGTGGTGAGCTCTCTCTGGTTGGGTCTGGCACACGGGTTGGAGGGCGATGGGACACCCAATCATGTACCAGCAGTGACACTCGAGGATTGTTGATAAGATTCAAGGTCTTTTTGGATGAAGGGTTGGTGGTCATAATTATCACGGGAGTCGGGCTGAATGGCGTAGATGGGAGGTAGGTATAGTTCATGAGCGAGATATGGGGGTACAAGGCATCGCACGTCGCTAGATGCAGCTGCAGCCAGTCAGTGACAGCTTCAGAAGAGCCATTAGAGGATGAAATACCTACAAACCTAGCGTTCTTCAGACACGCCTCGACCTCTGCTGGTAATGACGCGCAAACTTGAGGATGAGTCGTTGTGGCTGAAGCCTCCCAGTTCAAAGGGGGTTGGGTAGGATCAGCCATTGCGAGCTCGAAACCGTGTTGGAACTTTGTCTTCGCAGCTTCACTCTCCCTTCAGCTTTGACCATAAGCGTGGTTCAGGGTGATGCGAGATCGTTATGCTTTCTAAAACTAGGTAGGGATCTACATGACCGAGTCTAGACTAGATAAGGTGCGGAGTTGAGCGACCTCTCCTTCTTATTAATGAGAAAACCCTGCGACAACAACTTCATGGACATTAAGACTACGAGGAAAGCTATGCCTACGGAAGCGTAGGCCGCATAGAGGCCAACAGTATGATCGGCAAGGATTCCCGCATCGTTTGGCTTGTTGAGAAGGGCTGTGAGTTGTCCGAAAGTGCTTGGTTGCCGCCCATCTTGCAGATTGAACCTCACGAGTTTCTCGATGTCAAGCTTCGGCGACGGCTCTTGAATCACAATATGTTGAAACTGGCAGCTGACGGGATGAACGATACTCTGCGCTGATCCGGTTACTGTCGATCACGTGGTTATTAGATCCTCGACTGTTACTTATGCTTGTCTTCTGAGGTAAGGCAAAACAGCCTGATGTTTGGAACGCCAAATGCGCTGTTGACATATCTGTGCTCTGGACATTCTTCTCGGCTTAGTTTCATTAATTCTGTTCATCATAACTTCCTCAGTGTTTTAGTCTCACGTCTTTGGTGTCGGTACGGGGAAGTCACCTCATGACATACTAGTACGAAGCTGTAGCATCTTCGTTACATTCGTTTTTGTTTTCTTCGATGATGCCAGAGTCTGAGGCGAAGCGGCGACCACCGACAACCCATGAAGTGCGCAAATGCGATTATGCGACCACCTTAACTTCTCTGTCCAAGCCCGACGGGCCGCGTCTATGAGTTCTGCCGAATAGTCGCAAGCGCAATGGTCAGGAGTCGTCCGCTTCGATATCATTTTCCTGTCAACAACCGTCTCAGAGTAGTCCATTGCAGCGCTTACGCCGCTGTTGACGAGAGCGAGTTTCGAGTTGATAGAGCTCACGGCTCATGCCGTGACTACCCAAAAGTTTCCGGCTGGCGCGTTTCTTTTGCGCCGGGTGTGGGGTCTATATAAGTACAAGCGGTGGTTCAGGTCACACTGATGTATACGATTGCTCTCGGAAGGTTCAAAACGAGGATTGCGGTGAGAAGATTATCGTAGGGTTCTCAACTTTTCTCCGCAAGCTTGCCACTATTTTGTATCTATTTCTATCTTTACCATCTGGTCATCTATTTCCGGTGACCGTCATGCGGCTATCCCTCTCATTACCAGCTCTTGCCTGGGCAAGCTTCTACAAAGCCGGTTTGGCCCTTCCACTCAATGACTTTACTCGCTGTGTCAGTGGTTGGGACTCTTGGGGAATCGCATGTGGGAGTGTGAACACTTGCAGTAATGCTCCCAATGTCATGCTTGGGCAGTAAGTCGCATTGGTTATTTTCGTTGTGCTCTTGATCTTTGGGCAGTCTAATCTCTATGCCTTCGCTAGGATGTACCAAACCCCCTCCAAGGTGAAAGCTCGACACGCCGAGCTCGAACCGCGGGCTTCTACAGGATACGAGCGATGGTGTCAAGTTGGGACCAGAACGTAAGCCTCACCTACCTCCCCACGGCGAACTTGAAAGATTGACACCTGCAATAGCTACGTGGTGATGCAAGCGGTTGCGGCGGTCACGCCAGCGAATGTCGTGTCCGACCTGCTAGATCAAGCGATCGCATACGTGCAGAATCAAGCAGCTCTTCAGGATGGGATCATTGGTACTGCGGGATACAGAAGGCTAGGAGCTCAGGCTCTGACTTTGCTTGCTGAGGATGCCAATCACCACCAACTCACGTGGGGCGTCCTTGGCGCGGCTCTCCAAGCTGTTAAGGAGTACATGTCTCAGTCCGGTACTAGCTTTGGCACGGCTTACTTCTCAATCTACGATGGGGACAATCAGACGGGGAAAGGCTCGATTGGGTGAAGGAGGTAGTATCACGACTTTCAGGGGCATGCTAGATCGCCGGCTATTAGCTTTGAGGTGATGTATGGTGACTAGAGTGTAGAGCATTTTGCCATCTTTGTATCGACGCTTGGCAGCAATAAGTTGGTGTCAGCCGAATGCTGTCTCCTGGGATGGTCTAGTAAGGTATTATCAGACGCAACCCTCTAGAAAGCGTTGATTGGGCCTACCGCTAGAGCGGTTCCCCGCAAAAGCCACACGGTTGCCGCGCCTAAGCCCCTTAGGTGCAACCTGAATTGTGGCAGCTCCTATCCACACTGACCGCGCAGCTAGACCCGTTAGTCTGCCATTCGTCACTCATGAAGCTTGCTCCTCCCCGCACGCCATCCAAAGCGCATGATCTGAACTGACAGCTAACCCCCACACGGCCGCTGCCCCTCCCTCCAGATGCCCGCACGTGTTGGCTGCCAGCAGTAAGTTATTGAGAAGTACCTTGACCTTACCTCAATAGCCTTGAGGTACTGCATATCTATTTGGTCACCTTGATTGGCCTGACGGCGGCCACAATTCTTCGACATGCTCACACGACGGCTATGCTCAAGCTATTCAGCTTCCTCAGTCCTCGTCCGAGCCTTTAGCACGACCGCCGTCCAACAGCGAGCCCCGTCGCTCGCAAACATCACCCCGAATGACTCGCCAAAATTCGATGCTCGGCAGAAAGGATTTCGAGAGGGGCTGAAAGAAGCTCAGAAAGCCAAAGAACAACAAGATAGTCAGTCTGTTGCTGCTTCTAACTCTTCTCCTCCTGGTTCAGGCAGCGCTCACACTGCTCAACATCCGAGCAATGCGGGCTCTACCACGCAAGCTGTTACCAATATGGCACTGGGCTCACTCTCAACTCATAATACAGAAGCCGCCCGCGAAGCATCCTCTCTGGAAGAAACAACGAAGCGGAGAGGCGCGCTGTCGTCTCTTATCTACGGCACGCATGAAGGGCAAAAGATGGATCAAGACATCGAAAAGTCTTTCTCGCAAACACTGGCTAGGGGCAAATACGTACACTCGATCGTCTTCCACTCCGTCAAACCAGACAAAGTCGACGAGTATACGGAACTTGTGGGCAGTTGGTACCCGCGCGTGGCCAAGCGAGAAGAGAACCACGTGAATTTAGTAGGGAGCTGGCGGACCGAAGTCGGGGACTGTGATACATTTGGTAGGCACCCGAGTTTTGCGAGCTTACGGTTACTAATCCCTTGGGACAGTGCATATCTGGGAATACCAGCGCTATCAGGGCTATCACGCATCTTTGCACTCCATTGCTTCCCACCCTGAGTTTCCTGACTTCGATAAGAAGCTGAAGAACTTGATCTCCCATAAGCAAACCTCACTGATGCAGGAATTCTCCTTCTGGCCGACGACCCCACCTCGCCAACTGGGCGGCCTGTTCGAGCTTCGATCATACACGCTCCATCCTGGAAATCTACTGGAGTGGGAAACCCATTGGAGGCGCGGCCTAAAGGCAAGGCGGGAGGTCATGGAGGGCGTCGGTGCGTGGTTTGTACAGATCGGTGATCTTAATACTGTACATCACCTTTGGCAGTTTGCAGATCTCGAGGAAAGAAAAGCGAGGAGAGAAATGAGCTGGGGTGTCGAGGGTTGGGGAGATACCGTGCATAAGACAGTGCCGCTGATTCAGACGATGAAGAGCCGGATCTTGATACCGATGCCGTGGAGTCCTGTAGCATGAGGCTTACTCTTTTCAGTCATACGACCTCAAGATCTGGGGGGTTTCGGAGTGGGAGACATTAGGCCTGACTTGTATTCATACTGCCGGGTACGCTGCGTTGCAAGGCGTCCTGAGAATAAGTCAAAATTCTTTGAACACTCATATCGTTGTAGTGAGAAGCACTACTCGGATTAGGCGTAGAGAAGAATAACACGGTGTTATTCCGACCGTTGAATGAAGCTCCATAACTATAAGTTATGAGATATCTACTGAAGCAATTGCTCTAGTGATCTGAAGCGGCCCCTATCCATAATACGCACGTGACATTGTACCCAGGGCTTGCTTACTAAGGCTTGAGCAGCGCGGCAGAGACGCGGCCAAAGCTTGATGAAGCTACAAACCTACAATCTCTACCCTCAAACTCTATTCACTTATCGACTCCTTCCTCCACTGTTCCGAGCAACGTATTCATCCTCCGCTTGCCCTACAACCATCAACATGTCCGACGGGCAACTACTGAAGCCGGAAAAAGACTTTACCAAGGAGGCCGACAAGCAGATACCAGAGGCGCAAGAGCTTGCCAAGGTATGCCATTACACTCAAACCTCATGCAGGTTGCGCACAAGCTGAACAGATACAGAGCAATTTGCAAGCGGCCATAGAAAAGCTTACAGTGCTTGAAAAGCAAACAAGACAAGTATGCCGATTCCACCCAAGCATCAGGTTCCCATCGTTTACAATTCCTTCGCAGGCCTCAGACCTCGCATCAACCTCAAGAATCCTCATCGCTATCGTCACAATATGTAAAGAATCAGGGGATTGGGGCTTGCTCAACGAGCAGGTCCTTCTTCTCTCGAAGAAGCATGGCCAGTTGAAACAGGCTACGACAAAGATGGTGCAGGTTGTGATGGGCTTTATCAATGAGGTGACGAATGCGGGGAAGAAGCTTTCTGTGATTGAGACATTGCGAACGGTGACGGAGGGCAAGGTACTGTGGATGCCGAGCGCCGTTTGGGGCACGAAGCTGATATAGAAGGATAGATTTTCGTGGAGGTTGAGAGAGCGAGAGTCACGCGGATACTGTCAGACATGAAGAAAGAGCAGGGCGACCTCAATGCTGCAGCCGACATCCTGTGCGAGTTGCAGGTTGAAACATTCGGCTCCATGGAGAGGAGAGAGAAGACCGAGTTCATTCTCGAGCAAGTCGGCCTATGCATAGAGAAGGGCGACTGGATACAAGCTGGTATACTCAGTCGGAAAATCAACAGCTCGAAATACTTCGCACGAAAACCTACACAGACCCTGGAACAGAAAGAAAAGGCTCAGAAGGAATTAGAAGAAAAGATCAAGAACCGCAGCGTCGACGACCCGCCAATCGAAAAGGATGATGATGTCACGGATCTTAAGTTACGATTCTACGAACAGCAGATCACCTTGGCGAAACACGACGACAAGTACCTAGAAGTATGCAAGCATTATCGACAGGTTTTGGACACCGAGTCTGTCGAGAATAACCCTGAACAACTACATGCCGTGAGTTTTTGATCTTCTTCCGCTTCTAGACGAGTCTCTTGATTGAACTTAACCAAGGTCCTCCAACGCGTAATCTTCTATATCATCCTTTCGCCCCACGACAACGAGCAATCCGACCTCCTCCACCGCATCAATGCCGATACCCGCAACCCCCTGATCCCTAAAGAAGCTTCCCTCCTCAAACTCTTCACAAGTCCCGAACTCATGCGCTGGCCCCTTGTTTCCGAACAATACGGATCGACGCTCTGTGCTACCGATGTCTTCTCCGCCCAACCATCCCCTGATACAGATCCCAAGGCGCACCAGCGATGGCAGGATCTGAGGAAGCGGGTCATTGAGCATAACGTGCGGGTAGTGGCGAAGTATTATACGCGGATTCAGATGGGACGACTGACTCAGCTTCTCGATCTCGACGAGAACGAGACAGAATCGTACATCAGTCAGCTGGTGACAGCAAAGACGGTGTATGCGAAGATCGACAGACCTGCGAGGGTGGTGTCGTTCGCGAAGACGAGAGATGCAGATGAAGTGCTTAATGAGTGGAGTTCGAGTGTGAAGGGGTTGTTGGGCCTATTGGAGAGGATCGATCATCTGATCACGAAGGAGGAGATGATGGCTAATATCCAACCGAAGGGAGAGACGGGACAGAGGGTTGGAAAAGTGCATTGAGCGCTGGAGTTTGAAAGGGTAACGTGCTGAGCATTTCAGGAGCAGCTACATATTGCTAAAAAAATAGAAATCGATGGCAATGGGCTAGGCGATGTAAGATATCGAATGCATTGAAGCCATGGCGTGCTGCTAGACTCGAAAGACGTGGAATCACTAGTCTCGTATATAACAGGATGCGAAAGTGAAATGATCTGCAGTTCTTTGCTTTGCCTGTGAATCGTCTCCTTAACCTCTTGAAATCCCCCCAAATTATCACCTATGCAACCCCACCTCCACCTGTACTGATCCAGACTAATCACTCTCTTGCTTCTTGGTCTGCTCGTAGTAATGAAGCTCCTTGTAGAGCTTCATGAAGTGTTTGTAGGTATCGAAGGCCCCCTGTACAGCTTGCACCCTTCAATTCCTCATCACTCATTGAAGACTTCCCCTTGCCCTTGTTAGTGGTCGTCGCCTTGCCAACAATGGTCTTCTCCTTGGTGGTATCTGTGCATTTTGGGTATCGAGCCACCTCAAGTCTGCAAGAATGCGCACCGCTCTTCTCAGGTTAATCCTCCGAGTCCTCAATGGATGCACGCTTCGCTGTTGCTTGAGCGGATATCGGCCACCGTAGGACGCTGATGGGGCTCCGGTCTCAAGGCACCTTTTGACCTTGCCATTGAACTCCATCTATCGCCAAGCCAACCGCTTCAACCACGAATACCTCGACCCCCTTGGTCCGCCCAATCTCCTCCTTCCCTTTAAGCCTCGCTAGGCATCAACATCTTCGGCCCACACCCGCCGCCTCCATGGTCTCCCTTCCCTCGAAATCAAAGTCCATCCAGCTCATTGATCTGCCTGGTCGGTCCGAATTATTGCGAAAAGAGAAGTCGATTGGATCAGCGCAGCCAGTGCATTCCATATATGCTATTCCCTCCCGGTTCCTCTGATACGGAAATGTGGACGGCATTTCGCCGACGATTCGCCGCGTACGCTTATGGTTCCAGGGCATTGAAGTAGCGTGGAAGCTATAAGATGTCTGGATCAGTGAACATGTGCTCGGCGGATTGACCTCAACCTCATCCTGTCAGTTCATCTGCCTTCGATATGTCCAACACGACAAGACCCGGAGCGGGGTCCCGACAGAGGGAGATGTAAGTGATTACGATCTCTTCGCCGAGTGCGATATCTTTCACCGCATGTACTGTTACTGCGCCAATGTTTTCGTTCCAGCGATGATGCGCATTTGGTAGGCATGAGTGATTCGGCCGGTGACTTCGATGCTAGGCCTCACTGAGCAGGAGTATCGCCTGCAGATGCTTCCTTGAAGTCTCTTCCGTACAATTATTCGCAATACTTTGTCTCTTATTTCGGATATGTTTGTGGAAAACCGACCAACACGAAACGTATCCGTATTTCCCCTCGTGAGATCGAAGTCGAAATCTTTGGAAGAATGAATCCGTGGCTATTAAACACCATGAATAGGCGAATATGTAGATGTTGGATGGTTATCTCACCACTGTCTCGAGTCAATGTTAGCCTTGGCCCCTGAGTTAGGGATCTCGCTGAAGGAGTACCACAGTCCTCAATTTTGGTCTGGAGGTTGACAGTATGTTAGGAAAGATGCCTTGAAACATCTGTCTCAAGCCTGTAGTGAGCCGTGGAAGCCTTAGAGCGGGAAAAGCAAAGATTGCAGGAGTTTCGGATGACTGCTTCAGGACTTTCACTCTGTCCTGACCGTAAGTCTCTTGGTTTCCGGATCATGGTTGTAGCTCCAGGTTTGATCAGATGCTCTATTTCCTACATCAGTATTTCGTCCTCGGACCTCAGCTGCATCCTTCCATGCACCAAGAATGGTCTTGTCTATGGCTAAGCTCTCCACCTGGCGCTTCAGGTTTGCCACGTTTGCTGTTCTGGTGCTCGGCCAGGTTCGGCGGCGGAGTCATTCTAAAGTCGGTGATCTTTGGGCTGTCTGCAGTTTAAGATACTCCTCTTTTCACTATACCGCAAGAACACCGTTAAGCGTATCGCCTCTTTCAACGACATTATCGATGTTCTTCTTGATTTGAGATGGCTGAGGTCTATGTCCTTTTTGTAAGGCTAAAGATGTTCTGACCATTTCGATCAAGACGCCTTTCCGTCAAAGCGTTCTAGTAGGCTGCCAAGAGAGCCACTCCGGCCTTTGATTCTAAAAGACGCCTTCAGATTTTTCGCCCAAGCTGTTCGCCCTGAATGAGACAGTAGCCCTTTCTGGGCCTGCTACCATGCTTTCGGAGGTTGTAAGCTGGTATATGAAGAGGTGCATGGTTTTCAGGACCACACTTGGTATCTTTGTTCATCGTAGACTGCGATAGAACCGTTCAACGCCTTAACGCTGGTCTTCCATTGGGAAATCTGTCCATCGCCAACACGTGGTTCGGTTTTTAGGCATTTAGAGTGCCATCCTTGGAGGTCTCCCAACGATAATGTGTGACCGACGAGTGATACAGTCACCGAAGCAAGTTGGCGGTTTGGTGATGATCTTGAGTCGTCCCAGCAGCCATTGCCAGTGTGCCAGACGCGGTGTGGTCACCCATAGGAGGAAGTGGTGGTGATGATATAATGAGAAATGAGATAGGGCCGTACCCAACCAGAGCTCAAGACTGCCAGCACCGACCGCAATAGCCACGGAAGGAAGAGGATGCTGTGTGAAAGATGAAGAGGAAGATATTTATATATATAGAGGATCACAACAGACAACACCAGCTCACAGAGTCCCGCGGAGTGTGGTGGAAGCGCCAAGGCACGGCGCTCTAGCTGAAAGGGGCGTGCAGGTCAAGAAGCATGACAATTTGATCCCTTTGTCTCTACAAGTGAGTGATCATCTATCTGAAGTCTAAGAATGGCTGAGTATGAAGTCAAGGTCCTTTGGAAGTGAAGATTTCGGCGAAAGAATGGAGCAATTAGGCGTGGAATCAAATCTGAAATGGCCCCAGGGAGTCAAATTAGAACCCGGAGGAGAGGGTATCATTGATGTAATCCCTTCTGGTATCATCATAGCTTCCTACGAGTTACCCAGGTCATTGCTGACTGAGGTTGAGCACACTGCTTGATTCATTGAGCACTCTCAAAAGTACAATGTGGAGCGTGGTTGAAAACACCTCGAGTCACTGCTTGACGCATATTTCTGTCATGATGAGCAATTTGACTCGGAGAATTTGGCTTTGAAAGCCTTGGCAGAGATTCTCAATGGATTTTCTTCATTTCGGCTTGCAGAATAGTCGATCAGTTGTATAATTCCCCAAAGTCGTTATAGACTCTCTCGCGGACAACCGTAACAGGATCTGTATCGAGAGGACTCTATCAGCGATTCTGAATCCAACTCCTCAAAATTCGTATTGAAATCGAGAATGACTCTGGAGTTGTGGAATTCCTGATATTGGTTCCACTTGCTTTCTGTAACGTTGCTTTCCGACACGAAACGCAAGAAGCGGTATGCTCGATGGACGACATATCAACCAGACAGTCGAAGTGCCCAGATTGGATTGTTCTTCAAACGCCTTGGGTTCTAGTGCTTTCGTCCATGCAGTGACTTGGTGGTGTTAAGTACACGATAAAGGTAGAGAAAGATCTTCAATTGCTAAATTATCTACCGAGTTAGTCAATCCATTGCCGCAGCACGACCTTCCGCCGAATGAATCTGTAAATGGCATAATGAATGAGATATAGATATAGAGAGATACCGCATCAGGAAGGAACCAGATACTAAATGCCAAGTTGAGCTGGACGAAATGTCCGTAGGTTCTCCAATTGAATGGTATAGCTGCCCCATCCCCTTTCGGACGGCCAATAAGGCTCCAATGACAATTTAGTCCTCGTATGGAGGTGCATTAGGGCAACTGAAAAGCATAGAGGTACTCCCCGCTTGTGGAAAGAGTGATCGAGACTTTTGCTTCATAATTTCTTTGCATGTCTTAGGCGTCGACAGAGCAGAAATTGTTGGGAAGCCGCTGGTCGTTCATTCATCTCGAGAGGGTGTATGCGAAGCTGGAGACAGGTTCCGCAACACGCTTGGAAGACGGCGTTGCTCGATGAGCATGGAGGAATAGCCTTGCTGATGAAGCTGCCTTTCGATGCACTCCAAGCACCCTCCAAGCACCACCACGCCTCTACATTCTTGCCTAAGCCTCGCTTTGCGTGAGGCTGCTTGCCAAACATCAACTTGGCCGGGACTGTGTTTTTGAGCACTTGAAGTCGGTAGTCAAGCTTTTGCAGATATTCAAAGCCTATCGGATTTCTGCTTTTGATGGTGCGAAAACTGAGTGGAGGCTGCTGGTTGAGAGGATTCGTAAGCTTGTGTAGGTTGCATAGAGCTAGCTTTCGATCATTGTCGAAATGGTGTCGATTAAATTCTTCAAACAGAACCTCAATAGATGATCGAGATGTGGCAACGTTCCCGAAACTGGCAATGTTGAAAAACTATTGACTTTGCAAGAAACCAGTTGTTTATCGCATTGGGAAGCATTCTGAATTCTCTTCGAAGATTGATGCAATGCGTAATAACAATGTTTCGATGTTGCTGGGCAACGATGTAGTGAAGATTACTCCAAGGAACGGCAAATTGAGATTCGAAAACTCTCAATTGATCGATCAAGGGCTTAAGTCAATAATCACAGAGTCGCCGAGTATTGTAGAAGAATTTTCTCCAGAGTTCTGCAACACCACCAATTCTCCAATTCGTGAAGTTGTTCAATCTGAGGGACTATTCAACGAATAGCCCTTTTCTGGTGCTCATTGTTTGATGTTTCCAGTCCTCACATTGTTGGTAGAAGACTGACGGCAGGTAAGTCCCCGAAAGGGCACTGAAGAGCCACGAACTAGATCGTTAGATAGATTCAGCGTCTTCGCAGAGGTAAGGACAACGGCAGTATAGATAGGTATAGGCCTGCGCAATACAATAGAGTTTCACGCGAACCATTGATCAGATAATGTGGTCAAAGACCACATTCTGTCTTCGAGTATCACCGTAGTATCCTCAACAAAGATGGGCAACACCAGCGATCGAGTATTTCGGAGGAGATAGCGAGCACGAGAGCAGATTGTTTGACCCTCGGTCCTCACCATAGACATTTCAAGCTCCTACCAACGCTTTGGATTGACCAGGCGAACAGGAGCCGTTTATGAACTCCCGCTATAAGCATCTGAGACGGTACTCATGACAGCGTCATTATCAGAAGGCACTGTGATAAGTAAGTTCGAGCAGTAGGCACCCGAGTGAGTTTACGCACAGCTGGTGGTTGTCGTGTAGTGCAGTGCTTCCTCGAAAAAGCTGGGCAGATCGAAATCCTCGCTGGGATCCATCCGAAGTCAGGCTAATTCTCCTCTTTAGTTCAGTTGCTACGATCTCAGCAAGATCCAGAATCGAAGTGGTGAAGTAGATCACGTCAACGACCAATGTAGAGATCAGTATGAAGGCTTACAAAACCCTCGTATTGTAGAAATAGAGATTATGGCTGTGAAATGAGAGGTTCACAGTGCATTACCATGCTGATACCCAGAGCTCTTGACCATAAGAAGCCATGAAAATGTGTGAAAAGGCCTTCGAAGGATTTTGACAGCGACATTCTCTTGGCTGACGATTCAGCGACATCAGTAGTGGGATGCAGAAAGTGGAGAAGTTTATGGTAGCTTTAAAGTATACTGGCTTAAGTTCTTCCCCTATACAGAGTGCACACAGATATCAGAGAACCTATAGAAATGGTAGATGACTATCAGATTTGAAGAGCTAGAAGGCCATCATGTACTTGAGAGAGTTCGCTGCCCACCACATTTGTCATCGCGCAGTGGCAAGCTATATTAAGAACGTGTATATAGGAGAGTATGTGTATTGGAGATGTCTATAGAAGAGGAGCATCAACTCTTAGTAGCACACGCTACCCTTCTCAAGTGGACATGACTAGCCTTGATGGTAGTGTGGAGTGGTGGAGAGATGTGTACAGGAGAAGAGAGTACCTAGGATGGAGGGAGGAAAGGGGGGTATAAGTACCTAGATTCGCCGCCAAGGAAAATTCACAGATGAGTCTCTGAAAGCTGGGAAGATCCACGTTCATCAGGAAACAGTTCACTTGGCTTGCAGGTGAGGTTATGGGAATGCAGGCGAGATACATTTCATTTGGTGAGATTCCACCTACAAGAAAATCACCACGCTGGGTGTTGACTTCATGAATTCTCGGCCTCCTCGCTTTTTCGCACTATATTTCTATTCCCTAGGCTTTCATCTGCGTCATTCAACGTTCTGGCACTCAACCTCGCAAGCTTTTCCCTCAATCGATTGGCTATGCCTATGAAAGGCACCCTGCAGAGTCAGTGACGCTGCGACGCAATGACGACTGCCCTGGAAACTGAAGCGCCGTGAAGAGAGACGTCGGTTCACCATTTCCGCAAGTCCCTATGGCTAATGTCCAGCGCAAGTCGACGCTCTGGATCTCAGCACGGGATATGCTTGTATTACCGTGTGGAAAGTGTTTTGGTTATTCGAAGTAAGCTGTAGATTTTGAGGAATGGCAAGTGGAGTTTCCTGTTTCTCTCCCTAAACATCCCAGGCACACCCATCGAATTTCTTGGAGTTCCGTCGCTGGGTGCTTGCCACAAGACTTGCATAGATAAAGTACCGGCAGCCCATTGCTCTCCCGTCTTGGAGACTCTTCATTTAGCAACTCCTGTTGGCCATGTACCCTGATCTGAGCGACGGGCTCGGTCTTCTGAGTGTATTCGCCTGAAGATAGTGTCCCAGAGCCACGGGGCCTATTACTTGCCTCAGACTCGACACGTGACGGCGGCGAACGCTTATCCGTTCCAATACCCGCCTTTGATAGGTCTGACACTGACGTAGAAAGATTGCCTGACATTTCGTCCGTCTTCGACACCAGACCTAAACACTTCCAACATAGAGATCCCACGTCATCCACCAGGAAAGTAGCCTGTCTGCCTGCACACTTACATGGCTGATGTTGAGCTGCGACCTCTGTTGGTGTCTCGTGTGGCCGTGACTCTGGAATAGGTACATCAACCACAGAGCCGAGTCGATGTCCACTTTGGGTGCGCTTCTGTGTAGCAGATCCTTTCGCATTACGGTCTTCAGCTGCTGTTTCTGCCTTTGCAACATGACCCAAGCAATTCTGGCAAAGAGTCCCAACATCACTTACCTCCACAGTAGCTGGTTGACCTCGACAGCGGCACGTACGTCGCTCGACTGCCGCTTCCACCGATGTGTGCTGTGGCTGCTCTGGACGTGCCTCATCAATCACGAGTGTTACTCCGCGGTCTTTCCTAACGCGCTCCTGAGCAGCGGGATCTCTGACGGAAGGATAGTCGCCAAGATCTGCTGGCTTAGTTAAGACGCCGCGATCGACTTCGGCCTGCATTGCTGTGTCCCAGCAACGATCACAGAATAGTCCGACATCAGTGTTTAATGTCGCTGGAAGGTTTGAGCAATAATCGCAAACGAGCAACAAGCCGGCTTCGCATTTGCGCACATGTACTGAGGTGGGATCTTTGAGTGTCCTAGATGTATCGGTTTCTGCAGGCTTCGTCGTGTTATGGGACTCAGGAACGGAGACGTTTGCCGTGCTTCTCGACTCACTTACGGGGGAGTCTTTCTTGGTCGTATGTTCTGGCCTGCTCACGGCAGACCATGATTCACTCACAGAAGAGTCACCCTCGACCATTTTCTTTGGCTCGATTACGGAGGATCTCACATCTTTCACGCAGAAGTCTCCTTTGGCAGCATCCATTAGCTTATCCGTGTCGGAGATCTCCTTGGCAGCACTTTGCTGGTTATCGGATTTTGTTTTTTTCAGTTCCGCCGACTTCTTTTTCGAGGCCCTCCTTGGCTCCTTCACGGAGAATTGCTTTGTGGAAGCACTGCGTCGGTCATTTGCGGATAAGTGGTCTTTGCTATCACTCCTGCCGTGGTCTAATGAGGACTCCTCCTTAGCGACATCCAGTCGGTGACTGATGGACGCAAGACCGTTCTGTGCCTGGTCCGCAGTCGCCCTAGATTGAGACGACAGGGCTTTTCGGCGACCTTCTTGCGTGGTCGTCGTCAGAGCTTGAACGTTTGCTTCAGGACCTTGTAAGGTTTGCCTCTGCTCTTCAGAGGCCTGAGGTAGCTTTCCAGATTGATGACGATCATTTGGGTTTGCCGGATGGGAGGATTCTTGATATTTTCATCCACGTTTAGATCTCGGGTGATACTCGACGATTGGGGGACTTCGAAGTGAACATGTCGGTTGCGTCTCGTGTTTTCTGCCGTAATCTGATCTAGCGGAGAATCTGAGTCCCCGTTGTCGCTCATGGACGCACAATTAGCGACATCAGGAGCAGCATTATCGATGTGGGTTGCAGAGGGAGCGTTCCCCGCGGCTTGATGTGCTGCAGTCCAGCACTCATCGCAAAAGGCCCCTGCTGCTGCTTTGACAACAGCTTGCTGGGAATCGCACAGAATACAAACCGACGCCGATAGAGGTACTTTCGGTGGGACAGGGGGTGGGAGCGTACCTGCACGAGAGCTCCTGTTATTGGTAGTCGTGCCGTCGATGGGCCCAGACTGATACGACTGATTACTCAAGACGTTCGATCCGACTGCTTCGGAGAGTTCTCGTGCTGAACGTTGTTGCAGGGGACTTTGGGTGACGTATTCAGCCACGGGAGATGTAGAAAGACTTCCGGGGACTTGCTCTCCTTTTCCATACGTCCTCGAAACGGGCCTTACGATTCGACGGCCCGTACCTTCGTCATTTGCTGGTACGTCGACTCTTGCGTGCGATGACCTTACAACTCGCTCTTGGGCCCCAGTTCCACCTGGCTTGGGCTTTGAACCAGATCTTTGACCGGCCCTCTTTCGGTAGAAATGGTCATTCTCAATGCCGAAATCTGTGATCTTCGGGAACAGTTTCTCTTTAAGCCCCCCTCCGCGGATGTGAAGCCTTTGCTCCCTCGACAAATAAGGATCCGCAGGATGATAAGAGTTGCTTGCGTCGGTTGCACAGTTAGTATTGACCGGCTCTGGAGAAAAGCATAGCAAGCAGCAACGCAGGGGATAGCGCGGAGATCGAAGATGAGGTAGCAATGGTGGTGTAAGTCACAGCAGTGGGCGTTATATAAAGTGATTGTGTGTATATACGGTTTCTCACGGTGTGAAAGGAGCCTGACACCGGACCCTAATATATTATGTAGGATTGATTGATCGACTAAGCGTCTTGCTTGCTGGGTTTGTATGAGGATTGACTTACTGAACATATCCGTTTGCCTGTTTGCTCCGCCAGAGCCATTGCCAGAGGCTCCTGTAGACTCGGTCATCGAAAGAGAATTGATGGAAACTGTGCTATTGCTGGTAGCTCCTTTGCTGTCTGCTCTGTTGCTGCCAGTGCCAAAGGGTTCTGATGCTCCAGACATTGTAGGTGGTGATAGGAGCAAGGAGATATGAGACAGAGTTCTAGCGTGGATTACAAGAGAATTGAACGAATACGAGAGTAGTGGTAGAACATACATAATGGTTCGAAACGCGAATAAATAGTATACCTCAATCATCCTGTGTTATGCCTCTAACACGAGCCGGAAGGATACAGAACGCCTCACGGCGTTTGAATTGTTCCTGCTCCCAAACTCTCAACGTAATTGGGTTCTGCAGTGTTCAGTGCTGCAACACGTGCACGCCCGCTCAACAGCCACATCTCCAAAGCTTTATCAGGCGAAAGCTTTGGGTACTGGGTAGCGATATCTCGAACACCGGCAGTCTGCTTTGTCGGCAGACAGGTTCCATCATGCTGTTCCAAGACCGAACCGAGGGCAAGCCTCTTCGAATGGAAACCTGTTAATCGCATGACGAACTATTGCACCAATTAAAAGAACAGAAGCGACAACCGTGGGAGCTTTCCCTGTAGCCGAGATTGACTAGTGATTGCTGTTTCAGTCGCTGCTATTGTCTGCAATCGCTACTGCCTGTCTAAACAGGCCCAGCAAAATTTCCTGCTGCCCAAATTCATAATCCCAGGGTTCTGTGCACAACCCCCACAAAGACTTGATCGTAACGATCTCAGACATGGCCTTCATATATCGTTCATCGAGCCGCCTGTTATTTCCTCTCGAAATACTAGTTCTTCGGACAGGACTCGCTGTATGTTTGCTTGCTCTTGTGCTCTAGGAGTAGCCTGAGACTTTTCATTTGCCCGAATAATTCGCGCCGCTCTCTCCCCATTCATGGCCTCTCTCCAACATCTTTGGCAGAAACCGTCAGCATTGCCATGAGTGATCCCAGATATTTGATCACAAAGCACACAAGAAGCCTCGGTCGCATCTAGCTCCGAAGACCCATCGCTTAACCAGTACGGGAGCTCGAAGCTGACACTCCGATTGCGTCTTATGTTCTTGGTCGTGACCATATCTACTAAAGACTCTGAATCAGAATCATCGTCATTTGGTGCAGTAGTAATGCTTCTTCCCGCTTGGCGTGCAGCCATCCAACACTCAGTGCAGAAAGCACCATTTTCTGCCATGATCATAGATGGGTGAGAGGTGCAGATGACACAGTGTGGAATCGACAATGGCACTTGTTTCGAGCCAGGAGGTTTCGATGCATGTTCATGTGTTGAGTTAATATCCCAATCAGAATGCTCAATAGGTGCAAGATAGTGCAGCTGATCCCCTGTTGCGAGCTCAGGCATGGGCGAGCTTGCATCTTGGTAATCATGGTTGATTGATCCTGCGATGCCCCAGGCGGCTTGCTGCTGTGAGGACATGTAAGCCAGCACTTCAATCGTAGGGCAAGACAATTGCCGTCGGAGAGCCTGCTCTGCTGGCGCTTGCTTTCCCAGCTTTGACAACGTACTTCGATGATTTGCGGCCTCGTGAGCTTCCCTGGCTCCGGAGGCTCCAATAGGCGATGCTATCTCCGCTTGGCCTCGAATTTCAAAAAGCTCTGGCTGAACGGCTGAAGCGCATCGCTGACCAGCCTTCTTCCGATAGAACTGGCCTGGCTCAATACCGGAATCGATGATCCTAGGAAAGAAATGCTTTTGGATACGCTTCTTGAAACTGCTCTTCCGTTTCGAGAGGCTCGTCGCTGTCCGGTCAGAAATGACGTCTAGCTGCGTTCAACTGCTTGATATGATCGGATTCTGTTTCATCGAGCTGGGATGCTGATTGTTCTGGAATGGCAGGTGTGGCTCCAGCTAGGTAAAGCCTCGCCAAAGAGTCCAGAGGCGCCTCATCATTGGGAAAAACTTGCTCTCTTCTAGGCCATAGCGTAACAGCCTGCGACAGAGTTCGTTGTAGAGATAGGCTACTCGGTGTTACTTGTTCGAGGTCTGCTGCATGATGGCTCGTTCGCCTGGAATAGCCATAGGTAGTATGACTTAGATCGAAAGAGCGTCTCCTATGAAGAGAGTTGTGTGCATTGCCAGACATGGTACATGGAAGGCTTTGTATGACCCAGCCAAAAGCGACAGGAGCCTCCGGAAGATGAGCAAGCAACGAATTACATGATAAGGAGACACCCTCCCGGGTATAAGAACGACATCAGATATAGAACACAATAACTAGTGTTGCAAGCTGGGGTTTATCTTCAACACCAACATGAGTAGAGGTAGGGATTATTCGTGCTCCGAGCAGTAACCGAGGGAACCATAGGACTGGTAGTCAATTGGCTACTCCACCGACTGCATTGTGGCTGACCATCACACTGTTTGCTCCAATGGAGCATACACCAGGCGTGCAGGTGATTGACTCATCCAGTATGACTCTGGCCCGAGCATCTACAGTCGAGGTGCTGCAGCAGGGGAAGACCAAATCCACAGAGTATGAATGCATATACGAAGACAAGAGCGAGGTGCAGAAAGTGTACATTGGGTATAATGCAGGCTATAGTCGGCCCAGCCAGAAAGATGTGACAGCCTTAGAAGGGGGCCACGATGGTGAAAGATACGACAACTCGCGTTGACTCGCGTTGGGTAGATGGATCCCAATTCTAGAATGCTTGCTCAGAAATCGTCTTCGGTCAGCTTCTTACGCTGCTTCAGTTGCCTGCCCTTCTTTGTTCGCTTCTCAAACTTCGCTTTGGGACCAGAAACATGGGTCAGGTCGTCTGTGCTCGAAGGGCTGGCATCCAGCTCGTAGACATTCTTTCCTTTAATCTTCTTATCTTTGGTACCAAGTCGTATATTCCTTGAAATACTGGTTTTGGCTCCCAGTGCCCACAAGTCGCCCCATTGCGACTTCCGAGCATCCCTATACGCCTGCATGCTGAACGATTTAGGCACCGTCCAGCGCTCGATACGGCCAGCGGGAGTACAAAGGTCAAGTATCACGTGCCCTCGACGTTTTATTGGGTGCAGGACGGTTCTTGGCAAGCTCAACGTGTGCGGTGAGGGGCGATTGAGGGCTTTTCCTTTCTCTAACATTTGTGCGTCTGTACCTGATTGCCGATCTTCATACCCAGCGAACGCAGCGTCCCGAGCGCTTGAGCCTTGAACAATACCATGAAGCTCACGCTGGTCTACTCCACGTTGCACAGCAATGTAGCTAAATTTGATATCTTCGTGGTTCCGTTCTTTAGAGCCGAGCAAGGTCTGGAGATATCGTGGGCGAAGAAATCGCTGAGAGAAGTGGCAGAGGTCTTTTCGACCAGTGCTCTTCCCAGGAGTCGTGTACATTGGACACTGCGCGTGGTTCGTGCAGGGCGCAATGATCATGCCCTTTTCCTTCGGCCCGTACTTTGGCTCGCCATCTTCCAAAGGCTCAGGATGAGTCAATTCGGTCGAGGAAATGTGACGCTTTAGAAGCATTTCGCGTGCAGCAGCGACAAGCTCGAACCCCCTCGGGACCCCCTTTTCTATAATGACAAGCACACCGCCATTAGGATTCAGCAGCGACCAAAAACTCTGGACCTGATTCTTTCGCATGTAGTCTTCTCGGAGACCCCATAAGGTATGGGGAGCTATGATAACATCGTACTGTTTCCTGGGCTGCGCGGCGTTAGGGGTTCGTAGGGTAGGATGATCTCTAGAGGGATTGTAATCCGGCAAGCGTGGTAAGAATGTAGTATTCTCAAGCAGTTTACTGACCCGGTGGCGCAGCTCATTTGACCCTGTGACTACTGTAGCTTTGCCAAGTGGTGCAGGTTTGTCTGGTGGCACTCCGTCAGAATTAGTTGTTTGCCATTCCGCCCGCAACACTTCTCGCCAGGCCTGTACGCCTGCTCCGGCAGTCCCTGCATCTAGGATACGAGGGCCGCCGTCCTTCTTCATAAGATTTTGCAGCCAATGCGAGCCCAGTCGCTTGCGAACTTCCACGAGAGTATGCATGATAGAAGCGTATGCACCGGGCATGATGGCGCCTAAGTAGACGTTGGCTTCCATGTCTCCCATGTATCTTTGAGATGCTTCTAGCGCAATCGGCGCCTGTTGAAGGTGACGTTCTGCAGTGGAAGGAGTAGCGGTGGAATTCGGGAGCCCGGCTCCCCCAAACGCTTTATAAGCGATCTCCTTCATGTGCTTGTTAGATGCATCACGGAGCAGAGCCATGATAGGCTCAACAACGGTACTCTTAGGTAGCTGTAATGTCGACGGAGATGTGCCTGACCTTGCAGCGGCCGTCATTGGATGTGTTCGTGCAGCGTCTCCACGTACGATATCCCCATCTTCCTCATCGCCTTCTTCGGCTTCTCTGTCTTCGAGTTCCGACTGCTCGTACCTAGCCTCATCCCTATCTTCCCGAGTCTCCTCGCTCGCATATTGTTTCTCGTAGGCTTCCTCCGTAGCATTTGCTTCATTCTGTTCAGTGCTCAGCGCTTGAGCCCGATTGGTAGCTGCAATTTCCTTGAATTGAGCCATGCGAGCTTCGAAGTCGTCGATTCCTGATTCAGGTGAGTTTGCAGAGGCTGATGCTTTCTCCTCGTTTGCTGAACCCTCGTTGCTCAAGACGTCTTGAGGACCTTCATGGTCTTCTATGCCAGGAATAGCCTCCACTAGTCCATCTTTCCCTTTTTCTCCTCCAAGGACAGTATCTTCGTATACGACCTCCTCGAGATTACCCTCTCCATCTTCTCTATACAGGAGATTCTTCTCGGCGTCTGCTTGTTCATCACGAGCAACAAGCTCCTGCAATACTCGCACATCTTCTGGCGGCGTGATCTCTGAAGGCGGACCATAGAGTCTCTCGTAGATCCTATACTCCTCAGACGAGAGGAAATTCAGTGGTAAAGTTTCACCAAAGGTCTGCCTTGCTTGGTGTACTATCGCTTCCATATCGACCGGATCTGTTGAGGGCTCATGAAGGCTGACATCTTCTGCGGGTGCGGCATGCTGTCTTGAGAGTGTGCGGTGGGAGAAGTGCCTGTCTTGCACCGGATGGCCGATTGACCGATTCCACAGCTCGCGTCTCGTCGAAGGAAATCTTGTCGTTGTGCAGAAGCCATTTTTGAAGATATACAGAAGCTGCGTCGAGCAGGAATCACAGAGTCGTCCAGCTGAGCGGGCTGCATGCATCTTGCAAGCTTTATAATTTATACCTTCAAGCTTGAGCTTGCTCTGCTTGGACTTACTTTGCTTGGAGCTCGAGAGGAATGTCAAAAAGGCCGAGGAGCTTGGCACGCTTGGCCGCCCCTGCAGATTCAGCCCTATGCTAGCGCCGATATACTCCGCCGCCATCGTCTCAAAAGCTGACAAAAAAATCGTCACCATCGTTCATGAATCTGGTCTGAGCCATACCCTGTTCAGATTTACTCACAATGGCATCGAAAGCACCCCGGCTACTCTGCCTCTACGCACGTTCTGCCATCTCACGCTCCACGCCTAGCAACCACCCCATCCGCACCCTCGCCACCGCAGCCTCCGATCCCGCACCCTCGTCCCGACCCCGCCGCCACCCACAAACCACCTTCTCCGACGCCCTCAACGCCGGACCCTCCCTCCTAGACTTCACCTCCACCCCCCAACCTCGCTCCTCCGAGTTCACCCCTCCCTCCTCCGACTTCCTTTCCCCCACCCAAGCAACCTCCACCCGCGAACCCCTCCGCACCGTCCTCACCGGACCCGCAGGCCGCCAACGATCACACACCCGCCTCCCCAGCTGGCTCCAAACCCCCATCCCCTCAAACTCCAACTACAAAAAGATAAAATCCGACCTCCGCGGCCTAAACCTGCACACCGTCTGCGAAGAGGCGCGATGTCCCAACATCAGCGACTGCTGGGGCGGCGACGACAAATCCGCCGCCACAGCCACCATCATGCTCATGGGTGACACCTGCACGCGAGGCTGCCGCTTCTGCTCCGTGAAGACGAGCCGCGCCCCCCCGCCGCTGGACCCGCACGAGCCGGAGCACACGGCGGAAGCGCTGTCGCGGTGGGGGCTGGGGTATGTGGTGCTCACGAGTGTAGATCGCGACGACTTAGCGGACGGCGGGGCGGCGCATTTCGCGGAGACGGTGCGGAAGATCAAGCACAAGGCGCCGGGGATGCTGGTGGAGGCGCTGACGGGCGATTATGCGGGCGACGAGGCGATGGTGGCGATGGTGGCAAGGAGCGGGCTGGATGTGTATGCGCATAATGTGGAGACGGTGGAGGCGCTGACGCCGATGGTGAGGGATCGGCGGGCGGGGTTCGGGCAGAGCTTGAGGGTGCTGAGGTGGGCGAAGGAGAGTCGGGAGGGGGTGATTACGAAGACGAGTATTATGCTGGGGTTGGGGGAGACGGAGGAGCAGTTGTGGGAGACGCTGAGGGGTGAGTCTCTATCTTCCCCCTTGCCATTCTCTTCACGTAATTATCTACTCACATACCGTCCACAGCCCTCCGCGCCGCCGACGTCGACGTCGTGACCTTCGGGCAATACATGCAGCCCACCAAGCGGCACATGAAAGTCCACGAGTACGTAACCCCCGAGGTCTTCGAGCTGTGGCGGCAAAGAGCTCTCGACATGGGGTTCTTGTACTGTGCGAGCGGGCCGCTGGTCAGGAGCTCTTATAAGGCTGGGGAGGCGTTCATTGAGAATGTGATTAAGAAGCGGGCGAGGAAGGATCAGACGGTGATGGCGGAGATGGAACGGGGGATTGGGGCTGGTGGGGAGAGGGTCGGTGTTTGATCGGTGTTGTTAGGGGTAAAGTATGCGATGGGGGCTTGTGGGGAGGGCCAGGGGTGTGTTGATAGATTCAACATACGATCTTACAGTTGCGTTCAATCGATGATTTTATGAAAGTTTGTCATCTTGATTTTAGCAAATCCCAACGTCGATCCGTGAGAACATGTTTCCGTAGAAGATAAAAGGTGGCACCATCGTGACAAAGAAAGTTTTGTACAGTCTCGCATCCAACTAGGAGGTACCTAATTATTACCACCGCACTGAATAGACATGAGCTTATCCATTAAAAACACATCGGCTTCCCTAGAGCGCCCCTCGGTAACGAAGCCTCGTTTCTGCATGACAAAAAAGCCCAAGCGATCGTACACACGAGCTGCGTTTAAAGGAGCTGGAATCTTCCAAACGAGCGGGGTATCTTCTCCTCATCTGTCCCTTCACTCTTCGCCTATTTTCGAGTCTCAAGCATCTCTATACCATTTATTAGACCAAGGACCTAAAACTATTTCAGGTTGCACCTACGGCGAGTATTCCCTCATCTTCCTTTGCCCATCGGTACCGATGAAGCTGCCCCTATCCCTCTGGCTCTTCTGTCTCCGTCCCATGAAACTCTTCCCACCCGTCCGTTTCGTGTAGGTGCTGCTCTTCGACCGCGAAGCCGCGCCTCCGACGCAGAACATGACCATGGCGAGGAAGAGACATGCGACTGCGGCCCACATGAAGGCGAAATTGTACTTACCGAGCGATGCCGTCCGGCCGGAGGAGCGGAAGTTGTTGCGACCAATGACGAAAGCTGCGCTGTGGGACGTTAGCAGCCGCACTGTGTGATTCCGGGAGTCGTTGGAGGTGATGCATACGTCATCAGGCAAGCAGCCAAGCTCTGGAAGAAGAGCGCGACGGAGGCGGTGAAGCTGGAGAGGAAGGAGCCGATGGTGCTGAACATGGCGATGAGACCGGTGAAGAGCGCGCAGGCGCCGAAGAAGAGGGCGATAAGTTCGAAGGCGAACATGAAGCGCGTGAGATAGTAGAACTTATGGGTCCTATAAGCCTCATCAGCTATGCCTGCCATACCACATGAATTCTGCAAGCTGCGACGGACCCAATAAATTGAGGAGGTACGCCGTTCGAAGTTCCGAAGTTGCGCGGCGGATCGAACGGATAGGCTGGATGCACCCCAGGGCACATATCTAGGCCATCGGTGACACTGCATGCGTTCCAGAAAGTCCATCGTGTGGTCGGGGCTGCGCCTGAGATCTGAGAGGTGTCGGCTTCGAGGAAGTAGAATTTGTTGAGGGGGTTGTGGCTCTGGGATCCGCCGAGGAGGGTGAGGAGCATGAGAAGGAGGGCGCCTAGGATGAGGATGATGGAGCCGAAGCTGAGGATGGGTCCTGTGATTCGTGGTCAACGAATGTTGTGGGAGGGAAGGAGGTGTTCGTACTGGCTATGGCCATGTTGCTGGAGGTTTGTTCGGGGAGAAGCTACCCTAGCTGTGATGTCAGCTATCTGAGAGAGGAGATCATATTCACTGATGATGCGACTACCTTTAACGAGCGCGACAACTATTAGGTATCGAAAGAAGATGCAAAGGTAAGGTCGGAACGGTAACAACTGCAAGAATATAGAAGTACGATATGTTTGCCTTGGTCGGGACAAGCGCTAGCGCCACCGTCGTCAGAGTGAATGTGACTTAGAAAATTTGTCCTCGTCAATTGACGAATCAACGGAATATACGGAATATGAACTTCATCTCGATTCGCAATAAATTTCTCGCATACCAACCATTTGTATTCTCCTCAGTCTCGTACCCTTGATTTCACAACTTTTACAGAGGTACAGTCTTGTTGTTCCTCCCATACCCCTGTGAAGATCTTTCAGGTACAACCGGCATCAACAGCTCCCCGCATCCCGCTTCTCCATTGCGTAGCTGTGGCTGCAGCTTTTGCTATTTGTGAAGGGAAAATTGCAGAGCCTCTCCCTGTATGAGACGAGGAATGAAGACATCTTGACTCGCTCGAGACATCGCACGTCTCTTCCAATCCCAAAGAGCCTCTGATTGACTGTAGCTTGGGTACAGTCAAAGGAGAATCCAGAATCCCCTAAAAATCTCCACTCAGAGAACGATCAGAGCAATTGTCCGAATCGCTTTCTATCACTGCTTACAACTCAACTTTGATCGTTTCCTCCTCCACTTTCTATGTACTGATGAGCCATGTGTGGGAATGCCATTGCATCCCAAAATATACCTTGACGCGGGAAAGGTGGGTACACAGTCGCGATCTACGGTCTCTTCGTTGCTTGTCAGTATTGCACAGACCTCAAAAACTCCATTCACTGTTCCTATTCTCTCACAGTATCACCGTGCCGCTCGGCTTCTGCGCAGTATAAGCGATCAAGGGTCGCGTAAGTCTAGGGGCGCAAGTAGAGTGCTTCGTTCGTCTCCTTTGATCCTCTGCGCCAAAGATTTCTTCAAAGTCATATCTTTCCCTATCAGGCTCAAATTACTTCCTCGACCTGCATCAATTCAGCATCAATAGCTTAGGGATGTTGGTCCCCCTGATCCTTCCTGCCTTGAACATATCATCATCTCTCTATGCGAATCCTGGCAACACAACAGCACTTGCAACAAACCCTCCAGACACATTGAACTGCGCCAAGTTTTACGCAAACAATGGCCGCCCTGATGTCACCAGCTGCATGCGGCTTATCAATCAGCTGCCTCAAGGATCTAAACCAATACGCTATTACATCAACCCAAAGACAGCTGAACAACGACGACATACTCTTCCAATCATTGTGGGACGACGTCAGTAATCCTGGCTTTTCAATACACAGCCTCGCCCGGAATTGGTTAAGCTCTCGCGATTTTCTCTCGATCAAACCTCTGGGTGCTGGCACAACATGCATATACGAATAACTGACGGCGTGCTCATGTAGGAACGGATCGATGTCAGATCCAAGTTCACATATCCGGCCCAGCAGCCGACCGAGGCCCAAACCCCATCCTGATAAACCCGAGCATCATTCGCGACATGGCAGCTTCGCTTGTTTGGCACTGTGTAGGAGGAGAGCAAACCGGGGGTGTCATCACGACCGGAATCGTTAGATCGTTGGACTGGCTTACCGCTCTGGATACTGTATTTCCCGGGCCTGCGCGTAAGTGGCACATCTCTCTCTCTACACTTCTTGTGGAGCGTTAAACAGATTACTGATATCGTGAGTGATCAAGCCGAAAGGACAACATTCTTTAGCCTCCATGTGTGGAATCCTAACCGCGAGGCTTTGGCATGGAACCCTGGAAACCAAGATCCGAGCGTTGGGAAGGTGATATGGGATCATGTGTACGAGATATACCGTCAAATACCGATAGACTCGCCCCGTTATACAAAACTGGACGAGGTTTTGTTTGTACTTCTCCATTCGACCAGTGCGATGGACTATGGCTCCGACGCAAATTGGTTCGATGACAGGACACCTCCTTGAAAGGTTGCGAAAGGGAGACTGAGGGGGGAGAGGGGGATGCTGTTCGGCAGGCTTTCCGAGGACTCGGCATCAATCACAGCTTGTGAGAACGAAGATGCGTGGAGCGGATGCTTTGCAAGATCTCCGGTGAACGCAAAGGATTGAGTCCACTTCTCCAATTGGACAGCGAGGTTCTTTCTGACCAGCGCTCATCGTATCGAATATAGATAACTCATTTCCTTGGAGGGAGAACAACTGTCTTGTAATTTCCGGGCTCGAATCCTGGGCGAAAACACGATGATGTTGGAGAAAATTGCTAGCGGTTATGACGATTGTCTCGACGCTCACTCTAGTCTTCAAGTCCAAGTGAACCTATATAACCAGATACTAAGGACTATGACATGACAACTTGAACACCCTTACTTTCATTCCTAGGAAGCCTAATATGGTTCTTCGATATGACGAGCGTATACGGGAGGACTGTGTTTGTTCCGACAGATGAAATGGGTCAGTCCCCAAAACAGCGCTCGTATGTAGAGTGCTTTGCGGATGGCCCGGCTGTACACCTGCAAAGCTCGGTGAGTGGCGCCTCACGGGCTTCTAAAGAGCATCCCATAGTTCGAATGCCAATCTCTCTGCCTCTGCTGTTCACAAGGCGATCCACCCCGATCTCTATTAGAACCACAGAGTAAACATCACACCTACCTGACGCATGCAATCACCATGTTTCTCACCCATCCTCTCCTCTCATCTGTCCGCTCCCTCATCACCTCCCTCCCAACAACCTCCCTCACCGCTCTCTCAGCCTATTTCTCCTCGAAACCTAACACAATTCTACTCTCCCTCCCCACGGAAACCCTGCAGCAGATAGCACACTCTTTACCATCCGAGTCCGCCATGGCCTTGTGTCTGACCTGCAAAACGCTATTCACGGTTCTACCCTTCGAGGACTCTGCATCAGTGCTGCATCACGACAGAGAGGCACGATGTAGGTTCCTAGACCTGGTCAAGCGAGACATGAGATTGACTGCCATTCTTCTCTGCGAGGCTTGCAGCAAGATCTACTGGTTCGTACCGGACGGCGACGAGTGGTGGCAAGTCCAGTGCCGGCATTGGACGATAAGACAGAAAGGGTTACCGGAAAGTTCGAGGAATTGGCGGTTGAGGGGGTGAGGCAACAGACATGGCTGGCACTCTGCATCATTGTAGTAACCATAATATCCAAGACGGGACTCATCCAACAAGCTAGAGATCACGTGACCTTCAAGTTCTGACCCTGGGGCAGCCCTGAAGCCCCAAATTCAACCACAACCTGCGTACCTTACCTTACCTTACTTAGTTATTATATCTGCCTATTTCAGTGAGACCTTCCTTGTACTCCCGCCTCCAGATCCCCCTCCTTCTTATTCACCCTTCCTTCATCCCCCCAACCTAATTAGCACCAGACCTCACCATGTCCACCGCCATCTGGCCCCCCCTCTCCCCCACCTCCCTCGCCCGCGAAATCGAAGACACGAAAGTAAATTCCCCTCCCTCTCCTTCCCTTCTTACCCCTTCTCGTCCCTCAAACCCCATCCTTCTCTCTCCCATCCTTCCCTTAGCTTATCCGCCTCAGCTTCCCTCCCAATCCCACACCCAATACCCCTCCTCTCCTCCCCCTTCCCCCCCTCCTCCCCCCACACCCAACACCCAACTAACCCCCCTCACCACAGAGCGCAGAGCTCACTTGGCTCCTAACCGAGCTGCAAACGACCCT
>JAABUZ0100000972.1_pt1 | contig 59694 bp, 53 predicted proteins | sample 5562091 | NCBI WGS metagenome assembly JAABUZ01 (sample SAMN12813069, study PRJNA571459) | rock metagenome | isolation source: Antarctica rocks | place: Antarctica: Victoria Land, Linnaeus Terrace sud | collected 2015-12-21 | reverse complement strand
TGCGGACTGGGTCGACTATGTCGGGAGCTTGAAAGCGCCCGGCGAATTCACGGCCGACGGGCCGACCGCAGCGGACGACACGTTGCTGCTGTATTTCACCTCCGGTACCACGGCGCTGCCGAAACTGCAGGAGCACAGCCATATTTCGTATCCGATAGGACATCTGACCACGATGTACTGGCTCGGTCTGCAGCCCGGGGATGTGCACCTGAACATCTCATCGCCGGGCTGGGCGAAGCACGCCTGGTCGAATGTCTTCGCGCCGTGGATAGCCGGCGCGACCGTGTTCCTGTACAACTACAGCCGATTCGATGCCGGGCAGTTGATGCGCGTCATGGCCCATCACCGGGTGACCACGTTCTGCGCTCCGCCGACCGTCTGGCGCATGTTGATCCAAGCCGACCTGTCGGCGTTGGCGAAACCGCCGCGTGAGGTGGTCGGCGCGGGCGAGCCGCTCAACCCGGAGGTGATCGAACAGGTTCGGCGGGCCTGGGGCGTCACCATCCGGGACGGCTTCGGACAGACCGAAACCACTCTCGCCGTGGGTAATTCGCCGGGCCAGGTGGTCAAGGAAGGATCAATGGGTCGACCGATGCCGGGATTCGCAGTGGCGCTCGTCGATGCAACGACGGGCGCCGTCGTCCCGGTAGACGGATCAGGGCAACCGGGTGGGGGCGAGATCTGCCTGGATCTGCGCAGCCGGCCAGTGTCCCTGATGACCGGATATCACGGGGATGACGAGTTGACAGCCGCCGCAATGGCCGGTGGGTACTACCACACCGGTGATGTGGGTTCGGTGGACGTCGACGGCTACATCACCTATGTCGGACGGGCCGACGATGTGTTCAAGGCCTCGGATTATCGTATTTCTCCCTTCGAGCTCGAATCGGTTCTGCTCGAGCACGAGTCGGTCGCCGAGGCGGCGGTCGTGCCCTCACCGGATACCCTCCGACTGGCCGTACCGAAGGCATACGTGGTGCTGGCGGCAGGATTTGCCGCTGACCGGCGAACCGCTGCGCTGATCTTCAGGCATTCGATGGAGAATTTGTCTCCTTACAAGCGAATCCGGCGGCTCGAATTCGCGGAACTGCCGAAAACCATCTCGGGCAAGATTCGGCGGGTGGAATTGCGCGGGCGCGAGGACTCGATACACGCGCCGGGAGCAGACGAATCGACTGCCGAATATCGCCTCGAGGACTTCCCCGAACTCCGCACCTGACCGCTGCCTGCGGTGCCCCGCCGCGCTTCTCAAGCCGCGGGGCGGGGCAACGACCGGCGCGAGGTCACGGGGTGGGCAGTTCCAGGGCGGTACGAGCGAAGGCAATCTCGACTGCCACCTGGCGGATGCGCTCGCTGACCACCATCGATCCGTGCCCGGTGTCGTAGCGGTACTGGGCGTAGGTGGCCCCCCGGGCGGCCAGCGCGTCGAGATAGGTGTCGATCTGGCGGATCGGGCAGCGTGGGTCGTTCTCGCCCGCCAGGATCAGGACCGGGGCGACGACAGCGTCGACGTAGGTGAGCGGGGAGGAATCGGTGTAGGCCATCGGTACCTGGTCGGGGGAGCCGCCGAACAGGGCTCTGTCGTAGGCACGGAGCGGTTCCATCTCGTCCTCGTACGCCTGCAGATAGTCCGCCACCGGCACCCCGGCGATGCCGGCGGCCCAGCGGCTTGGCTGCGATCCCAGGCCGAGCAGGGTCAGGAAGCCGCCCCAGGAGTATCCGGCCAGCACCGACCGCTGCGGGTCGACGATGCCGGCGGCGACCAGATGGTCGTGGACAGCCGCCACGTCGGCGAGTTCGGTGTGCCCGATCCGGGCGGTCAGAGCGTCCCGCCAACTGGACCCGTATCCGGTCGAGCCCCGGTAGTTCACGTGCACGACAGCGAATCCGGCGTCCAGCCATGCTGCCCGGGTCGCGTCGTACGAGTCCTCGTCGGCTCCCGCGGGACCACCGTGCAGGAAGAAAACCGTCGGCAGCGCGGTGTTGGTGCGACCGGTTTCCGGCGAACCACAGCCCGCGGGTCGGGCCACCAGCGAGTGAATCGGGCCGCCGTCCCCTTCGACCCAGACATCGGTGACCGGCTGCGAACCAGGCGCCGCCCCACCGGGCGGCAGTAGGAGCGTGGAATCCGACGATGCGTCCGCTGCGAGAACCCGCAATTGGCCCGGCGCGACGGCGCTGGACCAGCGGTACCAGACGGCGCCGTCCGGGCGGGCCGTCGCAGCGGAGATCACGCCGGCGGCCGCCGGAAGATCGGTCAGTGCGTTGGATGCCAGGTCGTACCGGTGCATGGTGGTCCGACCGGCGCTGGTGTGCAGCAGCAACAGAGCGCCGCCGTCGGGATAGAAGTCGCCGGAGATGTCGCCCGGTAGATCAATTTCCAGCTCGGTGACCTCGCCGTTCTCGGCGTTCCACAGCAGTAGTTCGTCGCGGCCGCGGCGCTCGTGGCCGACCAGTACTCGTTGATCCCCAGGTACCGGCGAGAAGGCGATTGCCGCAAGTCCCTTACCAGGGGTGTCATCGAGTTGGGCCAACACGCTGCCATCGGCGGTCGAGATGGCCCGCAGGGCCGGATATCTGGAGTCGCCATGCTCCGAATGTGCCAACACCCACACGGTTTCGTCTTTCGACAGAGCATCGACGCTGCCGTCGTTGGCGTTCTGGTAGACCAGAGTCGGATCCTGGTCGTCGAGGGCCAGGTGGATTCGCGTGCCGTCATCGTCCGAGAACCCGGCAAGAATGGTCTTGATGCCGACCTCGAGGCCGGCTGGATAACCCGGCTCCACCGTCGGCAGGCACGGCGAGGCCGAACCCGGCGCGCTGCCGAACGGCTGTCGTTGCCACCGTCCGAATTCGTCGCCGTCGGTGTCGTCGAACCAGATCAGATCCGAGCCGTCGGCCGACAGCGTGCCGTGCGCCGTGCCGTCGGGTCGTTCCGTTGCGACTGTGTGCACCCCGGAGGCGACATCGAAGAAGTACAGCTCGTACCGGCCGTTGGCGTTGGACAGGTAGATCGCGCGATCGGGTGAATCTCGCGCAAAATCCGGCAACGTCATTCTTACCGACGAGAAGCGTTGACGCCAGCGGTCTTCGGCCCCGTCCTCGGAGAAGAGCCGCGCCGGAATGGCGGCGGACGGGTGTGTGGGCCCGTCGCCCGGACGGGCCGCGGGCGGTGCTGCGGTATCGGTGCTCATCCAGCCATACTGCCTGCTCCTGGCTTGCCGCCGGCACGATGTCGCCCGGCTGAACGCCCATCGAGCCGATCGTGGGCGTCCGTGTCCGTCGAAAATCGGCCCGGAACGAGCTCCAGAATGCCAAACTCGTCCGATGACTGCGCCAGTGGCCGCCACCCAGCCTTTGGCCGGGTGGACACCCCCTGGCACAGCGGACACCGACCGACCCACCCCGGTGCGGTCAGAATCCCAACATCGCGGCCCCGTTCGACGTCGATATCGGTCGATCCCAAAAGCAGTGAACTCCAGTTGGACATGCTCTCGCGTCTTGTCCTGGATGCCTGAAGAACGCTCAGTTCACAAGGGCGCGAGCCTCAGATCGGCCACCGACACGGATGCCGCTGCTCAAGACCACCCCGCCCCTACCAACTCTGAAAAGCCAGTAACTGCTGCCATCAGCTTCGGTATGCGTCTGAGCGGTGTCGGATTGCTGTGACGGTCAGTATCCGGATCCTCTCATCGATGAGATAGAGGATCAGGTAGGTGCCGCGCCTCGCCGTCCACGTTGGCTCCATCGGCGGAAGGAGCGGCTTTCCAACTCGATGTGGAGTGCCGACAAGCGGTCCTACGATGAACGCGTAAGCAGCCGCCGCGACAGTTTCCGGCAGCTGCTCGCTCAGAGCCCTAGCTGCGGACCGTGCGATGTGCAGGTCATAGGGATCACTCATCGGCAGGCGCCCTCGGGCCGGCCCTTCGCATCAGCGCGGCTAATCCGTCAGCGTCGAGGTACTCACCAGACGTGATCTCTGCTTGACCAGTCGCATGCGCCGCCAGTAGCGAAGAGTCGGACAGGACCGACATCGTCTCCTGCATGATGTCGTAATCGTCGGCGGACAGGAGGACGGCGGCGCGACGTCCGTTGCGAGTGATCTCGAACCGTTCGTGGGTGGTTGCCGCGTCCTTCACCAGCTTGGACAGCTGCGCTCGGGCGTCGGCGAGCGGGAGCGTCGTCATGTACAGAATTATAGCGTCAATCTGTGCCGCCCGGTTCGACGCGGAGATGGGGAACGAGATCGCCCGTTCATTCCATGCTCGGCTTGCCCGAGCAAGCGCCCTACCTGGCACTGTCGGTCCTGCTGCCTACGCTCGGTCAACGCAGCCCGAAAGGGCCCGGCGGTCGAGCGGAGGCGAGGTGCAGTTTGATGATGTCGAGGCGCTGCGCCTGCGGCACGCCGCTTGGCGGCTGTTGCGAGCCGACCATGCGCCGCTCATCCTGTCCTTCCTCGGCCGGCTCTTCATCGAGGAGAACGTCCGGACGATCACCACGGCAGCGCTCACGGAACGGCTCGATGACGAGCTCTATGCCCTCCGGCAGCGGCTCGGGTGCCTACCCCAAGACCGCGAAGGCCTACCTGGATGACTGGTCGACCACCGAGGCGGGCTGGTTGCGCAAGTACTACCCGTCCGGCTCCGACGAGCCGCACCTGGACGCCACGCCGGCGGTCGAGAGTACCTTCACATGTTTCCCCGACGACCTGGACGCGGTCGCGGATCGCCACGATGAGGCAGTCTGTTCTCAGTTGGCGTCGATCTCGCGTCTGGAGACAGTTGAAGGGCATCTCCGTTCAACTAGAGATGCCCTTCTGACCTGCGGTAACACTGGTCGGGGTGACAGGATTTGAACCTGCGACCTCTTCGTCCCGAACGAAGCGCGCTACCAAGCTGCGCCACACCCCGGTGAAACCTTGAAAAGTCTATCCGATGCTGTCGATGGTCGAGAACCATTTGCCGGTGGCTCCGGCGCATGCGAAACGACCGGCCCGGCCACTACAGGGACCGGTCAGGCGGAGCGGACCGGTCAGGCCCAGCGGACCGGTCAGGCCCAGCGGACCGGTCAGCACCAGCGACCGATCAGGCCCGCGGAACGAGCGTAAGAAGGGTCACCTCCGGGCGGCAGGCGAATCTGACCGGCATGAACGGGCTGTTGCCAAGACCGGCTGAGACGTTCAACCAGGTGTGGGCACCCCACCGGGACAGCCCCCTGGCTCGCGACCGGTCGATTCCGCAGTTGGTCACCAGTGCTCCGAAACCGGGAATCCGGACCTGACCGCCGTGGGTGTGTCCGGCCAGTACGAGGTCGTAGCCGTCAGCTGCAAAGCGGTCCAGAATTTCTGGCTCGGGGGAGTGGGCGACACCGATCCGGACGACGGCGTCACGTTCGGCCCGTCCTTCGATCAGCTCGTACTTCGCACGATGGAGATGGGGATCATCGACGCCGGCGAGTGCGATGCGCTGGCCACGCACCTCGATGGTCTGCCGACGATTCGACAGATCGATCCAACCTCGCTCGGCCTGCGCCGCGCGCAGGTCCCGCCAGGGCAGCGGCGCCGCGTCGGGCAGCCGCTTGGATTTGAGAAAATACCGGTGCGGCGACTTGAATCTCGGCGCGTAGTAGTCGTTGTTCCCGAACACGAAGGCGCCCGGAACATCGAGCAACGGTCCGAAGGCCTGTACCGCCATCGGGACCGCTTTGGCGTGCGCCAGCGTGTCGCCGGTGTTCACCACCAGATCCGGACGCAGATCCGCCAGCGCGCGCGCCCAGGCAGCCTTCTGGTGCTGGTTCGGCGTGATGTGCAGGTCGGACAGGTGCAGCAGACGGATCGGCCACGCGCCAGGATCCAGAACCGCTGCCTCGACCCGGCGCAACGCGAACCAGCGCCGTTCGACGACCGTCGACCAGACCAGACCGCCGAGCAATGCCGCAACGGTGCCCGCGACGGCCGGCGTCAGTTTGCTGGACACCCCCGTCCTGCCGGAGACCGGCAGGTTGCTCTCAGCCACCGGTGCTCGCCGTGCCTGCGGAGTACCAGACGTCGATGGGGGTCCCCGGCAACAAGCTCTGGCCCGGCAGCGGGTCCTGCCGGGTGATGAAGTTGACCGGCACGGCGGTCGGTTTGGTCTCGATCCGGAAGTTGGCGGTGAAGCCGGCAGCCAGCACCTGTGCCTTCGCCTCGTCGATCCCGAGATTCGACAGGTCGGGAACGTGGGTATTGGGCTGGCCGATCTGCGCATCAGGGTCGGCCGGCGCGAACTGACTCGGCGTCGGCTGGATCTTCGTCATGGCGGTGAACCAAGAGGCTGCCGGCACCGACCCACCCGTCAGGCCGGTCTTCGTGCTGGTCTTGCTGCCTTCGCTGCTCTTGGCCTCGGCGATCGTGCACGACCCGGCAATCGACAGCGGCTTTGCGGTGCGAGTGGCCGGCGCGTTGGGCGGCACCATGCACATGGGTTGAGGTTTGGGCAGATAGTCCCAGGTGACAGCGGCGCCGGCGTATTTCGGGGTGAGCCCGAGGAACGCCGAGGACTTGTAATCGCCGGTCGTGCCGGTCTTGCCCGCCGACGTCTGTGGGGTGAGATCCCAGCCGTCCTTCACCGCCGACTGGTGGGCGGTGCCGGTCGGATCCACGATGTCTGCACCCATCGCGATGACGAGGGTGCGGGCGATCGGAACAGTGACCGCCTGGGTACAGGCGGCCGGCTGCTTGAGTGCGACGACGTTGCCGTTGCGGTCCTGGACGCTGTTGACCGGAGTGGGCGGGCACCACAGACCGTCGGAGGCGAGCGTGGCCCCGACGTTCGCGAGCTCCAACGGGCTGACCGGCGTCACGCCGAGCGTGAAGGAGACCACCTTCTGCGCCACCAGTTCCTGCTGATAGGTGTTGCCGGTGCCGGTGAAGGCCTGATCCACGGCGCCGGCGTCGAGCGTGTAACCCTTCATGCCCAGCGCTACAGCCATGTCCACCACCTTGCCCAGTCCGAGCCCGTCCTCCAACTTCACGAAGCCGGTGTTCGGCGACCTGGCCAACGCCTGCTGCAGCGTCATGCTGGCGGGAAAGGTCTCGCCGTTGTCGGTGTCGTTGTGGAAGGTATGAGCCGAAAGCGGGCTCTTGTACTCGGCCGGCGTTTGGATGATTGCGTCGGTTCCGAGTCCGGCCTGCATCGCCGCGGCAGCGGTGAAGATCTTGAAGGTCGAACCGCCGCCGAGCGGGGCGAAGGTGGTCGGCAGCTTCTGGACGGTCTCGCCCTTGGTCTGGTTCAACCCGTAGGGACGGTTGGCGACCAGGGCCAGCACCTTGCGCGGAGTGCCCTTTTCCACGACGGCGAGGACGTTCGCGATCCGCTTGTTGGCGGACGGGTTCGCCTGGGCTACCACCGCGTCGTGCGCCGCTTTCATCTTCGCCGGATCCAGCGTGGTGCTGATGGTGTAGCCGCCGTTGGCGATGTCCGCCGCCGACACGCCGGCGTTGGCCAGGTAGTCCAGCACGTACTGGCAGAAGTAGCCGTTGACCGACGATCCCTGCGCGGGCAGGCATCCGCTCGCCAACGGGGTTCCGTTGTCGATGCCCAGACCCTGGGCGATGGCGGACTTGTACTGGGTCTGAGTGATGGAGCCGGCCTGCCAGAGCAGCCTCAGCACGATGTTGCGCCTGGTGAGGGCGTCCTGCCGGTGGTCACTGTTGAACGGGTCGAACTTGTTCGGGTTGTTGACCATGCCGGCCATCAGCGCCGCCTCGGGCACGGTGAGGTCGGCCGCGGACTTGCCGAACAGCCGCTGCGACGCGGCTTCCGCGCCGTAGGTGCTGGGCAGGAAGGCGACGAGATTGAGGTAACCCTCGAGGATGTCGTCCTTCGTCTTGTGCTGCTCCAGGGTCAGCGCCAGTTTCGCCTCCCGCAGCTTTCGGCCGGCCGTGGTGGCGATCGCGGCGGTCCGTTCCGCGTCCGTTTTCGCCTGCACCAGGAAGAGATAGTTCTTGACGTACTGCTGGGTGATGGTGGACCCGCCCTGCTGCCCGCCCGAGGCCTGCGAGTTGCTCAGCAGGGCGCGAGTGGTGCCGCGCCAATCAACGCCCTTGTGGTACTTGAACCGCTTGTCCTCGACGGCCTTGATGGCCTCCTGGAGGTTCCGGGAGATCGAGGAGAGCGGGACGACGACCCGGTTCTGCGCGAAGATGTAGGCGATCGGCGCGCCGCTGGCGTCGGTGATGGTGCTGCGCTCGGGCATTGGTCCGTCCAGCGAGTTGGCCGGCGTGCTGGCCAACGCGTTGGTGATCCTGTTCGAAGCCAGACCGAGGCCGAGCGAGTAGGGCAGCAGGAGCCCGGCGATCAACACTCCGGCCATCAGAGTTGCGATCGTCAATCTGCCGAGACCACCTAGAACACGCACGCGACAAGGTTACCGGCGCCAGGGTGAGGTCCGGGTTGCATCAGGGCGCCGCCGGCGGTCACGGACCGTGAGCGGACGCTCCGAATTCCTCCATTCGAGAGGTATCTGGGAGCGCCGACCTTCACTCCTGCGAGGTGGAACCCAAGTAGCCGCACCGGCGTCTGAATTGCCGAGCCACGACGCAGAACGCGATCCGGGCCGGACGACAGTCGGCATCTTCAATGCTCAAGGCCTCCTTCGCAGGAGCGCAGGAAGGGATGTGGTCATCGATGGTCAGGCCCACTCTCAGTGTGGTTCCAGCCCGGGTGGTTCCAGTCCGGGCACAGATCGAGGCCGATTGGACGCTGCGCGCCGTCTGTGCCACCACGGCTCCCGACGACCTCTTCGTGACCGGCGCGGCTCAACGCGACGCCACGAAGATCTGTCAGGCCTGCCCGGTTCGACTGGAATGTCTGGCCGACGCCCTGGACAACCAGATCGAATACGGCGTCTGGGGCGGCATGACGGAGCGCCAGCGGCGGGCTGTGCTCAAGAAATCGCCGGAAGTGCTCAGTTGGCGATCGGTGTTGGAGGAATCGCGAGCGTCGCGCACCCAGGACGCCGCGAGCTGACCGCTACCGAACGACGGTCCGACCGGTGAGTCCGGCAGCGACGATGCGCAGTGCGGCCACATCGTGCGCGTCGAAGGGCAGCGCCGGTACCTCGACGACCGCGAGGTCCGGATGTGCGCGATCGAGCCGAGCCCGAATTCGGCGTTCCTGCTCACGGACCGCCAGCAGGTCGGCGTGAACCGACAGCGCGGCGGTCGCCAACGGCGCTGAGCCGGCCAGCTCTTCCACCGCGGACACAGCTGTGGACAACGGCAGATCGGCGATCGGCGGGTGGGTGCGGTTCAGCACCAACCCGGCCAACGGCATTCGCTCGGCCCGGAGTCGATCGGCGAAGTATGACGCCTCGCGCACCGCATCCGGTTCCGGCACTGCGACCACGACGAACGCGGTGCGCGAGGACCGCAACAGGTCGTAGGTCACCTGCGCCCGCTCCCGGAAACCGCCGAACATGTCCTCGAACAGGTGCACGAAGTTCGCGGCGTCGGCCAGCATCTGACCCCCGATCACAGCGGTGACCGCTCGAGTGAAAATCTGGAAGCCCGCGCCGACGATGCGCATCACCCCACGGCCCGGGGATGCCAGCAACCGGATCATCCGACCGTCGAGAAACGACGAAAGGCGTTGCGGTGCATCCAGAAAATCCAGTGCCGAGCGGCTTGGCGGGGTATCGACGACGATCAGGTCGAACTGGTCCGCGGATTCCAGCTGACTCAGCTTCTCCATCGCCATGTATTCCTGGGTGCCGGCGAACGAGGTGGAAATGGTCTGGTAGAACGGGTTCGCCAAGATCTTGCCCGCGTGGTCGGGGCTTGCGTTCGAGCGGACCATTTCGTCGAACGTGCTCGTCGTGTCCAGCATCATCGCCCACAGTTCGCCCGCGTCGTCGGCGAGCTCGACGCTGACCCGGCGGGGCTCGTTGTCGAGTTCGCCCAGCCCCAGCGATTGCGCCAGCCGCCGCGCCGGATCGATGGTCAGCACCGCCACCTTGCGGCCCTCGTCGGCCGCATAAAGCGCCATGGCGGCAGCCGTGGTGGTCTTGCCGACTCCGCCCGATCCGCAGGTCACCACCACCCGAATTCTCGGATCGGTCAGAATCTTGGCCAGGTCGAGTGGCGGACGGACCGTCATCGGCCGACCCCCTGGGCTGCCAGCTGATCGGCCAGCTCGTACACGCCGCCGAGGTCCATCCCGTCGACCAGCCGGGGGAGCGAGAGCATCGGCACGGAAACATCGGCGAGCTGAGCCCGGCAGTCCTTCTCGGCGAGCACTCGGAAGGCATGATCGGCCGTTTCCTGCGCCAGCCCAGCCAGCAACTGCGGTTCCGGTTCGATTCCGGCCATGGCCAGGCCGGAGGCGAGGCGCGCGGTGTCCAGCCCATTCTGTGCGGCCGGCTCCAATGACGCGGCGCTCAGCCGCGAAGCGGTCGCCGCGTTGACGATGATGGATCCGACCGGAAGACCGACCTCCCGCAACTGCGCGATCGATTCCAGGGTCTCCGTCACCGGCATGTCCTCCAGGAGCGTGACCAGGTGGACGACGGTGTCCGCGGAGTGCAGGAGCGCGACCACGCCGTCAGCCTGATTGCGGATCGGTCCGCGCTTGGCCAGATCCGCCATGGCGACGGTGACATTGAGGAAGGTGACGATGCGTCCGGTCGGCGGGGCGTCCATCACGACGGCGTCGTACACCGGCCGAGAATCCGTGCCCTTGCGGGTTACGGTCTCCTTGACCTTGCCGGTCAGCAGAACGTCGCGCAAGCCGGGTGCGAGCGTCGTCGCGAACTCGACAGCGCCCATCCGCCTGAGCGTCCGTCCGGCGAACCCCAGGTTGTAAAACAGCGCGAAGTACTCCAACAGCGCAGCTTCGATGTCCACCGCCAGCGCGCGCACCTCACCCCCGCCGGAGGCGACCGCGATCTTGCGTTCTTCGTAGGGCAGCGGCGGAACGTCGAACAACCGGGCGATCCCTTGCCGCTCCTCGACCTCGGCCAGCAGAACCCGCCGACCGTCGGCGGCCAGGGCCAGCGCCAACGCCGCAGCGACCGTCGTCTTGCCCGTTCCGCCCTTTCCGGTCACGACGTGGAGCCTGGCCCGGCGGGCGGCGGCCGGCCACTGCCCGTGGTGGGAATTCACCTTCCGAACCGCCTTTCAGCTCGCCAGCGCCAGAATGCCAACCGCGATCGCAGGCACGGCGATCAGTATCAGCCCCAGCCACAACGGCACCAACAGCACCACGACGAAACCGACGGGGATGATCACCGCCCACTTCAGGGCGGACCGCGTCGCGCGCCCGAGCGTCCATCCAGGTCGGTCGCGGAGCGTGTCGTAGCGGAGCAGCACCAGCACCACCAGCAGCAAACCCTCGACCGCGGCCGCCAACCAGTGCCACCCGTCCATGGCCCGACACTAGAGGGTCACCGCCTAGGCTAGGTGGATGACCTCTCCCTCCGCACGCCGCGCCTTCGAGTACGCCACGGTTCCGCTCATCACCCACGCCACCAAAGCCATTCTCGACACCTGGGGAGAGGACGGCTGGGAGCTCGTTCAGGTCGTTCCCGGACCCAACCCCGAGCAGCTCGTGGCCTATCTAAAGCGGGAGCGGGCATGAGCGTGTGCGCGAAGAGCCAGGAGTGGACATGAGCGAGGGATTGGGTATGACGGCGTTGGAGCGGCTGGCCGGGCTGGGTCTGGAACTTCCCATGGCGGCGGCCGCGGCCGGCTCCTATGTGCCGGCGGTCCGAACCGGTTCGCTGCTTTTCACCTCGGGGCAGCTCCCGTTCGTGAACGGCAAGCTGCCGGCCATCGGGAAGGTCGGCGCCGAGGTCAGCCCGGAGGATGCCAACGGCTATGCACGGATCGCCGCGCTGAACGTGTTGGCAGCGGCACACGCCGCTGTCGGCCTCGACAGCATCGTTCGGCTGGTCAAGGTGGTCGGGTTCGTGAACTCGGCGCCCGGCTTCACCGGCCAGCCCGGTGTCATCAACGGTGCGTCGGACCTGTTCGTGGCGGTACTCGGCGAGGCGGGGCGCCACGCCAGATCTGCGGTCGGAGTGTCCGAGTTGCCGTTGGGTACCCCCGTCGAGGTCGAGGCGATCTTCGAAATCGGCTGATGATGCGGTGCTCGAAGAGGTGCGCGGCGCGTTAGCGTGAGCGAGTGGTTCCCGATCCCGAGCCGGCAGACTCTGCGCGGACAGACTCTGCGCGGGCAGACTCCTCGCGGAAAAACTCAGCGCCGACGAACTCAGCGCCGACGAACTCAGCGCCGACTAACTCTGTGCCGACAGACTCAGCGCCGCTGGACCGTTCGTCGGATTCTGCGCCGAAACCGGCCTCGACGGTGATGCTGCTGCGCGAGGACACCGCCGCCGGGAACCGATCCGGAGTCGAGGTCTTCGTGTTGCACCGGGTGGCGGGGATGGCGTTCGCGCCGTCGGTCACGGTCTTTCCCGGCGGTGGAGTGGATGGCGGCGACTCGGAGCCGGTGGCGTGGTCGGGGCCGAACCGGGCCCGGTGGGCCGGTGCACTAGGTGTGCCCAGCGCCGACCGCGCGGCAGCTCTGGTGGTCGCGGCCGTGCGTGAGTTGTTCGAGGAGACCGGGGTCCTACTCGCCGACCGTGGGGTTGCGAGCTCGCTGCGGGAGGCAGTGGCCGATCATCGCCTCAGCCTGGCTCGCATGCTCACCGGTCAACGGCTGTCGCTGCGGTCGGAACTGCTGCGCCCGTGGGCGAATTGGATAACTCCGGAGGGCAATCCACGCCGGTACGACACCTTCTTCTTCGTGGCGGCGCTGCCGGCCGGACAGCAGGCGCGGCTGCTGACGACGGAGGCCGAATCGGGTCGCTGGGCGCGGCCTGCGGACCTGCTGGCCGAGCACGAAGCCGGCCGGCTGGCGATGATGCCGCCCACCTTGGCCATGCTGCTCGACCTGCAGCGCGCCGGCTCCGTGCAGTGGGCGATGAGCCAGCAGCGGAAGGTCACTGCGCTGGTTCCGGCGGTGCTCAGCCGGCCCGGAGAACCCCTGCAGGTGGAGGTCGGCGGCCGGATCTACGCGTTGCGCCGGCAGGGCCCGTGACGCCGGGAAGCCGGCAGGTTCGGGGCGTCGCCGCCGGGGTCGGACTGCTGCTGGCCGACAATCCCGGACCGATGACACTGGAGGGCACCAACAGCTATCTGCTGGCTGCGCCGGGAGCGTCGTCGCTGGTGGTGGTGGACCCTGGTCCCGACGACCAGGAACACCTTCGGACGCTGGCCGGCGAGGGTCAGGTGGAGCTGGTCCTGATCACGCACCGGCATCCGGATCACACCGCGGGCGCCGCCACCTTTGCCGGACTGACCGGTGCGCCGGTGCGCGCGGCCGATCCGGCGTTCTGCTCGGAGGGAGCCGATCCGCTGGTCGACGGGGAAACGCTCGCTGTCGCCGGCCTCCGAATCGGCGTATTGGCAACTCCAGGACACACGGACGATTCGATGTCGTTCCACCTGATCGACGACGACGGCCCCGGCGCCGTCCTGACCGGGGACACCGTTCTCGGCCGCGGCACCACTGTCATCGCACATCCGGATGGGAACCTCGCGTCCTATCTGGATTCGTTGGGTCGGTTGGCGGCGCTGGGACCGGCGTTGGTGCTTCCGGCGCACGGCCCCCAGCTGCCTGATCTGGCCGCGGTTTGCGCGGCGTATTTCGAGCATCGTCAGCAGCGACTGGACTCTGTCCGGGCGGCCGTCCTGGTGCTGGGTTCGCAGGGGTCGGTGGAGCGGGTCACCGACCTGGTCTACACCGACATCGAGGCGTCCGTCCGGCCGGCGGCGCTGCTGTCGGTGGCCGCGCAGCTGCACTATCTGCAGGGCCTGCGGTGAGCGGACTACGTCCCGGGGGAGTGAAGGCTGCCGCGCTGCACCATCCGGCCCGGCCGACCGAGCACCGGTATCCGCAACCGGCCGTGAACGCGCTGCGCTGTCCGCATTGCGAGGCTCCACTGAGCGCCGACGACGGCCAGTTCAGCTGCGCCAATGGACACACCTTCGACGTCGCCAGGCATGGGTACGTGGCACTGCTCGGCTCACAGGCCAGGACGGACACCGGTGACAGCCCGGACATGGTGGCGGCCAGGGTCGCCTTCTTGGCGGCCGGGCACTTCTCCCCGATCGCCGCGGCCGTGGCGCGTGCGGCACAGTCGTTCTCCGGCCCGGTGCTGGAGGTCGGTGCCGGTACCGGCTACTACCTGCGGGCAGTCCTGGACTCGGCGACGAATGCGGGCTGCGGAATCGCGATCGATTCGTCCAAGTACGCCGCGCGGCGGTCTGCGGTCGATCCACGGACCGTGAGTGTGGTGGCCGATGCCTGGTCGGCGCTGCCGCTCGTCGACGCCGCCGCCGGCGTGGTGCTCAGTGTCTTCGCGCCGCGGACCGCGACCGAGATGGCCAGGGTGCTCCGGCCCGACGGGCTGTTGGTCGCCGTCACTCCGGAACCGCAACATCTTCGGCAGCTGCGAGACCGGTTGGCAATGCTGACCGTGGACGAGGGAAAGGCGGACCGGATGGTCCGGGGCTTCGCCGGCCTGTTGACGCTCGTGGAGCGTCGGCTCGTCGAGTTCGACCTGACCCTAGGACACGCCGACATTGCTGCGTTGGTGCGAATGGGGCCGACGGCCCGGCACCTGGCGGCGCCGGAATTGCAAGCGGAACTCCGAACGGTGCCGGATCCCCTCACGATCACCGGTTCCGTGACCGTCAGCACCTTCAAAGCTGCGGCACGGTAAGCAACCCTCGGCTCAGCGGGCCCTGCGGGAGAGCCGCTCGGCATCCAGGATGACAACCGACTTGCCTTCGAGCCGGAGCCAGCCCCGGTGCCCGAAGTCGGCGAGTGCCTTGTTCACCGTCTCCCGCGAGGCGCCGACCAGCTGGGCCAGCTCTTCCTGGGTCAGGTCGTGGGTCACCCGCAAATGGGTTCCTTCCTGCTGACCGAACTGACGGGCCAGCTGCAGCAGCGCCTTCGCGACGCGTCCTGGAACATCGGTGAAGATCAGATCGGCCAGATTGTTGTTCGTGCGACGCAGCCGGCGGGCCAGCACGCGGAGCAACTGCTCTGCGATCTCGGGCCGCTTGGCGATCCATTCCCGAAGGGCTGCCCGGTCCATGGTGGCCAGCCGGACATCCGTCACGGCGGTAGCACTGGACGTGCGGGGGCCGGGGTCGAAAACAGACAGCTCACCGAACATGTCGGACGGTCCCATGATCGCCAACAAATTCTCCCGACCGTCGGGCGAGTTGCGCCCGAGCTTCACCTTGCCGGAAAGAATCACGTACAACCGATCACCGAGTTCGCCTACCGAGAAAATCGAACTTCCGCGGGGGTACTCCACCGATTCCAGCTGCGACCCGAGGGCCAGCGCCGCTTCCGGGTCGACCCCCTGGAAGATGCCGGCCCTGGCGAGGGTTTCCTCCACGTGTCCTCCTGATCAGCAATTGCTCGCCTCCGCAGCCGTCCACCGTGAGGCGGAGCTGCCACTGGCCGAGCGAGACACCACATTCCACCACGAGAGTGCACCATCGCACACCTGGCTCGCGCTAACGATCGATGATTCCGGCGCCGGACGGGGCGCCAGCCGGGCGTCAGAGTTTGCGGATCTTGCGGTCGCGCGGGCGCCGGCGCAACCGGAAGCGGTCCAGAGCTCCGGCCCAGCCTTCCCGGATGAGCGTGTTGACCTCCTCCGGCCGAGCCTGTTCGAAGAACTCACCGACCTCGTCCTCGGTGACCGAGGCAGGACGCAACCGATCCTCGACCCGGCTCATCAGCAACGCGAAGACCATCAGCAGTAACGGGAACAGCAGTACCAGGAATACCGTCATGATCAGTCATCATCCACCATCAGCTGTCGGTGGGACCGTCGGACCGCCGGTTCTCGCCGGTCGCCTGACACGAATTCCTGGCTGCTCGGCCCACGAGTAACGGGTGGCAATCGCGTGGGGATCGCCGGATCGCCGGTTGCCTGACACGAGTTCCTGGCTGGTCGGCCCACGAGTAACGGGTGGCAATCGCCTGGGGATCGTCGAATCGCCGGGTGCCTGTCGGGGCGTCGTGAGACTCTGTGCAGGTGTCGAGCACAGTGCCGAAGGCGACCTCCGAGCCCATCGCTGCTGCGGCCGGCGCGTCGCAAGTTCCGCCAGGACCGGGCGTGCGCGGTCCGCTGCTGAAGGGGAAGTTCAAGCGGGCAGCCGTTCCGGCCACGCCGTTGGCCCGGACCCGAAGGGCGCGCAACCTGGCGGCGCAGTTGACGATCGAGTTTCCAGACGCGAAGTGCGAGCTCGACTTCACCACCCCGCTGGAACTGGCCGTCGCCACGATCCTGTCGGCCCAGTCGACCGATGTCCGAGTCAATCTGGTGACCCCGGCACTTTTTGCGAGGTACCGGTCGGCCGCCGACTACGCCGGCGCGGACCGGGCCGAGTTGGAGGTGTTGGTGAAGTCGACGGGATTCTTCCGGAACAAGGCCAACTCGCTCATCGGCCTCGGTCGGGAGCTGCTGGAGCGGTATGACGGGGTGCTGCCCGATCGGCTGGACGATTTGCTGACCCTTCCGGGCTTCGGCCGCAAGACGGCGAACGTGGTGTTGGGCCATGCCTTCGGTATCCCTGGCATCACCGTCGACACCCACGTCGGGCGGCTGGTTCGCCGTTGGGGGTTGACGCAGGAGACGGATCCGGTGAAGGTCGAGCGCGAGCTCGACGTACTGCTGCCGCGGGCGCTGTTGACCACGTTCTCCGACCAGACGATCTATCACGGGCGCCGGGTCTGTCACGCCAAGAAGCCTGCCTGCGGCGCCTGCTTTCTAAAAGCCATCTGCCCCGCCTTCGGAACCGGCCCGACCGAGTTCGCGGCCGCCGAGAAGTTGGTCGTCGGAGCAGAACGGCCGCACCTGTTGTCGCTCGTCGGTCTGGTGGAGTCGGGGTGAGCGGGGCGGACAATGCGGCGATGGCCGTCCGAGAGACCGGGCAACGGCTGGTCCCCGATCACCAGCTACCGGCCTGGATGGCGCCCATGGTGGCCCGGATCCACGGCGCCGGGCTCGACGAACTGCTGCCCCGGCCGGCCCTGAGCGCCCCGAACGGCATCGCCCGGCGTAGTGCGGTGCTGATGCTGTTCGCTGACGGATCCTCGGGGCCCGACCTGCTCCTGACGGCCAGGGCCTCCACGCTGAGGTCGCATGCCGGTCAGCCGGCCTTCCCCGGCGGCAAACAGGACGGCGCAGAGGATGCGGTGGTGACGGCTCTGCGAGAAGGAAGGGAGGAGACCGGCCTCGACCCGGAATCGGTGGTTCCGGCGGCGCTGTTCCCGGACCTGTTCCTCGGTGTCACCGGCTTCCTGGTGTCCCCGGTGCTTGCGTACTGGCGGACCCCTGGACCGGTGTTCCCGGTCGATCTGGCAGAGACAGCCGCGGTGGCGAGAGTTTCCGTGGCCGAGCTGGCCGACCCAGCTCGTCGTGGCCGGGTTCGGCATTCGAGCGGCTACGTCGGGCCGGCCTTCCAGGTCGCCGACATGGTCGTCTGGGGCTTCACCGCCGGTCTGGTGGAGGTTCTGCTGGATCTCGGCGGCTGGTCCGTGCCCTGGGATCGCCGGCGGTTCATCGCACTACCCGAACTCGGAGCGCAGTTGCCCGATCCGGAAGCCGGTCATCTCAGCGATGACGAGGCGGTGGGCGGCATTGCACAGCGCCGGTCCGGTGGTTCTCGATGAACGTCGTGGACGCGGCGGTGATCGCGCTCCTGCTCGCGGCGGCATGGTCCGGCTTTCGCCGCGGCTTGATCAGCTCGTCCTTCGCGCTGGTCGGCGCCGTGGGAGGTGCGGTCGTCGGAATACGGGTCGCACCTTTGGTGATGAGCCACGTCGCGGACGGAGCTGCCAAGGTCGCGCTCGGCATCGCCGGGGTGATCGTCGGCGTCGGGATCGGTGAAATCGCCGGCGCCACCGTCGGACGGGCGCTGGCTCAGCGCGTCACCTGGCGGCCGGCGAAGGCGGTGGACCACGGGCTCGGACTGATCGGACACACCGTCGCGATACTGATCGTCACCTGGATGCTGGCCGTTCCGCTCGCGTCGGCGCCGCTTCCGTGGCTGGCGTCGGCGGTCCGATCGTCGAGCGTGTTGACCGGCGTCGACAAGGTGATGCCCAACGGGGTTCGGGACGTGTCCAGCCGGATGCGGCAGCTCTTCGACGACTCTGGCTTTCCGGCGATTCTCGACCCGCTCGCGCCTACCCCGGATGTCGAGGTGCCGTCCCCGGACGCCACCCTGTCGTCAGCTGCTCCGTTGCGAAGAGCCGGCAGGTCCGTTCTGAAGATCCGAGGCGTGGCGCACTCGTGCGCCCGGCGGATCGAAGGGTCGGGGTTCGTCATCGCACCCGGGAAGGTGATGACCAACGCGCACGTGGTGGCCGGAACCGACTCGGTGACGGTGGAACAGGGGCGCGCCACCCTGAAGGCCACCGTGGTGGTCTACGACGCCGACCGGGACCTCGCAGTGCTCGACGTGCAGGGGCTCACCGGGGCGCCGTTGAAGTTTGCTCCTGCAGCGGCCGGCCAGGGCGCCTCCGCCGTGCCGGCCGGCTACCCGCTGGATGGCCCGTTCACCCTGAGCCCGGGCCGCGTCGGAAGCAAGATCCTGCTCAGGGGGCCCAACATCTACTCCTCGAAGACCGTGACCCGGGACGTCTACACGCTTCGGGCCCAGGTTCGTGCGGGGAACTCGGGCGGTCCACTGCTGGCACCTGACGGGTCTGTGCTGGGCGTGGTGTTCGGAGCGGCGATCGACAAGCCCGACATCGGATTTGCCCTGACCGCTGCCGAGGTGGCGTCGGTGGTCGCGACCGGTCTCACCGACGACATACCGGCGCGGACGGGGGCCTGCATCTCGGAGTGAACCTGCCCGGTCGATACCTGCACGTCGCGTTCGGAGATCGACACCGCGTTCGGAGATCGATACCGCCTTCGGGGGCCGGTACGTCCGGCGAGATCGGACCTCTCGCGATGCGCGTCACCGACGCGGACGCAGTACCAACCGTCAGCCCAGAAATTTTCTGATCGCGGCGGTCACCAGTTCCGGCGCTTCCTGCGCGGGATAGTGCCCAACTCCGGGGATCTCGGCGAACGTGTACTCCTGGGCGCAGAACTGCTCGGTGTCGCGCAGCGCGGCCGGCGGAGTGAACCGATCGTCCTCCCCGACCAGGTGGAGCACGGGCGCGCCCACCTGGGATTGCAGAACTTCGCGGTGCCGGTGCCCGTCGGAGCGCCAGGGCGACCGGGCCACCCACCGCAACGGCTCCAATGCGCCTCGAGCCGCGCCCGGTGCGACGATCGCGGAACGGATTTCCGCGACGGTCCGTTCGAAGTCCGCCGAGGCGACCCAGGCCGGCCCGGCGTGCGACCGCAGAATCCGTTCGAGCAGGGCACCGTCGGCGGCCGCGAGACGCCGCGCCGGCGCGGTGGGCGCAGCGGCGAATGTCAGCAGCCGACCATAGGGATCAGTACGAACCGGACGTCGAATCCGCGCCATCCGAAGCGGGTGGGGCGCCGATATGGCCACCACGGAGCGAACCTGAACCGGGTACATCACGGCGGTGTTGAAGGCGAGCACGCCGCCGTGGCCGTGCCCGACCAGCGCAGCGTCCCGTTCTCCGAGCGCCCGAACCAGCCCGGCGACGTCGGCGGCCAACGTGAACGCGTCGTATCCGCGCGGTGGTTTGTCGGAATCGCCGGCGCCCCGCAGATCAGGTGCGACGACTCGGAAGCCGGCCGCGGCCAACGAGGTCAGCTGGGAGCGCCAATTGAGCCACAGGCCGCCGAATCCGTGTAGCAGAAGAACCAAGGGGCCACTGCCCGCCTCGGCAAGATGAAAGCGAATCCCATTGGCGCTGACGGAACGATGGAGAATGGATCGGTCGTCGGCGGACCGGTCGGGAATCGGCGCGGAGTCGGCGGGCGCAGCGTAGGTCGCCGAGACCGTACTGCGCACCGTCTCGAGGGCGCCGATCTCAGCGTCCGAGCGCCGGCGGCGCCGGTGCGGGCGTGTGGGTGGCAGCGGACTTCAAGGTTGCGGCGGTCTCGGACAGGCTGGCGATGGTCCGCTCCGGCTTACCGATCTTCTTGACCTTCCTCCAGCCGAGGAAGGCCAGCGCGCCGGCCATCGCAGCCATGGCGAAGAAGACGATCGCGAAGGCCACCCACCGCGGTAGCCAGAGGTCGAGAATTTCGCCGATCATGAACCAGAAGAAGAACAGGCTGAACACTCCGATGGCACCGGCGAGGATGAAGAAGATGGCGCCGCGCACACCGGTCTTGAGAGAAGCAGTGACCTCGAGCCTGGCCAGCTCGATCTCCGACCGCACCAGCGTCGACATGTGCACGGTGGCGTCCTTGACCAGAGCGCCCACCGACGCCCCGGGATCGACGTCCTTCTCCGCGACCAGCGGGATGGACGGGCGGCTGCCTGACGCGGTGTAGTTGACCGGCGGCTGGGGGGTCCCTGACATCGTCACGTCCCTGTCTTGAAGGTTCGGTTCAGCAACTGAGTCCGTCGAGTGCTCGAGCGGCGCGGATCGCCTGAACCGCCGCGCTGCGGGTCGGGCGGCTTCATCGTGCCACGCCGCGAGGGATGATCGGACGTCAACGCCCGGCGCTGTGTCGAAGGAGGCGAAAAAATTGCGGGCCCTGGCCGCGACCAAGGCGGTTGTCAGCTGATACCGACCGCGATCCGGGGATGCCCCGAAGGTTTGAGCCATCGCATGATCTAGGTCAGCGTGCCCGCATCGATCGAGACGTACCCGGCCGTCGGGCCGCCGTCTGTGACGTGCAGAAAGAATGCACTGCCGCCTCCGGCGGTCGCCGGCCAGCGGTTCACGTCCATGACCATCGCATAGTCGTAGACCGAGCCGGCTCAGTACAGGTTCTCGCCCGCGGCGGTGTCGAAGGGACAACTGTCCGCCGAGCAGATCTGATGAGTGTTGTACCTGCGGGAGTTGGAGTCCGAGACTCACCAGTCGCGGTCGCCGACCCTGGAGTACGGCATCGACGTCCCTGGGTTCGAGGACCGGCCGAATCCCTCGGTGAGGCCCCAGGTTCCCTGCGGCGTTCGGGAGCTGTTCTCGCTGGGGCTTCCTACGCCGTCCTGCCCCAGATGCGCGGTGACCGGGTCGTAGACCTTTCGCCAGGAGCCGTTGGACTGCTTCTGCCAGGCACGCAGGGATCGGTGGTCGAGGAGTTCGATCCCGCCGCGACCGTGATGATCTGGGTCGCGTTACCGACGTCGACACCGATCCCGAAGCTCGGAGCAGGGGAGGGCCGCGGGGCCGGTGCCGGCGTGGAGGCGCGTTTGGGAGCGGACTGCGGTGCTGGTCTGGGCGCGGGCCGCCTCGTGGTCGGGGACACCGCGATGGTCGATGGCGGGGTCGAAAGCGCCGGCTTGCGGACCGAGGGGGCTGCGGGTGATCGGCACCCTGCTGTTGATGGCGACGGTGCTGTTGGGGGAGGCGGTGCTGTTGGCGGTGACGGTGCGGCTGGTCGGCGCGCTGCGGGTCGTCGCGGTCGGCGGGCGGGCGGATGAGGCAGACGCAGAAGTGGTCGGTGGAACTTCCGGCTGCGCAATCGAGGCGGTGGCTGCGTGCGTCGTCGATCGAGGAAGCGTCTCGACAGAGGGTGTGGCGCTGGTCTGCGCGGCGCTCGCGGCCGGCTCGGCCTTCGAGCGCGGCCTGGGAAGGCTGGTGGTCGAACTCGTCGCCATGGTTCGAACCGGTCGGGCCGAAAGGGTGACCGCGGCAACGGCAGCACTGCTGGGCGCGGCGGTGGGGGCACTCGATCGGGTCAGGGCGGGAACTGAGATCGGCGGCGCCGACGCTGTCGACGGCTCGGCCTCTGTCGACGGGTCGGCACGGGTCGTGGACGCGGCGGGAGTGGAGGAAGGAGCGACGTGGGCGGCCTTGGCCGGATGCGATCGGTAGGGCGGACGGCAACAGAACGATGGCACCGACGACCGCGACCGTCGCAGCCGCCGACAACGCCAGCTTCTTCGTCACAGCGGTCACACTAACCCCGGACACACCGACCGGTGGGCGGAATCGGCCCCGAACACGCGCGCCCGTGCGTCAGTCCTCGCTCTTGCCCCCCGACAGCCCCGAGGTGATCAAACCCATGACGGCAGTATCCTGCAGCGTCGTCACGTCCCCCAGCTCGCGCTTCTCCGCGACGTCCCGAAGCAGCCGGCGCATGATCTTGCCCGATCGGGTCTTGGGCAGTTCGGGAACGATCATGATCTGGCGAGGTCGGGCGATCGGGCCGATCTGGGACGCGACGTGTTTGCGCAACTCCGCCACCAGCTCCGCACCGGCATCAGCGCCGCCGCCGGTCACCCGTGCGGTGGCGTCCCCCCGCAGAATGACGAACGCGACGATGCCCTGGCCGGTCATCTCGTCGTTCGCGCCGACCACGGCCGCCTCCGCCACGCTCGGGTGCGCGACCAGCGCGGATTCAACCTCGGTGGTCGAGATGCGATGTCCGGAAACGTTCATCACGTCATCGACCCGGCCGAGTAGCCACAGCGCGCCGTCGGAGTCGTACTTGGCGCCGTCGCCGGCGAAGTAATAACCCTGCGCTTCGAACCGCGACCAGTAGGTGTCCCGGTACCGCTCGTCATCCCCCCAGATCGTCCGGAGCATGGACGGCCACGGCGCGGTGATGACGAGGTAACCGCCCTGGCCGTTCCCGACCGGAACGCCCGCGTCGTTGACGACCTTCGCAGCGATGCCGGGCAGGGCGGTCATGGCCGAACCGGGTTTGGTGGCGGTGACGCCGGGCAGCGGCGAGATCATCGCGGCGCCGGTCTCGGTCTGCCACCAGGTGTCGACGACCGGGCAGCGGTCGTGGCCGATGTTGTGCCGGTACCACATCCAGGCTTCCGGATTGATCGGCTCACCGACGCTGCCGAGCACCCGCAGCGAGCCCAGATCGTACTTGGCCGGAATCTCCGCACCCCACTTCATGAAGGTTCGGATCAGGGTCGGCGCGGTGTAGTAGATCGTCACGCCGTACTTGTCGACGATCTCCCAGTGGCGCCCTTCGTGCGGGGTATTGGGAGTGCCCTCGTAGATCACCTGGGTGGCGCGATTGGCCAGGGGCCCGTAGACGATGTACGTGTGGCCGGTGACCCAGCCGATATCGGCTGTGCACCAGTACACATCGGTTTCCGGCTTGTGGTCGAAGACGGCGTGGTGGGTGAACGCCGACTGGGTCAGGTAGCCCCCCGAGGTGTGCAGGATGCCCTTCGGCTTTCCGGTGGTACCGGAGGTGTAGAGGATGAACAGGGGCTGCTCCGCCGGGAACGGCTCCGGGATGTGCTCGGTGGATTGGCTGTCGACGAGCTCGTGCCACCAGAGGTCCTTCTCGCCCCACGCCACCTCGATGCCGGTCCGGTTGACGACGAGAACATGCTCGATCGGGCTGCCCGGCGTGGCCACCGCGTCGTCGACGGCCGCCTTCAGGCTGACCGCTGAACCACGCCGGTACTGACCGTCGGCCGTGATGATCAATCGCGCTTGTGCGTCGGCGATCCGGGTCCGTAACGCCTCCGCAGAGAAACCGCCGAAGATCACCGAGTGCGCGAGTCCGAGGCGGGCGCAGGCGAGCATCGAGATCACCGCCTCCGGGATCATCGGCAGATAGATCGCCACCCGGTCGCCGGCCTTCAGGCCGAGTCCGACAAGCGCATTCGCCGCCCTGCTGACCTCGTCCTTGAGTTGGGCATATGTGATCGAGCGGCTGTCGCCCGGCTCGCCCTCCCAGTGGATCGCCACCTTGTCGCCGAAGCCGTCTTCGACGTGGCGATCGACGCAGTTGTAGGCGACGTTGAGCTTGCCGTCCGCGAACCATTTCGCGTGCGGAGCATCGGAGAAGTCGAGCACCTCGGTGAACGGTGTTGCCCAGGAGAGCCGATTGGCCTGCTCCGCCCACCAGGCCTGCGGGTCGGCGTCTGCTCGGGCGTACGCGTCGACCGAAAAGTTGGCGTTTGCCGCGAACTCTGTACTGGGCGGGAACGTCCGGTCCTCGGCGAGCAGGTTGTCCAGGGTCGACTCCTGGCTCTTCGGGCCGTCTTCGTCGTGGGGGTGGGCGTTGTGGACCTGGTCTTCGTCGGGCTGACCCATGCGAGATTCTCCCTGACGACGCTGTCGGATGGTGGACCTGTTCGGCAGTACGGCGCCTGCGACTGCCGCCTGAACGCAACGCTATCCGGGCTGCCATCGCCGGGGAAAGGGGCGGTTGGTGTTTTCCGGCAGCGCGGCGGTGTCGAGGTCGATACCGTGGGTCCGTGACTGCAGCTCGATGGCCGGACCTGGCCGTGCTCCCGGGTGTCGCCGACGCAGTGGCGGCGGCGAGAAGTGCCATCGAAGAAGTCCATCGGCACCCGGCCAATCGCCGGGGCTGGCCACGGACGTCGGCCGCTGCCAGCGTGCGAGCCGCACGGGCCTCGGCGGTGCTCGACGGTGGTCGCGCCGAACTCGCTCCCGAGTCGGAAACCGTCGGTGATCCGGTGCTGGCCGGCGCATTGCGAGTGGCAGCCGCGATGGGAACGCTGGTGCCGATCTGGGAGCGGGCGCCGCTGCAGGCATTGGCCCGCCTGCACACGTTGGCCGCGGCCGACCTCGTCGCCGGTTCATCGCTCGGCCGCCCCGACACCACCCGCCCCGACCTGTCGGAACGGTTGGCCGGTTTGGCGCAGATGACGCTGGCCGCACCCTGGCCGGCGCCGGTCATGGTGGCGGTCGTCCACGGTGAGGTACTCGGAATGTCGCCGTTCGGGTCGGCTGACGGTGTGGTGGCCAGGGCCGCCGCCAGGCTCACCATGATCAGCACGGGACTGGATCCGCACGGATTGACCGTGCCCGAGGTGGGACATCTGCGCGACGGCAGCGCCTACCCGCGGGCGGTGGCCGGCTTCGCCAACGGGGAGGATGTTCCCGGATGGATCATGGCAGTGTGCTCGGCTCTGGTGGCCGGTGCTCGCGAGGGCGGTTCGATCGCCGAGGCGGCGAGCTGATCGGGCCGGCGCACCACCGGTCATGGGTCGCCGCGGACATGGAACGGCGCCTCGTCTTCCGACGAGGCGCCGTTGACTCGGGCTGACCGACTATCAAGCATCACCACACTCATCGTTCACGGACTGCGCGAGGGTCGCGCGAGGTCCTACGACGTACCCTTCGCGGTTCATAGCGGCGACTGAGTACCGGGGTCCGAGTGGGAAGCTCCTGAGCGGGTGAACTGCGGTTTCTCCTCCACCACAGTTCCTGGCCGCCCCGGGGGTTCGTCAGTCATTCGTACCGCTATCCGGAGCGTTCGGCAAGGCCTGAAACGAAGCCGAGACGACCGTACCGATTCAGCTGATACGGCCGAATGGGTAATCTTCCGTTTTCCGTCTTCGAAGCTGCGATTTCCTGTCCGCGCGGACGTGACGACGCCCGCCGCGCGGTCTACAGTAAAGCTGTCGGTTCCCACCCCCCCGGGAGTCGACCACCGGGTTCAGCTCAACCCCCCGGAGCTGAACCCCCGCGGCCCCCGCCTCCCCCCTGGCGGGGGCCGCCCCTACCTTCTCCTCGCGACCAGATCTTCGCCGACACGCCTGGCCGCTGGTGTCCGCGGCCCGCCTTTCGGTGCAGCCCTTCGCCCTTCGCCCTGCTGTTCTCAGTGGCGCCTCTGTCCGCCCTGTCCCTGGCGACAGCGAGACGTCTCCGATCTGTTGCCGGCAAGACGATGTTGTCCACACACCCGCAATCCATCCACATCCGCCAACCGGCGGTGGGCATTCCTGTCGGGCTGAAGGTCAACTGAGCGCGCTGGGATCATTCGGATCGCCGGCAGTGCTTGTCCGCGGCGCATGCTGCGGCCGGCTGAGGGGATGGCCAGATGGATGCCCGACCGTTGATAGTCACCGATGACGACGCGATGCTCGACGACTTGCTGCGGGTGGCGGCGGCCGCCGGTGTAGAGGTGGCGCACGGTGTCGATCCGGGTGCCAGGACGGCCTGGCGATCTGCGGCGCTGGTGCTTCTGGACGCCGAACTGATCCCGGCTGCCTTGGCGGCACAGATGGTGCAGCGCCCCGGGGTTGTCGCAGTCAGTAGATCCGAGCCGGGAGCGCGCGCCCTGCAGCTCTGCCTGCGCCTCGGCGTGGAGCGCACGGTCACTCTGGGAGACGACGACGACGTGCTGGTCGAGCTGCTGTCCGCAACGTTGGCCGGCGGCTCGGGCGACGGGCACACCATCGCGGTCGTGGGCGCCTGCGGCGGCGCCGGTGCCTCCGTTTTCGCCGCCGCGCTCGCTGCGACAGCGCAGCGGGCCGGTCGGGGAGTGGTGCTGGCCGACTGCGACCAGTGGGGATCGGGTCTTGACGTGCTGCTCGGAATCGAAGATCAGGGCGGCATCCGGTGGGATGAGCTGGTGGGGCCGTCCGGCCGGCTCCCGCCGGACGCGTTGCACCGGGCGTTACCGAGCGCACCATTTGGCAGGGGCAAGGTTGCCGTGCTGTGTCAGGGCAGGTCCGCGGCCCGCGACATCCCCGGTGAGGTTGTCGATGTGGTTCTGGCGGCTGGTCGACGAGCCGGTGATCTGACCATCGTCGACCTGCCCCGACACCCGACGGAGGCCGGCGACAGGGTGATCGAGAAGGCCGACCTGGTGGTGTTGGTGACCACTGCCGACGTTCGCGGGTGCTTTGCCGCCGCTCGAATCTCCCACCGGCTGACCGAACTCGGCGCCCGGCCCGAGTTGGTCGTCAGAGGGCCCTCGCCGGGAGGAATCGGTGCGCAGGACATCGGTGCGGCGCTCGGGCTTCCGGTGCTCGCCTGGATGCGACCGCAACCGTTCCTGGCCCGGGATCTGGAAAATGGACGTGCCCCGGGCACCGACACCCGAGGTCCATTGGTCCGAGCTGCCACCGCCGTGCTCGACCGGCTGGACCCGGACTCCGCATGACCGGCTCGCCGCCATCGGGGATCGGTTTGAGCGAGCAGCTGATCGACAGCGTCCAACGGCGGCTCGCCGACGAGCGGAGCGAACCCAGTGGAGCGGCGCTGGCGCGCGCAGTTCGTGCCGAGACGTCGGTCCTGATCACCGACGCCGAGATGCTCAAGCTCATCAGGGCACTGCAACGAGAGTTGATCGGAGCGGGGCCGCTGGCCGAATTGTTGACCGACGTGCGGACCACCGATGTCGTGGTCAACGCACCCGATGACGTGCGGGTCGACCGCGGGGGCGGATGGGAACGGGTGCGGGTCGCCTTCGCCGACGAGGCCGCCGTGCAACGGTTGGCGCGGCGGTTGGCGAGCTCCGCCGGGCAGCGGCTCGACGAGGCCCAGCCGTACGTCGACGCAAGGCTCGCCGACGGCACCCGGCTCCATGCGGTGATCACTCCGGTCGCGGCGTCCGGCACCTGCATTTCCCTGCGGGTGCTCAGGCCGACCAGACACGACCTGCCGGCCCTCGCGGAAGCCGGAACCCTGCCTGGTCACAGTCTTTCGGTCATCGACGCGATACTGCGGGGCCGGCTGGCGTTCCTCGTCTCCGGCGGCACGGGTTCGGGCAAGACGACCCTGTTGGCAGCCCTGCTGGCGGCCGTCGACCCCGATGAACGGCTGGTGACCGTCGAAGACGCCGAGGAACTTCGCCCCGTACATCCGCATGTCGTCCGGCTGGTGGCCCGAGCGGCAAACGTCGAGGGAGCCGGCGCGATCCCGATGCGAGCGCTGGTGCGGCAGGCGCTGCGGATGCGGCCGGATCGCATCGTGGTCGGTGAGGTCCGCGGCGCCGAGGTCGTCGACCTGTTGGCTGCGCTGAACACTGGACACGATGGTGGCGCCGGAACCGTCCACGCAAATACGGCCGCCGAGGTGCCGGCCCGATTGGAGGCGTTGGCGGCACCGGCCGGGATGGGAAGGGATGCCCTGCACGCTCAGCTGGCCGGTGCGGTGCGGGTGATCTTCCACATGCGACGGACGGCATCGGGTCGCGTGCTGGCCGAGATCGCCGTACTGACCCGGGAGCAGAGCGGCTTCGTCGTCGCCGTTCCGGCCGTCCGGCTCGGGGCCCCTGTGGAGCCCGGAATGACGATGCTCCGGGAGCGCTGGAGCCGCGCGGTGTGGTGCAGCTGTGGTGATCTGCATACTGGTCGCGTCCGGGCTCGTCTGTTGGCCCGCCGGCTCGTCGTTCCCTGGCGCGGCGCCCCGGCCGAAAGGCCGGTGGCTGTCACGCGGTCGGGTGGCGGGCAGTGGCCGGGCGATGATCTGGCTGGTCGCGGGCGCGGTACTTTCGCTGATGGTGGTCGGTGGACTGCTTGTCGGCCTCTCTGCCGCGCTTGTTGCCACCACGGTCGCCGTCCTGGTCAGATCCGATTTGCTGCACCGTCGGAGGCAGCGCGACCTCGCCGATCTGCTGGCCGCGACTCGGACCCTTGCCAGGGAAGTGCGCTCAGGCGCCGCACCGGCCGCGGCCATCCAGGCCGGGGCGGTTACCCACCGAGGAGCTGCGGCACGGGTGTTGCAGGAGTTGGCGGTCGAGATCGCCGGGAATCCGGGTGTCCGCGTTGAACGGGCCGTCGGCGCGGAGCGTCGGCGCGGCGCAAGACCTGCACGGCACGCCATCTTGTCGAAGGAGCCGCACCTGCCAGCACGTCAGCATGGTCGCGACGTCGGCGCGGAGGTGGTGAGCCGGCTGGCCGGCGGTTGGTCCGTGTCGGCTCGCTACGGCGTGCCCTGGGCGGCCCTGATCGAGACAGTTTCAATCGATCTGGCTGATCGCGTTCGTGCCGGAAGCCAGCGCGATGCGCAGGTATCCGGGCCAAGGGTGTCCGGCTACGTGCTCGCAGTTCTTCCCATACTCGGCGTGCTGCTCGGGGCCGGCATGGGCGCCGATCCGCTGCACGTGTTGTTCGACACCGGAGTGGGGCACCTCTTGTTGCTGATCGGCTGCTGCCTGACCTGCGCCGGATTGGCCTGGACCGCGCGAATCGTCCGGGGATGAGCCCGCTGTCGTTGTCCGCCTTGATATGTCTTGCCGCCGCATTGCTCGCGGTACCCAACTCGTCCGCGCTCCCGTTCACGCCATGGGTTGCTCCTGCCGGCATCGTCCGACGCGGTCGACTGTCACCTCGTTCGCGCCGGGCAGTGGTCATCGCGGTGGGGTTGTTGGCCTCCGATGTACTGCTGCAGGCTTGGCCGTGGTGGCTCGCCGTGGTCCTGGCGATCGCCGCTGGAGTTGCCTCGATTCGGATTCCCCAGCGGCGCAGCCACGCCGATCGGGCGGTCGACCGTCGCCGGTTGGCCGTTCACTGCGACCTTCTGGCCGCGTGTCTGGACGCCGGCATGTCAGTGGGTGCGGCGTTGCTCGCGGTGCCGGGCGGGTCCGACGCAGGCCTAAGGGTCGAAGGCCTCGCCCGGCCGGATCCGGTGAACGAGGATCCGATCACGTTGCTGGACGCGGTGGCAGCGCTGCTGATGCTCGGCGCCGATCCGCAAACCGCATGGCGATCGGCGCAGCAGCACCCCGATCTGACGTCACTGGCGGCGGCCGCCCGGCGATCGGCGGCTGTCGGCGCTGGCTTCGCCGATGCGGTGCGCGAACACGCTGTCACCCTGCGAGCAGCACTGGCCGACTCGGCGGAGCGGTCGGCCGGTCGGGCCGGTGTGGCGATGACCGCGCCGCTCGGACTCTGCTTCCTGCCGGCCTTCCTGTGCCTCGGACTGGCGCCCGTGATCGTCGGATTGCTCACCTCGTTGCACCTGTTCTGAGGAGGCCCGGACTGATGCGGCGCGTAGGTTCGGTCCGCACCGCCATGTTCGGGGTACCTGAGGTTGGCTGTGTCCGGATCATCACGAAGGAGCCTGCTGTGAGCACCCCATCAAGACGTAGCGCTGAGCCGGGACCGGCGTCGCCCGGCGCTATCCAGCCGAATTCCGCTGCCGGTCAGCCGCTTCCCGTCGGCGACGGCACCCCTTCGGCGGACGCTGGCCCTGGTGCGAGTTCCGGCACCGGCACACCCGGCACCGGCACGACCGGCACCATCACGACCGACACGGTCAAGACCGGCACCGTCACGCCCGACACCATCACGACCGACACCGTCAAGACCGACACGGTCACGACCGACACCGTGACTCCGGGGATGCGGATCGCCGCGGACTGGTCGTGGCGGCTGCTGGTGGTAGTGGCAGCAGCGGCGGTCGTTTACTACGGGGTCAGCTACCTGTCCGAGATCACGATCCCCATCGTCATCGCCCTGCTGCTGTCGGCACTTCTGAGCCCGGTGCGCCGGCTACTGGTCAGACACGGCTGGAAGCCCAATCTGGCTGCGATCGGCGTCTTCGTCGGTGGCCTGCTGGTGGTTGCCGGCATCATCACACTGGTCATCCGGCAGTTCGTCTCGGGTGCCGCCGATCTCGCCGATCGGGTCAGCACGGGTCTGGACAAGGTCCAGCAGTGGCTGGTCACCGGGCCGCTCAAGCTTTCCCACACCGAGATCACCTCGGCGACCGACACGATCAAGAAGACCGTGATCGCGAACAAGGACTCGTTCACGTCCGGCGCACTGAGCACGGCCTCGTCGGTCGGGCGCATTCTGACCGGTTTGGTGTTGGTGTTATTCATCCTGTTCTTCTTCCTGCGGGACGGTGAGAAGATCTGGCGTTGGATCGTGCGTCTCGCGCCGACGCGAGCACGTTCGAAGATCGCCGGTGCGGCCGATCGGGCCTGGGCGACCCTCACCGGCTATGTCAGGGCGACGGTGGCAGTAGCGTTCGTCGACGCCGTCGGCATCGGCCTTGGCCTGGTTGTCCTCGGGGTTCCACTGTTCGTTCCACTGACGGCCTTCGTCTTCCTCTCGTCGTTCATTCCGATCGTCGGGGCCCTTGCCAGTGGCATCGTTGCGGTACTGGTCGCTCTCGTCACCGTGGGGCTGGTGAAGGCCATCATCGTGCTCGCCGTCGTGATCGCCGTCCAGCAACTGGAAGCTCATGTGCTGCAGCCGGTTCTGCTGGGCCGCGCGGTCAATCTCCATCCGCTGGCTGTCGCGGTCTCCATCGCCACGGGTGTGATCGTCGGGGGGATCGTGGGAGCGCTGCTAGCAGTGCCGACGGCAGCCTGCGTCAACGCCGCAGGCAGATATCTGGCCGGCCGCGGTGATTCGATAGCCGACTCGGAGGCGTCGGGCGAGGCCACTGGTCGCGAGTAGGCCCCGGAGGACCCGGACAAGCAACGACGCGCGGGAGTGCGGTATGACGGCCGATGGTTCGGCACACACCGAACCATCGGCTGCCTATGGTTCCTGGTATGACTTCCCGACCCGCCGCGCCCCCTACGCTCGAATCGATCGCCGGCGGCGGTCCCGCGCGGCGATTCCTGACGCCAGTGGTGGGAGCGATCGCGGTCACCGTCATCGCTTGGGCCTCCGCGTTCGTTGCGATCCGCAGTGTCCGCGCTTCGTTCGACCCGGGCGCGCTCGCGCTCGGTCGGCTGCTGATCGGCAGCGCGGCACTGACTGTGTGGGTGGTGGTACGGCGCAGCTGGGTTCGGCCGAACGCCCGGGAATGGGGCCTGGTCGTCGTTGTCGGAGTGGCGTGGTTCGGCCTCTACAACGTGGCGCTGAACGCGGCAGAGCAGCGACTGGATGCCGGAACAGCCGCGATGCTGGTGAACATCGGCCCCATCCTGATTGCCCTGCTCGCCGGCTGGCTGTTGCGCGAAGGGTTCCCGCGGTGGTTGCTGATCGGCGCGGTGATCGCCTTCGGGGGAGCCGTTCTGATCGGAGTGGCGAGCACCAGCCGCGGCACGGCCGATCTGCAAGGAGTCCTGATGTGCCTGGCCGCGGCCGCTGCCTGGGCGGTCGGGGTGACCGCCCAGAAGTCGGTATTGGGCCGGCTACCTGGCCTGCAGGTCACCCAGATGGCCTGCGTGATAGGAGCTGTGGCGTGTTCGCCGTTCGCCGGCCGGTTGTTCGCGAATCTGGACGGAGCGACCGTGGGCGGCATCGCCGGAATGCTCTACCTGGGCCTGATTCCCACCACGCTCGCATTTGCCACCTGGGCATATGCCTTGTCGCGCATGCCTGCTGGTCGGCTCGGCATCACCACCTACCTCGTTCCTCCGCTGACGATTGCGGCCTCGTGGCCGTTGCTGGGTGAGCGTCCGCCGCTGCTGGCGGTCGTCGGCGGGATGGTAGCGCTGGCAGGCATAGCCCTGTCGCGCCGCCGGGCGGATCGACCGAGCCGATGAGAAATGCTGAACTCGACCCGATGATGATCGACGCTGATTCGCTGGCCCGTTTCGCCGGGCTGTTGGCCGATCGCAGCCGCGTCGTGATGTGCCTGGCGATGATCGACGGGCGAGCCTGGACCGCAGGAGAGTTGGCGACCCTGGCGGGCATCAACCCGTCCACCGCGAGCGAGCATCTGACCCTGCTGGTCGGCGAAGGAGTGTTGGCGCAGGAGCGTCAGGGGCGGCACCGGTATGTCCGGATCGCCGGACCCGAAATAGCTCAGTTCATCGAGGATCTGGGGGCTCTGGTTGGAGAGCGTGCCCGTCCCAATTCGCTGCGCACAGTCCGCGCGGCCGGTCAGTTGGCATATGCCCGAACGTGTTACAACCACCTGGCCGGAAATCTGGGCGTGTGCTTGTACGACGCGTTGATCGCTGACGGCTCACTGTCTTCGCGCGACGGACTGCGACTGACGCCTGCCGGCCGGGGCAGGTTGGTGGAATTCGCGGGATCCGCTGCCGTTGCGGCCACGCCGTCCCGTCCGCTGCTGAGGACCTGCCTGGACTGGACCGAACGACGCAGCCACCTGGGCGGATCCCTCGGAGCGGCAATGCTGACAGAACTTCTGCGCAGGCGGTGGCTGGTCAGGCCACCGCAGCGCCGCGCCATCGCGGTCACCCACGCAGGGAGCGTCGGACTGCGAGATCTGTTCAACCTCGATATCCCGGTCCTTGAGACGGCCGAGAAGGGCGCCTGACCGTTTGATTCATTACACGGTCGACCGCAACCTTCGGCACCGCTACCGGCACCTGTTCACCGTGGCGGCCACGACGGTAACCGTCCACAACGGAGCGGAGAACAAGCCGACCCAGGGCCGTCGCGGTCGGGCTCGATCAGTTGCGCTCCCCGTCGGGTTCGAGCACCAGTTTGGCTGCGGCCGACCTCTGGCTGCAACTGACCCAAGACGTTGTGCCTGGCTATTGTGCGTTGGTGCGCGCATTCATCATCGGTGGTTCAGGGCTGGTAGGTAGGGCCGTCAGCCGACGGCTCCTGTCTGCCGGCTGGGATGTCGATGTTGTCGCGCGCAACCCAGCCAATTTGCCACCGGACCTTGCAGATGCGGGGGTTCATTTCATCGAGGCGGACCGTGCGGATGGGGCTGCCCTGGCCTCAGCGTTCGGAGCGGGCGCCGACCTCCTCCTCGACTGCGTGTGCTTCACCGGCGCTCACGCTCGTGCGTTGTTGCCGCTGGCCGGCCACGCTGCATCGACGGTGATGATCTCGAGCAAGGCGGTATACGTCGACGCTGCGGGTCGGCATTCAAACTCTGATGATCCACCGCGGTTCGACGGCCCGATCTTGGAAAGCCAGAAAACCCTGGCGCCGGGGAGCATGGATTTTGACAGTCGCGAAGGTTATGGCCGCAACAAGGCCGCCGCCGAACAGACGCTGTTGGACAGCGGGTTCCCGGTGACAGTGCTGCGTCCGTCGAAGATCCACGGCGAGGCAGCACGCCCTCCTCGCGAGTGGATATTCGTCAAACGAGTGCTGGATCACCGGGAGGTGGTGATGCTGGCGCATCGCGGTGCTGGAATTGATCATCCGAGCGCTGCCAGCAACATTGCGGCATTGGTCGAAGCAGCTGCGCTCGAACCTGGCCGAAGAATTCTCAATAGCGCGGACCCCGACGCGCCGACCGGGATCAAAATCGCCCGCACTGTTGCAAGCTATCTTGGACACAAATGGGTGGAGATTCTGCTCGACGATGATGCCGACCCGTCTCTGGGCTGGCATCCATGGGATCGAAAGTACCCGGTCGTTCTGGACACAACTGCCGCAATGGAACTTGGCTACAGACCTGTCGGTGATTACGCGGCGACCGTCCCCGACATGATCGATTGGCTGATCTCGACCTCGACCACGCACCGCACCGGAGCAGCACAGTTGCCCGTCGACGTCGGCGATGACTATTTCGCGAACAGCTTTGATTACGACCGGGAAGACGCATCACTCGCCGGCCGGTGATTCGCTGGTTGTGGCGCCCAAGATTCTCGAGGAGCTGTTCGAGTCGCGCATTTGGCGCTGCCCCGGTGTTCGATCTCGCGTAGGCCCTAGTGGCGGGAACTCGAGCAGGTGACCAGGAAATCGTCTTCGCAGGCCCAGGAATGGCAGGAACGACGACCTCCTGATTTCAGTTCAGCATATGCAATAAAAATGGTGGCAACACCTTGTGATGATGGCTATCCGCAGACCACCTTGAATCTGGGCTCGTAGCGAAGCACGCTCACTCTGCGTAGCAAAAAGTCGAATGCGCGCTGCGGAGCAACGCCACGCGTCAAGACGTTCCATCAGCTCGCCCGCCGCGGGTCCGCGAAGCAATGGTGACCTTCATCGGCGCGGGCCTGCCACCCGGGACAGGTGGAGTCAGCGGCGGGCTTGGCTGAATCAGCCGGTGGAGGTTACTGAGTCGAGCAGGCTCTTGGTCAGTACTGACCTGATGGCGATGTCGTGCGGGGGGAGTTGGTTCCCCGCGGGAATGGAACGGTCGATCGCACAGGCGACGGCTATCACCCTGGCGCCGAGGTGACGAAGAGCCAGAGCTGCGGCAAGCACCGCACCCCCCGTGGTGATGACGTCCTCCACCAGCAGGATCGTTTTTCCTTGGGCTTCGCCGCCCTCGGCGAGGCGTCGGGTGCCGTAGTCCTTGGCGTGCTTGCGGATGTACAACGCGGGTAGACCGGTGGCGGAGCTGAGCATGGTGACGATCGGTATTCCGCCCAGTTCGAGGCCGCCGAGCATGTCGGTGTTCGCTGGGACCAGCGCGACCATGCGTTCGACGACGCGTCGCAGAAGCGCGGGATCGGACTCGAACAGGTATTTGTCGAAGTACTCGCCCGCCACAGTTCCGGATCGGAGCAGGAATTCGCCGTGCAGTCGGCATCGGGCGTCCACATCGCGGGCAAGCTGTTGGAGTTCCCTGTCGGTCATGGTGAGAAGCTTGACAGACTGAGGTTCTCGCTGGCGCTGGCGGGCGCTTCGCCGTTGCCCACCGTGCGTAGCGACACCGACAACTCTTCAAGCTCAGCCACTCTCAGGCAGGGCCGACGAATCTCCATTTCCCATTGGGATCGAGAACCTCGCATTCGACCGGCATTTAAATACCCTCGTCCGGCTCACCGGTAGGTGGTTACTGATAGCAGAGCGGCTGGAGAGAAACAGCCACCTCCCAATTCTGCAGTGCCGGTACCCCCGGTCCGCCGCTTCCAAAGCCCGCCAAATCACTCCAACAACCCCTTCGACGGAGACGCACCGGGGCGTGGGGCACCTCTGCGCGCTGGTGTGCGGAGGGGATAGCCGTTGATGACTGGTCCGAACACCAACGTTTTCGGCGCGAGGCGTTGGGGTGGAAAGGTCAGTTCAGCCATCTCATGTGCCGTTGCCAATGGTTAGGAACTTAAACGTTGCTGCCGCGAGGACAGGGGCGGCCCTCCCGCAAGACCTACGACTCCGCCGACTGGTCTTCGGCGCCCCGGGAATCGCTCAACTCCTCTTGGCGGACAGTAGGTCGGATAGCTTCCGCGTCTGGCGGTGGATCTGTTGGACTGTTCAACGGTCAACCCAAGTTCCGGTGGTGCGCAGGCGGTTCGTAACCGTGTGGTTGATTCGGTGGGTGGTCCATCTGCGGCCGCTGCAGGGGATGATCAGGCCCGACGTCTCACCCCGATGCCAGCGCCGTCCGCCGCTGGTCCGTCGAAAACTATCCCCATACCGCCCCGCGATCCACATCTCCGATTTCTCCACGGCTACGGCGCGCCGATTCTGCCAGTGTGGTGCGCATCGGCACATCGCCGGTGAGAGGAAGAAAGGAGTGCCTGTGGTGCAACAACTTCGGCGCTGGTTCGTCGACCAAGGGGGTGAGCCGGTGGAATCGGGCGACCGGTTGGCCGCTGCGAGGGACGATGACGTCGAGATGTCAGTCGACGAGATGCCGTCCGACGCAGGAATGTCGACCGTGGAGTACGCGACTGTCGGCCTATGCAACCCTTGACGTGCCCACAGTATCGGTGTCGGCCGTGTTAAATCAGCGCGGTGAATCAGCACCGGATGCCTAAAGCGGGACCAAGTAAAACTGGTACCTGAGTTCATGAATCGATGGGTGACTTGCAACCATCGACGCGCGTATAAGGTAGCTCGCCGCACGGGTGTTTGGCTAGTACGCTACGATGCCACCATGGACACAGACGATGTAAAATCTAGGCGGAAGTTCAGGGGTACACAATTGCTGGACGTAGCGCAAGCATCGCGCTATACATGGTCTCGGCAAGGTATAACGGTCGAGCTGGCAATAGGTACCGTAGATGAATACCTTGCTGGTGACTACCGCGATGGCTCCGAACCTCAAAGTCTCCGAGATAGTAGCTGGTATGGGTACCGCATCCTTGCAACCGGTTGTCTCCAGGTAGTGGAATACAAGTGGGACAATCCTCTCGGCGGAGACTATGAGAATTTCGTATTGCGATCGAAGATTATCGCCTCTTATGGTTCAGCGGGATGGGTGAGGGTTGTTGGCGATTGCATAGACGATGAGCTTGAGAAATCGTCAAGTCAAGCGTTCCATAAGAAGTTTGATGAGATAAGAGCAAAGAAAAGGGCGGAAGATACTGGATCGGGATGACCGACGCGTTAGGTATGCTCGGGTAGTTTCCATTCGGATTAGTGGGGGCTCGATCTAGATTCTTGATCCTAGGCACACACCGTTTTCTTGGACTCTTGCGGGCCTTTGTTGCCCCCAAATCCGTAGCCTTGGACCGCGCCTTAGCCGTCGGCTAGAAAATCTCTCATAGTCAAAGATGCGTCGTGTAACCGCAAGCACGCTCAGGACACTTCAAGATTATCATTTGCATTGCATTAGGAAGTTGCTTACTCATCGGCATCAATTCCTTTTTGTGGATCGGACACACACGTTTCGGCTTAGTCATCGCACTATCGTACCGCGATGTCCGGTTACCATGCGGTGCGCTGGGAGGGTCGAACCGGATGACATGGTGCAGTGGGTCACGGTTCGAATCCTGTCCGCGAGGCGCATCCGCGCCACGGCGCATCCGGGCTCACCTCAGTCGTCAGCACGAGCAGAGGGCCGTGCGAACGGAATGTATCAGCCGCTGGTCCTTCATCGGCAGGTCCTCGTCCTGATCAATCAGGTCGGCCCAGCCGCCGTCGTGTACCCAGGTCAGGTGCGCGCGGTGCCTCGAAGCCATCACGCACAACCGGCCGAAGGAGCCGCCGTGACCGGCGGCGCTGGGAGCGCCGACCAATCCATCAAGGGCAACCGCCGCGACCCACTGGCTACCCTGCAGCTTGTCGGCGGTACCGACGGTGATGTCCGGTTCGCACAGCTGCGTAAGGAAGGCGCGCACGATCGAAACCCGCGTGTTGTGGGCCACCAGGATGACCACGTCCTCTGCCGTCAACGGACGATCCTGCTGTCCTGCCTCGCGGAATGTCTGGCCGACCAGCGCAGCCGCCCGCTGAGCGACGACTTCCAGCATCGACATGGTGTCCTTGTCGCCGCCAAAAAAAAACACCCGCACCGATTCGATCTCCGGCAGCTTGCCCGGGCTCAGCTGTGGCCGCGCAGAGTCGAACGGGAAGGCGTACAGGCCAGCGATCGCCTCAACGGCTATCGTGCTGGGCCGAAAGGACGACTCCGCGCGGCCTGGTCACCCGGGCCGATCTGGTGGGAGTCGCCGACCATCAAAATCTGAGAGATCCTGCCCTCGATGGCCAGCATGGAGACGTACGCCAGAAGCTCAAATTTCCGATGTCGACGTCAGCTTCAGGCAGTACATACCTCGGGCGATAGTAGGCCGTCAGTTTCGATTCAGCCCAAACTGTCGAGCCAGAAGTGCGTCCTTGAAGTGAGACTCGGCTCGGTCAACCTCGGTGGCCGGAGTGCTCGGACCAAAGACGCGCAGGATGCTGAATAGGAAGTGCTGGCGTGCGTGGCGTCGACCTCGGATAGCCCCCGCAGGGCGATGTTGCCGCCGTGGCCGTCCCGGGCATAGGCCATCCAGCGGCCGAGGATCCGCTCCGCCCCGTCTGCCTTCCCGATGTACAACTGGCCGGTACTGTTGTCGGCGATCAGGTAGATGCCCTGGACCGAGGCGAGTGCGACTCGCCAGTCCGAGTATCTCGAGCTGCTCACCACCTCTTGGAGTTCGGCGTAGTTGATGAGAAGGCGGTCGAAGCCGGGGAACGGTACGACCTCTGGGTCGGCGATCTCGACTGCAGGCAGAGCGGCGGCCGCTCGCGCGCGCCTGACCCAGTTCACCGCGTCCTTCGGCCACTCGACGACCAGTCTGCCAACGAGGGCCGACATCAACTCTGATGGTCGAAGATCGAAGTAGCGCATGTTGCCGACGCGTTCCCTTGGCACCTCACCATGGTTCTCGTAGACAGTCAGCAGTCGGGACCGCCGGCCGCCGGCCGCCATGAATACAAGCCAGTAGCGTTCAGGCTCCGGACCGAGCTTGTTCTTGGTCACCTGCCGCCGTGTGTAGCTGAGCACCTTTTCCGCCGTCAGATCGTTCGCTACGCGAAGTCCGTCTTCGGTATACGTGTGCCGCAGCACCACCACCTCGTTGAGCTCGACCCCGGCTGCGACCATGAGGTGGCCGAGTCGCAGCTCGCCGGTGCTGCTGCTCGGGCTCGTCACACACTCGAACCTATCTGCATGGAGTCGATCCCAGGAGGCGCTTCGAAAATTCGGCGAGCACGAACTGCGCACCTGATTCAAGGTGCGTTGTCGTGCCAGCTGTCCCCGGGCAGTGCTCTCGCGGTGATGCACCATCGCCAGCTCGCCATCGACATCGCCTGATTCCAGTGCTTCGTGGCTGTGTGCGCTCTCGGAGGCGGCGGCCGATGCCAAGTCCGGCCCCGCCGGACGTCCATTGTCCCCATCCCATTCGGCTATCCACAATGTGACTTCGCCCCTGGATGAGAACGCCCCGCTCGACCAACCTTTCATCAGCCGACAACGCGTCGGCGCAACAGGAAGGAGTGGCCGTGATGCGACGAATTCGGCGCTGGTACGCCGAGCAGTGGGCCGAGCCCGAGGACGGCGAACCGGTGTGCATCGACGGAACACTGCCGCCCGACGCGGGTATGTCGACGGTCGAGTACGCGGTAGGCACAGTGGTCGCTGCGGCGTTCGCGGCGGTGCTGTACAAGATCGTCACCGGCGATTCGGTGGTAGCCGGCTTGACCAGCCTGGTCAATTCGGCGCTGCATACCTCGCTGTGACCGTGGCTCGATCCCGGTCGGCTGGCCGCGCCCGCACCATCACCACCGACCACGGCAGCGCGAGAGTCGATCGCGGCAGCGTGACTGTCGAGGCGGCGCTCGTCCTGGCCGTGCTGATGGTTGTGGTCGCGTCCTGTCTGGCCGGGATCGGGTGCGTCATCGCCCAGCTGCGATGCGCCGACGCGGCGCGGGAGGCGGCCCGGTTGGCCGGTCGTGGTGACCCGGCTTCGGCGGCCACCGCAGTCACGGCCATCGCGCCATCGGGTGCGGTGCTGTCGCTGCAGAACCAGGGCGACCTCGTCACCGCCACGGTGAGCGTCGGCGCGGTGAGCGGGCTGCTGCCAGGGGTCACCATCACGGCTACCGCCAGTGCGGCCAACGAAGAACGCGCTCAACTGGCGCGCGGATGATGCTGCAGCAGAAGGGCTCCCAGACCAGCGACGCGGGAATGGCAACTGTTTTCACCGCCCTGGCGATCGGCGTGCTGATCTTGGTGGCCGGGATCGGCCTTCGAATCGGGGGAGCCGTCCTGGCCCGTCAACAGGCGGAGACCGCGGCGGACCTCGGTGCATTGGCCGGGGCGGCGCACGTTCTGGCGGGGCAGGCTGTTGCCTGCGCGCGCGCCGGACGAGTCGTTGCCGCCAACCACGGCAGCATGATTTCCTGTTCGACCGCGGGATTGAACCTGGTGGTGCAGGTAGCCGTTCCGGTGCCGGGTTGGGGAGATGCCGCCGCCCGCGCTCGCGCCGGCCCGGTGACGGCGCCCTGAACCGCGCTCGGTCATGCGCACCATCACTGACGGTCATGTCGTGAGCGCGACCCGCTTCGACGTCATCGCGTTCACGACGAGACCCAGCACGATGACGGCGCCAGCCTTGTCCAGGGGCTGGTTTCCGTTGCCGCACTTCGGAGATTGCACGCACGAGGGGCACCCGGCCGTGCACGCACACGAACGAACCGCCTCTCGTACCGCCGCCAGCCAGGGGAGCAGCACCTCGTGCCCACGGTCGGCGAAACCGGCACCGCCCGGGTAGCCGTCGTAGACGATCACCGTCGGCTCGCCGGTATCCGGGTGCAGGTTGGTGGACAGGCCACCGATGTCCCACCGATCGCAACCCGCGAACAGCGGCAGCAAGCCGATGGCTGCATGTTCGGCAGCATGCAGGGCGCCGGGAATGTCGCGGTCGAGAATCCCTGCCTGGGTCAACATGTCGTTGCGCAGGCTGTACCAGACTGCCCTGGTGTGCAGGGTGTGCTCCGGCATGTCCAGTGGCACCAGATCGATCAACTCACCGCCGTGCCGCCGGCGCAGGTAGCCGACCACCTGCTGGGTCACGCAGACCTTGCCAAAGCCGACCCGAAGGCCGGCCGAACCGTGCGGATACTCCTGCAGCGACTCGGTATCGGTGATCTCGACAGTGGAGACCGATCGGGCGATCGTCGACCATTCCGGCCGGTCTGCCTGCACGACAGCGACGCCGGCTTCCAGATCGAGGTCCAGCACGGAATAGGTGTTGCCCCGGTGTAGGTGGACCGCTCCCGGGTGGACCGCGGCCGGAGCGCGTGCTTCGTCGACGGTTCCCAACAACCTGCCGGTGTCCAGCTCCACGATCGCGACCTGCCCACCACCGGAACCGCGCAGATCAACCTGATCCGCCGGGTGCTTGGTCTCGGAATGGAACCAGCCGGAAGGTCTGGCCCGCAGCACCTTCCGCAGCACCAGATCGTCGATCACCGACGCGGCCCGATCTCCGAACAGCTCCAGATCTTCAGTCGTCAAGCGGTGCTCGGCCGCTGCGCAGGCGAGATGCGGGCCGAGGATGTAGGGGTTCCCGGGATCCGTCACGGCAGCCTCGATCGGCGTGCCGAACACCTTCTCAGGATGATGCACGAGATACGAGTCAAGTGGGTCGTCGCGGGCGACGAACACCACCAGCGCGCGATTCGCGCCGCGGCCCGCCCGACCCGCCTGCTGCCAGACGGAGGCCAGGGTGCCCGGGTAGCCGGCGAGCAGAGCCGCGTCCAGGCCGGTGATGTCGACCCCGAGCTCCAAGGCGTTGGTGGTGGCGACGCCGCGCAATTCCCCGGATCCCAGCGCCTTCTCGAGCTCTCGTCGCTCCTCGGGAAGATACCCACCCCGGTACGCGGCCACGGTGTTCACCAGGTCGGGATCGGTGTCGCCGAGTCGCCGGCGGGCAGTGATGGCGGTCTGCTCGGCGCCATGACGGGACCGCACGAACGCGAGGGTGCGAGCGCCGGCCGACACCAGGTCCGCCAGCATGCGGGCAACCTCGTTCGGAGCCGATCGCCGCACCGGAGCGCCGTTCTCGCCCTGTGCGTCCGGCAGTACCGGTGGCTCCCACAGGACGAAGTCGGCTCCCGAACGCGGCGCGCTGTCCAGCGTCACCGCGGCCACGTCGGACCCGACGAGCCGGCGCGCCGCGATCGACGGCTCGGCGACGGTGGCGGACGCCAGGATGAATACCGGGTCGGCGCCGTACATCCTTGCCAACCGACGCAGTCGCCGGATCACCAGCGACACATGGGATCCGAAAACGCCGCGGTAGGCATGGCATTCATCGATCACCACGTACTTCAACCGCCGCAGCACCCGCTCCCACCGCGAATGCGCGGGCAGGATTCCGCGGTGCAGCATGTCGGGATTGGTGAGGATCCAACGGGAGTGGGACCTGACCCAGTCCCTCTCCTCGATCGGTGTGTCCCCGTCGAACAGTGCCGGTCGAACACCAGGGAGTGCCAGCGATTCGATCGACGAAAGTTGATCGACGGCCAGCGCCTTGGTGGGCGACAGGTAGAGCGCGCATGCCTGTTGATCGGCCAGCAGGGCGGACAGTACCGGCAGCTGGTATCCGAGCGACTTACCGGAAGCGGTGCCGGTGCAGACGACGACATGACGTCCGGAGTGGGCCAGCTCGGCGGTATCGGCCTGATGTCGCCACGGCGCCTCGATGCCCTTCTCGCGCAGTGCGCTGCGCACCGCCCCGGGGACCCAGGCCGGCCAGGCGGACGTGCGGCCGAGTCGGCTCGGGAGGCGTTCGACATGCGTGATCGCGCCCGAATCGGCGCCCCGTCGCAGCACGGCGAGCAGATCGTCGCTGCGGCGGTCGGAGGAAGTCACCGGTTCATTGTCGCGCGTGGAACCGACAGCCGATCCGGCGACGCGCGAGCCAATTGCCCTGATCAGCTGGTCGGTGCGGCCGAGGACGTGGTGGTAGCGGTCGTCGCGGTGCTCACCGAGGAAGCGGTGGTCGTCGGCGCGCTGGTACTCGCCGTCGAGGAAGGCGTCGGAGTCGTCGGGGCAGTGGTCGGAGTCGTCGACGAAGCGGTGGTCGTCGTCGGGGTGGTGCTGGTCGCCGGCGTCGTGGCCACCGCCAGGTTCCGGCGATAGGTCTGGTGCCGGCTGAGCTTCTGTCCGGAGGCACTTTGCACGGTCAGCGTGTAGGTGTGCTGGGTGGAGGAGCACGCGAAGGGGATCCGGTATCCGGACGAGCTCAGCGGTGTGTCCGATGCATAAGGCCCCTGCGATGCATCGTCGGAACCGACGTCCAGACCGATCCACGCCTTGGTGGCGTCGGCGGTATCCCACACCATCGACAGATCGACGGTGTCGCCGGGCGTTGCGCAGTCGACCGATCCGCCGTCGGGAACCGAGCTCGCCCCGAAGTTGCTGATCGAAGGAGTGATCGGCGCCGGGGATGTGGTCGACCTGCTCGTTGTCGGAGCAGTGGTCGAGGCGGTGGTGGACTTGCCGCTCGAGGATGTGGTTTTCCGGGACGGCGTCGTCTTTCCGGCGGTGGTCTTCGTGGGTGCGGTGGCGGTGCCCGTGCTGATCGGCGGTGTGAGGGAGCCGGTAGACGCCGCGCCACCCCCTGCGTTCGAGGAGTTGGTGTTGCTCTTCGTGGCGATGAGATAGCCGCCGCCGGCGAGCAGAAGCACCAGCACGATGGCGCCGAGGATCCACCAGAGACGACGATCGGGGCCGCTGTTGATCGGCGTTGCGCGCAGGGGCGTGGAGGTGAGCGACAGCGGAGCCGGATGTGCCGGTTCGGCCGGGTACTGATCGGCGTCCGACGGGTTGGCGACACGTTCGCCGGCCCATGCGCCCCATTCGCCGACGGGCGGGCCGCTGGGATCGACGGGTGGGCCGCTCGGGCCGGCGATAGGCCCGCCGGGACGGACAGGCGGACCACTGGGACCGGCGGGCGGGTTCACGAATGGTCGGTAGCCGGCGGGCAGGGCGCCGGTCGGCGGCAGTGCTCCGGTGTCGATGCGGCTGCTTCCGGCGTCCGGTCCACCGGCGCCGGCGCCCATCCCCAGGGCGCCCATCCCCACGGCGCCCATCCCCACACCGGCCACACCGGTCACACCGGCGCCCTGATTGCCCGCTCCGGCCACGTACTGCGTCGGCGAATGAGCCAGTGGCGGTGGCGCTGAGGGAAACTCCGTGGTCGGCAATCCGAGTTCATGCTGGATCTGCTGCAAGGCGGACCCCAGCGCCTTCGCGTGGGCCGGTCGACCCTCCGGAGTTTTGGACAGACCCGAAGCCAGTAGCCGTTCCAGCGACGTCGGCACGTCCGGCCGACCGGTAGGGGGCGCAGGTTCGTTCATCACCTTGTTGACCAACGCATAGATCGCGGTGGAGCTGGGAACGTTGAACGGGGTATGGCCCGCCACCAGCGTGAACAGGGTCGAACACAGGCCGTAGACATCGGATGCGACAGACGAGGGCCGACCCGCGAGCGCTTCGGGTGCAGCGTGATTGATGGTGAACGACGACGCGGTGACGGTCGACATCCGCTGGTCGTCGACGGAGGAGATCCCGAAGTCGGCGAGTTCTGGATCACCGAAATCGGAGATCAGGATGTTCTCGGGTTTGATGTCGCGGTGCAGCACACCGGCGCTGTGCGCGAACTGCAAGGCGGCCGAGATCTTCACGCCGATCCGGAGCACATCCGCGATCGGCAGCGGTCCGGCTGCCCGCAGTCGCTCCGACAGCGAGCCACCGGAACAGAGCTGCATCGCCAGATACGGGGAACCGTCGTCGGCGAACCCGGAATCGAACATCGTCACGATGTTCGGATGGTTGCCGACCCGTCCGTTGGTGGCTGCCTCCCGGCGGAATCTTGCTTGGGCGTCGGCGCCGGCGAGGTGGACCGCCAGCACCTTGAGGGCGACCTCACGTTGCACGGATTCCTGCTGGGCGCGATAGACGGTGGAGAACCCGCCGCGGCCCAGCACCGACAGTTCGCGGTAACCCGGAATCTGCATGGTTGGCCGATTTTCCTCTCGCTGTTGCCTTCGAAGTTGCCTTTGAAGTTGCCTTCGAAAACTACCCGGTCGACGCCTCTGGACGGCCCGCTCGTCCCGGGCGGTCCGCTGGTCGATCTGCGCCCACGCCCGGCAGGTCGAGCCTGACACCCGGCCGGCCAGACGGCCGACGCTGCTGATGATGCCCGGACCGAGGACGCGCGAGTAGCCCGCATCCCTAATGAATGTGACTGTCGTCACCTGAATCGAAACAGAGCGTCACCCATTCCTGGCCTGTCGCGGGAGCTGTCGTACCCCCTGCCCTACAGTGATCACACTCACGCCGGGCCAACGCCCGGCGTCTTCATGTTGTCGACTTGCGCCGGTGGCCCTCTGCCGTCGGCGCTGGTCGCTACTTGCGCCTGGCGCACAGGATCGGGAGCCGTATGAACGACTTGGTATTGAGTGGAAGCGACCGCACGATCGTCATTGCAGTGGGCGTCGTGGCCGTCGTCGCGTTGCTCATCTCCTTCGTCCTGCGAGCAGGTGTGCTCTCGGCCGGCGTTGGCACTCCCAAGATGCAGGAGATCTCCGCTGCCGTCCAGGAGGGTGCAGCGGCCTACCTCGGCCGTCAGTTCCGGACCCTCAGCATTTTCGTGGTCATCGTCTTTCTGCTGCTGTTCGTGTTGCCGGCGGACACGACAGGAGAACGGATCGGGCGAAGCGTCTTCTTCTTGTTCGGTGCGGGGTTCTCCGCCGCCATCGGTTACACCGGTATGTGGCTGGCCACCAGGGCCAACGTCCGCGTCGCCGCTGCGGCCAACACCGAAGGCCGGGAACGGGCGATGCAGATCGCATTCCGCACCGGCGGGTCCGTTGGCCTTGCCACCACTGGCCTCGGCCTGCTCGGCGCCTCGGTGGTGGTGCTCGCGTACATGGGTCACGCGCCGAAGGTGCTGGAGGGTTTCGGCTTCGGCGCCGCCATGCTGGCGATGTTCATGCGGGTCGGCGGCGGCATCTTCACCAAGGCGGCAGACGTCGGCGCCGACCTCGTCGGAAAGGTGGAGCAGGGCATCCCGGAGGACGATCCGCGTAACGCAGCCACCATCGCCGACAACGTCGGTGACAACGTCGGCGACTGCGCCGGCATGGCGGCGGACCTGTTCGAGTCCTACGCGGTCACCCTGGTCGCTTCGCTGATCCTGGGCAGTGCCGCCTTCGGCAGCAAGGGCCTGGTCTTCCCGCTGATCGTGCCCGCCCTCGGGGTGCTGACGGCGATCATCGGCGTCTACATCACCAAGCCCAACGCCACCGAGAGCGGTCTGGCCACCATCAACCGCTCGTTCTACATCTCGGCTGCCATCTCCGCGGTGCTGTGTGCCGTCGCAGCTTTCGTGTTCCTGCCCAAGACCTTCGCCGGCCTGAACGTGGCCGACGAAACAATCCGCGGCCTGCCCGGGAATCCGGCGCTGATCGCGATCATCGCGGTGATCATCGGCATCGTTCTTGCCGTCGTCATCCTGTGGCTCACCGGCTACTTCACCGACACCAACACCAAGCCGACCAAGGATGTCGCGAAGAACTCGCTGACCGGCGCGGCCACGGTCATCCTGGCCGGTATCTCGGTCGGCTTCGAATCCGCGGTCTACACCGCGCTGGTCATCGCCGGCGCCGTCTATGGTGCGTTCCTGCTCTCCGGCTCGCTGACGGTTGCGCTGTTCTGCATCGCCCTGGCCGGCTGCGGGTTGCTCACCACGGTCGGCGTCATCGTCGCGATGGACACCTTCGGTCCGATCTCCGACAACGCCCAGGGCGTGGCCGAGATGAGCGGCGAGGTCTCCCCGGAGGGCGCGAAGATCCTGACTGACCTGGACGCAGTCGGCAACACCACCAAGGCCATCACCAAGGGCATCGCGATCGCAACCGCCGTACTCGCCGCCACCGCCCTGTTCGGTTCGTACTCCGACGCCATCGGCAAGGCGCTGGCCGGCGCAGCGGTGGATGGGCTGAAGTCGTTCGAGACCACGGTCGTTTCGCCGGGAACCCTGGTCGGCATGCTGATCGGCGCGGCGGTGGTGTTCATGTTCTCCGGGCTGGCCATCAACGCGGTTTCGCGCGCGGCCGGAGCGGTGGTTCGCGAGGTGCGCCGACAGTTCCGGGAGATCCCGGGAATCATGGAGGGCACGAACAAGCCCGAGTACGGCAAGGTCGTCGACATCGTGACCCGCGATTCGCTGCGCGAATTGGCGACCCCGGGTCTGCTCGCGGTCTTCGCGCCCATCGCGGTGGGCTTCGGTCTCGGTGTCGGCCCGTTGGCCGGCTACTTGGCCGGCACGATTGCGACCGGCACCTTGATGGCCGTCTTCCTGGCGAACTCCGGTGGGTCGTGGGACAACGCCAAGAAGCTGGTCGAGGACGGCAACTACGGCGGTAAGGGTTCGGCGGCGCACGAGGCGACCATCATCGGCGACACCGTGGGCGATCCTTTCAAGGACACCGCCGGCCCCGCCATCAACCCGTTGATCAAGGTGATGAACCTGGTGGCGCTGCTGATCGCTCCGGCCATCGTCTCGCTGAGCATCGGCGACAGCCAGAACACGGGTCTGCGCATCGCGATCGCGCTCGTCGCGGTGGCGGTCATCGTGGTGGCAGTGGTCATCTCCAAGCGCCGGGCCTCGGTGCTGCAGGACTGACGGGCGTCGACGTCGTCAGCGGGCCTCCGTAGATGGGACGGGCCCGCTGGCGTTCGTCAGCAGGCTGCGGTGATTCTCACTTCCGGAGATCGACTCCGACAAAAACCTGCGGCGGCCGCCGCAGCTTGTTACCTTGAGTGACGTAGCTTCGCCGTAGCATCACGGCGCCGATCCAGCGATCCCGATACCGGCGATCGTTGACTACCGAACGACGCCTGCGGGCATTTGTCTTGTAAAGGGGAACGTGAATGAAGCGCACAACCATCATCGCCGCACTGGGCGGGGCCGCGATGCTCGTCGCCGGCTGCAACTCGACCAGCGGAACGGCCTCTACCGGCAGCTCGGTTCCGTCGGTGTCCTCGTCGGCGGCGGCGGCCTCTCCGTCCGCCAGCGCTGCCATGTCCACGAGCGCTGCGGTCAGCGCCGCCAGCTCCGCAGCCCCGTCGAGCGCAGCGGCGGCCTCGAGCGGAACAGCGGCCTCGAGTGGAACCGCAGTTTCGAGTGAAACGGCGGCCTCGAGCGCACCTGTGTCGTCGGGCACCGCAGACAGCGGAACGGCGAGTTCATCGCCCTCGGTCAGCGCGCCGGGGAGTTCGGCGAAGGTCAGCGGATCGGCGACCGCCAAGACGACGATCGGCGATTCCTCGGGCGCTTTGGATTCCGCGTCCACGAAGTGGTTCGACACGTTCTGCACCGGGTTCGCGTCCTTCGGCGGGTTGAAGGACATGTCGGCACAGATGACCGGCGCGAAGGATCCGAAGGTCGCCCAGAAGGCGGTGGTTTCGTCGTTCGAGAAAATTGGCGGCGCCTTCAGCGCAACCGGGAAGTCGTTGAAAGACCTGCCCCCGCCGACGTTCAATGGCGGTACTGCCTTCGCCGGCAAGATCATTCCGGTGATGACCCAGTTCGGGTCGGCCCTGACCCAGGCTGCCACCAAGGCGGCCGCGGTGGACGTCAGCAAGAATCCGTCCGGACTGGCTACTGCGCTGTCGGGCATCACCGGCCCGATGACGTCGGTCACCTCGTCGCTGAGCGATCTGCAGAACCTGAAGATCACCCCGCAGACGCAGGCAGCCATCGAGGCGATTCCGTCCTGCAAGAAGTTGCAGTCGATCGGCGGCTGACGGATCCCGCGGTTTCGAAGCCGGCCGGTACCGCTTGATCGATGAAGCGATACCGGCCGGCTTTGTGCTGCCGGCGCGGTGCGGGTCCCGGACAAGACACAGCCGCCCGCTACCGTGATGTCTCGTGTCCCAGCTCTCGCTCTTCTCCGCCGATCTGACGCCGCCGCAGGTGGACGATCTGGGCGGATTGCTGGCGGCGCATGGGCAGATCTCGCGAAGTGGATGGGGTACGCGGTTGTCCATCCTGCTGGCGCAGGAATGGCGTGCGCACGCACTTCTCCGCGAGTTCAGGGTGCGGGGCGTCGAAGCCGAGCTGCTGCCTGCTGCAGAGGCGCTGGCCGGCGGACTCGTAGATGGCGATCCCGGTTCGAGCGATCAGAGCTCGGATTCGGGCTCGGATTCGGACGGTCGACGCCTGACCGGTGTGCTGCTCCGGAGCGCGCGGACCTCCGTCCTCGACGAGCTCGGAGTGGCGTGGACTCGAGGAGCGGTCAAATCGGTGCCGCCTGCGCTCCTGGCCGGTGCCGGGCTGCTGCGCTGTTGGACACTGGCGGCCGGCAGTCCGGACGAGGCCGGATTCCGATTGGGTCTGGACCGGCATGCGCCGGATACCTACGAGGCGCTTGCCTCGTCGTGCGCCGGGGCAGGGCTCGCCGGAGCCCTGATCGGCGTCCGCGGCGGTGGACCGGCGCTGCGGATCGTCGGACATCGGCGCCACGCGCGGCTGGTTGAGCTGTTGGGCACACCTCCGCCAGAAGCACCGGCATCCGCGTTTCCTCGGGCGGAGCATTGAGCCACCCGGCGATTGTTGGTCAGTTCCAGCAGGTCTACGGCTCTGTGGACCATCGGTGGACGAGCCCGGTCGTCGCTTCCGCTGGTTCCTCCTACCGCCGCGCCCGGCCCCGTCCGAGGGAGCGATCCACGACCGACTTGACGATCCATGGCATCCTGCAGTCCAACGCCAGGTTCGCCCCATCGGTGAACCCGCCGGCGTTTCGGAGCTGCCGGGCCGACCTCTGGCGACCCGGCCAAGGAGTTGCTCCGCCATATAGAGGAGAACGTGAGAAGTATGGCCACACAAAAAGCAGCCGCCCACAGCGGCGTGCGCCTGGTCGTCGTCGAGTCGCCGGCCAAGGCCAAGACCATTTCGCAGTACCTCGGTGAGGGCTACATCGTCGAGTCCTCCGTCGGTCACATCCGGGACCTGCCACGCAACGCCGCCGACGTGCCGGCCAAGTACAAGGGCGAACCGTGGGCCCGACTCGGCGTGAACACTGAGAACAATTTCGAACCGATCTACGTCGTCTCGCCGGAGAAGAGGGCCCAGGTCGCCAAGCTGAAGTCGCTGCTGGCCGGTGCGGACGAGTTGTACCTGGCGACAGACGAGGACCGCGAGGGCGAGGCGATCGCCTGGCACCTGCTCGACACCCTCAAGCCCAAAGTGCCGGTCAAGCGGATGGTCTTCCACGAGATCACCCCCGCCGCGATCAGGGCGGCGGCGGAGAACCCCCGCCAACTTAACGACAACCTCGTCGACGCCCAGGAGACCAGGCGCATCCTGGATCGGCTGTACGGCTACGAGGTCTCACCCGTGCTCTGGAAGAAGGTCGGCTCGAACCTGTCGGCCGGGCGCGTGCAATCCGTGGCGACCAGGATCATCGTCCAGCGGGAGCGGGCCAGGATGGCGTTCCGGTCGGGCACCTACTGGGGCATCGACGCGATGCTGGCACCGGGTGAGGCCAAGACGAAGTTCACCGCCGCGCTCAACTCCATCGACGGCCGTCGGTTGGCCGTCGGGCGCGATTTCGACGAGGCCACCGGGCTGCTCAAGTCCGGTTCGGACGTGCTGCTGCTGGACGAGGATGGCGCCGGGACCGTCGCGGCGGCGTTGCAGAACGGCACCGCGACAGTGCGATCGGTCGAGGAGAAGCCGTACACCCGCAGGCCGTATCCGCCGTTCATGACCTCGACGCTTCAGCAGGAGGGCGGCCGCAAGCTGGGGTTCTCCTCGGAGCGGACGATGCGCACAGCCCAGCGCCTGTACGAGAACGGCTTCATCACCTACATGCGGACCGACTCCACCACCCTCGGTCAGACTGCGCTCGACGCTGCCCGCAGCCAGGCTCGCGAGCTCTACGGCGACGAATACGTTCCGCCGGCACCCCGGCAGTACACCCGCAAGGTGAAGAACGCCCAGGAGGCACACGAGGCAATTCGACCGGCGGGCGAGCAGTTCCGCACGCCGGGCCAGGTCGCCGGTCAGATGGGCGCCGACGAGTTTCGGCTGTACGAGCTGATCTGGCAGCGCACCATCGCCTCGCAGATGGTCGATGCTCGCGGCCTGACGCTGTCGTTGCGGATCACGGCTCCGTTGAACGATGCCGGCGGCTTCGGGAACGAGGCGCTGTTCACCGCTTCCGGACGCACGATCACCTTTCCGGGTTTTCTCCGGGCGTATGTGGAAACGGTCGACGCGGAGGCCGGCGGCGAGGCCGACGACGCTGAACGTCGACTGCCGAACCTGCGGGTTGACGAGCAGCTCGACGTCAAGGAGTTGACCCCGGGCAGCCATTCCACCAGTCCGCCGGCTCGCTACACCGAGCCGTCGCTGATCAAGGCCTTGGAGGAGCTGGGGATCGGGCGCCCCTCCACCTACACCTCGATCATCCGCACCATCACCGAGCGAGGCTACGCCTGGCGAAAGGGCCAGGCACTGGTCCCGTCGTGGATCGCGTTCGCCGTGATCGGGCTGTTGGAGCAACACTTCTCCAGGCTGGTCGACTACGACTTCACCGCTGCGATGGAAGACGAACTGGACGCCATCGCCGAGGGTCGGCTCGGCCGGACGGCATGGCTCTCGACGTTCTACTTCGGTGGCGAAACCGGTCCTGAAGGGTCGGTGAGCCGCTCCGGCGGGCTGAAGAAGCTGGTCGGGGAACGCCTGGAGGAGATCGATGCGCGTGAGGTGAACTCACTGCCGCTGCTGGTGGATTCACAGGGTCGCCAGGTCACCGTTCGGGTCGGCCGTTACGGGCCCTACCTGGAACGCCCCGCACTGCTGTCGGGAGTGGAGCCGCCGGCCGACGACGCGCCGCAGACCGAACGAGCCAATCTACCCGAGGACCTGGCGCCGGACGAGGTGACTGCGGAGGTCGCCGAGGCCTTGTTCGAGCAGGCCGAGATCGGGGACAACGAGCTCGGACCGGACCCGGTCACCGGCAACATGATCGTCGCGAAAGACGGCCGCTACGGCCCGTACGTCACCGAGGTGCTGCCGGAAGATCCGGCGGCGCCGGCGAAGAAGACGGGCAAGAACGCGATCAAGCCACGCACCGCCTCGCTCTTCAAGTCGATGTCGCTGGAAACCATCGATCTGGCGGCCGCCCTACGGCTGCTCACTCTGCCTCGCGTCGTCGGCACCGACCCGGCGACGAGCGAGGAGATCACCGCGCAGAACGGCAGGTACGGGCCGTATCTGCGCAAGGGCACCGACTCCCGGTCCATCGAGTCGGAGGAAGCGCTGTTCACGGTCACTCTCGAGGAGGCGCTCGCACTCTATGCGCAGCCCAAGACAAGAGGGCGGCAGGCGGCCGCGGCCGCGGCGCTCCGCGAGGTGGGCACAGATCCGGTGAGCGGCAAGCCGATGGTCATCAAGGACGGGCGGTTCGGCCCCTACGTCACAGACGGTGAGACGAACGCCTCCCTGCGAAAAGGAGACGAGGTGGAGACCATCTCGGTCGATCGCTCGGCAGAGTTGTTGGCCGAGCGTCGCGCCCGGGGGCCGGCGCCCAAGCGAGCGGCGGCCAAGAAACCGGTGGCGAAGAAGCCGGCGGTGAAGAAGTCGGCGGCAACGAAATCGGCAGCGGTCAAGAAACCGGCAGCCAAGAAGTCTGCACCTGCGAAAACGGCGGCGACCACGGCTTCAGGTTCGACCAGAACGGCGGCCCGGAGCACCACTGCCAGGCCGCGGACCACCGCGAAGGAAACGAACGCGACGGACTGACTGACCGGCCGGCCCGGACCCCGGGAGCGACCCTGGTTCTTCCCTGGAGTCGGTGGCCGGCACTGTCGGGGTGTCGGGCCGTCGGCCTACGATCTCACCATGGCATCACGCGAAGGCTGGGAACCGGAGCCGATGTTCGCCGACGCCCTGGCCGGGTCCGGCGGCCTCGCCGAGCCGGTGGACCAGCCTTTGCTGTTCGAAAGCCGAAGAACGGATTTTTTTCCGGACGCCCTTTCCGCCCCTCTGATGGTCGTTCCGGTTCCGACGCAGCTATTGCCGGGCCCGGTTGTCGACCCGGTTCGGCCAAGGCCAGATGTGGGGCTGAGTGTCGGAGGTCGACAGCGCCAACGGCCGCCCGTTTCCGGCACCGGTCGCGCCGATACGCTCCCTCCGGTGTGGTCGCCCAGCGGGCGCGCTCCCGGCTCTGCACCACCTGGCCGGCTCGCCCGTCCTTCGACCTCTGCGTATCTGCCGGCGGCCGTGGCGCCGCCGTCCGGCCGGCGTCCGGTGGCCGGCGTGGGATACGTTTCCCCGCCAGTTCAGGGGAATCTGCTGCGGCCGCCTGCCTATCTTCCGCAGAACCAGGGGCTGGCACAGGTGCGGGCCGCACTCCAGCGGACGCGGCAGGGCCACTCGCCGCCCCCCAACTCGGTGGCTCTCAATTCGCCGGCCCCCAACTCGTGGGCACCACCCAGTGGCTCCGCCCCGGCCCGGACTACCCCGACCGTTCCAACGAGGCGAACCACCCCGGTCAAGAAGGGATCGAGCGCATGGGGCGTCCTGGTCTTTCTCGCGATCACCTTGTTCGCCACCGGTGCCGGGCAGAAGATCATTGCGGTTCTCACCGAGTTTCTGCAGCGCAGATGAGTTCCCTTCGATTCCAGCCCGCGATCCGACGATGATGAAGAAGCAACCCAGCTCCGTCCGGGTGTTGCTGCGGATTCCGGTCTTCCGGCGGCTGTGGGCCGCCATCGCCATCTCCAGCCTCGGCGATTGGCTCGGATTGCTCGCCACCACCGCGCTGGCGGCCTTCCTGACCAAGAACTCGTCCGGCCTGATGCAGGGCGCCGCGGTGTCCGGGGTGCTGCTGACCCGGCTGCTGCCCGACCTCATCCTCGGGCCCGTCGCCGGCGCACTGGTGGACAAGATCGATCGCCGGAAGGTGGCGGTCGTCGGCGATGTCCTCGCCGGCCTGCTGTACCTGTCCATCGTGTTCGCCGGCAACCTGACGTGGTTGCTGATCGCGCAGTTCTTGGTCGAGGCAGTTGGCCTGTTCTCCGGCCCGGCCAAGTCGGTGATGGTGGTCAACATCGTGCCGCGTGAGCGGCTGGCCGTCGCCAACCAGCTCAATTACGTGTCGATCTACGGCATGGTTCCGGTGGCGGCCCTGCTCTTCGCGTTCTTGTCGACGGCCGCACAGTTCTTCGGCGCACCGGCCGCCGGCGCGGTCGTAGGATCATCCGCTTTGATCAGCGGGCCGACCAGCTCGTTGGCCATCGACATCGCCCTGGTGATCGACGCCGGATCTTACTTCTGCGTCGCGGGCACGGTGCTCCTGTCCCGCCGGATGATTCCGTCGTTCCTCGGTGAGCGCTCGGTGGGCAAGTCCATCTTCTCGCTGATCAAGGAGGGCGTTTCTTTCGTCCGCAACAGCCAGGTAATGCGGGCTATCTACATCGGGATCCTCGGGGCGTTCGGAGCCGGTGGCCTGACGGCGGGGGTGGCGCAGGCCTACGTCTCCAGTCTGGGCGCCGGCAATGCGGGGTACGGCATCCTGTTCGGATCGGTGTTCACGGGGCTGGCAGTCGGCATGCTCGTCGGGCCCAAGGTCCTTCCGACGCTGCCGCGCCGGATGGTGTTCACCTCCTCGATCGGAGCCGCCGGCCTGGTCCTGATCGCCATGAGCCTGTTGCAGGACTTTCTCGGCGCCTCCATCGCGGCTGCGGTGATGGGCCTGTTCGCCGGAATGGCCTGGATCAACGGATTCACCATGATCGGCCACGAGGTCTCGGACGCACTGCGAGGTCGAGTCTTCGCGTTCGTCATGTCCTCGGTTCGGCTCACCCTGCTGGCCACCATCGCAGTCGGCCCGATCGTCGCCGGCGCCGTCGGCTCGCACGTGGTGCTGATCGGCACTTTCCGCTGGAGCCTGTCCGGTGCGGCCATCGTGCTCGCCGTGGGCGGTGTGATCGCACTGCTGGTCTCCGGGTACGCCGCCCGCCAGGTCGGCGGAGTGGCGGGTGGATTCCTCAAACGGGTCTTGCGTCATCGTCGCCCGGAAGACCTGATCGACGAATCCGAGCACCCCGGCGTGCTGCTCGCAGTGGAAGGTGTCGACCTCGTCGAGGTGGCCCGGTACGCGGCGGCCGCCGAGGTCCACCTGTGCGCCCAGGGGTACCGGGTGGTGCACCGGAACGTCGGCCAGCCGGCCACCGACTTCGGCCGCCGGCCTCAGGAGAGGGCACTGGCCATTCACGGCATTACCGACAGTCAGGCTCATGCCCTGCGGGCGGGAGCCGATCTGGCCGAATTGGTGACGGACCACATCCGGCCGGATCTGCTGGCTGGTTCTGTTGTGCTGACCTGCGGTTTCGTGGATGACTTGGTGGTGCGCTACGGCGTCCAGTCCGGAATGGGCGAGGAACGATTGCTCCGCATGGCGCAGTGGGCGGTCGGCGGTCTGCGTCCGGATCTGACCGTGTTGGTCGATGCTTCGCCGCCGAACTCCGCGGTGCCCGAACACACCATCGACCCGGTCGTCGCCGACCTGGACCAACCAGAGCCGTCGACGAATGTGGTCGCTGCAACGAATTCCGGTGCGATGCCTCCCGACGATGCCGGCGACACCTCCGCTGACCACCTCGCTGCCGACCACCTCGCTGCCGACTACCGCGCTGCCGACCGCTCCGCTGCCGACCGCGCCGCTGCTGATCCCGTTGAAGCCGCTTCCGTCGAGGACGAACCGCTGCCCGATCCGGTGCACGCCTTCCGCGACCGGGCCTCTGCCGCGCCCGAGCGGTATCTCATCGTCCATCCGCTTCCGGCCGATCACACGTCGTTACCCGTCGAGGCCGCAGGACGGATCGACTCGGCATTGCGCAGCAGAGCACCCGTGCGATCGACGCTCGAGCGCGTGCCCGACCAGCTGGTTCCCGATGACGTCACGGGTGTTCCCGTCGTGAGTTAGGTTGACTGGCAGATAGCTGAGCGGCTGCGGCGGACCACGCCCGCCGGTTCATGAACAGGCTCCGCCTCGGGTGGCTGCCGCGAGGGTCGGAGGAAGAACACGTGGGTGAAGCGGTCGGCGACGCCGGCGCCGGGGTAGGGACCGCCCGCTCGGGCTGGACGGCCGCGGACACCGAACGAGTGTCGTGTTGCCTGTGCAAGGTGGAGAGCCTGCTGGTGACCGATCTTGCACCGTTCGCCCTGGTCCGCTGCCCGGTGTGCGATCTGCGATTCATCTCGCCGCGGTTGACTTCCGAGGCACTGCAACGACTCTACGACGAGCCTGCCTACTTCGAGGGCGGCGTGTACGGCACCACGACACGTCACTCGCCGGCGATGACGCTGCAGCGCGCCTGGGTGGGTGGCCGCCTCGACCGCATTGCCCAGGTGCGCGCAGTGGCCCCGCGGGGCCGGTTGCTGGAGATCGGCTCCGGCTACGGTTTCTTCCTCGAAGCGGCCCGCAACCGTGGCTACGAAGTGGCCGGGGTGGAGCTGTCCCACACCGGGTCGGTGCATTCGCGCACGCTGGGGCTGGACGTCTTCTGCGGCCAACTGGAGGACGCTCCGATACCGACTACCGGCCTGTACGACGTGGTGTGTTTCTGGGACACGCTCGAGCATGTGCCGGACCCGCTGGTCTTTCTTCGTGCCGTACGGGCACGCCTGGCCGACGACGGGGTCTTCGCACTGTCGGTTCCGTACATCTCCTCGGTGCCCGGCAGACTTCTGGGCGCCAGATGGTGGACCCTCAAGCCGGAGCAGCACATCTGGCACTTCACTCCGACGACGCTGCGGGTTCTCGCGGCGCGGGCGGGGCTGGTGATCAACTCTGTGGTCTCCTCGCCGTTGGCCCGAGCCAACGTCGGTCGCCTGGATTCGCTGGTCGCGTTCGGTCGGGCACTGCCGGCCGTCGGCCCGTGACCGGTAGCGAGTCCGGGGTCTTCGCCGACGTCATCGGGCAACCGGAAGCGATCGAGGTGTTGCGTGCGGCGGCGGCCGCCGGCCACGGTGATTCCGACGTTCCGGCAGCCGCGATGACGCATGCGTGGCTGTTCACCGGTCCGCCCGGATCGGGCCGGTCGGTGGCGGCGCGGGCCTTCGCAGCCGCTCTTGAGTGCCCGGATCGGGGCTGCGGGCATTGCAGCCACTGCCACACAGTGCTCAGCGGAACGCACGCCGATGTCCGGTCGGTGGTGCCGGAGGGGCTCACCATTTCGGTCAAGGAGATGCGCGCGGTGGTGCAGATGGCCGCTCGCCGTCCGGTGACCGGGCCGTGGCAGATCGTGCTGATCGAGGACGCCGACCGGCTGACCGAGGGCGCCTCCAACGCGTTGCTCAAAGCCGTCGAGGAGCCGCCGCCCCGCACCGTGTTCCTGCTCTGTGCGCCCTCGACGCACCCGGAGGACATCTCGGTGACCATCCGGTCCAGGTGCCGAGTGCTCTCGCTGAGAATTCCGCCGGCCTCGGCGATCGCCGAGGTGCTCGTCCGCAGGGACGGCATCGACCTCGAGATGGCCGCCTGGGCTGCGTCGGTCGCCGCCGGGCATGTCGGCCGGGCCAGGCGGCTGGCCCGTGACGGACAGGCGCGGACCCAGCGCAGCCGGACCCTCTCGCTGCCCGGTGCGCTGCGTTCGATGGCCGATGTGTTCACCGAGGCGGCGGAATTGATCGCTACCGCGACCGGCGAAGCGAGGTTGGTGTCCGAGCGCCGGGACGGTGCGGAGCTGGAGGAACTGAAGACCGCACTGGGTGCCGGCGGCACCGGCAAGGGCGCCGTCGGTGCAGCCAGAGGCACCGCGGGTGTGGTCAAGGACCTGGAGCGGCGGCAGCGTTCTCGCAAGACCCGGACGGAGCGGGACGTGCTCGACCGCGCACTGGTGGACCTGTCGGGTTTCTATCGGGACGTGATCGCCCGTGGCCTGGGCGCGCAGGTTGCGCTGACGAATCCAGATCTCGAGCGAGACGTCGATGTGGCTGCAGCCCGCTTCGGCGCCGTCGGCGCCCTGCGGCGACTCGATGCAGTGTTGGCCTGCCGGGAGGCGATCGAGCAGAATGTGAAGCCGCTGATTGCGGTCGAGGCGATGATGATGAAGCTCTACCGCGGTTGACGGCGTCGGGGCACGTTCGGGTGATTCGGGCGCGCTGACCAACGGAGCCCGTCGGGGTAGCGTTTGTCCTCATGGGCATGCTCTGCGCGGTTACCTTCACGGCGAACGGGCAGCTGCACTATGCGGATCCGGGCGAACTCCGCCCCGAGGTCGGCGACCACGTGCTGCTGCCGACCGATCGTGGCCCGGTCGTGGCGCGCGTGATGTGGGCAGCGGAGTATTCCTCCGAGCCGACCGACGGCTTTCCGGTGCTGCTCGGTCCGGCCACCTCCGCCGATCTGGAAGCACAGGAGTCCACGCGCACGGTGAAGGCGCGGACCCTGGTGGCGAGCCGCAAGCTGATCCGCGAGCATGGGCTGCCGATGAAGGTGCTCGCCGTCGATCCGCAGCCCGACAACAACAAGACCGTCATCTACTACTCGTCACCTGAAACGGTTGACTTTCGTTCGTTGCTCCGTGACCTCTCGGCGACTCTGGGTTCACGGGTGGAGCTGGTGCAACTGGCGGCTCGCGACTCGGTGCGGGTCACCGGCGCCATCGGTTCCTGCGGCCGGGACACCTGCTGCTCGACGTTTCTCAAGGATTACGAGCCGATCACCTTGGCGATGGCGCGGGATCAGGATCTGCCGGCGAATCCGATGCGGATCTCCGGGGCATGCGGCCGATTGATGTGTTGCCTGAAGTATGAACATCCGCTGTACCAGGATTTCAAGGCCACCACTCCGGCCGTCGGCGAGCCGGTGGATTCACCCGCCGGGCCGGGAACGGTCATTGCGCATTCCGTGCCGGGGGAGTCGGTGGTGATCCGGCTGGCCTCGGACGGCACCAAGCAGGTCTGCCCGAAGGCGTCCGTCTGCGGCGCGCGCAAGGCATACGACTCGCGTTCGGAGCGCTGAGCCCGCCGCAGCTGCACTGATTCGACGGCCTCGCCGCGCGGTCCGGGCTTGTCGCGAGCGCAGGCTCTTACATTCGCTCGGGCATGCGGTCGGGCGGACTCCTTTGCCCGTACCGGAAGGTCCGTTCCAGCCGCTAAGCTGTTCCGGTTGCCCCTTTAGCTCAGTCGGTAGAGCGTCTCACTCGTAATGAGAAGGTCTACGGTTCGATTCCGTAAAGGGGCTCCAGCACTCCAGGCCAGCGGCTTCCCGCTGGCCTGGAGTCGTTTTCCCGGTCACAACCATGGGTCACCGGCTCGCTTCGCCGCACTGTCACTCGCCGAGGATGCGGTAGAGCTCGCGGCGGACTTCGTCCAGTTTGGCGACAGCTTGCTGGCGCTGGTCGACCGTGGCTTCGGTGCTGAACTGACGAATGGCGCCCATCAGCTTCCGGGAAGCTCCGATCAGCGGTTCCCGCTCGCTGTGGTCTCCGGTGGCGGCCGACCAAGCAGCCGCGATGTCGCCGGCGTGTTCGCTGATGTAGGAGCGGCCCGCGTCGGTGAGTTGGTAGTCGCTGCGGGGTCCGGCGGCCCCGGTTGGGGCGATCAGTTCCTCGTCGACCAACTGGGCCAAGGTGGGGTACACCGATCCCGGGCTCGGTCGCCAAGCGCCATCGGTCTTCTCGTCGATCGCCTTGATCAGGCCGTACCCGTTTGACGGGGTGTCGGCCAGCAGCGACAGGATGGCGGCTCTGACGTCGCCCTTGCGGGCTCGGGGACCCTGTCCGCGGGCACCGCCGAACGGTGAGCCGA
>JAABUZ0100000971.1_pt1 | contig 59736 bp, 43 predicted proteins | sample 5562091 | NCBI WGS metagenome assembly JAABUZ01 (sample SAMN12813069, study PRJNA571459) | rock metagenome | isolation source: Antarctica rocks | place: Antarctica: Victoria Land, Linnaeus Terrace sud | collected 2015-12-21 | reverse complement strand
AATCCCATGGGATGACTCCTTTGCTGAGTGTGACACCCTGTGATCGTCGTAAATCTCAGCATGCCACACTCCGCGGTAGGAGTCATCTCGTCTTGTTTCCCTTAACTGAACCGTATTGGGATTAAATCCCATATCATCAAGCAACGCTGTCCACTCCGTCCAGGCCATCTCACCTGGCCCGCTCAGCAGCGTCACCTGTCCCTGTTCTGTCACATGGGCGCGCGACATCGGGCCTAATCGGGATAAATCGCGATCATTGCGAATGAGGCCATTGCTTGTATCGGCCAGGCTCAGTTCACTTGGCGCCGGCGCGTAGTCCGTAAAGAAATGGGCAACCCTGCGCCGCAAGGCGATGACCGCCACGGTACTGAGCCGCGCGACGCGACGACGGCGGCTAATATATGCCGCATCGACAGTCGTTATGTACCGCAAGTTCACCAGCATATCGTCGGCGTCCCGCGAGGAATCGGACCACGACGGCAGGAAAAACGTGTGGTTGAACCCCTCACCGGTCCGCACTAGATCGCGATCCTGGTCAGCGATTCCCGCTCCAGCCAGTTTCTCGATACGGGCGACAAGCCTTATGCGGTTTTTTCGTCCCTTCTCCGGCCCATAGAAATCGCAGGTGTGTGGCAGGATAATGACGGGATCTGCATGAACACTGATCCCTTCCTTCACGCTTGAGAGCCTCGGCGGATCGAGTGCTTCAGCGACTGGCGCTTGAGACAGTGGTTGCGGAAAGCTGTTGCTCAAGTCGGGATGTTGAGCTACCAACACAGGGACGCCCCAAAAGATATCACCTTGCTCAACGTCATCTCCGGTGGTGACCGGAGCGAAGTAATGACGCCGCTTGGGGTACCAGGGCATTGCTATGCCTCCTCGATGCGCTCATCTATCCCGCTGGGACCTCCCTCAGGCCAACTCGAAGGCGCATAAAATCGACCTACCTGCTCCTCTGTATCCGGTGGCGTTGCACGCAAGATAAACAGATGCTCACCTGGCTCTAGCCCACCGGCTCGCAACTCCTCGACAAGCTGTCGCATTGGCTGTCCAACCGTCTCCAGAAGCATCTGCGTTAGCTGCGAGAAGCTGCCTCCCGCTATCGCTTGGGCCAATTCATCGGCCAACCGGGCCTCTTCTGGTGCAAGTGATGCACTACGAACTGTCGCCGTTCGAGCCATTGGCGTACCTCTTCCATCCTCGTTCTTGATCCATCCTCGTGCCGTGACGAGATGCGAGAGGCTCTTTAGCTAAGAGGACGAACCGCTCCCGCGCGTAACTCCGAACACGAGTATCACGCCAGGGTGATACGGTACGATATCGACCTACAACCTGGTTAATAACAGTTTTAGCACGAGTTGCTGATTGAAGCAAGAACCTCGAAAGGCATCTCTCCACGGTCACACCATGTCGTCGCGCTCGAGCACATAGCCTCTTACAGCAGCTCGATGTGCTCGGCCCGCGCCGCGCGGACCAGCAGCGCGTCGAGCGCCTCCGGGTCCGCCCCGGCGATGCGCCGCTTGAGGGCCGGGGGGACCACGCCGAAGCGCGCGTCGAGCACCGTGCGCAGCGCGGCGCGCTTGCCCTCGACCAGCCCCTCGGCCTTGCCCCGCTCATGTCCCCGGCGGATGCCGTCGTCGATCAGCGCGTCCAGTGTCTCCGTCATGTGCAACTCCTCCAGCAGGGCGCGGGCAAACTCCGCGTCCGCGTAGCGTATGGCCAGGGCGGCCAGTCCGACGACGACCGTCGCGCGCTCCGCCTCCGGTAGGGCCAGGGCCGCCTCGACGACCTCGGGCAGCAGCGCCCGCAACGCGCGGTCGTGGCGTAGCAGGGGCAGCAGGATAAAGTCCACCCGGTCGGCGCTGGTGAAAGGCTCCCCATGCCGGGCCATGCGGCGCAGTCGTCCCAGGATGGCGGGGCCGTCTTCCCGACCCAGCATGACGTTGGTCACCTGGACGGTGAGCGACCCGGTGTCCAGCGTGTCCGGGGCGGCGTCGATGGCGGCCTCGCACAGGACCACGGTGTTGATCGGCCGGTGATAGTGCATGTACGCGGCCACGCCGAGCGACATGGCGTCCAACAGGGTGCTGGCGTCCGGGTCGACTTTGAACGCGATATGGAGCAGATTGTCGTCGGCGAGGCGGAAGAGCAGCGCATCGTCTGTCTTCACATCCATGTGTCCTTTTGGTCGTCCATTTGCGTGTATCCGCGTCTATGTGCGGCTCCGTTTCCTTCGCGCATAATCCAGGCTAGAGTAACCGGTGCAGGGGTGCTATACTATCGCTTGCGGTCACGCCAGCGGCGCGGCTTGTCCTCATTGCCCGCCGTCGCGTGGGTCGTCGTATGGGATAATCGGACAAGGGCGGTCATCGGTCAACCAACCACGGTTGATGCGGCTTGGCATGCAGCCGTGGTCGCGGGCTCCCTCGTAGGCTTTCTCGTGATGGAGGTATAGATGGGTACCGGCGGTGGCGATGAGGCGGTGCGCGTGGTGGTGACGGGGATGGGCGTGGTCAGCGCCCTGGGCGTGGGCCTGGAGACGAACTGGCGCCGCCTGGTGGAGGGCGAGGGCGGCATCGACCGCCTGACCCGCTTCGACCCGTCGGAGTTTGTGAGCCAGGCGGCCGGCGAGGTCCCCGGCTTCGACCCGTTGCAATCGATGGACCGCAAAGAGGCGCGACGCATGGATCGCTTCGCCCAGTTTGCCGTGGCCACCACGCGCGAGGCGCTGGCCCAGGCCCGCTTCACTATCACCGGCGAGAACGCCGAGCGCGTGGGCGTGATCGTCGGCTCGGCCATGGGCGGCATGGCGGCCCTGGACGACGCCTACCACGCCCTCTACACCCGCGGGCCGGGCCGCGTCAGTCCCTTCTTCGTGCCCATGATGCTGGCCGACCTCGCCGCGGGCCAGGTCTCGATCCTGCTCGGGGCCAGGGGACCTAACTGGGCGCCGGTGTCGGCCTGCGCCACCGGCGCCCACGCCATCGGTGAAGCGGCCGCTATCATCCGGCGCGGCGAGGCCGACGCGATCCTCGCCGGCGGCAGCGAGGCGCCGATCAGCCGCGGCGCGCTGGCCGGCTATGGCAGCATGGGCGCGCTCTCCACCCACAACGACGATCCGCGGCGCGCCAGCCGGCCGTTCGACCGCACGCGCAACGGCTTTGTGCTGGCCGAAGGCGCCGCCATCCTGCTGCTGGAGCGGGCCGACCACGCCGCCGCGCGCGGGGCGACGGCGCTGGCCGAGGTGACCGGCTACGGGGCCACGGCCGACGCCCACCACATGGTCGAGCCCGCTCCCCGCGGCGAGGGCGCGGCGCGGGCCATGCGGCTGGCCCTGCGTTCCGCCGGCCTTGCGCCGGACGCCGTCGACTACCTCAACGCGCACGGCACCTCCACGCCGATGAACGACCGCCTGGAGACCGAGGCGGTCAAGGCCGTCTTCGGCGAGGGGGCGCGCCAGTTGCCGATCAGTTCGACCAAGGGCGCCACGGGGCACACGCTGGGCGCGGGAGGGGCCCTCGAGGCGGCCTACTGCGTCCTGGCGTTGCAAACGGGCGTGGTCCCGCCGACGATCAACCTGCGCGCGCCCGACCCGGATTGCGACCTGGACTATACCCCCAACGCAGCCCGACGGGCGGAGAGGCTCGCCGTCGCCATGACCAACTCCCTGGGCTTCGGCGGCCACAACGCCAGCCTGGTCCTGTGCCGTCCGTCGGAGGCGCGCTGATGGCGCGCGCGGGGTCGGGCGGGGACGGTGGGGACGGTAGGGACGGTAGGGACGGTAGGGACAATCAGGGGCTCGGCCGGCAGCGTCCGCGGCAGCGCCCGGGAGCCGATGGCGGCGCGCGGCGGACGCAACGCCCTCCGAGCGAACGTGAGCCGGATTATGCCGCGCTCGTCGGCAGCCTGCTCGACGAGTTGGCCGGCAGCGCCATCACCAGGCTGGAGCTACGACAGGGCGACCTGCGCCTTATGTTACGCCGCGTACCCGGCGCCGGGACCATCACGCTTCCCGCGGCCGCTGTCCCGCCGTCGGCCCAACAGGCGCCTGACCGGCCGGACCACTGGCACGCCGTGGCGGCGCCGCTGACGGGTATCTTCTACGCCAAGCCGTCGCCAGACGAGGCGCCGTTCGTGACCGTGGGCGGGCACGTCGACGCGGACCAGGTGGTGGGGTTGATCGAGAGCATGAAGATGTACAACGAGGTCACGGCCGACATGACGGGGATCGTCAGCGAGATCGTGGCCCAGAGCGGCGAGCTGATCGAGGCTGGCCAGCCGATCATCTATATCGAGCAGGGCGAGGGGCCACAGGGGCCGCCGGAAGCGGGGTAGATAGGGCCAGTGGCCGCAATCGCAGGCTTTATGGCGGAGGAGGGTGAGCGGATGAGCGGAGAGGGTGGGATTCGAACCCACGAGAGCCAAACGGCCCTACCGGTTTAGCAAACCAGCGCACTCGGCCTCTATGCGACCTCTCCCCGCACGAGGTCTATTTTAGCAGGTACGCCGCCGAAAGACCAGTCCTTGCTAGTACACGTTGGCTCACGTCCCTTGGCAGTCCGGTGAGACACTTTAGTGTCCGATCCCTGCCAGGCGACTAAAGTCGCAGGCCGCGCCGATCACCAGGCTTTTTACGCCAACGTGTACTAGCCACTTAGCCACCAGCCACCAGCCACCGACCACGCGCCAAACGCGCGGACCAGCTCGGGCGGGATGCGGCCGCGGATGCGCGTGCCGTCCGGGGTATAGTCTTCCGCGTCGATAGCGCCGCGCAGGTGGAACAGGTCGACGAGTTCCCGCGCGTCGTGCGGCAGCACGACCTCGATGGGCCGGAAGTCCGCCGCCAGCACGTCGGCGATGCGCTCCAGCAACCCGTCGAGGTTGGCGCCGGTCGCGGCGGAGATGACAACCGGGTTGGGGTAGTCCTCGATGTTGTCCAGGGCGAAGCTGTCGGGCGCGAGGTCGGCCTTGTTCAGCGCCGTGACCATGCGCTTGTCGCCCGCCCCGATGTCGTCCAGCACGCTGTAGACGGTGATGGCTTGCGCCAGGACGTGCGGGTTGGAGACATCCACCACATGCAGCAGCACGTCGGCCTCGGCCACCTCTTCCAGAGTGGCCTTGAAGGCCGCCACGAGGTCCGTGGGCAGTTTCTGGATGAAACCCACCGTGTCGGTGACCAGCGCCTGCTGGCGGCGCGGCAGCAGCAGGGTGCGCGTGGTGGGGTCGAGCGTGGCGAACAGTTGATCCTCGGCCAGCGCGTCGGCGTCGGTCAGCCGATTGAGGAGGGTCGACTTGCCGGCGTTGGTGTAGCCGACGATGGCCACCACCGGTACGCCCTGGCGGCGTCTCCAGCGCCGCTGCACCTGGCGGCCGCGCCGCACCGTGGCCAATGCCTGCCGCAGTTCGGAAATGCGCCCGCGCAGGCGTCGCCGGTCGCTCTCCAGCTTGGTCTCGCCGGGTCCGCGCGTGCCGATGCCGCCGCCCAGGCGCGAGAGGCCCTGGCCGCGGCCGCTGAGGCGGGGCAGGCGGTACTCCAACTGGGCCAGCTCGACCTGCAGCGCGCCCTCGCGCGTACGCGCGTGCTGGGCGAAGATGTCGAGGATCACGGCGGTGCGGTCCAGCACTGGCACGTTCAGCGCCTCCTCGACGTGGCGCTGCTGCGCCGGGGTCAACTCGTCGTCGGCGATGACCAGGTTGGCGTCCAGCGCGGCAACCTGCTCACGCACCTCGGCCAGCTTGCCCTTGCCGAGGTAGCTGGCCGAGACCGGCTCGCGCAGGCGTTGCCAGATGTTGCCGACGACGGTGGCGCCGGCCGTGGTTGCTAACTGCGCCAACTCGGACAGGGAGTCTTCGACGGACCAGGTAACACGTGGCGAGGCCAACTCGACGCCGATCAAGACGGCGCGCTCGGCCTCGGGGGCGGTGGGGTAGGGGCCGTGACGGCTCGGGGCGTCAGATATCACTCGAGACAGGGGGTGCGCTCCTTTTGTGGTTACCGTTTGTTCTCTAATACGACAATGTTAGGGTCAGCCTGCAACTGACGTCGCATGGCATACAACGGACACTAAAGTATCTCACCTCGCGGCGCCGTCACGACGTTAGTCGTCGTTCTTTGCCATGCGACATCAGTCGCAGGCTCCGTTAGCCGGCGGGATGGGCGACCGATAGGATGGTGACGCCGCCCGCGCTATAGCGGACGCCGTAGCCCAGCCGCCGGAATCGCGCCAGGGCTGCCTGCTCCGCCTCCGTACGGCCGTTATAGTAGGCGTATAGTTCGGCGCCACCTAGGTAGATATAGTCTACTCCGTAGTGGCGCAGCAAGCCGTCGACCGCGGTTGTGTCGCCGCTCGTGTACATCGTATGAACATCGCTGAAGCGCGTGGTGACATTGTAGTACGGGTTTGTGGCCGCCTGGCCGCCGTGCCACAGGCCCTCGTGCGAACCGCCCGAGCCGAGCACATCGGCCAACCCGGTGAACGTGGAGACGCGGTACATGAGGAGTCCCTGGGCGGTACTCCCCGGGAAGGGCCAGTAGTCCTCGGGGCCGTTCTGGATCGCCAAAGGGTCGCTGCCCACGCCTGGGGCGCCGATAGCCACGTCGGCTTCCAGCAGCGTGGGGTGGCCCTGGACGTTGCGATTGATCCAGTCGATCGCTGTCGCGTCCGCTGGGATGGCGCTCGCCACCCGGTTGGCCGCGTCGATCTCCGCGGCGGTGGCTGGTGCGGCATCCGCTGCGGTGAGAGGCTGGTGGACGTAGTTCCGCAGGTAGGCAGCGCCATCGAGCGTGGCGGCGGCGGTGGGATCGGTGAAGGCGGCGGGGTTGGCGTAGACATTGGTCGTCGGCGTGAACAGACCCAGGAACGTGTAGACGCCGCCGGCCGCGATAACGGCCATTGCTCCTCCCGGCGCCAGGAAGCGCGCGATGCTGCCCCGCAGGCGCGTCCAGAGCATCCAGAGGCCATAGACCGCGCCCAGCGCCAGCAGCGTCCAGGCCTGGTAGTATAGCTTGAAGACCGTGTTCATGCGGTACATGTCGCCCGTGCATGTGCCCGAGGAGTCCGTGGGTCCGCAGAAGTTATCCCGCAGGTAGACCGTGTCGCAGGCGATGATCAGGGCGATGCCGCCGGCGCAGAGCAGCAGGGCAAAGGCGTTGATGGGACGGGCCGCGCGCCCCTCGCGCCAGGCCAGGTAGAGCGCGGCGACCATAAACGGCAGGAGCAGCCCCATCGTGCCGAACGTCCCGCTCAGGCTGAGCACGCCCCACAAGAGCACGGCGGAGGCAACAAGGGCGACGGCGCCCCCGTTCGGCCTCAAACCTGGTCGTTGGCTGGTGTTATCCGCTCGCCCTCGCCGTCCATCGCTCTCGGCGCGCTGGCGCTTATTCCTGGTCATAAACGATGGCACCGGCAGCCGCGGTAAATCGGCATCCTCATCGTCGCCCATGTCGGCCGCGTCATAGCCGTCGGTGTCCTGGGGCGGCCGCGCATCATCGTCACGACCCCGCTGCATGATGTCGTTCGTCTGTTGCGGGAGGATGGCGTCGCTCACAGAGGCGGACGCTGCCGCGCGATCTCCCTGAGTTACCCTTGGGGCCTTACCCTTACGCTTGCCGTTGCGGCGGCGCCGCGAACGGAGCGACGGCATCGGCAGGCGTGGCAGCTCGGGGTCCCAGGGGACCTCGTCCTCCAGTTGCGCGTCGTTCTCATCCGCGCCATCCTCGGCGGCGTCGTAGCGGTCGTCGTCCAGGCCGGAGGGCGTGGTGGTCGGGGCTGGCTCGCGGTCCAGGACCACCGTTGTCGTTGCCGTCGTGCCCACGCGCGACGCGCGACGCGCCGGTAGGGCGGTGGACGCAGCCGACCGCGTGGCCACGGCGCTCGCCGTGGCCATGCCCGCAACCCGTCTGTTTGTCCGGTCATAAGGCGCGAGGTCATCCTCGGGCGCGTCGGTGACGGTGGCCCGCTGCCAGAACATGCCGACGATGAAGACGGCGACGGGGACCAGGAACAGCCCGAACATGGTCAGCACCTGGTCAGTGGGCGAGCCGTGGAAGCGCACCCCGACCGAGCTGTACTGCGGCTGGAAGTCGTGCCGGTACTCCAGGTAGAGCAGATAGCTCAGTGCGACGACGGCCAGTCCCAGGCCCAAACCCTCACCCAGCAGCCGGCCCGTCAGGCGAGCCAGCCCCGGCAAGAGTAGCGCGGCGACGGTCAGCAAGAGGTAGCTGGGCCAATCCCACGAGTTGATGAAGTAGAGCGCGCCGACGACGAGCCCTGCCAGCAACAGGGTGATGGCGCGCCGCGGGTCGTCGGGCGCCAGGGCGTGCCAGCCCGCCTGCGCGGCCAGCGCCAGGTTCAGCGCCACGCCGATGGCCAGGATAGTGAACGGCAGGCCGATCACGTGCGGGTGCAGGTCGCCCAATAGGAAGCTGAAAGCCGGGAATTCGTCGATGTTGTATCCGGCCGTGATGGTGCGCGACGAGTGGAAGAAATCGAAGGCAGCAAAGTTATTCTCCCGGACGGCGGGATTCAAGAACTGAGACAGCCCGTCGAGGTTGCCGACCAGCAGCACGAACACGGGGGCCAGCAGCGACCACAGCGCGCTCCTGGTCAGGCTGTAAATGACCGCGTAGGCGGAGACCCCCGCCAGGGCGAACACGAGGGCCACGCCGAGGTTGTAACCGACCGTCGGGGCCACGCCGGTCAGCGTGACCATAGTACCAACGGCGAGGTAGCCGCCGTAGTAGTAGTTGATCGACGTGCCGGACAGCCAGGGATCGTAGGGCGGGAAGGCCATCGCCTTATGGGTCGCGGTCATTAGCGCCAGGTCCATCGGCTTCTCGGTGGAGAGGACGCCGGGATGCGCGGCGCGCACCATGGCCCAGACGGCGAAGAGCGTCAGGAAGAGGGCTTCCTGCGCCAGGATCACCGTGCGATGCGCGCGCAACCAGTCCCGCAGGCCAGCGCGCTCGTCGCGGATCGCGACCAGCCCGCCTGCCCACAGCAGCAGCATGCAGAGCACCAGCAGCGGCGCGTTGTTGCCCAGCTTGAGGATGCTGCCCAGCAGGTAGTTGCAGAACGTGACCAGCAGCACGCCAAGGATCTTGGACAGGCCGTAGCCGCGGTCGGCCAGACGCGGCAGCGCGGCCATGGCCAGCGGGAGGGCGGCCAGACCGAGCAACTCGACAGCGATATACCAGAGCACAAACTCTGTCATAGGGGGTTACCGCCTGGCCCTGGAGATCACGATGTCCTCACTACGATCATGCATCGACGGCTGCTCCATCGCCTCACTGTAGATCGAACGAGCCTGTTGGTGGTGGGAGGCGGGCGGCAATGGCTGCGGGTCGCTACGTCTACGCCTGTGATTGTACGACGGGCCGTCACTCTGGGCAAATCGGCGCGGCGTCACAAGGCGAATGACATGACGTTTTTGTGTATAATCAAGCCGGAATCGCGGCGCGGACGATAGCCACGATCGTCGATCGTCGCCAGAGCAACGAACGTCACCTGCGCGGCGCGTTGACCGTATCGGTCGACAAGGCCCGGCTGATATTATGCGCGCAGGGTGTCGTGTCCAGGCCGGGCGATGGGTCGCAACCGTACAGACCGGACAAACCGGAGGCAGAGAGAGTGGTCGAGCACCCGCAACAGCCAGTCGGCGATGGGGGCATGCCGGAGGTTAGTCGCGTTCACAGCGAGGAGCAGGCGGCGTCCACGGCGCCGATAGCATCGACCTTGCCTGACGCACCCGCTACGCCCGTATTGCGGGAGGCGCCGCGCCGGCCCAAGTTCAGGGACCGGGCGCGCGCCCAGGAAGCAAGCGTCTCGCCCGTGGTCGCCCAGGTGAGCCCTGCGGCGCGGGGGCTCGCGATCCAGGGTCAGGATCAGGGTCGCCGCATCAGCGGCTTGGTCGCGCTGGTAGCCGGCGTCGCCCTGTTGACGTACGCGATCACCCGTCTGACCACCCCAACATCGTCCGCTCCCGCCGCGGCCCCGACCCCCGTCGTCGTCCCGACGCCCGCGCTGCCACCGTTCGCGCCGCTCGCCGGCGCTGCGCTGACCGCTCGTCAAGTGCTGGCGAACAGCGCCGGGCTGCGGGCGCCGCGCGAGGTGGTGAGCTTCCCCGACGGCCACATCGCCGTGGCCGACCCGGACAACAGGCGCGTCGTCTTGCTGGCGACCGACGGCACGGTGCTAAAGAGCATCACCGCGGCAGGATCCGGCGCCCTCCAGGCACCGTACGCGCTGGTCGCGACGGCGCACACCCTGTTCGTGCTCGACGCGCAGCGCGCCACGATCGAGCGGTACTCGGCCAGCGGACGTTTCGAAGGGGAACTTAGCCACGACCAATTACTCTACGACGGCCGCGGCATGGCGCTGGATGGCAACGGACACTTCTACATCGCCAACCCGTTGCTCAACGGCTTCGTCGTCGTCTCGGTGTCCGACGGTAAGATCCTGAGCAAGACGGTCACCCCGCTCGGCGTCGGGCCAGGCCAGTTCAACCAGCCATCCGCGGTGGCCGTCGATGTCCGGGGCGACCTCTACGTGATGGACAACCTGAACGGCCGCATCCAGGAGCTTGGCCCCTCGGGTCAATTCATCGCGCAGTGGCCGGCCCCGAACACGGACACGCTGCACTCCGCCCATCTGCTGGTCCTCCCCGGCGCTCAAGCGCGGCTCGTGGTCTCCGACCCGCCCGAGCATGCCCTGCTCGTCTACGCGTTGTCGGGCGGACAAACTACGCGCTTTCCGCTCCAGGTAGCCGGTCAACCGACCGGAGCAGTCGGGCCCCTCGGCCTGTTTGCACACAAGAACGGCGCGATACTCGTCGCCGACGGCAGCGGCAACAGGGTCCTGACGGTAGACGTACCGGCATCAGCACTTCAAGGCATTCGAGGGTGAGTTTCAGGCTGTCGTAGCGCCCGATATGGGGCTCGTCGAGTGAGTCTGTTCGTGAACCCTTCGCCGCCAGAATGGCCGCTCATCGCACATCACCGTTTGTTGGTTGAGATACCCATTGAATTCCTAGCCGATTGAAGCGCGCTACGGCCAAGGCACAGGACTCACGGTGTCGTCACTCCGGCCGGCGGCGCGCCGAAAATCTGCGCGGCAATCACTGATGGCGGCAGGGTGTTGTATTGCCCAACCGTCATGTACGGCAGGTTGGCGCGGTGCCGGGCCAACTGATAATCGCGCCAGATGTAGTAACCGTCTACCGGCACGGCCGGTTGGCGCACCTGTTGCGCTCCGGGAGAGTCGACCCAGGCCACGTATGTCCATACGTTGAATGTCACTATCAGCGCGGCTACGGTCACGGCGCCTCGCTGCAGCCAACGGTCGCGGCTCCACTTCAGGCGCAGCAACTGCTCGATGACCAGCGCGGCAAAAAAGTACATCGGCGCGACCGCTGGGAGGCCGCGCGCCCCGTCCGGTGTCCCCGAGGTCAGCAACTGCGTGATGCCGAGGGGGATCAGCAAGAGACACCACCACAGCGCGCATGCTTTGAGGCGTTGGATAGTGAGGACGGAGAGGACGAGACCGGCCAGGTACAGGAGCGTGCTCAACGGGTCGAGCCACCCGTCCCCCGGAGCTTTGTAGCGTCCCTGCGTCCCGCCCTGGAATGAGCCATCCATCAGGACGAAGGAGCGCACGGTGTCCCAAGCCAGCCCGACCAGCACGCCGAGCCGGCTTTGACCTGGTGGGAGAGGCTGATTGAAGATGTACACTGAGGCGGTCCGCTGGCTGAAAAGGGCGTAGTTCGAGGCAATCGTGGGTAACTCGGGCGCGAATAGGACTGCCCCAACGGCGGTGGCCACGATCTCGCCCACGACGACCGGGCGCCACCCGCCCGGCTCCGTGCCGCGCACCCGTCGCCACAGCACGATCAGCAGGTAGGCCATGAAGGCGATGACGACCGCGCGGCCGCTGAAGTAGCCATAGAGCAGTAAGGCCAGCGAAACGCCGAAGCCGATCCAGTACCGCATTTTGCCACGCTCCAGGGCCAGAGTCAGCGCCCAGGCGCCGAGCAGCATATAGAGCACGACGTGAGCGTTGTTCCAGGCGCTGCGTGAGAACAGCAGATACCAGCGGGCCGCGACGAAGAGGAGTGCGGCCAGGTAGGCCGCCGGCGCGGAGACAACTCGGCGCGCCAGCGCGTAGAACGGGATGACCGCGATGGCGCTGAAGACGGCGGAGACCAGCCGCTCCGCGAACAAGGTCATGCCGAACAACTTCCATGACCCGGCCATCAGGTAGATGCTCAAGGCGGGCTCGGGGGTCCAGTCCAGGCCGAATAAGCCTGGTCCGTGCCCGACCATGATATTCGTTAGGTCACCCGAGAAGTCGAGTTCGTCGGCGGTCGCCGTATTGGGCACGCTCTCCAGGAAGAGGAGGCGGAGTAACAGCGCGACCGCAACGAGCGTCCATACCGCGAGGCGTTCATGTGCGGCCAGGAAGGCGAGCGGCGCGGAGAGCGGGGGTGATCCGGCCCCCGGACGCCCGTTGTATGCTGCCCCGTCTCCGACATAGGCCGGCGCCTCGACTGGCGGGTCCTCCACAACCCCGGCAACGCGCGCCTGCGGCGCGGTCTCCGGCGACGATGGCGTCGAGCGTGGCGCATCATCGCCCCCTAGCGGCGGGGTCGGTGGTGTCCCTGCTGCCCTAGAGGCCCTGCGGGTGGGGACGCGTCCGCCGCGAACGCCGGTACGCAGGAGGGCTCTGTCCCACCATCCAGGGGGGGCTAGCTGGGACACGCCAAAGAGTACAAGGATTGCGGCTATGACGAGTACAATGACCAGCTCAATCACAGGCTTTCATCTTTCTGCTTTCTGCACTATTCCCACATCCGTCGGCCGCTCCCCCGCCTGCACATCGCGCGACGCCGCGCACCCCGTTGCCCGCCGGCACATCTCCACGCGGCCCCAGCCGACCAGGCAGGATCGCCCGATACCCGAACCCATTCAGCGCAGCCCGCCGAGGACACGGCCGGGGTCGGGCAGCGGGCGATCCGGGGCCTGGTTCTCGACGTACCAAAAGAGGGAGGGCGCACCGTCCGCCGGGCCTATCCTGACGGCCAGCCCAGTCGCCACGGCGTAGCGCGTTGCGTCCGCTTGGTCGCCGTCGAAGATCACGAGGCGCGTGGCCGGACATTGCTGCCAGGTGGCGCCCGCCACCGCGCTGCAGATGCTGGCTTGGGGTGCGAAGAGGACGTTGTACTCCACCGGCCAGTAGCCCGGCGCGACGACCGTCACGGAGACGGCCCCGCGCGGTCCCAGAAACACCGCCCATTCGTGGGCGGCCTTGTAGAAAGCGGCGCGGGTGCCGCGCGCGTCCGCAAAGTCCCAATAGCGTACCACGCCCACGACCGCGATAAGAGCGGCGACGACAGCGACAGCGGATCGGCGCAGCGACATCCACCATCCCGCGGGCGTCGCGCCGCGTCCCAAGGCGCGCGCCGCGAGGGCCGTCAGCCATCCGAGCAAGGAGAGGCTCGTCTCGAGCCCGAGGCCAATGAGCAGGCACATCGCGGGGAGGGCCGGCAGGGCACGTGTGGTGGTGCCCGTGATGGCATCCCCGGTAGTCAGCGCCTGCCCCACGACGAACGGCACAACCAGCAACACGAGGAGGAGGGTAGCTGCAGGCCGTTTCCACGCCCATAAGGCACTCATGACTCCTGCAAGCAGCAGCACCCCGCTGAGCGGATCAAGCAAGGGACGATACGGCAGATTAAAGATGGGCACGGGGTCGCCGCGCACGGTAAATAACCCCGCCGTTTTCACTAACTGATACCAGAAGATGTGCATTGTGTCGGATCCCAGGTCGGGGTGTTCCGCGGCAAAGATGGCACGATTAGCGGGCGACAGGATGAATCGCTGCGAGGCATGCGCGACGAGGGGATTGCCCGGTTGCAGGTACAACTGCACCATGGGCCAGGAACACAGCAGTCCCACCAGGCCGACCGTGAGGCCGATGGCCACCAGCCCGGGAACGCGCAGGCGCGCCCTCGCGCTGGTCAGATCCAGCGGCGGCGTACCCCCAAGGAGCGCGACGCGTCGCAACCATGCCGGCCCACCATGGGCCGGCGAGGAGGGGCGATCCAACCACCCGTTCTGGCCATCGTCGCCGGCACTATAACTGGTCTCGCCGGCGGGCGCAACACGCGGTGCACGACGGTCCCACCATCGACTGTGCCACACGAGCAGCAAGAACAACCAGCCCGCCGCGACCAGGATGACGAGCGTGCCGGAGAGGTACGAGTTGAGGGCCCAGGCCAGCCCCATGCCCGCCAGCGCGGCGTAAACCAGATTGGACCGGCGCACGGCCATGACCAGGAAGAGGATAGCCACGCTGGCCGCAGTCGCGGTCATGATGTTCTGCAGGACCAGACGGGAGAAGTTAACGCTCCAGAACGTCGTGGCGAGAGCCAGCGCGGCGACGATGCCCACACGCCGCGCATAGCCCAATTCCCGGCTCAGCAGATACAGCAGCGGGACACTCAGGCTGCCCAGGAAGCCGCTGAAGCCCCTGGCTACCGCAACATCGGTCGCCCCGAGGCGCAACGGGAAACTGAGCAGATAGTCGTAGAGAGCCGGCAACCACAGGTGGTCGATGAGAAATGGGGTGGTGTACGTCCCGTCGATAAACTTGCGCGCCTCGACCATGATCTGGGCTTCATCGCCCCACATCTCCATATTTTGACCCTGTAACCCCCACCAGCGGACCACGAGCGCGAAGGCGAACAGGCCGGCGCAGATGCCCCAGGACGTTCGTGCGCCGCGCGCAAGGCCTCTGGCAGCTAGGGTCAGGCGGCTCCGGGCGGCGGCCAGATCGACCGCTCGACGCCCCCGCGGCAGGCCCGATGTCGCCGTCGCACGACGCGGCCACAACTCATAGACCGCATAGACGAGCAGCAGGGCCGCAACGACGAACAGGACAAGCGACAGCGCCACATTGTACTCCTCGGCTACCTTTACCTCGATATCCTCATTCTATCCGCCTCCTCGCCACCGGGTTTGCATCGGTCTTAGCCCATCGCCTGCAGTGATGCCCGGCGGCTACCCTTGCGGCGCGGCAACCACCAGCAGCCGGTTGCCGAGGGCGTCGGCGACCAGGATCGTGCCGTCCGGCAAACGGGATAGCCCTTGCGGCTGGACCCCGGTCAAGATCTTACCGCCCAACCGCAGGGGGTAGCGCACCGGCACGTTGGCGCCGACATAGGAGAGCAAGGCGCCCGATGGGTCCGAGGCCAGCAGCCTTCCGGTCCCGAGGGGCAGGACGTGAACCGGGAAGACGGTGACGAACCCCGCCGTGGGCCAAGCCTGGATGAACCGGCCCGAACCCTGGCGCATCTTGATGTGGTTGTCCACTTCCGTAGAATACACGTCGCCCTCGGGATCAACCGCGACATCCGATGGTTGGGTGTATCCAGTGGCGCCGGTGTTGTTGCCCGGAGCCGTGAAGACGCGCCGCAATTTTCCGCTCGGCAATGCGAATTCGACGATGCTGTTGGCGCGAGGATTGGCGACGTAGATGGCGCTCGGCGCGATAGCCAGGCCCCGGCCATCGCTGAGCAGGACCTGATTATGAACGAGTTCTCCCGCGAAGCGGCCCTGCAAGGTGTATCGCTCGATCGCGGCTTGCCCGGCGTCGAGCACATAGATGGACCTGCCGTCCGAGGCCAGGGCGAACGGTTGTGTGAGGCGCCCATCCCTGGTCGCATGCAGGGCGCGGCCATCCTGCCCCAGAATGACCAGGCGCCCGTTCCCTGTATCGACCACCGCGATCCATCGGTTGGGTAGCATAATCGCTTCTCGTGGTGCCATCAGGCCCGCACCGCTTCCGATCACGCGGACAACGGCCAGGGCCGGGCCGGCCTGCGGCGCAAAAACGACTGGCGTGGCCATTGCGGTCGGATTGGGGCTGGTAGTCGTGCCCGTACCGGGAGAAGACGGCGCTTGTGGCCGTGCAAGGTTCCAAATGGCGATGGCGAAGAGGATGGCCGCCGCTACAGCGGCCGCTAAACCTCGTGTGCGGCGATCGGGCCAGGATCTTGTCCGAGGCGTCCGGACGGCTGAGTTAGGCGACGATTCATCGGGAGAGGACGATTGTGGCACGGGGAAGATCGTGCCTATCTGAGTGCTGTCCCCCGGCGTATGCTCACCGTCCTCTCCTTGTGTCGCCGAAAAGGTGTTGACAGCCGCTGCTGCTGACGCCACCTGCTGATCGGACAACGCTACCACTAACGCCGCGGGAACGGGCTGTTGATGGCCCACGGCGATGTCTGGCCGCACGACCTCATCGCCATGCGCATCGCCGTCAGCGGTGCGGCGGCGCGGCGTGCTCGGGGCTCCTGTTATCCTCACCCAGGTGTAGATAATCAAGACGATAGACGCCAGGGCTAGCAGCGGGACGGTCATAGCGAACGGGAGTCCTTCATGTGTTGCATGGATGTAGATCGAGGGGATCACCGAGATGAGCGGATGTGACGGCCGAGTTACCAACTTATCTCACGGTCGGTTTCCATGGCTGGAAGCTGACCGACGAACCGTCGGTCAGCAGGATGTAGAGTTTGCGATGCGGGAACGCTGTGGTTAGTTCGGCGTAGCGCGCGGGGGTCGAGGCCAGGGCCCACACCGTGCCGGTGGTCGACGTCGGCGAGGCTAGAGTCGTCGGGTCGTTCAGCGCCGCCAGTTCATTGCTATAGATGTACCAATCGGGTGTGACGACGATTGAGTCATGAGGCGCGCCGCCGTAGATGCGCGATACTTGCAGGTTGGGCATCCAGGCAATGGCCGTGAAATTGTGGTACAGTTGCATGTGCCGCGGCAAGTAGAAGACCACGTTGGCCGCGATCAGTGTGACCAGTACGATAATCGCCGCAATGGGGCCCGACGACCAGGCGCGGCCCAGCCGCCCCAACATGTCGCCCGCGGCTTCGCCAAGGACCATGATCCCGCGAGCACTTAAGAGCAGCAAGACGGGCACCGCTTCATAGTAGTAGCGCGGACCTATTGCAATGCCATTTGCGTAGTACCCGATGTAGAATGCGATCACGCTGACCGCAATGAACGCGTTCAACAGGTCCCAGCGATTGGCTCGCGCCAGGACAAAGGGGAGCAAAGGAATGGCCAGGGCCATATAGTAGGGCCAGCCGAATAACTCCAGATTGAGTCCCGTCAGCAGTTGGTCCGTATTGACCAATCCAGCGGCCGGCGTGTGCAAGCCCCACCAACCATTTCCTGGGCCGAATCCCCACCGATCGTTGGCATCGGTGATGCTGCGGACGGACACGAGCGGGCGCCCAGTAATAGACCAGTTGTAGCACATGTACAGCGCCACGAAAATCGCGATGCCGCCAAGCCATGCCCCAGCGGTGAGGGTGGCGCGTCGCATCCGTCCCAAGAGCGGTTGCGCGGCTGTTTTGATACACAGCCAGGATCGCACTCCGATCACCACTGTGAACGGAATGACGATCAGCAGTCCTGTGACTTCCCGGCACAGGAAGGTCATGCCCACACAGGCGGCCGCCGCGATGGTAAGCCACAATCGTTGGCCCCCGTGGGCGCGAATGAGCAGATAGTAAGCGAGGGTTGCGAAGAAGACTGCTTCAATGTGGCTCAGGTACGTTCCCACCTGGAACAGAAAGAACGGCGACCAACTTCCTAGCACAACGGCGATGACCGCGGTTTGTGTCCCAAACAAACGGCGGCAGATCGCACCGACGAGCGCAAGTGTCCCCAGACCAAGTAGTGGCTGTACTAGCCATGGGCAACCGAGGATCACGCCCAGCGCGAGTATCGACGCTGTACCGGGACTATACTGGGCGACCCATTGCCCGTTCACCGTTCCAAAAAATGGGATGGGAAAGGAGTCGGTGAAGGCAGGTGGAGGAATCGAAAGTCGGCCCGAGGCCAGCATTTTCGCCTGGAACAGGTAGCCGTGAGCGTCGAAAATGTGCGGCATGCCATTGTATTCCACTAGCGCGATATAGATCATCAGCGCGAATGAGGTTGCCAGGGACCCAGAGATCAGAACGACAGCGGCGCGGCCAGCCCATTGTCTTGTCGCCGACCATCTGATTCGCCCCTTTGGTAGGCATGCGCCGATGAGCGTCGCCAGCAGCAAGAGCAGGGCGCTCCAGGCTACACCGTGAGCGAGAGTATCAAGATTGATGGCCAGGTACGGTCCGATTGTGTCGGGGAAGTACCACTGTCCGATGGCAGGCGCGTTGGCCACCGTGTTGTTATTGACGCTAATCTGGCGGTTTGCGCGGTCCAGGCGTAGCTGATAGTTTCCCCCAGCGACCGTGAACTGGATTACGACGGGCTGCTCAAGCCTCTGGATGTCGGCATCGAACGCGAAAGAAGACGGCAAAGGCACGTTCGTGTCGAACCCGGAGGCGTCAGGTCCTCGTACGACCCGGCCGTCCGCCGAGTTCGTAAGACGGACGCTGTCCCAGCGGTCGTACGTGTCCTCGCCACGCAGCCAGCGGTCGAACGCAACATAGGGGCTCCCCTGGATTGAACGAAGGTAAGCCGCATCGAGGTTGGCGATCGACAGCGTGAGTGACTGGGAGCCATCGATACCCCAGTCGCGGACATAGGGGTCGTTCGGCAGGATGGCGATGTCACGCGGGATGGTCGGCCACACGAACGCATGCGCGTCGTTACCAACCGTGAGCATGGCGCTGTTGCCGGACGATTGCAGGTGGATATGTACAGGTTCGTGCCCTGTCAGCGCAGTGTCGCTGACGAACAACGCGACGATGATCAGCACGGTAGCAACGACTAGAGTTGACCCTGTCAGTCTCAAACGAGGCACTTAGGTTTTCATCCCACACTCATCGGCTTGATCCCCGAATTGGCATGCGTCGCCATGTTCACATGCACTGCTATCATACCGTATTCACCGCATTCGCTAGAGGTTACTGCTCGCTGGCGCCGTCGTCGCACCCCGTCTGCCGCGAACTGTCGGGGCAACCACCCATCATTGCCGCTTGCCACCGCGTTGCCCAATCAAGTCTCGCTCTCATCGGTCGGGCTGCCTCTTGAGATGACCGTGGGCGTAGGGCGGTGGTTGGAGGTTGGGCAACGGGTAGACTGTATACTGTCGCGGACCAGGGGTTGACGTTGCATTCAAGCCCTCGGATCTTAATCGTCGCATTATTGTTGTATAAGGGGTTGACGACGTGAGTTCTGTCGTGAGTTCTGTAAAGAACTTCGGTGCCTGGGTGGCCCGGATATGGTTGCGTACGAAGGGCACGGGTCCTGGGTCGATAGCGGTATCAGTTGTGATGCCGTGCCTGAACGAAGAAGCGGGCATTGGCCAGTGTATCGCCTGGGCGCAGGAAGGTCTGCGGCGGACCGGTCTGCCGGGCGAGGTGATCGTGGCCGATAACGGCTCGACCGACCGCTCCGTCGAGATCGCCCGCGCGGCGGGCGCGCGCGTGGTCCACCAGCCCCTGCGCGGCTACGGCAACGCCTACCATAAGGGCTTCGCCGCCAGCACCGGCCGCTATATCGTGATGGGCGACGCCGATCAGACCTACGACTTCCGCGAGATCGACCGGCTGATCGCACCGCTGCGCGACGGGGCCGACTACGTGCTGGGCTCGCGGTTCGCGGGGCGCATCCTGCCGGGGGCGATGCCCTGGACGCACCGCTACATCGGCAACCCGGTGCTGACCTTCATCCTGAACGTGCTGTTCGGCTTGAAGAGTTCGGACGCGCACAGCGGGCTACGCGCCTTCACGCGCGACGCCTACGAGCGCATGAAACTGATCAGTCCGGGCATGGAGTTTGCCTCCGAGTTGGTGATCAAGGCAGCGCAGGCCAAGCTGAAAGTGGCCGAGGTGCCGATCACGTACTACCCGCGCGCCGGGGCCTCCAAGCTCAACGCGCTGCGCGACGGCTGGCGCCACCTGCGCTTCATGGTCGCCTACCGCCTCGGGCTTATCTAATCTCCTGTGCGTCAAGGCGTCCACTCCTGGCTCCGAACCTGACGACAGGGGGACATCAGGAGTGCGGATGGTCAGAAGATTGATGGAGCGGTCTGCTGGAGTAAGACGACGGTGGGCGCGACGCCTCCGGGCGCGAGGCCCATGACGCCATGCACAGGAGCGGGCGCGGGGACCAGGTCTCGTAGGGGGATGATCGAGAGCGCGCTTCCCGGCGGCTGCCAGGCCAGTTCCATGCTGCCCGGTCCGCCGTCGGTCACGGTGTAGACGAGCCGCAGCCGATGCAGGCCGCGGGCCAGGCGCAGCCGCACCCGCGGGACGGTGGGGCCGGGATCGGCCTGCACGTCCCCATGCAGGAGAGTGTGCCCGTCGATGGCAAAGTCCACGGCCCCGCGCGCCGCCACGGTGAAGGCGTAGTCGCCCGCGCGGGGCGCGCGCACCCAGCCCGTCCAGGTAGCCATGTAGGGGCCGATGGCACCTGTCTCGTCGCGCAGGCAGCAGGTCGCGATCGCGCCGGTCCGCCAGGAGGCGCCCTGTACTTGTGGCGTGCGTACGCTGACGTGCAGGCCTTCGCCCGGCGCCAACAGGCGCACCGTGCCGGCAGGGGTCTCCGTGGGACCGGGCATGCCGCGCCGTTCTCGCGGCGCGCGGCCGGCGGGGGCAGACACGCTGTACACATAGAGCGTGGCGGAGCCATCCGTGCCGACATACGTGCGGGCATGCCCATGCGGATAGACCGCCCGCAGGTACGGGAGATAGCCGGCCTGTTCGCCCCCCAGCACAAAGGCCAGCGGGGCGCGGTCGGAGGTGGCGAAGGGCAGCAAGAAGCCGGGATCCTTGACCTCGCCCCGCCGGGCATCGGGGGCGAGGAGCACGACCCACCCGGCGTTGACCATGGGGGACTCGCCGCCGATGGAGAGCACCAGCGCGCTGCGGGGCTGCGCGGCGACGACGCGGCCCCATAGGTTGGGCCCCGCGCCAAGGGCCTGGTTGGCGTGGGCGGCGAAGGGGCCGAAATAGAAGGCCACGCCCTGCGCCGCGACGACGACGACCAGCAGGGTGAGCGCGCCGTCGAGCGCCAGTTGGGACGTGCGCGGGGCGTCCTGTGCCGGCAGGTGGCGCGCGCGGGACACCAGGCCCGCGGCTAGCCGGGCGAGCGGGGAGGCCCATAGCCCCAGCGCGGCGTCGAGCAACAGCGCCGGGAAGACCGGCAGTAGGGGGATCGCCGCGCTCAGGCGCAGCGTGCTGGGTGTCTCCACGGTCAGCACGACCCCGGCAAACGCGACCATGAACCAGGCCGCGAACAGGAACAGGCGACGGTCGCGCAGGCAGCCCACCAGGCGCCAGCCCAGGCCGACCTGGAAGAGGACGGCGTAGGCGCCCCAAAAAAGCGGTGCGGTGGACGGATTGAACTCGCTCCCATCGGGGAACTGCCCGAAGACCCCCACGCTGTGCAGGATTTGCTGCCACAGCAACTCCGGGCGCGACATGCCCGGGTCGTAGTAGGGTAGCCGCGTCGCGTTGTCGCCGTAGAAGACCGCGACCTGATTGGCGCGCAACGTGAGCACGTCTGGATGCAGCAGGTCGTAGGCGACGTAGGGGCCGATCGCCAGCGCCGCGCCCATGGCGAGGGCCAGACCTTCCCCCATCAGCGCCCCCCGCTGGTCCCGCCGTAGGAACACGCCGAGCGCGTGGTAGGCGAAGAAGCCGGCGGCGACGAGTGCCCAGGTCCGCCCCGAGGGGTAGAAGTAGATGGAGACGGCGCCCGCCACGCCCGCGAGGCCCCAGGCCCAGGCGCGCCGAGTGCGCGCTCCCTCCAGCAAGAGGAACGCGGCGGCGATCCACAGCAGGGCGGTTGGCGCACCCTCGTTGGTGATGCGGCCGGATTCCAGGGCGATGGGCAGCGTGGCGGCCAGTGGAGCGGCGATCCAGGCCGCGCGCCGCGAGATGTGACGGTGGAGCATGGCAAAAAGCAGCGCCGTGCTCGCGGCGGACACGACGGCCCCGAACAGGCGCGCCTGGACGTAACCCACCCCGAACAACTTGAGCGGCAGGGCGAGCATCCAGAAGTAGAGCACGGGGATGTGATACCACCCCTCGAAGAAGACATCGGGATGGAGCTGGCCCCGCAGGATGCGGATGGCCTCGGCGGCCCGATCTCCCTCATCGGGATTGATATTGTACGGGGCCGTATCGAGGCGCCACAGACGCAAGACGAGGGCGAGTGCGAAGATGACGAGCACGCCGAGCGCATACCGTGTTCCCGGCCCCCGCACGGCCCGACCCACGGCGCGGCGCAGGGCGTGTACATTCCCCGAGTCGGGCAGCAGGACGAGCGCCGTCACGAACAGGAGCAGGCTTGCGAACCACAGCCACGCCCCCGTCGGGTCGGAAGATTGGGGACCGTTCAGCAGCAGGTCGTCATGGACGCGCGCGATGCCGTTCGCGCACGCGGCAAGGGCGGTGAGGCCCGCGAGGGCGGGGAGGAACGAACGCATCCGCCCGCCGGCAGGTCCTCCGGCCCACGCGCCCCGCTCGCTTGTCGGTCCGGTTGGGGGAGTCGGGGCGGCGGACGTTGCGCGCGTCGTCGCCTCTGGATAGAAGAGCAGCGTGGGCAGGCATAGAGCGATGGCGAGCAGATAGAGAGCGAGCGGGGCCAAGGACGTATCGCCGCGCTCGACCATGACCTGCGCCACGAGCGCGATGGCGATGCCGGCGATGATGCCCGCGCCTGCCCGCGCCTGCCCGCGCGGGCGTCAGCGCTGAGATGGCGCGACGAGACGTCACGCATACGTCCTCTGGCCGTTTGCCGACCTATCGTGGCGGACATATGATAGCACGCGGCGTGATCCCATTATAGTGGACACGTCAGCGCTAGGGCGCCTGAACGACGAGCAGCCGGTTGCCGGCGCTGTCGGTGACCAGGATGCGGTTGTTGGGCAGGGCGAACAGGCCCTGGGGGCGCACGCCGGTGAGGACGGAGGCGCCCAGACGCAATGGTAGGCGCCGGGGCGCGCCGCCATTGGCCGGATAGATCAGTAGCACGCCTGTGGGGTCCGACACCAGGAGGCGGCCGCTGGGGAACGGCAGGACGTGCGCGACGTGCGCGGCGTCGGAGGGCACGGTCGCGAGTTGGCGCAGCAGCGGCCCGTCGCGGGCGAGGATTTTGATGCGGTTATTCAAGCTGTCGACCACGTACATGCGCCCCTGGCGGGCAACCGCGACCGCCGAGGGCCGGTTGAATTGGGTCGGACCGGCGCCGACGGGGCTGCTAAGTTGTTGTTTGAGGTTGCCGTGCAGCGAGATGAGGGCGACACCGTTGGCGCGCGGGCTGGCCACGTAGAGCGTGTTCGGCGCGATGGTGATGTCGCTGGCCAGGCCGATCAGGCCTGGCTGGTGACGGACCTCGTCGACGTAGTCGCCAGCCAGGGTGTAGCGCTCGATGGCGCCGCGTCCCCCATCGAGCAGGTAGATATAGCGGTCGCCCGCAGTCACGGCCTGCGCGCCTTGCAGCGGCAGCCCGCCGCGGGTGGTCACCGAACGTACCAGCGTCCCGGCGCCATTGAGGAGGGCCAGGCGTCTGTGCCCGGCGTCGGCCACGGCGATCAGCCCGTTGGGCAGCGCGACGGCTTCGCGCGGGTCGGACAACCCGGCTCCCGTGCCCAGCACCGCCAGCACGGCGAGGGGGGGGCCACTCGTCGTCAGTTGGGGCGCTGTCGTGGGACGGGGAGGGGTCGTCGCAAGAGGCGCCGTGGTGGCTCTGGGCGGTCCCAGGATGACCGGAGTCGCTCGATGACCGTTGGCGGCCGACGGCGATGCCTGTGGGGACGGGGAAGGTAGGGTGGCGGCCGTCGGCGCCGCCGGGTTGTGCATGAGTTGAAAGACGACCACGGCCAGCAGGATCAGCGCGAGCAGGCCCGCGACGACTGCCCTGATCTGGCGCTGCCGTGCCCGGTCGCGCGCCTGCAGGTCGGCCATGAGGGCCGAACGGGTCCCGTTGGCATCGCTTGCGAGCAGGTCTGCTCCAGCCACCGGCGCGGCCACCGCTGTCCGGACACTTTGGGCAGCGGCGCCGGAGCGACGCGCCGGACCATCGTCGGGGTACATATAGGCCTCGGTCTGCGCGGGCGCGGCGGTGCGAACCGCGTGGTTCGCGGGCTTTCTCGTCCCGCCGTCTCGGCCCTGCGGGTATGGTTGCCCGGCGGACCGTCCGGCAGACCCGACGCGGGCGGGCTCGACCGTGGTCTGCTCGGACGGGTGGCCATCGGCGACGGCACGCAGCCGCCAACCCCGCGGGCGGCTGCGAGACCTGGCGCGGGAGGCGGCGTCCGCGGTCGTGGGGCCACCCGTGTCCTGGCGCCGTGGCGCGCGTGAGTCACCCCGCACGCGGTGAGCGGAGCCGGGCGGATTGTTCTTGGCTTCCGCTTCTGGCGGCACATCCGGGGTGGAGGTGTGTCTCTGACTATCCGAGCGGTCGACCTTATCCATGATTCTCTCCACAACGGCTGGGGACGTGCGGCGCTATCTATGGTACCAATCGTTCCCTTGGCGTGTCAATGACCCATCCTTCATATATCCGCAAAGGGTCACAAACGGACAAACGGTTGCGCCGTTGACGGGGACGGGGACCCGTGGTAGTATCGAAATGGTCCCACGATGCGGTGGGGCAGGCGACGCGCCCTCTGCGCGATCAGTCGGAAGGAGCATTCGATGACGAATGCATTGTTGCTGCGTGGCGGCAGCCGTGCCGAGGCCGGGGCGTACCGTGAGGTGCGGTCCGGACATATGGTCTACATGGGGACGGAAGGCTACTTGCCTGGTCAGTCCAACTCCGAGCAGTATATCAAGGTGCCCGAGCGCCTGTATCTGCAGGAGCGCTCCCGGCGCTTGCTCCGCGAGCGTCATTCGGCCTGACCATTTCCCATACGTCACGCTCTTGGACGGCCCGAGGGACCGGGCGGGCGCCCGCCCGGTCCCTCGGGCCGTCCAAGCTATTAGCCGTTAGCTATTAGCCGTTAGCCGTTGGCATGCCCGAGAGGGTATGATGTCCTGACGGTTAGCGATGTGGCTACCTCTCCCCTCCTATTTCCCTCGATCCCTACCGGCTACCCTCCTTTACCTGACACCCGGCATCGTCTAAAACTTGACATCATCACGCTCAAGTAGTATCCTGCTGTTAGACAGAACATCTCGGTCGGGCAGCCTGCCCGGCCGACCGGTCGCGTCGTGGCCTGCTCGATGCGGTGGGCAGATCGGGTAGGGCAGTGGCGGCCGGTATGAGGGGGTAGGGATGGGTGTCGAGCACGAGGACTACTACCGTATCCTTGGCGTTGATCGGCGCGCCGACGAGCGTGAGATCAAGGCGGCCTTCCGGCGCATGGCGCGTCGCTACCACCCGGATGTCAACCCGGGTGATGGCGGCGCGGAGCAGCGCTTCAAGGACGTCAACGAGGCCTATGAGGTCCTGGGCGACGCCGATAAGCGCCGCCGCTACGACATGCTGGGTCCGGCCAATTGGGCCCGCGCCACCATGGGCGCGGAGGGCAGGACGCAGACGCGCGGTGGCGCCTCGACTTTCGATTTCTTCCAGAACGTCTTCACCAACGCCAATGGCCGTCGCGGCCGAGCGCGCCAGGGGCGCGACCTGGAGCAGGACGTCACCATCTCCCTCGACGAGGCCTACACTGGTTGCACCCGTACCTTCAGCGTGCAGGGCGAGGAGCACTGCGAGCGGTGCGAAGGGACGGGGCGCGCCCCGACGGGGCGTCCCTGCCCACCCTGCGGCGGCAACGGCATGGTCTCGTACACGCGCAAGATCGCGGTGACGGTCCCGGCCGGGGTGCGCGATGGCTCGCGCATCCGCATTGCCGGGGAAGGGGGCGCGGGCGCCATGGGCGGACCCAAGGGCGACCTCTATTTCCGCATCCACGTGCAGCCCCACGACGTGTTCCGGCGCGAGGAGGATAACCTGCTGCTCGATATGGACGTGCCGTTCACCACGTTGGTGCTGGGCGGCGAGATTGAGGTCCCCACCCTGGGCCGCTCGGTGCGCATGAAAGTTCCCCCGGCCACGGCCAGCGGCCGCCAGTTCCGGCTGGCCCGGCAAGGGATGCCGCGCCTCAACGCCGATGGCAACGGCGACCTGATTGTGCGCGTCAACGCGGCGCTGCCCAGACAGGTGAGCGACCGCGAGCGGCGGCTGTTCGAGGAGTTGCGGGAGTTAGGAACCGGCGCGCGGGATGCCGCTGTCGCGCAGTCTGGCCCACAACAATAGGCAGTGGGCAGTGGGCAGTGGGTTCCTTGGACGCGATGGAGTTAGAGGGCGATTGGGACGTTGGGGCGGCGCGTCGCGCCAACCAATGGGTAACCGGGGTGTCCGCGGTTGGGACTGTGGCAGCCGGTCGGACCCCGATAGGCGACGGAGGGTGATGACACAGATGAACGATACGGACGGGCGCGAATTGCCCCGCCGCACGGGCCGCGACGTGCGCTTTACTATCAGAATCGCCGCGGAGATGGTCAACGTGCATCCGCAGACGCTGCGACACTATGAAAAAATCAACCTGATCGCGCCCAAGCGCAGCGAGGGCAAGATCCGCTACTACACGCTCGAGGACATCGAGCGGCTCGACACCATCAAACAGCTGATCGTGGACAAGCACGTCAACCTGGCCGGCGTCGAGGCCGTGCTGGAGTTGCGCGAAGAGATGGCGCTGATGCGCGACGAGATGGAGGCCCAGCTGGACGAGCTGCGCCGGCGCTACGAAGCCGAGATCGCCCGGCTCAAGGGCATCATCAGACGCATGAACGGGCAGGAAGTTAATAGTTGTTAGTCGTTGGTTATTAGTTATTAGTCAAATACGGTTTTGGATGATATCGACGACCTCACGCTAGCGAAAACTAATAACTAATAACCAACGACTAATAACTCAAAGGAGTGCTACATGAGTACCAAAAAATACACCGAGATGGCGCAGGAGGCCCTCTCCGAGGCGCAGAATCTGGCGCAGCGCGCGGGCGGCAGCCAGGTGGAGGACCTGCACCTGCTGGCGGCCGTGCTGGGCCAGGCCGAAGGCGTGGCCCCGGCTATCCTCTCCAAGCTGGGCGTCGAGCCGTCGCGCATTACCGCGGCGGTGACGCGGGCTATCGCCACGCTGCCCAAGATGTACGGCAGCAACGCTGAGCCCTATGCCTCCGCCGACCTGCGCGGCGTGCTGCAGCGGGCGCAGGACGAGGCAGCCAGGCTCGGCGACGACTTCGTCTCCGTCGAGCACCTGCTGCTGGCCCTGAGCGCCAAGGACAATCGCGGGCGCGGCGGCGAGACCCTGCGCGAGGCCGGTGTGACCCACGAGCGCGTGGCCGGCGTGTTGCCGCAGATCCGCGGCGGCCAGCGCGTGACCAGCGCCAACCCCGAGGGTACCTATCAGTCCCTGGAGAAGTATGGCCGCGACCTGACCGAGCTGGCGCGCCAAAATAAGCTTGACCCGGTGATCGGGCGCGACGAGGAGATCCGCCGCGTGATCCAGGTGCTTTCGCGCCGCACCAAGAACAACCCTGTCCTGATCGGTGAGCCCGGCGTGGGCAAGACGGCCATCGTGGAGGGGCTGGCGCAGCGCATCGTGCGCGGCGACGTGCCCGAGACACTCAAGGACAAGCGCGTGATCGGGCTCGACCTCGGCGCGCTGGTGGCCGGGGCCAAGTTCCGCGGTGAGTTCGAGGAACGCCTCAAGGCCGTGCTCAAAGAAGTGGAGCAGTCCGAGGGCCGCGTGATCCTGTTCATCGACGAGCTGCACACCGTGGTGGGCGCGGGCGCGGCCGAGGGGGCCATGGACGCCGGCAATATGCTCAAGCCGATGCTGGCGCGCGGCGAGTTGCGCTGTATCGGCGCCACCACGCTCGACGAGTACCGCAAGCACATCGAAAAGGACGCTGCCCTGGAGCGCCGCTTCCAGCAGGTCTACGTCGGCCAGCCCAGCGTCGAGGACACCATCAGCATCCTGCGCGGCCTCAAGGAGCGCTACGAGGTCCACCACGGCGTGCGCATCACTGACAGCGCCATCGTGGCCGCGGCGGTGCTCTCCAACCGCTACATCACCGACCGCTTCCTGCCCGACAAGGCTATCGACCTGGTGGACGAGGCGGCCAGCAAGCTGCGCATGGAGATCGACTCCATGCCCGTCGAGCTCGACGAGATCGAGCGGCGCATCATGCAGCTGGAGATCGAGCGCCAGGCCCTCTCCAAGGAGACGGACGCGGCCTCACACGAGCGGCTGGAGCGGCTGGAGGCCGAATTGGCCGACCTGCGTGAGCAGTCCGCGGGCATGAAGGCGCAGTGGCAGAACGAGAAGGAGGGCATCGCGGCCATCCAGGAGACCAAGGGGCGCATCGAGTCCACTCGGAGCCAGATCGAGCAGGCCGAGCGCGTCTACGACCTCAACCGCGCCGCCGAGCTGCGCTACGGCGTGCTGACCGGGCTGGAGCGCACCCTGACGGAACAGGAGGAGCGCCTGGCCGGTCTGCAGAGCGTGCGCAAGATGCTCAAGGAGGAGGTCGACGAGGAGGATGTCTCCGAGGTCGTCTCCAAGTGGACCGGCGTGCCGGTCAGCCGCCTGATGGAGGGCGAGGTCCAGAAGTTGATCCGCATGGAGGAGAACCTGCACCATCGCGTGGTGGGGCAGGAGGAGGCCATCACCGCGGTGGCCAACGCCATCCGCCGCGCGCGGGCCGGGCTGCAGGACCCCAACCGGCCGCTGGGCTCGTTCATCTTCCTGGGACCGACCGGCGTGGGCAAGACCGAGTTGGCGCGCGCGCTGGCCGAGTTCCTGTTCGACGACGACAACGCCATGGTGCGCATCGATATGAGCGAGTACATGGAGAAGCACACCGTCTCGCGCCTGATCGGCGCCCCTCCCGGCTACGTGGGCTACGACGAGGGCGGCCAGCTGACCGAGGCGGTGCGCCGCCGCCCCTACTGCGTGGTGCTGCTGGACGAGATCGAGAAGGCCGCGCCGGATGTGTTCAACGTGCTGCTGCAGGTGCTCGACGACGGCCGCCTGACCGATGGCCAGGGCCGCATGGTCGACTTCAAGAACACGGTGATCATCATGACCAGCAACGTCGGCTCCGCGGCCATCCACCAGTACGAGGGTCAGCCCGAGGCCCTGCGGCGGTCCATGCTGGAGGCGCTGCGCGACGCCTTCCGGCCCGAGTTCCTCAACCGCATCGACGAGACCATCGTGTTCAAGCCGCTGACGCGCGACCAGATTGGCGCCATCGTGGAGATCCAACTGGCGCGCACGGCGAAGCGCCTGGCCGAGCGCAACATCAGCCTGACGCTGACTGAGGAGGCGCGCCAGCGCCTGGGCGACGAGGGTTACGACCCGATCTACGGGGCGCGCCCGCTCAAGCGCGTGATCCAGCAGCGCATCCTGGACCCGCTGGCCCTGCAGGTGCTGCAAGGTTATGTCCGCGACGGCGACACGGTCACGGTCGACGCCACGCCCGACGGCTTCGTCTTCGCCAAGGCGACCAACCCCACGGCGAGCGAGGCTGTCGGACGCGAGCCGGTCGAGGTATAGGGCCCGCGGCGGACGCGGGGCAAACGACGCCGGCCGTCGTCGGCAGCTGGTGCAGTGATACAGACGGGCGGCTGCGCACCTTGCATCCGCCCGTCGTGTTCCGCGACCGCAAGTTGGGTAACGTCATCGCTCGCCCCCGATCACCGTGGGACTGTACGCGGCTACAACGTCCACCTCCGCGTCGCTTGCATGCCTCCAATCGCCATTGATCCAGAAGATAGAATTGTGTTCCGTGGGGATGGGCGAAGGTTTATCGCGGGCGAGCCACTCAGCCAGAATGACGGCGTTGTTCCCCGGAACGGTCACCGGCGAGAGGACGATGCGCCACACGAACTGGCTGGCGCCGCCGTCCCCTTGTAGCGCGGCCATCAGCGCACGGCTTTGTGCTTCGGCGTCCCTGTCCCCGTCAATCACGAACCAGAATTGCTCCATGCCCGCTCGTTTCCCTATGACCGACTTGGGCAGTGCCGCGACGGCAACGTCCCATCCCTTGCGCACCATGCGGCCATACGCGGGTTCGGCGCGTCGTTCCGGGGATAGATGCGGCGTATCCAGGTGCATGAAGGCAACGGCTTCGCCGCTGTTGCTCTTTCCTTGCAGCGCATTCTCGACCGGTACATCTCCAATGGCCCAGTGAACGTTGCTATCCGTGCCAACTATCAACCTTCTCCGTCAATGTCGCCCTTTTGTCCCCTATGCTCGCCACTTTGGACGTTGGCATGCCGCGTCTCGATACGCGCGATGGCTTGCGCGGCCGCTTCCCGAATACCCTGACGACCAGCTCGGTTAGTCGCCATATGATCCTGCCGTTCTGTTGCAATTAAGGCCGGTAGTGCCTGTGCGTTGCCCAACTCGCCCAACGCGGCGGCCGCGGCGCGGCGTACATATTTGTCCTTGTCGGTGAGCGCGCGCAAAAGCGGCTGCAAGGCACGGTCATTGCCTAACTTACCTAATGACAGTACTGCTTCCTGCCGTGTATACATATCTATACTTACATTGATCAGGTCGATCAGGGGTTCGACAGCACGGTCGTCGCCGAGTTTACCAAGGGAGCGTGCCGCACACCAACTAACTTCCATCCCCTTGTCGGATAGGACGGCGATGAGGGGCATAACAGCGCGTCTGTCGCCAAAGTCCCTCAGTGCGCAAGCGGCATGACGCCGCACAGCCTCATCCCCGTCGTGCAAAGCGTCAATGCATGGTTGTACCGCGCGAGTGTCTCCTAGTTCTCCCAACTCGATAATAGCTTCGCGACGAACATTTACGTCGGGATCTTCCAGAGCGGCCCAAAGATCGTCCCTGTTATCGGGCTGTACGTTAACTGCCATTAACCGCACACCCTTCCCAAGTAAGTAGCCGATCTATAACTCCGTCACTTCCTCATTCATTGCTCGTTAAACCAATGATAGCGTCCTATCTTGCGTACCGTGCGACGAATACGGCCGATATTGGCCTCGACTATCCTCTGCTGCACTGGAGCCAACTCGGCATCACCTTCGAGAGGTTTACCATTCTGTCCAGTGAGAGTGTGAATTGTCAGCTTGGAGGCATTGCAAGGAGCGTTTGCTCGTGAAGGGCTTGCGCCTGGGCATAATACCCTTGACAGTATTGGTACACCAGTGCTAACATTCCCTTGAACAGTTGTTCTAGTGCTATCGAGGATGGACAGGTCGGATAGCAGACGTGGAGGACAGGGGACCGCGCTGGTCCGGGGCCGGCACGATGACCCCTTGGTAAGGAGGTTCCGATGAGGGCAGCCGGAGACTTGATGCGGCAGCGGATCGTCCATGGCATTAAGGAGCTCACGGCCCGCAACAGCCGGCCGCCGACGAATCGGGAGCTCGGCGAGTACCTGGGCGGCAAATCGACGGGTCATATTGACTATCATCTGCGCATCCTGCGCGATCAACAGGTGATCACGCACGATCCCAAGAAGAGCCGCGGCATCATGCTGGCCAACGAGACGGCCGCACATCTGGACGATCGGGCCCCGGCGCCGCGCCCGATCCGCATCCCTCTGCGCGGCCGCATCGCGGCCGGTTTGCCCATCGAGGCCATCGAGGACCGCGATAGCTACGTGGACTTCCTGAGCACCATGCCGCGTGAGGAGGAGGTCTTTGCGCTGCGTGTCAAGGGCAAGTCGATGATCGAGGACCTGATCGACGACAACGACATCGTGGTGGTCCGCGCGCAGAACACCGCTAACAACGGCGACACCGTCGTGGCGCTGCTGACCAACGGCAGCTCGGAGGCCTGGGAGGCCACACTCAAGCGCTTCTACCACGAGAAGGGCGGGCGTATCCGCTTGCAGCCGGCTAACTCGACCATGGAGCCGATCTACGTCGACGAGCGCCACGTACACATCCAGGGTAAGGTCATCTCGGTCATCCGCGAGATCTGAGCCCCAACACCCCGCAGCATGGTACGCGCGACGGCAACCGGCGGGAACATGTTCCCGCCGGTTGCCGTCACTGTCTACCGCCGGTTATCAGCCATGGCCATTGACGCGATAGCCGTTTCCTCACCGAGCGGAGGGCGTCGCGACACATCGGCCGCGACCCAACCCCGGGCATCACGGTCCGCGACCGTGCCATCGCCATGCTCCCCAGGCGCTTGTCATGAGGTCCAACCCGGCGCCTCCGCACTGATCACCATGCCTCCCAGGCGCTTGTCATGCTATCATACGGCTTACCGGGTGGCTTAATCGGCGTTAAGCGTCGTCGCCTGATCCACGCTGATCTCCTCGTCCGCCGTCTCGCGCGCGCCAGCCTGGTCTATGCCCCGGCCGAGGGCCGGGTTCCCGCCAATCCCCAGGCTTCGCGCCGTGTCCGAGGACAATGGGTTGTCCTTCAGACGTCCCATCGTCGGGTTTGCCTGGCCCATCGTCGCGTCGGCATCGGCGACTCCATTGCCCGGCGACGCGACGGTCTCGCCCTCGTCGGCGTGGTGTCCCTGCTCGTCATCCATACCATTTTTCATAGCGTCTCTCGCCTCACTACGCTGGATTGGGGTGGCCATAAGAGCGCCCGCCATTGTTGGAGGCAAGCGTTGTGCCAGGGGCATGGCGTGCCAGGGCTACGATGGCGTGGCTCGGCTCCCGTCGGCGCATCGCAAGTGGAGGACCTGTGAATTGTCGACCGGGAGCGCCGGCATGACGACTGTTCACAGACTGTTACAGCGGGTGGGGGCGCTGTGCATCGAGAGCGCGATACGGGTAATATGAGTAACGTGATAGGCGCCGCCGCGCGTACCGTTAGCGGCGCGGTCGTGACGTCGAGGATGAGGAGATGCGGAGATGGCGATCAAGGCGAAGGGTGTCATAGCGCGCGAGGCCAACAAGCTGGCCCAAGTCGAAGACATGCTGGTCGACCCGCCGGGACCGGGCGAAGTGCTGGTGCGCATCCTGGCCAGCGGCGTGTGCGCCACCGACCTGCACATCGTGCGCGGCCTGGTGCCGGACATGTTCCCCTTCTTGCTGGGGCATGAGGGCGCCGGCATCGTCGAGGAGGTCGGCGAGGGCGTGGAGAGCCCCAGGGTCGGCGAGCATGTGATGCTGGCCTGGCGCGCGCCCTGCGGGCGCTGCCGTTTCTGCCTCATCGGCGAGCCGCATCTGTGCGCGGCGAGCCTGAACGCCAAACCGCGCATGCGCACGACGGACGGCGTCACGCTCAACCCCGTGCTGGGCATCGGCACATTCTGCACGCATACCGTGGTCGCGGCGGGGCAGGCGATACCGGCGCCGGCCGACCTGTCGCCGGAGAAGCTCTGCCTGATCGGCTGCGGCGTCATGACCGGCGTGGGCGCGGCGCTCTACGCTGCGGACGTGCGCAGGGGCAGTGCCGTGGCCGTCTTCGGCTGCGGCGGCGTGGGCATGAACGTGATCCAGGGTGCCCGCCTGGCCCACGCGCGCACCATCATCGCGGTGGATGTAGAGCAGCGTAAGCTCGATGCGGCCGGCCAGTTCGGGGCCACGCATACCGTCAACTCGCGCGAGGGCGACCCTGTCGAGAGGATCAAGGAGCTGACCGGCGGCTTCGGCGTCGACTACTCGTTCGAGGCCATCGGCCGGCCCGAGACGCTGCTGCAGGCGCTGATGTGCCGCGATCTGGCGGGGACGTGCGTGCTGATCGGGGTCACGCCCAAGGGCATCGACGTACAGATCCCCATGGCGCGCTTCTTCGACCTCGGTGGGAGCCTGCGCGTCAGTTGGTACGGCAACTGCCTGCCCACGCGCGACTTCCCGATGCTGGCCGACTGGTACCGCAACGGCGACCTCAATCTGGACGCCTTGGTCAGCGAGACCATCGGCCTCGGCGACACCGAGGAGGCCTTTGCCAAGCTGCAGCGCGGCGAGACGCTGCGCTCGGTCATCGTGAATTAGTTGCCAGTTGCCAGTTGCCAGTAGGATGTCGTGCAGGATGGTCATTGGTTCAGCGCACTAGCCGCATATCGTGCCGCCTGATTAACCGGTTTTCGTATGTTCTGACTACTGACTCCTGACTCCTGGCAACTCCTGGTGTACTTTCTTCCATATAGTATATCCCAACGCTATTGACAACGCGCACGCATACAGGTATACTTAAGGTACAAACGACTCAAACATGATCACGTTGCGGTGAGGGGCGGGTTGGGGCTGGTGCGCCATCCCGCCCCTCATCCAGCGTTGGTCGATATCTTGGCTCTTGGATTCGTAGGGTGTGTATGGGAGGGGACAAATGCCACGACCCGCAAATCGGTCGCATGATGATGCTGAGTCGCGACCGCTGGAGGATGAGACGGTGACGCTCGATGGAGCGACCGATGGTCGTGCCTTGACGCCTGCCGCAAGCACCGTAGTGTCGAAGGTTGACCTCGACGACGAGCCGACGGTCGAGGATCTGGGCGGCGCGCTGCCCGAGTTGCTCGATAGCTATCTGCGCGAGATCGGCCATACGCCCCTGCTCAAGCCGGACCAGGAGGTCGAGCTGGCCAAGCGCGTGGAGCGGGGCGACAAGGAAGCTGCCAACGCCATGGCGCAGGCTAACCTGCGGCTGGTGGTGAGTGTTGCCCGCCGCTACCTCAACCGCGGGCTGCCGCTGGAGGACCTGATCGCCGAGGGCAACATCGGGCTGCTGCGGGCCGTGCAGAAGTATGAGTGGGCGCGCGGCTACCGCTTCAGCACGTACGCGGTATGGTGGATTCGGCAGGCTATCACGCGCGCGATCGCCGACAAGGGTCGCACCATTCGCTTGCCCGTCCACGTAGGCGAGGCGCTGACCAAGCGCTCCAAGGCCGTGGGGCAGTTGACGACTGAACTGGGCCGTGAGCCGACCCCCGAGGAGTTGGACGCGGTGCTGGGCGCCGACGCCTCGTTCATCGGCGCCGCCGTGACCGCGGCCCAGGCCCCGCTCTCGCTGGGCATGGCCGTGGGCGAGGACGGCGAGGAGCAACTGGTCGACTTCCTGCCCGACGAGTCGGCGGTGACGCCCGAGGAGGGCGCGGTTCGCCGCGTCTCGGCCGAGGAGACCCGCCAGGTGATGAACGACGTGCTGACCGAGCGTGAGCGCGAGGTGCTCAAGTTGCGCTTCGGACTGGACGGCTCGTCGCCCGAATCGCTCGACGTGGTGGGGCGACGGCTGGGCGTGACGCGTGAGCGCGCGCGTCAGATCGAAGCCGAGGCCCTGCGCAAGCTGCGCCGGCCCACGGTTGCCGCACGGCTGACGATCAATAATTAGTCGTTAGCTATTAGCTGTTAGCCTTTCGGGCTGCCGTGTGTGTAAGGGTCCCCACGATGCATAATCATCGTGGGGACCCTTTTTTTGTTGGCCGCGTGGGAATGCGGTGCTACGGCGCGGGAAAAGCGCATGCAGGGCGTCTGGGCGGTGTGCTGTCGCGACAAGCCCAAAGCTAATGGCTAATTACTAAGGGCTAATAGCTATTGTGACAACATATCCACGAACACGAGCGTGGGACCATGTGGATGGCGCAGGTCGACGGCGATGCCCACGTCGTTGCTGCCGGACGCATACTCGGTGAAGGTGTAGTTGGCGCGGGCCACGGCGCCGCTCCCGTCGACGAAGGAACGGGGCAGGTGCTGCAGGGCAATCGGCAGGGCATCGGCCGTACCGTTGCGCACGATGATGGTGAAGCGGCCGATGTGGCCGCCCTTGCCGGGCAGAACGCGGCGGTAGTAGGCAATGACCTGGGCCGGCGTCATCGCCACGCGGTAGATGGCAATGGACGTGATCAGATTGCCGCCCAGTTGGTCCGTCACCTGGCCCGCGCCAAGGTTGGTCGCGCGGGGCGGGGGGGCGGGCAACGCGGGCGGCGCCTGGTTGGCGTTGAGGGCCACAAAGGCGGCTCCGGTGGCGACGAACAGGATCACCAGTCCCGCCAGTCCGACCACGAAGGGCCGGCCCAGCCCGCGCTGTCGCGCGGCCCCTTGCATCCTTTGCGCCTCGATCACAGCCCGCGCCCCTTGTTGTCCCATCAGCTACCCCTCCGCCATCGCGATTTGTCGGGGCAGCAAACTCTACATAATGTCATCATAGCAGTAGGGGCGGTTGCGCGAAAGCATGCTGTGGGGACGGGGGGACGGTTGCGCGAACGTATGCTTTGCGCTCCATGCCAGGCGCCCGGCCGTCAGGCAGGCGGGATAAGGCGGAGCGATCGGGTGATCCGCATGAGCAGACTGAGCAGACTGAGCAGACTGAGCAGGATAAAAGGAGGACGATAGTGATGAGTGAGCGGGAGACGGACGCGGCATACTACGCCCAGTTGCGGGCGGTGGCGCAGACATTGCGCGAGGCCGGACAGGAGGCGGCCCGGCTGCTGACACCAGGCTTGCGCGACGACACGCCGGACTGGTTATTGGAGCGGATCGACGGGGCAGTGCGCGCGGCCGCGGCCACCGCGGCCGACGTGGGACGCTTCATCCGCGAGGACCGCGCCGGCTACGCCCCGACGACGAGTGACGAGTGGTTAGTGGCTAGTGACGAGTGAGCGGTGACGCGTAGGGGAGTATTGCATACGCCCGCGTGATGGGCGACGGATGACGACGCAGGATCGACTGTGTCTGGCTCGGCGCGTACCGATCCGCATCACGCTGCCCTACCTCACTCGTCACTAACCACTAGCCACTAGCCACTAGCCACTCGTTCAGCGCAGATCGAGCAGCTCAACGTCGAACACGAGCGTGGCGTTGGGCGGGATAACGCCGCCGGCGCCGCGCGCGCCGTAGCCCAGATCGGGCGGGATGGTCAGGGTACGCTTGCCGCCGACCCTCATCGTTCCCACGCCCTCGTCCCAGCCCTTGATGACCTCACCGGCGCCGAGGGCGAACTCGAAGGGCTCTCCCCTTTTATGGCTGGAATCGAAGACCGTGCCGTCGGTGAGGCGGCCGGTGTAGTGGACCACCGCGGTCTTGCCCGCGCTCGCGGACGGCCCCGAACCCTCGACTATGTCCTCGTAGGTCAGGCCCGATGCGGTTGTCGGCATGTCTTTCCCCTTTCGTCCAAACGTCAACGTATCCTGTATGCCGGCGGTTCGCTCTCGCGTCGCTTGATCCGCGCCCCGTGTGCCCGGCGCCTGCTACCCACGCGCCGGATAGCGGACGCCATGACGCTATCCGGCGCCCGGCGCGCATGATCTCTCCCCAGTGTACAAGGTCATACATCCTGCTCGTTTGGCGCTATCTGCCCATTGCAGGTAGACTCTGTATGGAGGGCTGCGCTATGGCGCCAACCGCCACGTCCAGCCGTGCGGGCACGGCAGGTCCACGACCAGCCTCCGGGGCGGGTAGGCCGGCGCAATCGACGACAGCAGAAGCGCCGTCCATTTCTCGTCGTTTTATAGGCGTTATAGACGTTACGGAGACACAACGATGATCAAACGTACTGCAGCAGCATTTGCAATTGGAACCCTGATTGCCGGCGGCGCGGCCGCCCACGGCGTGGCGGCCGCCGCGCCGGCCTCCATGAATCAGGCCATGGGGACGATGAGCCAGACGGTCATGCTCGGGTCCGAGAATATGAGCGGAGTGACCGGCGTGGCCACGCTGACCTACAACCCGATGTCGAAGTCGACCACGGCAAAATTGGTCTACAAGCACCTGCATGCCATGTCGGTGCATCCCGCCCACTTCCATCTGGGCAGCAGTTGCAGCGCCAACGGCCCCGTGGCCTATGCGTTCGCCCCGCTGCACGCCGGCAACAACGGCATCGCCACGGAGACGATGACCTTCCCGGCCAGGCTGTTCGGCAGCGGCGTCCGCGCCCACTACTACATCAACCTGCACCAGGGACCCTCGATGATGGGTAAGGGCGGTACAGTGGTAGCCTGCGGCGTCGTCAACAATATGTAGTCCGCCGCGTCGATCACATCCATGGCTGGAAGGACACCCGTTTGCCGCACCGTCAGATACCTGGTTTTCCCCGCGCATGAACAAATGGCGTTTTTCCTCGCGCAGCCTGCTTGCGGCCGCGACGGTTGTCTGCGCGCTCTGCGCCGTGATGATCCCGGCCGCGGGGCCGCGCTACCCATCTATCCCGTTCACGCCCACCTCACGGGCGTGGCAGGGGCTGTTGACGCAGGACTACCCGCGCCTGGCCAACTACAACGGCCTTGTCTACTCCTGGCAGGCCCCCTTCGTGGCCTCGAACAACGTGGTCGTCGCCCGCAGAGGGGCGCCCGTGCGGTGGCTGAAGCAGGCCAACCCGCGCGCGCTGGTGCTGCTGTACGAGCGCAGCTTGCAGGTCGATCTGGTCCATATGCGCGACCTCTACGGGCTCGACCCGGCCGATGTACCGCCCGGCTGGTGGCTGACATTGGCCGGGAGCCGTCTCACGCGCGCTGTCAACCGCAGCGTCCGGTGGGTGGACGTGGCCGACACGCGCCCGTTCAAACGATGCGACGACGTGCTGGTCGGCGGCGAGAGCATGCATGTGCAAGACGTGGACGCGCGAGGGCATCGATTGCACGTCGAGCGCGGCTATGTTGGCCGTCCTGTCGCCCATGCGCTCGGGTCGGCCATCGCCCCGCACTATAGCTATCGCCAGGACCTGTCCAACTGTTCCTCCATCAGCAAGAGGCCATGGTCGTTTAATATGTCGAGCCTCTGCCCGCGCTGGCATGGTCAGACCTGGGCCGACTACCTGGCGCGCCGCGCGCTGTATCTGGTGCGCCGCGACGGCTGGGACGGCATCTTCTACGACAACCTGACCGACTATCCGCAGGACCCCCGCGTCGACGTGAGCGGCGACGGGCAGGCCGACGGGGGCGTCATCGGCGGCGTCGACGTCTGGCGGCAAGGCCAGCGCGACCTGTTGGCCGAGACGCGCCGCTTGGCGCCCGGTGTGCCGCTCTTTGTCAACGGTAACCTGGTGGTCACCGGGCTGGCCCAGGGGCGCGAGATGGAGGCCTTCCCGCTCATCCCCGGCGGTCAGCTTGCCGCGGCCATCGACGCCTACCTGGCCGACGGCGCCTCCGGCATCCCCGCGACGATCGTCAACCCCGACAGCGTGACGCGCCGGGTCCCTTCGTGGCAGGCCGCGCGCCTGGCCGTTGGCGTCGGCTTGTTGGGCGATGGCTACACGGCCTACGATTTTGGTTGGCAGCAACACGGCTATCCCTGGTGGTTTGATGTCTACGACGATGGGGCGGGGTCGTCGCTGGAGTACGCCGTCGAGCCGCACGTCCCGTATCTACCGGTACGCAGGCCGGAGCGCTTCAAGCCGGGCGAGGTCGTCCTGTTCGACCAGGAGGCGGCGCTGGTCCAGCGCGTGCTGCCAGGCGGCCTGCTGGTGCGACGCGGCATCTGGCGCACCTGGTCGACGCGGCACCTCGGCGGGACGTCGATCACCACGCCGACGCAGCGCCGCGCGGGGCTGGGGTACCTTGGCCGGCCGTTGGGCGCGGCGCGGTTGGTGCGCACGGCGTCCTGGGGGCGGTACGAGTTGCCGTTGTCGCTGCAACGGGGGCCGGCAGTGATCGACGGGCAGCCGCAACAGGTCCTCGTGGCGGCGCTGGCGCCGCAAGCCCAATTGCGCGTCACGTCCATGGCCCACTACGATCCCATGGCCACGGCGCTGACGTTCCTCGCGCCGCCGGGGCGCTCCGTGGAACGCACCCTCGTGTTCTGGGCGCGCGGCCCGGCTGGCCAATCGGTCGCCGTGCGTACCAGCGCTGGGACGGGAGCGATGGTGGGCGAGCCGATCCCGCTGGTGTTGTGGCCGGACTGGCACCGCTACCAGATCCCCATCGACGGCAGCGGGCGCATCGCCATCGGCGTGGGGCGGGTGGAGGGCACGGTCGAGCTGCGCGGCGTGTCTGTGCTTAGTGTGCAGGCCTTTGTCATGCGGCGCGACTTCACCAACGGCATCATGCTCGTCAACCCGACCGACGCCGTGCAGCGCGTCGCCCTGGGAGGGCTCTACCGCTTGCCCGACGGCGACCAGGACCTGTGGCAGACGTCGGGGCGCCCGGTGCGCGGTCTGACCATGGCCCGCTACACGGCGGCCATCCTGCTGCGCCCCGCGTCCGTGCGTTAGACTAGAGGTATGCTGAACACTCACACACCCTTCGAGTACACGCCGCACCCCTTCAGCAAGGAGGAGCATCGCTTCCTCTCCGCGGTGGGCTGGGCCAACCTGGCGGCGGACGATCTGGTGGAGCGGGCGGCCGCCCTGGAGAAAGGGCGGCCGCCCGAGATCGAGCGGGTGACGTTCCTGACGCGCGAACTGTTGTCCCGCCGCCTCTTCGATGAGCGCCGCCGCGCCTACGCCTTCGCGCAAAGCTACGTGAGTCTGGTCGACGTGGGGATCGACTTCAGGCTATTGGTCTGGGACTGGGAATAGTCGGAATAATCGTCCTTGCCGTGGCCACTCTCACGTTGGTATAGTGCGAGTACGGAGTGTGATGCCTGACGCGGAACGGCCGGACTATCACAAATCCGTGATCCCCGGGGATGTAGCTCAGTTGGGAGAGCATCTGCTTTGCACGCAGAGGGTCGTCGGTTCGAATCCGTCCATCTCCATTAGCTTCGGTAAGGGGAGGCGCCTTGAATGGGCGCCTCCCCTCTATTCTCTCGTTGGTCGTCACTTATGGCTTGCTTCCTCGCCTTCCTCTCGGCCCAGATCCAGGTACGTGGCGATGGCCCATCCGATACTGATAAGCATCCCGACCACCGTCACGGTAGCGGCCTTGCCGAGGTCAAGTGCATGCACTTGATCCAGTGTCAGATTAGACCCGTTGAGTCCAACTGTGAGAGCGAAGGTCAGTGACGGGAGGAGCGCATCGAACACACCATACGCCACGCCGAGGGAGATGAAGAATGCCTTGAGCCAGGCAAAGACACTATCTTTGAGTTTCAGGCGCTTACGTCGTCTCCAATCGACAACAGTCAGGACAATAGTGATAAAGGGGATCGCGAAGACTTCGACGTCAGGACTGGGAGGAAAGGAGGATTTAGCGACGGCGAACAGCATCGTACCGGTCGAACAGAGTACCCACAACGGCCCCCAGGATGACACCGCCAATTGCCCAAAGGGGCCCTGCTAACTGCCCGACCGCGAGCCCGAAGGCCAGCGTCGTGCCAGGAATAGCGCTCGCGATACCGCGTGCCCAACCAGCTTTCCTAGACGTATTCATAGGTTATGCTAACTCCGAGGATCTACGCAACGGGATCGCTCGATTATCTGCCGAACTGCTATACTTATCCATCCCTCTACTTGTTTAGTGTAGCGTAGTTGCGACGCATCCGTCACCTCAACTATCTAACTACATGGCGGAACTTTGTCATATTGCGGATGACTTGGTGGGCAGCTACCGAACGGATCGTCGCGGCCAGCCATGGCGAGCAGATGGTCACGTTGGTCAATGCGAAGGGGACAGCGTCCCGCGACAGCGTCCCGCGACAGCGGTGGGGTTATCAACACGTACGGGGATAAAAACCCTTCCCCACTCATGCGTGAGACGTGACCGCGGCCTGGATGGGCTGCGGACGTTAGCCTTATCCCTTGTCGCCGTCTTAGCCCGTCGAGAGCAAGACGACGCCGGCGAGGGCCAGCGTGACGCCGATGCCCTGCATGCCGGTCAGGCGCTCGGCCAGGATGACGCGGCCGAGCACGACGGTGGCCACGGGGTAGAGCGAACTGAGCGTCGACGCGACGCCGAGGTTCCCCAGCGTCGAGGCGAAGGCGAAGAGCGCGTTGGCGGTGGTATCGAGGACGCCGACCCCGGCCACCACGCCCGCGCGACGTCCTGGCCAGGGGGCGGAGCGCGGCCTCAGCGATGCGATGGACAGCAGCATCGCCAGCGAGCCGACGCGCGCGCCGGCTACCGCCCACAAGGGCGCGACGCCGTGGTCGGCCGATCCGTGCGCCACGAACACGTTGAACGTCCCGAAACCGACCGCCGCGCCGAGGGCCAATAACACGCCGCCCCGGTGTGACGCGCCCGTCGGATGCGCCGTGCCCCGCGCGGGAACCGAGGCCAGCATGACCCCCGCGATCGCGACGACGATGCCGAGCGCGACGGCGAGGCTCAGGGGCTCGCCCATGGCCAGGGCGACTGCCACGGGCACCAGCGTCCCGCAGGCGGCGATCGGCGCGACGATGGACATCACGCCGGTGGCCAGCCCGCGGTAGAAGAGGACCAGCGCCGCGCCACTGAATAGACCGCCGCCGATGCCCCAGGCGATGCTGCCGAGCATGGGCCGAGAGCCCGTCGCGAGGAGCACCAGCAGCAAGGCAACGGCTCCCGTGGCCTGGCTCCACAAGGCCACGCCGAGCGCGGGCAGACGCCGCGACTCCAGGCCGCCGAAAAAGTCGGCCGTGCCCCAACAAAGGCTGCAGCCGAGGCCGAGCAGGACGATCAAGAGGCGTCCATCACGAGGGGGTTGTCCGCTCCTGCCCCAGCAGGCGCTGCATGCCCTGGGCGTTGGTGATGGCGTAGCTGCCGAAGTTGTTGTTCATCAGCACGTGGACCTCGCGCGCCTGTCCGGCCATGTCCTCGATCCTGGGCGTCCAATCCAGGAGTTCGGCGTCGTTGTAGAGGTAGTTGAAGCGTTCGCGGCTGGACTCCGCCCCTTTGAGGTACCACGTCTCGGTGTTGCGCCCGTGGAAGCGGACGATGGCCAGCGCCCGGTTGGTGACGGCCACCAGGGGCGGCACGGAGGCGCTGCCGATCTGGGGCTCGTCGACGACGGTGTAGACGATGTCGTGGTCGCGCAGGAACCGGAAGGTATCGTCGGCGACATCCGGCGCGAGCCAACTCTCATGGCGGAACTCCGCGGCGAGCAGGTCGTCGGGCAGGTACTCGCGGCAGGACTCCAGGTGTTCCAGGTTGGCCGGCGTGCGCTTGAACCAGGGCGGGAACTGGAACTGGATCGCCCGCAGCTTGCCCGCCGCGCGCAAGGGCTCGATTTGCTCGCTAAAAGCCTTGAAGTCGTCGTCCGAGGGGTCATAGGCGGGATCGGCGTCGCCGTGCCGCTTGCCCGGCTCGTAGGCCGCGCCGTGGCGGGTCAGCGTGCGGTAGGCCTTGACGTCGAAGACAAAGTCGTCCGGCGTCCGGTCGGCCCAGCCCTCGAAGTTGCGCCGCGGCATCAGGTGGTAGAACGTGCTGTCGATCTCGACCACGGGGAAGTGCTGGGCGTAGTACCGGATGCGCTCGGCCGGTTTGACGCCCTTGGGATACCACTCGGTAAAGTCGGCCCAGTTGCAGGTCCCGACTCTGATCGTTGCCATCGCTGCCTCCCTACTGTCCCTTCCCACTATCTTATCGCGCGCCGGGCAACAGCAACAGGAGGCGCGAGTTTTGCGCCAGAACCTGACCACCGGTCCGTCTTCTGCGCGTGGCCCATGGAGATCAGCAGATAAGTGCTGGTACGTTCTTGGGATCGCTGGCTTCCCGCCGGCTGGGGCTGTCGGACGTGTACCTGCAGACAGCGATGTTGGTCCTGGGAGCGCCGACTCACGACTACTGCAGGCCGGGCAAGGAGTGTCAAGGAATCGTGTGGAACGCGACGTGTAGCCGTGTGGTGCAACTGATGTCGGGCGACGCGTCGGGGTTGGCATAGAATGCAACGACGATTGTCGCGGCGCACGCGCCGACAGGACCGGTCTTCACCGTATTCACGTGGCTGCCGCCGGGCAACACGACGAAGTGGAGTCGTCGATAGGGAGTCTAGCTCAGTATGGCAGATGTTCGGGGTCGCTGCACGATTGTTCGGGCCAGCGCAGAGCCCTGTCACACCTACGGGACGGAGCGCAGGGTCCTGAGATCGGGAGAGGCGACCGTCTGGGAGGCCACGACACCCTGGCCGGCGGCGGCCTGGAGCGTGACGCCGTGTAGCGGCCCCAGGCCGGGGACGAGGCGCGCGACATCGAGGGAGGCGAGGGTATGAGAGGGCAGGGACAGCGAGCGCGTAGCGGCCCGTCCCGCGGCGTCGTAGAACGTGGCCGTGATCGCGGCCGTCGTCGACAGGGGATTGTAGAGGGTCAGGGTCTCGCGCGTCCCGCTGGTCCCGCCGCCGGCGAAAGACCATTGCGCGGCTGGGCCGTTCAGGCCGAAGGTCGCCGCGCCCGCGATGCCCACGCCGTTGGGCGGTCCGGTGTAATCGGAGCGCTCCACCGCCACGGGCTGATCGCTGGTGACGATGCTGGTCGTCCCAACGGCGTTTTCACGTCCATCCAGGCGGACATCGGTGCGGTCGCCGCCCATCAGCGTGAGCGGCCTGTTTTCCAGCATCCGGCCCGCCGTCCCGTAGAAGCGCAGGGTGAGATGGGCCGGCCGTGAGCCGGGATTGAGCGCCGCGAGGTACGATTCGGTGTGGCTTCCTGGCGCGCCGCCGGGAAAGAGCCAGGAGGTCGCCGCGGCGCTCGTCCCGTCCGTCATGGTCAAGCCATAGCCCGACCGGCCGCGCGGTACCAGCCGGCCGAAGGCCAGGCTGCGCTCGATCACGATGCCGTGGTCGGCGCTGACGACGATGCTCACCGAGCCCGCGGCGCGGTGGCGCAACAAGCGGTTAACGTCGACCAGGAAGCTGCTGTGCGGAGGTACCATGACGCCAATGGCGTGGTTGCCATGGACGCTGCGGCCGACAAGACGCAGCGTGACGTGCGCGGCCCGAGCGGGGTCGGGGTTGAGGATGGACAGCGTCTCGTAGAACGTCAGCAGGCTATAGCCCTCGGCCAGATACCAGGTCGTCGCCGGCGCGGCCACGGCGGGGATGGCGTCGTCGTCACGCCCGAAGCGCGTCAGCGCGAGGAGGCCGCTAAGGGCGGGCGAACCGGAGCTGACGGCGAGGCCGAAGCTGGCGTGCCGTCCCACCAGTCCCACGAGCGCGACCTGTTGCTGCGTACGCGCCGCCACGCCGACCTGGCGCGTGGCCGTGGCGCCGTCGTCGAAGTAGGCGGTGAGGGCAGCGTCGGCCCTGACCGTCCCCGCGTTTAGCAGCAGGAGCGTCGGATGCGTGCCTCGACTGTTCTGTCCCCCGGCAAAGTAGAAGCGCGAGGCCAGGGGGGTATATCCGACGAGCGGTCCAACCGCGGCGCCCTGGCTCGTGGCGCCCAGCGCGCTCAGCGTGTTGGCGCCGGCGCGTAGCTCCGGCGGGAGCGCCACGCGCGCAATGAAGCGTCCGGTGGCGTCGGCGCTGACGGCGGACGCGCCCGCGGCCAGGGCGCGGCCGTTCAAGGCCAGGGCAATTGGTTCCCCGCGGGCGTAGCCGCGGCCGGCAATGACCACGGTATCCCCGGGTCGGACGGTGCGTCCTCCCCCTGCCCTACCCGCTCCGCCAGAGGGCGCGATGGAGAGAACCGGCCCTTGCGACGCGCTGGGACCCGCGGGAGCGCCGGGGGACCCCGGTCCTGTTGCGGCCAATTGGCTGGTGACCGTGCCTTGCCGGTTGGTCGCCTGCAGCTCATATGTCGCGTTCGTGTCCGCCGCCGTGAGCGACTGCGCCCCCGACGCGGCCACCGGTTGGCCGTTAAGCGTCACCGCGTCGGCGGCGGTCACGCGCCAGATCAGCCGGATGGCGCGCGCGTCCGGGTCATAGCGCTCCTGGAACTGTTGGATATAGGGTAGTAAGGACCGGGGCGAGCCCGTGGCGGTGCGGTGCCCAACCGGTTCCGGGACGGTCAGCGCATAGACGAACGCGAGGGCGACCAGCGCGAGCAGGACCACAAACATGGCCGCCGAGGTCGGTATGGGGAGGCGGCGCGGCCCTCCGCGCCACGGCCGCGCCGGCAGCGACAGCGCGAGCGGCGCGTAGGTAAACCGTAGGCGTCGGACCAGGGCGAGATTGCCGTCGTCGGGCAGGTCCCTGTTGGTGGCGCGCACGTCGACAGCATAGGTATGGCGCTTGCCTCCCGGCGGCCCGGCGCGTACCCTGACCGTGACCGCTGCGTGCGCCGGTACCATGACCGTCGGATCGGGTTCGATGCGAAAGTGCAAACGGCCCTCGGCGTCGGACGCGTGCAGCGTGAGGGTCTCCTCGACCGCCGACCCGTTGCGCAGCGTGACGTGGAAGGTGGCCGCGCGGCCCTCGGCGTCCACCGGCGTCACGTCCATGCCCAGGCTATCGGACGGCTTGACCGTGAGCGGCAGGAGGGCCGTCGCATGGACGGCGCGGCTACTGTGCGACACGGCCTGCACCATGACCGGTATCTCCGCGGCCGGCTGTACTATCGCGGGCGGATGGATGATCAGGGGAATGTGCCGCGCATCCCCGGCCCCGAGGGGCACGCTCAGCGTGTCGACGCTGCACCAGTCGGCTGGGATGCCCTCGACGGCCAGGGTGTACCGGTCGGCCGCGGCGCCCGTGTTGCGCAGGGTGACGGAGAGAGCAACCTGGCTACCCGCGGCGACCGTCGCTGTCGCGGGCGCTATACTCAGACTTGCCGATTGACGTAGCTCGACCACATCCCACCCTTTCGTCCTATCTCCATGTTGCAAGCATATCATTGGGCGCGGTGCGTGAGGGCCGCCGCGCGGCGAAGTGTCGCAGTTGTGTATCCTTGATGTGGCGACACCAGCCGAGGCGCGCGGGCAGTTGGTCTGCCAACCGGCCACGAGCCAACCGGCCACGAGCCAACCGGCCACGAGCCAACCGGCCACGGGGTCATCGCGAGGCGTGAGCGACAAGGGTGGGCATAGAGCAGACATGGGCATGGACAGCGATGCGGCCGCGGAGACGCAGCCGTTGGCAAACACACGGGCGAACAAGGGGTCGGCAGTGCGGCGCCTGGGCCGCGTCATTGCCATGCAGGCGCTCTACGAGATCGACGCCGTGGGGACCGAACCCGACGCGAGCGTCGAGGCGCTTGGTGCGGAGCACGGGGCGCCCTCACAGGCCGTCCGTTTTGCCTCGCAACTGGTCCATGGGACGCTGGAGCGCCTGCCGGAGATCGATACGGCGATCCAGGAGCGGGCGCCGCAGTTCCCGCTAGCGCAGATTGCCGGGGTGGATCGGGCGGTGCTCCGCCTGGCCGTCTACGAACTGCGTCACGGGCGGGGCGTTCCGCCCAAGGTCGCCATCAACGAGGCGGTGGACATCGCCAAGGAGTATGGCAATGAAAGCTCCGGGCGCTTTGTCAACGGCGTCCTGGGGCACGTCGCGCCCGCGTCGTCCACGCCATGAGGCCTGCGCCGCGGATGGAGACTGGATGTTGCGCCCCCTTTACGGTATGCTTCGCAATGTCTGGTACCTTGTGAGGTGGCGACGGACAACGGGGATCGCCGGATGCGCGGCCCTGATTGCCCGGCGCCATGAGCGCGACAGGCAATGTCGCCGGCCCCATGGCCGGCGCTCGCGACCCGGCGGACCCACTACCCATCAACGTCTAGAGAGATAATCGGGCCCTGGCCGAGAAGGAGACTACCGTGGCAGACGCCGACACAATCGAACAGCGAATCCGTCCGTTGATCGCCGAGCAGCTTGGCGTCGAGGAGAGCAAAGTGACGCGCAACGCCAGCTTTGTCGACGACCTCAACGCCGACTCGCTGGACCTGGTCGAGATGGTGATGTCGCTCGAGGAGGAGTTCAAGATCGAGATCCCCGACGAGGACGTCGAGCGCATCCACACCGTCGGCGACGCCGTCGACTATATCCAGGAGCACACGGATTAGGTTGCCGGTTGCCGGAAAGGACGAGTGGCCAGTGGCCAGTGGGCAGCGGGCGCCGCCCGCACAACCGGCAACTGACAACATGTCAGGGGCTGTCACGCAGCGCCGCGCCTGCCGTGGCGGCGCGGCGGCCACGCACCTCCAGGGCCACCGCCCCGACCGCTGCCAGCAGGGCCACGATGGCGAAGGCGATCAACTTATCCCGCTTGACCAGGGTGAGATCGATCAGGCCAAGCCCGACACAGAGCGCGTAGAAGACCAGGACCACGGTGCGGCGCGACAGGCCGAGTTCGAGCATGCGGTGGTAGATATGGTGTTTGTCGCCGCTGGCGAAAGAGCGCCGCCCTAGCAGGCGGCGCACGATGGCCCAGGCCACGTCGACGATCGGGATGATCAGCAGCAGCAGCGCCGTCCCGAGCTTGACCGGCCCGAAGATGGAGAGCGCCCCCAGCGCAAAGCCGATGAACATGGCGCCCGAGTCGCCCATGAAGACGCGCGCGGGCGCCCAGTTGAAGACCAGGAAGCCCAGGATGGCGCCGCACAGGATCAGCGGCAAGACCACGTTCTGGTTGTCATGCGTGGGCGGGAAGCCGATGCGCACGGACAGCAGGCTCCACAGGCCCAGGAATAGCGCGGCGATGCCGGTGACGCCGCCCGCCAGCCCGTCCAGCCCGTCGAGGAAGTTGACCGTGTTCATCATGCCCACGATCCAGAACAGCGTGAAGGCCACGCCGATGACCGCCGTGGCCAGCGGCGCCCCGTCAAGCCCGCCCGGCCCCGTGTGGATACCGAGCAGTTGCGAGAGATAGATGCTGTCAGTGTGGCCGCCGGGACCAAAGCGCTGTTGGTAGTTGACGAAGGGATTGCTGACGCGCTGCACCATGGGGAATCCGGCCAGCAGGGCCACGGCCACGACGCCGATCTGGCCCAGGACGTGCGTGCGCGGCCTGAGCTTCAGCACCTCGTCGCAGACGCCGAGCAACGAGGCCAGCGCGCAGCCCACCAGTAGCCCGAGCAACTCGCGGTTGTCCACGCGCTGCCACAGCAGCACCGTGACCAGGAAGGCGCCGGCGATGGCGACGCCGCCCATCAAGGGCGTCGGGCGACGGTGGATCTTGTCGCCTACAGGGCGATCGACCACGCCCAGCCGCCAGGCCAGGCGGATACCGAGCGGCGCCAGGCCCACGGCGAGCACAAAGGCGATCAGCAGGCCGATCGAGCCCTTGCCAAGGCCGTCGTCGAGCAGCGTCGGCAGGCTGTTCACGGGACTAGCCGGCCCCAACCTCGTGGTAGCGCACGCCGTCGGGGAACGGGCGCGCGCGCCAGGCGCCGAAGTTGTCGATGATCACGGCGTCGGGCCTGATGCGCGCCTCGATCGCGTCCTGCAGGTAGGGCGTGTGCGCCGTGACCAGGACCACGGCGTCGTAGTCCTTGAGGTCCTCGGGGAAGCGCAGGGTCTCCACGCCGGCCAGCTCCCGGATCTCGTCGGCGCTGTAGTAGGGGTCGTGCAGGCGGACCACGCGGCCCTCGCGCCGTAGGGTCTTGAGCACGCTAAAGGCGGGCGACAGCTTCTCCATGCGCGCGTCCGGCGTATAGGCCAGGCCCAGCACGGCCACGCGGGCGCAACCCTCCAGCAGGCGCGCCAACTGCGCCGCGTAGAGGCGCTCGAAGTAGCCGGCGTTGAAGTCGACGGTCTGCTGGATCAACTCGACCCGCTCCCCGCCTCCCGCCTCGGCCATCAGGTATTGCGGCGCCAGGGGGATGCAGTGGCCGCCGATGCCCAGCGACGGATGGTAGTAGGGGATATTCCACTTGCTGGAGGCCAGCTCGAGCACGTGGGCCGTGTCGTAGCGCGGCAGCCCCACGGCCAGGGCGTTGGCGAACGAGATGCCGTGGTAGCGCAGGGCGTTCTCCACGACCTTGGTCAGCGCGGCGTGGTGCGCGTCTTTTGCCGGCTTGACCGTCTGGCAGATCAGCGAGTAGAAGGCGGCGATCAGGCTCGTCGCCTCGGATGTCGTGCCCCCCACTACGCGCGGCAGGGTGCGCAGGGTATGCTCCTCGCCGGAGAACCAGTCGCGGCGCGGCGCGGCCCCGACGTGGACGTCGCGTCCCAGTTCCAGGCCCGCGCGGGCGATGGCCGGCAGCACGATCTCGTCCAGCCACGAGGGCACGATAGTGCTCTCGATGACGATGACGGCCGGCCAGGGGCCACGGGGCGTCGCAAGAATGACCTCGCAGATGCGCGGCAGGACGTCTTCCAGGGCGGCGGAACTGGGGTCGCGTCCATGATCGGTGGGCACGCAGACCAGGTGCAGGCCGATGCGCTGGTCGATCATATCGCGCCAGTCGGTCGAGGCGCGGATCAGCAGGGGGGCGGTCGCCGTGTCCGGGGTGATGGTGCGCGGCGCCGGGTGCGTCACCGCGGTGGTCAGGAAGCGTCCCTGCGCGATGTCCTGCACGCGCGCGGGCGACAGGTCGTAGCCGGCGCAGCGCACGCCCGCCACCGCCAGATGGAAGAGCGCGCTGGCGCCAATATGACCGCAGCCCCAGACCGCCGCTCCGATCTCGCCGCTACGCACCGCCCCCAGGAACTCGCGCGCCTCCGTCCCTCCTGCCACCACCTGCACCTCCCCTATCCTTGCATCGTCCATTGTCCGCCGCTTGCCCGCGCCTGACCTTGCGTGGGCGTCGTATACCCACTAATAGTACTGTACCGGCCGCTATCTCGCTGCATCGCTGCCCGTGATTGGTTGGCAATCATGGAGTACAGTTCAGGAACGGCTTAGGATCCTGTCAGGGGACATGGAAACGGAATATCCAGGGTCCGCCGGGGAAGCCGCGTGGACTGTTGCGGAACGAGACGTCCGATTGCACGTCGAGTTGCCACGCGCCATGATGCGCAAGGGACGGCCCCTCGAACCAAAAGTCGTACAGGCGCGTGGCCGGCGCCCTGTTTTGCCACCAGTCGCCGAAGAGCGGGATGCCATCACCGTACTGGCGTCCGCCCACGAGCATCGTGAGGCGCACCCCTTCCAGAATGTGCCCCGGCGTGGTGCGTTGCAGGTAGACGCGCGTCTCGCTGCGCGTTATCACCACGCGGGCCAGCGTTAGAGCAGCCCCTTCGGCGACGATTGTCCGATGCGGCGTGAGGACAAGCCTTCTGGGATCGACCGGGACCGTCAGCGTGACCGTCATTGGCCGATGCACCGTCACCACGCGATAGTGATAGGTGTTGGAGAGGCTGGGGAACCACTCGGCGAGTACGGGTATGCCGCCAATCAGGGGCGCGGACGGCCCGAGCACGTAGTCTCCTCCATCCTGGTACGTTTCGCAAGAGGCTGTCGCGGCGCCCAGACTCAGAGGCTTCACGGCTTCTACCATGGTCAGCGACGGGATCGTTAGACGCACGCGCAGAGTGGCGGCGCGCCAGGAGATGCGGCTGACGTCGTACGCGGCATAGCGGCCTTCCATGCCGCCCGCGGTATCGCGGCTCATGCCGAAATCGAGGTTTCTCAAAAAGCTATGCCGCGCGTCGGTGAGCGTGGGCCACATATCCATGACGGAGAGGAAGTGTCGGCCGGCCGGCCCTGTTATCGTATACAGGACGCTGAGGCGGTTGGCGTCGGCATAGACGCGGCGCACCTGCAGGGTGTACCCGCAGGCGTGGGCGCTGGCCGTCACGCCGTGGCCATAGCGTTGCATGACCTGTTGCTCGCCCGGAGCATAGACCATGGCCTGATTGACCAGGGCTGTCGGCGTCGGCGGATCGGCGCCTGCCGCTCCGATAACCCCGACGAGAGCGGCGAGCAGGGCAACGACGGCGATGATGGGACGCCGGCGTGACCGACGCATAGATGTCGGCGATCGCGTTGCGCTCGCCCTCTGTGGGCTCAACGCCAATGCCACGGACGCCCGGACGTGCGCCGGCAGTGGGGCGGGCGCGAGCGCGTCCTCAAGCTCGTCGATAAAGCGCCGCGTGTCCGGGTCGGCGCTCTCTGTTAAAGGGTCGAGGTAGCGATCAGTGGTCATGGTAGTGGTCCTTCAGCGCCTGGATGGTGCGATAGAGCCGCTTTTGCGTGGCGGCCTCGCTCTTGCCGACGACGGACGCGATATCCGCGATGGATAGGCGGGCGGTGAAGCGCAGCGTCAGCAGCTCGCGCGGCTCCTCGTCGAGGGCGGCGATCAACGCCTGCAAGCGGGCGCTTTCTTCTTGCCTCAGCATGCCGGCCTCGGGGTCGGACGAGGAGAGCGGATGCAGCGCATCCGGCACGGCGTCCCAGGACACCGTGTGCCTCCGTCCGCGCCGGCGATGGTGGTCGATCAGGGCGTTACGGGCGATGCGGAACAGCCAGGCGACGACGGTGGCGCCGTCCCCCCGATACTTTGGCAAGGCGGCGAGGGCCTGCAGGAAGACCTGCTGCAACAGGTCCGCCGCGTCCTCCTCCTGGGCAGTGTGGACGCGTAGATACGCATAGACGTGCTCCACATAGCGGTCGTATAGCGCCGCGAATGCCGCGCGATCGTGGCGCGCCGCCCGGACCAGCGCGGCGTCATCGTCGTTCGCATGCGCGTTTATGTCGGGTCGCCGCATAGCTGTGAGCGTCATCACGGCCACCCTCGGGCGGGTGTCGTGTCCCTGGTTAGTCCCATCCTGATGCTCCTCTTTCCTGCGTCCAGCGGGTAGGTATCCCATCCACCAAGTAAGACGCCGCGGGCCAAGAAATCAGACATCGCAGACTCGTGGCGTTGGTGGTGGCCGCCGTTTAAGGGGGATAGGGGCTGCTCGTTGTGTGAAGTCGGGACAAAGTGGGTGCTGCGACGTTCCTGGGAGAAGCTCCCGTGCCTCTCCGTTGCACGAACGTCTCAACACCCACTTAGCCGTTGCGCAGCACGGCCCAGATAAAGCGGGGGATGGACAGCATGCGCCGCCAGCGCCAGGGCTGTGTGACCAGGCGGAAGGCCCAGTCGAGCCAGAGGCGCCGCACCCACGCGGGGGCGCGTCGCCGCACCCCCGCCAGGTAGTCGAACGTCCCGCCCACGCCGATGCTGACCGGGACGGCCAGGCGCTCCCGGTTGCGGGCGATCCAGAAGTCCTGCGCGGGCGAGCCATAGGCCACCAGCAGGATGTCGGGATGGGCCGCGCGCACCAGGGCCACGGTCTCCTCGTTGGCCGCCGGGTGTGGTGCGCCGGCGTAGGTCCCGGCAACCTGCAGGCCCGGCGCCAGACGCTGCAGGCGGCGCGCTGCTTGCTCTGCCACGCCCTCGGCCGCGCCGAGCAGGTAGAGGCGATGCCCCAGCCGCGCGCACTGGCGCGCCAGGGGGACGACTACGTCGGCGCCCCCGACGCGCTCGGGCAGATGTGCGCCCTGCCGTCTCCCCGCCCAGATCACGCCCACCCCATCGGGCGTGGCCGCGTCGGCGGCCTCCAGGACGGCGGCGAAGGCCGGGTCGTCGCGCGCCCGCATCACGAATTCCGGGTTGATCGTGACCACCTGGCGCGGCGCACGCTCCGCGACCCAACGCGCGACCAGCGCCAGGAAACTCGCCTGCGTGAGCAGGTCGACGCGGACGCCCAATACCTGTATAGAGGGCAGCGGAGTCCATCCGTCCGGGTCCGCGTTGTGACCCGCAGGGCGGCGTCCCGCCCCGCGGGGGGCTGGGTGTGGTTGCACTTGTGGTCGCGGCATCGTCTAAAAAGCGCCTCTCCGGTCGTTTTTACTAGTGGCGCCGCTGTACCGGCGCGTCGTGGCGCCGGCAGACGCGCATGCGCGGGACAGGGCACGGCATACCGTGGATTGTTGCTCCACGACCAGGAGCGTCGTCGCGGGACGCGCACGCGCATTGGCATGGCGCAATCGTGCTAATCGTGCTATTGGCGAAACCATCCACAGCGTATTATAGATGGCAGTGCATGTCGAGTGCCGGTCTATGGCCGGCCAGGGCTGATAACTGATGAGAGGTATGACGGTGGCCAAGCTCAGATTTGTTTTTGCCGCGCTGTTGATGCTGACCGTCGGCGCCGTCGGCGGCGTCTACTACATCGTGAACCGGGTCGGCGCCGCGATCGCGCCGGCCGCGCTCGACTCTATCTTGCCCGCAAACACCGACGTCTACGTGGCTTTCAACCATAGTAGCGACGAACAGGCTGCACTGACGAAGCTGTGGAACACGTACAATCGGCACGTGGGGACGGCCGCGGCTGTCGCGCGCCTGCAGTCGGCCTATGGGCAGGAGCCGGGCGTCAATAAGAGCTGCGTCGACGCGCAGCGCAAGGCCACCTCGCTGCTCAACTCCGTCGGCGACGGGATTGGCATGGCGCTCTGGCTGCCGCCCGACGGCAGCAAGGCCCAGCCGCAGGTTGCCCTGCTGGCGCAACTCAAGATCGTCAACCTGCTGAGCAACGGCGGCGCCGACCAGTTGCGCGACATCGGGTCCACCCGCACCGACGCGACCTACCGCGAGACACAAATCTACAAGGTCAGCGCCAGGGGCGCGTGCGGCAGCGGCGCCGGCGGGGGGTACGCCGCGCTGGTCTCCAACGACCTTGTCTTCGCCCAGACCAAAGCGCCCATCGAGCGCATCGTCGACGCCAGCCAACCCCAGGCCGCGACCCTCGCCGGCGACAAGGACTACGGCGCCACGCTGGCCGCCCTGCCGTCCGCGCGTCTGCTCACCGTCTACGTGGCGAAGCGCGTGGCCGCGCTCGCTCAGAAGAGCATCGACGAGGGCATGAACGGTCTCGTTAGCAGAGGTAGCTCGTCATCGCTGACGACGCAACAGCAACGCCAGTTGCGCGACCTGCTGCCCAACGTTGTGCGCCCGTACGGTATGGACATCGCGGTGGGCGCCGACAGCGTGAGCCTGGACACCAGCGCGCTGCCCATCGCGACGGCCGGCAACGCGGCGCAGCACAGCACGCCGAACGGGGGCGCGACAGTCGTCGGCGGCAACGCGATCTTGTACGCCTCGCAGATGGACCTCGCCGCCGCCCTCAAGCCGTACCTGAGCCTGCTTCCGCCCGGCCAGCTGCAGCAGATGGAGCAACAGACGGGTATCGACGTCCAGCGGGACCTGCTGGATTGGATGAACGGCGAGTACATCGTCGATGTCAACGATAGCGTCAGCCCGGCGGCAACAAACAGAGATTTTGTCTCCGGGCTGATCGGCAGCGGCACGGGCTACGCTTCGACGGGGGCGCCCACCGCGCCGCTGCCCGGCGCGGTCGAGATGGCCTGGCACGTGGACAACCCTGCCGGGGTGCAGCGGTCGCTCGACCGCATCCTGGCCGCCGCCAACAGGCAGGCCAGTTCGTCGTCGTCCGCGGTGCGGTTGACCACCACGACGCTGCCGGACGGCACGGTGCTGCATACGTCTCCCAGCGTCCCCGGCGTCGGTTATGCCCTGCGCGGCCACTGGCTGATCTTCTCCAGCAACCTGGCCGCCGACGCCGCGCCGCGCACCGCGACCCTGGCGGGCGACGTCGACTACAAGGACGTGATGGGCCGGGTACCCGGATCGACCGCGTTCGGCGGCGTCGAGTATCTCAACGTCACGCGGCTGCTCTCGCTGGTCGACCGCTGGATCGCCTATACCAACAGCGTCAGGCCCGGCACGGTCCCGGCCGCCGATTGGACGCGGGTCGAGCCGGTCGTCGCGCCGCTGCACAGCGTCCTGGCCTACTCGCAACTGGCCGGCAAGAGGGACGCCGCGTTCCACGTCACCGTGACGGTGAAATAGGGGTTAGGAATAGTGAGGGAGGGGAGCGGAGCTTTACGATGCCGACAAGGCCGCGCCGAGTCCGTGGGCGGCAAGCGCGTCGATACAGAGTTCGACCAATCCGGGATCGAACTGCGCGCCGGCTCCAGCGCGCAGTTCGGCGACGATGTCCGCCCCCGCCATCCCCCGACGGTAGGGCTGGTCGAGTTGCATGGCCGAGACGGCATCGGCAATCTGCAGGATACGACCCAGCAACGGCGTGTGAGACCCTGGCCGTTGGGCGGGGTACCCTCGGCCATCCCATCGCTCGTGGTGCGTTGCGACCGCGCTGAGGACGGCCTCGTCCGGCAGCACGCCGCGAATGATAGAGACGGAGTAGTCGATGTGGCGCTGGACCATCGCAAGTTCGTCCGACGATAGAGGGCCCGGCTTGCGCAGCACGCGGTCGGGTAACACGATCTTGCCCACGTCGTGCAGCGCGGCCGCCAAGGCCAGTGTACGGCGTTCATCCGCTCCCAGCCCCAGGGCGTCGGCCAGCCGCAGCGCCAGGCGGGTGACGTCGTCGGAATGCGCGCGCGTGTAGCGGTCCTTGGCATCGACCGCGTCGATCAGCCCGGCCAGCGCCCCGGCGGGCGCCTCGCCCATCACGTCGGCGAGGCCTTCATAGGGCCGCTCCGCCGCGGCACTCGTCGCGGCCCCATCCGCGCCATGGCCGTCTCGCTTCTGGCCGCGTTTGGCCGCGTACATATCGGCGTCGGCCGCGGCGAGGAGCGCCGCTCTGGTCGTCCCCTGCACGGGATAGAAGGCCATGCCGACCGAGGCGGAGAGCAGGATCGCTTCTCCGTTGGCGGTGCGAAAGGGACAGGCGCGCATGGTCCTGGCCATGCGCTCGACGATAGCGTGAGCCTCCCGCGCCGTGACGTTGGACAACATCACGGCGAATTCGTCGCCCCCGTAGCGGCCCGCGATATCCCCGTCGCGACAGGTGTTGCGCAGGATAGTGGCGACCGACTGGAGGACCGCATCCCCTGTCGGGTGCCCGTAGACATCGTTGAAGAGCTTGAAATTATCGACATCGAGGAGGACCAGCGCCAGCGGATTTGGCGCGGCGAGAGCGGCGTCGAGCCGGTCGAGGAACGCCCGGTGGTGCAGCAAACCGGTCAGGGGGTCGTGGTCGGCGCGCCGCTCCGCCTCCGCATACAGGTGCGCGTTCCGCAACGCAAGGGCAGCCTGGTCGGCCACGGCCAGACAGAGGCTCTGCGTATCCGGATGTCCGCGCACCGGATGCGCCCAGTGGACGGCGAGGATGCCGCCGGCCTCACCTTGCACGATGACGGGGACGATCAGCCTGGCTCCCAGATCGTGACGCCGTAAGAAGGCCGCCTCGTCGGGCGGGCAGGCAGGATCGTCGACGCAGGCATGAAGCGGCCGGCGTGTGGTCAAAGCGCGCTCGACCGCCGGATCATCGTCGAGCGCCGATCGCGCCTCGGCTCCGGAGCCGGGCGCCGGATGCGCCGACGGGCCGTGGTTGGCGACGGCGACCAGACGGCGCGCGGCCGTATCGACACGAGAGAACGACACGCTCGCCGCGTCGAGCACGCGGGCCAGGTGCGCCGCGACGCGCTGCATGATGTGATCGGCATCCAGCGTCGAGTTGAGCAGGCGCGCGGTCTCCAGCAGCGCGTGCAGGCGCATGCGTTCGGCGCGCTCTCGGTCTTGCAGGTGCGCTTTGTGCACCGCGGTTCCCACGTGGCTGACCAGCGCCAGGAGCGGGCCCACCTCATCGGGAGAAATCGAGCGTCCCGTCACCAGGTTGTCGACGGAGATGATGCCGATCAAATCGTCCCCGGAGCGCAGCGGCACGTTCAGATTCTGGGTCGGTTCGCCGTCGAGCATGTGGCGCAACGGCGGTGGTGTCGCGGCATAGACATCGGCGCTGTAGTAGTAGTCGGCGCCGTCCAGCAGCGCGACGATGTCCGGGGATTGCCAGCGCACATCGTCCTTGCCCAGGACGACGCGGTCGGTCGGGCGGGTCTTGCGGCCCTGGGCGTCGGCGCCCCGCAACTCCTGCCACCATCCCGTGTGACGGTCGAAGAGCTGGATGCCCACGCGATCGTAGCCCAGGCCCTCCCTGATCGCGTCGTACACGACGTCGAGTGTCTGGTCGAGGCTGCGCGCGGCGTTCACCCTCCGGCTCACGTCGCGCAGCCATTCCAGTTCGGCCACCCGCCGGCGCAGCGCGGAATCCAGGCTCTCGATGCGCTGTGTGCGCTCCTCCAGCAGCGTCACGTTTTCGATGGCCGTGGCCAGACTGTGGGCAAAGGCGACCAGCGCGCCCGCGGCGCGCTCCTCGATGGGGCGCCGCGTCACCAGGTTATCGACGCTGATCAGCCCGAGCGCCGTACAGGCCGTGCGCAGGGCGACCAGGATCGTCTGTGGGGGCTGGCCGTCCAGCAGGTGGCGGAGGCGCCGTGGGAAAGGTCGGAACATGTCGCGGGCATAGATATAGCCGGGGCCGTCGTCCTGCAAGCGAGGATCAGCCAGCAGGCGCGCGCGGTAGGCAGCTTTCTCGCGGGCCAGCGGCGTGTCCTGGTCGGGCCGTACCGCGCATCCATGCTCGTCAGTGCCACGATGCTCGACCAACATCGTCCCCGTGGGGTTGACTAGCAAGAGGCCGACGCGGTCATAGCCGAGCCCGTCGCGCAGGGCATCGTAGGCCACATCGAGCAGGGCGTCCCGGTCGCGACAGCGCACCATACGATTCATGGTGCGGATCAGCCAATCCGTGTTCTCGCTCGGCGTGCCCTGTTGCGTGTCTTGCATATGTTGCATGCGCGTTGTCCCCGGCGTCCTGAGACATCCAACTATTCCAGATGAGGCGCGGCCGACGGGTGTCCGTCAGGATGACTTCTTGCGCCGCGATCCTTTGGGCCGTTTGGCCGACGGCCCTGCCGCGGCGTCGGGTGGCGTTGTCGGATTGGAGGCGGGCAGCGTGTCCGCGGAGCCCTGAACTGCCGGTTCGCCAGCGCTTGGCGTCGGCGCGGCGCCCGTGGCGCCCGCCAGGCGGTGGCTCTGCAGGTCGAGGCTGAAGCCGTCCAGGCGCTGCGCCGGGTTGCCCCACGGCTCCTGCGGGCGCGGCACAGTGTAGTAGTCGCCGGTGAGGCTGCGCGGCGTGACTTCCAGGCGCATGTAGCCGTGGCGGTTGTCCATGTAGCTCTCCAGCGTCACGTCGGTTCCCGGCACGGCCAGCGGCAAGGGGATGGGGTAGCCGTAGTCCCTGGTCATGTAGTGCAGGTTCCAGTAGCCGCCGCCGCCGGCCACGATGTAGGGGATGTCGCGGGCGCCGGTCGCGCGGGTGAAGCGCTGGTAGTTGTGGACATGGGCGGCGAAGACAGCGTCGGGGGTGCGGCCGGTCTCACGGATGGCCGCGTCGAGGATCTGCCCCATATAGTCGCTGCTGCCGTGGTGGGCGTCGAGCGAGTGGATAGGGTGGTGCATGGCCACGATAAGCGCCTTGTCCGTCGGGGCCGCGGCCAGCTCGGAGTGGAACCAGGCGATCTGGTTATCGTCCAGGCGGCCGTGTTCGGGGACGTTGGTGTAGAGCCCGATAATGGTCAGGAAGGGCGCTTCCAGCGTGAAGTAGACGTTGGGCTGGGTCATGGTCTCGCGCGCGGTGTCGCCCGCCTCCGACGAGTGGTGCGGCGTCGGCGCGCAGAAGTTTTCCACGAAGGCGGCCAGCGAGGGGACCGAGGGGTCCTGGACGTCGCCGTCGTGGTTGCCGGGGATGGCGATGATCGGCGCGGCATAATGGCTATATGGCTCATAGAACTGGCCGTAATACTCGCTGGCCTCGCCGTAGTAGTAGATGACGTCGCCCAGATGGAAGAAAAACGCGGGGTGCCCAGCGGCGTCGGCGGAGGCAAAGTCGCCCTCCATGTGCATGGCCACGATCTGCTGCGGCTCGGGCGACTTGACGCCGCCGGTATCGCCGACGATGTGCAGCGCCAGCCGTCCCGCGGCGGTGATTGCCGCGATACGCTCGGCGCCGAGCACGGTCTCCAGGTTAAGCCGGTAGGGCGCCTGGCCCGTCGGCGAGGGTAGGGGACGGAATGGTTGCGTCGTGCGCAGGCCGGCGGTCCGTCGTCCGATCGTCGAGGCTGGCGTGTGTCGCGGCGGCTGTTGAGCCATGCGTCCTCCTCCTTGGCGGCACTATCGGGGCGATGCCCACCCCCACCGTACTGCCTTCTCGGTCGTCCGTCAAGGCCCCTGCTCATCCTCTCATCCTCGGGTGTACCCCAAAAAAGTGAGGGGTCGGAAAAAGGGGTACCCTCCAAAGGGGCACGGGCGCTGAGACGCCCTTAGCGTGCCCGAGGAGGGTACCGATGGA
>JAABUZ0100000970.1_pt1 | contig 59754 bp, 64 predicted proteins | sample 5562091 | NCBI WGS metagenome assembly JAABUZ01 (sample SAMN12813069, study PRJNA571459) | rock metagenome | isolation source: Antarctica rocks | place: Antarctica: Victoria Land, Linnaeus Terrace sud | collected 2015-12-21 | reverse complement strand
GATGAACTGGCAGGGGAGGGTGGGAAGGGAGGCGCGTACCGCCCTCTGGTAACATTTTCAATTGAGGGAACCATCATCATTCGGTAACATTTTCAGTTGACTTGACACGGTGGGATGACATCGTGCCGCATTATGTTAACTTATGAAGAATACGATTCAGCGTGCTTTTAGTTGCTTATCGTTTTCACTTCTGTCTTGCCGTGCTATCTTGTCCTACTGTTGCATTTGCGTAGAGGGAAAAAACGGATATGATATACTTCTTTTATGGCATGCACATTTTATGACAGAGAGCAACAAAAGGAGCTAAACATATGGCTATGTCTCATGTCATTGAGGACGAAAAGGCACTTATAGAGGCTATTCGAGAGTTGGCTCAAGAGCGTGTGGCACCTCGTGCGGCGGAAATTGACCGTAGTGGCGAGTTCCCCTGGGATATGAAGGAATTGTTGGCACAACAAGACATTCTGGCGATGCCATTTCCGGTTGAGTATGGCGGTATTGGCGCGAGCGAGTTGTCGATTGTGATGGCAATTGAAGAGCTTTCGCGTTGTTGTGCGACGACGGGATTGTTGCTTGCGGTGCAACATCTGGGGTCAACGCCAATTGCACTGGCTGGTACTGAAGAGCAAAAGCGTAAATATTTTCCGAAATTGGCGAGTGGCGAATGGTTGGCGGCATATGGTTTGACCGAATCCAGCTCCGGCTCGGATGCAGCAGCTATGCGGACCATGGCGGTACGTAAAGGTAATAAATATATTCTTAATGGTTCGAAACGCTTCATTACAAATGGTGGTTTAGCCCAGGTGAACTCTGTTATGGCGATCACCGACCCTGAAAAGGGGACACGCGGCATCAGTGCTTTTATTGTTGAGCGCGACTTTCCCGGTTTCTCCGTTGGGCGCGTTGAAGATAAGATGGGCATCAGGGGATCACAAACAGCTGAACTCATATTCACCGATTGCGAGGTTCCGGTTGAAAACCTGCTTGGACGCGAAGGTGATGGGTTTAAGATAGCGATGGGCACGCTTGATCGTACGCGTCCCGGCATCGGAGCCCAGGCAGTTGGTATCGCTCAGGGAGCACTCGACCTGGCCGTTGAGTACGCTAAACAGCGTGTACAGTTCAATAAGCCAATTGCTGAAAATCAGGGCATTCAGTTTATGTTGGCAGATATGGCGACAAAGGTTGAAGCGGCACGTCTGCTAGTGTATAACGTTGCTGAGATGATTGATCGTGGCGAGAAGAATTTCAGTAAATACTCATCAATGGCAAAATTGTTTGCCTCCGACGCCGCAATGGAGATTACGAACGATGCCATACAAGTGCTAGGTGGCTATGGTTACATTACAGAGTATCCCGCCGAACGTATGATGCGTGATGCGAAGATCACGCAGATTTACGAAGGAACAAACCAGATACAACGCCTGGTAATTGCGCGTGCTCTACTAACTGAACATGTATAAGTCGAATGGCTCAAGACAATGCTTGAGCCATTTTTCTGATCCGCTCACTTATACTTATATTTCTACTCACGGAGAAGCTATATGTCCTCACTTTCTTTCGATCAGGTAGCTCATGCATATGATGCGACTCGTGGCTATCCCGACGTAGTTGCCCTCCAGATTGTACAAGCCATAGAGCGTGTTGCAAATGCTACAGTCCAAACACGGTTTTTAGAGGTAGGTGTTGGAACTGGGCGTATCGCATTTCCTTTGGCTTCACTAGGACATACCTATACCGGAGTTGATATTTCAGAGAAAATGGTTAAGCAGTTACAAGAAAAGCTACGGGGCGCACAGTGGCAAAAACAGAGTTATCCATGGGGCAACTTACCAGATGAGAATGCCAGGCGTACACCAGTAGTACGGCGTTACGTAAACGTTGAGCAGAATGCGTCGTTGCGTTTGGTAATGTCTGATATAACCAAACTCCCGTTTCGCAAAGCGTCATTTGATATCGCCGTTGCCGTACATATATTTCATCTTGTCGACGGCTGGCAACACGCAGTGCAAGAGGTATTGCAGGTGCTACGTCCGGGCGGTGCATTGCTCCATTGCTGGGATGAGCATGGAAAGTTGGATGTGCAGGACATTTCGGAGGAATGGCAGAAAATACTTCAAGCATCAGGTGGAAGGAGTCGGCGACCCGGTGTATCCTCCGTGCATTTTGTAACGCAGTGGCTTCATGAGCAAGGATTACAGACACAGAAAATACAAGCGGTGAGCTGGGAACGCATGGTCACACCGCGTCAGATAGTCGAAAATATCACGCATCGTCTCTGGTCGAACACATGGAGTATTCCCGACACTATCTTTGTGCCAGCCGCTGAGCGTCTCACTGCATGGGCAAATGAACGCTATCAAACAGATATGGATATACCACGCCTACAAGAATGTCGCTTCGTCATTAGCAAAACACTCGTGTAATGGATATCGTTGTTTTTATTGGGCTGCAAGGAGCTGGCAAAAGCACGTTCTACCAAACACATCTGGCTGCGACGCATGTTTATGTCAGCAAAGACTTATTGTGTCGTAGTAAAACAATGAACAAAGCCATGAAACAGCATAAACGTGTTGAAGAGGCATTGCAAATAGGCCGCTCTGTTGTGATCGACAATACTAATCCTACAAAAGAAGATCGTGCACAACTTATCAGCCTGGGCCATCTGTATAATGCTACAGTAGTAGGATATTATTTTGACGCTTCCATAAAAGAGTGTCTTGCACGTAACAATGAGCGCATTGGGAAGGCACGTGTACCTGATAAAGTAATCTATATTACCGCTAAAAAAATGACATTACCAACTTATGAAGAAGGCTTCGATGCTTTGTTTCGTGTGCATACACAAAAAGATAAGCTCTTCAAGGTGATTGATTGGAATTAACATATAAATAATGTCTGAGAGACAGGATGCTGATACCGCGTCCTGTCTCTCGGACATTATTTATTTATTTACTTTCTATTGCACGGGCGACAATTTCGGAGATGTCTTCGACCTTGATTTTTTCTTCGGCCTCGACACCTTTGATACCATCCTCGAACATGGTGATACAAAATGGACAAGCTGCGGCAAGTACCTCGGCGTTGGTTTCAAGTGCTTCGTTAACGCGTGTCTGGTTAATACGCTTGCCGATCTTCTCTTCCATCCAGGCACGACCACCACCACCACCACAACAAAAGCTTTTGTTGCGGTTACGTCGCATCTCGGTTATGCCCTCACTGTTGAGAACAGTAAGGACACGGCGTGGCTCATCGTATACGTCGTTGTAGCGACCAATGTAGCACGGATCGTGATAGGTGAGTTTGCGCTGGTCAAAGCTTTCGGGAAGCGTAATCCTCTGATCACTCAAAAGCGAGTCGATATACGCGGTATGGTGAACAACCTCGTAATTGCCACCAAGTTGCGGATACTCGTTCTTTATAGTGTTGAAGCAATGTGGACATGCCGTAAGCACGGTACGTTGCTTCGCCGCGACAGCAGTATGACCATTGCTCCCGCCATTTGGAGCATGGTGTCCATTATCCGCATTCGCAGTGTTAAACCCGTAGCCGTTGAGCGTCTCAATATTCTGCTGCGCCTGCATTTGCCATAAGTATTCATTCCCGATACGCCGAGCAGGATCACCTGTACAAGACTCTTCGGGGCCGAGAATAGCAAAATTGATGTTTGCCGCCTTGAGCACCTTCGCTACCGAGGTGGCAACACTCTTATTACGTTGATCGAACGATCCCATACAGCCAACCCAGTAGAGTACATCAGCATCAGGATTTTCGGCCAGCAATGGAATATCCATGCCAGCAGCCCATTCCGCGCGTTTATCGTTGCTAATCTCCCATGGATTGCCATTGCGCTCAATATTGTTCAGCACTGAGACCGTCTCTTCTGGAAAATCAGCCTCCTCCATCACGAGGTGGCGGCGCATGTCAACGATTTTAGGAATATGTTCAATCGCAACCGGACAAATCTCCATACATGCCATACAGGTAGTGCAAGCCCAGAGTGCATCCGTTGAGATAATGCCGCCAACCATCGGTTTATGGTGGTCTGAAATCTCTTCGGACGTTTTGTCTGCCTTGACGCCTGCAATGCCGAGCTTGCTATACAGCGATCCAGTGCCGAGGATAGCGGGACTCTCAACGAATAGAGCCTCTTTGACGCCTAGAATAATCTCTTTCGGAAAAAGTGGTTTACCTGTATTGCTCGCGGGACACACAGTATTACAGCGTCCACACTCCGTACAAGCGTAGCCATCCAGGAGTTGTTTCCAGGTGAACTGTTCGGACTTGGACACGCCATAATCTTCCCGCTCTTCAATGTTTTCCAATAAAGGCAGGGCACCTCTTGGCTTATAGTTGCGGAAGAAGACATTGAATGGAGTCGCCATTAAATGTAGGTGCTTGGAGCGTGGCAGGTAGATCAGGAAGCCAAGCACTGTAGCGATGTGGAGCCACCAGAAAAGACGAAACCAGATGATGTTTGCCTGTGTACCCTGTCCAGCAAAAAGCGGACCAAGAATGGTACCAATAGGTGTCCAGGCAACTCCGTTACTCGCGGCATACTCGAAACCTTCAACCAATGCAAGCGTAATCACCACAAGCATAATCAAGCCCAGGATGATAAAGCCATCCCAGGGACCATGCAAGCTACTGTTCAACTGTTTAGGGCGTAGAATGCCACGACGAATGGCGAAAACTACAAGCGCAAACAGCACAAAGACAACAAATATGTCGAGTACTGTTGCGAAAATGCGATTGTCACCTAATAGGGGCAAAGAGCCATTAAAGGCTCCAAGAATAAGGTTGAGTAGACCGAACTGAATAATGATAAAGCCCCAGAAGGTAAAAAAGTGTGCGATACCAGGGAGTGGATCACGTAGCACAGCACTTTGACCCAGGACAACCGTGAAGAATTCTCCGAAACGGTCATCAATACAGTCAGTGCGGTCCTCGCGGCGTGCTTTTGCCAGCAGTGTTACCAGCATACCAGCGCGAACGCCGAAGAGAACCAATGCTCCTAGAAAGAGGAGTGTAAAGAGTACTGTGCCAAATAATCCCCCGGTGGGTGAGATAACAGGGGGTGTCATGGTCGTCTCCGTTCCAAATTACCACTGTTCAAGCGTAAGTCCTGTAATCCAGGTGAAATGATGATCTCGTGCGGCGAGCACAAGGCCGTGTTGCATCGTTGTTGCGGCTATCCAAAGATCGTTGTCTGGAAGCATCTGGCCAATCTTCATCTGGCTCAATCCTCTATCGCTTTTTCCATGGCTGCTACATCTTCGAGTGACATCGAAAAATGAAGGTCAAGTAAAGCTTTTCCAGGTGTGCCAGGTGGGAGCTTTGATTCAAGTAATTTCTCTTGGTGTGCTTGCGACAACTCTTCAATCAACTCTAAGACGTGTTGTTGGTCTCTGGGTGAGAGTTGGTCGATAAGTATATGAATTTTCTCAGTGGTGTTCGACATAGATCGCCTCCTGTTTTATCGCAATCCTCTCGCCCTATTATACATCAGGTTTTGTAAGGAGAACATAGAGGTATATACCTCTATGTTCTCCTTCAAATCATTACGATTTACGGCGTTTCACTTCCTCAGTCAGCTTGGGCAGAATGGTGACTGCATCACCCACCACACCGTAGTCAGCGACTGAGAAGATAGGTGCGTGCTCATCTTTGTTGATGGCAATGATGTATTTGGAGCCTTTCATGCCTGCAAGATGTTGAATAGCACCACTGATACCAGCAGCAATATACAGCGTTGGTTTGACGGTCTTACCCGTCTGTCCAACTTGATAGCTGTAGGGGAGCCAACCAGCATCGACGATAGCGCGTGTTGCACCGGGAGCACCGCCGAGAATCGTTGCTAGTTCTTCAACGTAGTGGAAATTTTCGGCTTTCCCAAGTCCACGACCGCCGCTCACAATAACGGCGGCATCTTCCAGAGCAGGACCGTCACTTGCGACATCGACACTATCAATAATCTTGATTGACTGTGATGCCGCACTGATCGATGCATTGATCGTTTCAATCTCAGCAGTTCGACCCTCGTAGTGTTCTAAGCCAAAGGCTTTTGGACGCGTGAGAACAATACCAGTGCCATTATGAGGATGTGTCGCGGTGACGACCGTTTCACCACCCCAGGGAATAGTGACTTGTACTCCATCGTCCGCGAAGGTAAGGTCAGTTGCGTCGGTGATGAGACCCATACTGTTACGTACATTGAGACGCGCGGCGATGTCGCGCATATCGTAGGTTGTGGCAAGCAATAGAATTGACGGTTGATGCTGCTGAATGAGATTGCTCAGTGTTTCGACTGCTGGCAATGTCAAATAGTTATCATAGGTGGCATCAGCGTGTACATAAACCTTTTCTGCACCGTAGACGCCAAGTGTAGGGGCGACCTCTGCGGCGGCGGCACCAAGGACAACTGCCTCAGCACGCCCAAGTTTTGCTGCTTTCCCAAGCACCTCTAGTGATGAGCGAACAGGTTTCCCGTTATCCAGTTCGATCAGTACCCAGGTTGTATTTGCCATATCTTTTCTCCTCGTGTGTACTTAAAGCAACTGATAACGTTGTAAGAAGTCAGCGATGCTTTGTGCTGCGTTGCCATCGTCCTTGACGATTTGACCGGCAGCACGAGCCTCTGCCGAGCCAATAGCTAAGACACGTTCTCGTGCGCCAGCTTCACCAACCTGCCCTGCATCAATGCCGAGGTCGGTGAGTGCGGCCTGTGTGAATGGCTTTTTCTTAGCACCCATGATACCCTTCATCGTTGGGTAAATTGCCTCGTATGAACCACTGGCGATAGTCACAACCGCAGGTAGGGAAGATTCGACCGTCTTATAGCCAGTTGGCGTAACACGCTTGATAACGGCTTTCGCACCCTCGATCTGAATTTCACGGGCGAAGGTTAGTTGTGGCAGACCAAGAAATTCAGCGATACCTGCGGGTACCATACCAGTATAGCCATCGGTACTCTCGGTAGAGCAAAGAATGAATTCCGCGCCCTCTTTTTTGAGCACAGCAGCAAGAACACGCGCGGTACTCAAGGCATCGGAACCTGCGAGTGCCGGATCTGTCACGAGAATAGCACGGTCAACACCCATTGCGAGTGCGCGGCGCATCGCCTCTTGAGCCGTAGCCGGACCCATACTAACCGCCGTAAGTTCGCTATTGCCAATGGTGTCGCGAAGTTTAATTGCCGCTGAAATAGTGCTTTCGTCGCCTGGATCGAGAACGAGGGAGACACCGCTACGCACAAGGCGTTTGGTGTTCGGGTCAAGTTTGCTAACCGTTGTATTTGGGTCGGGAACTTGTTTTATACAAACAAACATTTTCATCGTGTATGTGCCTCATCTTCTTCATGTATGTGGAACGAGGGAAATGAGAGAAACCACACAGTTTCCTATACTACTCACTCTATTGTAACTATCCTGAAAAGCTAGTGTCAATGTAACTGGCTAACGCAATGATTTTGTCTTCTTACGGTTTACCCCCGATATTCAAAAAAAATATAGAGAAAGCAAAAAAAGAGCTGAGATATGTCATATCTCAGCTCTTTTTTTGCTTTGTTAAGCTCGTGTACGGATCATATAACGACGTGTCGCATAGCTGGCGCCAATTACAAGCGCAATGAGTATGCCGAACGTCCAGGGCATAAGTGGCTGTGTATTTGGGCTGACTGCATTAGGATCACTACCCGTTCCCGGCATCCCTGGCATCCCTGCTACCTGCTCTGAAACGAATTGGACAGGAGGATTGCCGTTAACCATACCAATCGCAAAGACGCTGGTGATCGTCCACGGCTTCAACGTTGTGTTGATTTGCTTGGTTTGGTCCGATGGAATAGCGGCGTCCAGTGTATATGAACCAGCAGGAATATCTACGTAATTGCTCGCATTCTGGTATGTTAATCCACTGGTAACAGTGCTAGAGCCATTGGTTACATTCACGCCCCCTGTACCAGGAGAGAGATGATAGATACGTACCTTTGCATCATTATTAGAAACAATGTTGTTATCAGTGAAGACCGAGAGAGAGTACCCCGATGCTTTTGTACCCAGTGCAGCAACCGTATAGGGTATAGCAGCGCTGACCATAATTGTCTGCGTGATAACCGATGCGTCAACACCTGTGCCGATGAGTGCAACCTGGACTTTATGTCCACCAGCAGGTAACGGAACATAAGGTGTGACAACTCCAAACTGGAAGCTACTCAACAGCTTGTTGCCATCTACGAATACATCAACGATTCCAGCATCAGGAGATGCGTGAATAACGCGAATATATGCCATGCCTTCAGCATGAACGAATGCTGGACGAACACTAAAGAGCGCGAGTAGCGCAAATAGACTCCCTAATAGGGAAATACATGTAAATTTTTTGATATGACTCATCGCCTATTCCCTCTCTATAATAATTTTTTCTGTATCAGACTACGTATCGTTGTTGGCATCGGATTACCGTTTACATTAATTATACGGACAAACTTCTATAATCAAACACAATGAGTAATAAAAGGCAAGATGTGCTATGAGCATTTACTTTGTCATCACTGCGCTGTAATACGTATACTAGCTAAGATGTGTCGAAATGTGTATCAAAGATTTGCAAACGCAGTATGTTGCAAAAAGATGTAATAAATTAGACACTGATATACGTTCTATTACTATATGCAGTTACAAGTGATCTAGTAAACATCCATAAGCGTAATCTTATGTGAATGGTGAAACGTGTTGGTTGTTATGTTGAGTCCCCCCACAACACATACATAGAGGTGTAGCGTGCAAGATATACAATCCTTCCGCTTAGCGGGAACTGTAATACAAGATCGTTTTGTGATAGAAGAATTACTCGGTAAGGGTGGATTTAGTGCTGTCTATCTTGTACGAGATCGGCAAGATGGTGGTAAGAAATACGCGCTTAAAGAGCTTACCGATTATGATAAACAAGAAAAGAGCAAGTTTGCGTTTGAGCGCAAGCTACTGCAACGACTTGATCATCCTGCACTTCCTTCCGTACATTTGGTTTCTGAAATTAACGACCGAACGTATCTGCTTATGGATTATATTGAAGGTCCTAATTTAGAGGTACTGCGTCGACAGCAACCCAATATGTGTTTTCCGTTATCGCAAGTGCTCATGCTCCTGACTCCTATTGTGGACGCATTAACTTACCTACATAGTCAAGAACCACCAATCATTCATCGTGATATTAAGCCTGCCAACATCATTGTGCCAACAGTGGGCGAGAAATCCATGCTTGTAGACTTTGGCATCGCGAAGGAATATACCGCAGACTCAACGACAACTGCTGTACGTCATTGCTCTCCCGGCTATGGTGCGCCCGAACAATATGGTATAGGAACCGACCTACGTACAGACGTGTATGGGTTGGCGGCAACAATGTATGCACTTCTTACAGGTGTTATTCCTGTAGACTCATTGCAGCGTGCAACGAAAATAGCTGGTGGTGGTGGAGACCCTCTAGCACCACTGCAAAAGCTTTTACCATCACTACCTACACATATTGCTTATGCTATTCATCGTGCAATGTCTATAAATGGTGACAAGCGTTTTGCTAGTGTTAGTGAGTTTTGGCAAGCTCTCCAACCACCAGTTGTGCAACAGCGCTCTTTCAAATCTTTATTTCACACAGACTACGCAAGTACACCAAGAACGCAACAAAGCCCTGAACGTGTTACTGGACCAATTGAGGTAGCGCAGCGGAAAACATTTCACACGAGCAAAACAGAGATCGCGCTTCTCACATTTCTAACTGTAGCTGTCATACTTGGTATTATATTAAGTATTGGATATTATAAAATAAGCACACAAAATACTACAAGTGTGTCACAACAACTTCCAGTTATTAGAAATATTCCTACCTCTACACCAACAGTGAATACCTCCTACCCAAACATTGCGGGGCAATATAGCGGAACAATTCATAACATACTCTCAAACGAAACAACACCGATGACTTTAACAGGTATTGCGCAAAACAATAATAACGTTACTGGTTACTTCATCGGTTTACATAATGAAGGTCCGTTTACAGGTGTGCTCGACACGTCAAAGCACTTCCTGTTCACGGTCAAACGAGACACGCAACTACCACTTTTCTTCGATGGCGTAGTGCGACAAGATGGCAACATTGTGGGAAATTACTGTACTCTCGATAAAGCTGGACAATGTGTAGGTGATTATGGAGTATGGAGTGTTAAGAACGCTAATGGTTTATGACGCATAAAGTAGTGGATATGAGAAGAGCCTGGATAATGCACATCCAGGCTCTTCTCATATCCACTTTACAGAGTATGATGGTGTGTAGCAACTATAGCGAAAGAAGCCGCTTTAATAATGCTTATCTAGCAGAGACAAAGGTTAGCCATGCTGTCTTCTGGTAAGTGTGGCAACGAGCACTGCGATAAAGCCAGCTATACAAAGCGGAAGACCTACTTGTCCACTTTTTGTGATAGACCATACCATTATGCCTATGATCTCTAAGAGGAGACCACCGACGAAAAGAACGGTAATTCCCAGCGATGACTGCTCAAACGTGGTACGAACCTCTTTGCGCTCGTATATAGGACCAGGAGGTGCTACTGCCTCTTCATCGGAAGATGTAGCATGGGGAGCGTAGATTTCGATTGCTGACTGTAGTTCCTGGTAGAGCAACTCAATCTTCTCACGTGACGACCGAAGATACGTTTTGTGTAGACCATCACTCACTAGAAGTTCGCGGAAAAGTGGATCAAACGATTTCTGGCGAAACGAGAGCGTTGTAATCGTTGTGAGGGAAAAATCGTCAAGGAAGAGTCGCTCTCGTGGAAACTTTGTATACATATAACCAAGCAGACGCTGATTAGTCAAGATAATTTCACACGTTGTCGCGCGACGCTCGCTCGCACTTCTTGAAACGCTATCCCATATACCTGGGATGGTCACAAGTGGCTTTTCGTCTGGTTGTAGGTGGTCACGTAGACCCTTAATGTTAGCAAGTATTTTTTCTGCGTTCTGCAAAGAATGTGATACCTTTCTATATGTCAGCGGAATTATACCATAAGGAGGTGTAAGCATGACAGAGATAATCAGAGCGGCACGTATCGAAGACGCAGTTTGTATTGGACGTGTTCATGTTGATAGTTGGCGTACAACATATAAGGGAATTGTGCCTACGGAGGTATTAGCAAATTTGTCATATGCACAACGTGAGCAGAACGTGAGGCAACGGTTAAGCAACCCTGAAAACAAAACTCATACATATGTCGCCGAAGATGAGCAAGGGCAGATTGTTGGTTTTGTGGTAGGTGGTCCGAATCGTGATGTTGATACTGCGTATAGAAGTGAACTTTATGCTATTTATATTTTGAAAGAGGCACAAGGGCGTGGAGTAGGTAGGCAACTTACACACGCGTTGGTAGAGCATCTTGTGCAAGAAGAATATTATTCGATGTTAGTTTGGGTGTTCGCGAATAATCCTGCACGATGCTTTTACGAGTCATTAGGCGGGAAGTACCTAATGACTAAACCGATGGAAATTGGCGGTGTGATAATCGATGAGGTGAGTTACTGTTGGCAAGATATTCGCACAATGCTTTAACAGTTCTGCTTGTCACAGCGTATACATAATCCTACAATAGGACGTACTACTAGTAGATACTTGTCTAGATCAATCATTATTACTGACTTTTACAAAAGGAAGCATTGATGTCTAACCTACTTGCAGCACGTGCTCAAATGGGTACGTCCCTATTATTCCATATTATCTTTTCTGTATTGGGCGTAGGTCTACCTCTACTGCTGTGTATCGCGGAAGGCATCGCAATCAGAAAGAAAGACCCGGTATGGATGACACTGGCCCGTCGCTGGTCAAAATCTGCCGCGATTATCTTCGCCATTGGTGCTGTCTCTGGCACAATTGTCGAGTTTGAACTTGGACTACTCTGGCCTACATATATTAACTATACAGGTGCGATTGTTGGACCGTTATTCGCCTTTGAAGGGTTCGCTTTCTTCTTAGAAGCCATCTTTTTTGCCATATATCTCTATGGATGGAGTCGTCTCAAACCATTTCAACATTGGTTGTGCTCACTTCCTATTGCTTTTGGTGGAGCAGCTTCGACGTGGTTTATCGTCACTACCAATGCATGGATGAATACGCCAACAGGCTTTACCTTTACCAATGGGAAGTTGACGAATATTGATACGGTAAGTGCTATCTTCAATCCCAGCACACCTTACGAAACAGTGCATATGTTGCTTGCATCGTATGTTGCATGTGGTTTCGGCGTTGCTGCGTTGTATGCATTCTCTATGTTACGGGGCAAGCGTGATGCCTATCGTCGTTACGGTTTGCTACTGGGTCTTGCTGTAGCTGTGATCGCAACTCCATTACAGATTGTCAGTGGTGACTTTAATGCACGGTATCTTTCAATGAAGCAGCCTGCGAAGCTTGCTGCAATGGAAGGTGTGTTCAACACGTCAACAAATGTTCCGCTTCACATCGGCGGTTTCCCCATTTACAACACACAGACGGGGAAGGGAACATACTACTATTCGATCGATATTCCAGATGGATTGAGCTTACTGGTTGGCTATAACCCGAACACAAAAGTTACGGGATTGAACGCATTCCCGCCACAAAATAGACCTAACCCATTGCCCATTCACCTTTCGTTCGATGGTATGGTCGGAAGCGGTTTCTTTATTCTTGGCATTGCTGGCCTCTTCTGGCTGCTCTACTTCCTGCGTAAGCGTCGCATACCAGAGTATAGATTGATGCTCCTGGGTGTCTTATTGGCAGGCCCGCTTAGCTTCCTATCAGTAGAACTTGGTTGGATAGTTACAGAAGAGGGACGTCAGCCCTGGGTGATCTATGGACTGTTGCGTACTAGTCAAGCGGTAACAACGGCTCCGTTCCTCAACTATAGTTTCTTAGCCTTCTCAGTGATCTATATCGTGCTTGCCGTTACAATGATTACACTGCTCGTGCGTCAGGGACGCAAGCCATTGCCCAAGATGGAATGGCAAGCAGTAGCAAGTGGTGATGACGAGAGTGATCAGGTAACGGCAGAGCAAGAGATGCAAGTCGGCGTTTAGGCATTCAAGGAAGGTGTGGAATTATGAGCTTACCATCTTTACCATATGTTGTAATTAGTGTGCTATGGTTTGCGCTTATTGCCTATGCAGTCTTTGGTGGTGCCGACTTTGGAGCAGGCATCTGGCAGGGACTGGCATCTGGCTCAAAAGCTAAAGAGCAGCAAGAGCTGATTGATGAAGCTTTGGGTCCAGTTTGGGAAACTAATCACGTCTGGTTGGTCTTCCTGGTTGTTGGTCTTTTTTCAGGTTTTCCGGGAGCATTTGCAACACTGGTAGCAGTGCTCTTTTTCCCATTAACGTTCGCATTAATAGGCACTGTTTTACGCGGCTCGGCTTTCATCTTTCGTACTCATGGACTCAGAAAAACGTCAGGTACCTGGAACCGAGTGTTTACCTTTTCCAGCGTACTCACTCCTTTTTTTCTGGGTGCGGGGGCCGCAGCTGTTGCGAGTGGAAATATACAGACACTTGGCCCAAAATCACAAGCGAATTTAGGCAGTCTCTGGCTTACACCATTCTCATTGACAATAGGTGTACTTTCACTTGCGCTCTGCGCGACGATTGCTGCGATTTTTCTTACCGTTGAAGCTACAAATCAGAAAAAAACGCATCTTGCTATTATGTTTCGCAAGCGTGGCTTAATCGCAGGTGCTGTCACGGCTGTGCTTGGAGCAGCAGGATTGCTCGAGGCGATCTCGCAAGCACCTTTGCTCTTGCATGGCATGATTATGCATGCTATTCCGCTTGTGATTGCTACGATGATCATTGGGGTAGGAGCGGCGGCATCACTCTACTTTCGGTATTATCGTCTCTCTCGAGTGCTGATTATCGCTGAGGCAGCATTTATGCTTGGTACATGGGGAGTTTCGCAGATACCTTATATTATTCCGCCAAATTTGACAGTTGAGGCGGCTGCAAGTTCTCCGAGTACGTTGTTGCTACTCCTTATTGGCATTATAATCGGTATGCTCATTATTTTGCCCTCAATCTTGCTATTGTTCTACCTTTTCAAATACAAAGGTGGTATGGGGGTGTTATCACAGGGGGCCTCAGAAAGTACTGCACAGTAGTCATACACTATAAAGTATAAAGACGTTTAGTTTTGTTACAGCAACAAGATTAGGAATTTTTGTATTTGTATGGTACGATAGGAAGAATACAAAAATTCCTTATGGGACGTGTATATGGCGCAAAAAGAAGAAATCCTCAATGATGGTGCAGCGCAAGCTGCACAAGAGCTGCAACCCAATAAAAAGCAGGTTACAACGAGTAAGAAAGTGAGCGACCATTTAGCCAATGAGCGCACTTTCCTGGCGTGGCTTCGTACTGGTCTTGCAACGATTACTTTCGGGTTTGTTGTGGAGCGTTTTAGCTTGTTGTTACGTGAATTAGGTTTGAAAAACAAACAACAGACAACATCGTCGGTTCATTATTCCTCTTTCATTGGTGTGGCATTGACGGTGTTCGGTGTTATCATTATGGGCGTCGCACTACTGAATTTTTTGCGCATTCGCCGCTCTATTGACAGTGATCAGTTTCATCCTCAAGTGGGTTTTGCTATACTACTCACTGGAATGGCAAGCATTGTTGGTATTGTGCTAGCGATCTATTTGTTTTACAGTGCTTAAAATCAACTCGGCACTGGTTAGATGATGCTTTTGGAGAGTAGTTCTGACAGAAAAGGGTGATGCGAGACTCTCATGTTTAACTGTCTCGCATCACTCTTTTGTATAGGTATTCTCTTGACTATTATTGTGAGGTAAGTGGTAAAGCTACAGAGTCAGGAATAACGAGAACATCTTCTCCGTACCGGACCACCTGTGAGGATGAAAATGTTGGATAATGTCTACTAAGTTTATTGCGTAAGCCGCCAGCCAATTCAAACGCTGTGACACGTAAGTTTGTGGGTGTGCTAACGTCGAATACTACGTTGCCTACTGTGCCAACAACTGTACCACCCTCACTTAGCACTTTGTAGGTAAGCAAAGTACGCCCTAATGGCAAGGTTGAGAGTTGAGGCTCAGCCTTCTCCTCAATGAGATTATTCTCATTAGCAAACGTAATCGCATCGGCACCAATAGCATTAATAGAACTAACCATGAGTGCGCGATGACCGAAGACGCCCGTTTTGATATAGAGGGCGCATACCGAATTTGTTTGTGGCTCAAAATAGAAATCTTCTAGCGTCCCTACTTTTTTGCCTGAGTCGGTAGTCACAATGGCTATGCCATGTAGGTCTGACCAGCGTTTGTCAGCCTCGCCATTTTGCATGCACAAGCTCCTTTGCTCTTGATAAAATACTTTACTATAACGGAATAGGCCGCCTATCGTTCATACATAGTATACACGATAGGCGGGCTTGATATGTCTAGCAAGAGGTAAGTTTACTTAGAAGGGCGCAGCAACTTGTGGAACAAGCCGAAGAGCAAGAATGTTGGAGGCCACTGACCTACGAAAATGCTCCAGTCGCGCTTGTTGAAGGCGAAAAGGGTTGCTGAGATAACGATAGAACCAAGAGCAGCCCAGTACCAAACTTCTTCGGGAACCTGATCGGTTACGCGGAAGTACTGTTGCTGTGCATCCTGAGCACTGTTTGTAACTGTATCTGTCTTTGACATAATGTGTATTTCCTTTCCATTTCTTGTGTGCTAATAATAGGTTAAGAGGGGTTACTTAGAATATACTAGCAGCTATAAAATGCTTTGTTGAAATAGAGCAACATTGTCTCCCTCAGACACCTTGCCCATTTCAAAGCCTATGTATGTAGCTTCTGTGTAGAACACGTATGAACCGTCAAATTAGTTACAACAGAAGGTAGCCAATTTTCGCGCTTTGCCGTATATATATGTATGTAGGAGAAATCGAGATTTTATGAAAGAAACACATCTATCACAGCCGCTAACTTCGCGTGCTGTGTTCCCAACATGGCGCGTTATTGTAAAAACGAGTCGTCCATTTACCTTGACTGCTGCAATGAGTCCTGTGTTTGTTGGCACGGCAGTTGCAGCCTATAATGGAATATTCCATCCGATCACATTCCTGATGACACTCTTCTCATGCCTGTTTTTGCAGATAGGGACAAACTACTTTAATGAGTACTTTGATTACCGTTATGGGCTAGATCATGCTGAGTCGCTAGGAGCGATGACGGTAATCTTTCGCCACGAAATGACGGCTAAGCAAGTGCTTGGTGGTGGTATCATTAGCTTTATCTTCGCTGCATTGCTTGGATTTATTCTGGTATACCTTGTTGGCCTTGTGATTCTGCTATTCGGTCTGGCTGCTATGGCTATTGCGTACTTTTATAGTGCGGAACCGTTCAAGTTTTCCAGTCGCGGCTTAGGTGATGTGATGGTGTACATCGCGATGGGTTTCTTGATGACGTGGGGATCGTATTATGTACAAATTCCGCACTGGTCGTGGTCTGCCTTTGCTGCTAGTGTACCTGTTGGCCTTATTGTGGTTGCTATTCTGAATATGAACAATACGCGTGATTATCAGGATGATGTGGTCGTGAACAAACGGACACTTCCAGTGCGTTTTGGACAAAAGTTTGGGCAACGTTTCCATGCGTTTCTTCTCATTGGAAGCTATGTAGCTGTGACTATTTTTGTTCTGGCGCACCTACTTCCTCTCTTTAGTCTTGCAGTCTGGCTAACATTTCCTCTAGCATTCAACAATGTGCGGTCTGTCTTACGGGCTACAGATCGTACAGCATTCGTTATAGGAATTAAGAGAACTGCACAGTTACATCTTGTGTTTGGTGTGGTGCTCTCATTAGCGATTGTGCTTGCTGCCTTTGTGCAATTGCCATTGTAATGATATCACGGGATTATACTGAAGAATTCCTGTATAGGAAGGTAGTTTTTTGTCGCATACACACTTCTATCAGCATACGCCCGTGTTTCTGCACAAGTTTATAGGGCATCGTCGAAAGCTTCTTTATTTTCATCATTCTCCGCATTTTGTTCTTCAAGCAGAGAAACTGCGAGAGCAAGTGCAGGCTGCATGTGTAGCAGCACATCATCAAATTCAGCGTGCTGCCCTAGCCTAATACGTGAAAAAAGGTAGGTCTCGTTGTGAATAATGAGATCTCTTAGCAGCCTGGCTACTTGCTTCTGCGTTAATTGCCGTTCTTTCGCAACCTCTAACAATTGTTTATACGTCACGTTTATACTCCCTTTAATGATTTTACATTTGTAAATAGGGAAATAATGTTGCAAAAGTCGTCACGCTAGAATGATTCCATCTTATAGAGACAAGGTATGCGTTCTTTCTAGAAATATTCTATGTTTCATATACATCTATTTATGCTATATATTGTGTTAGTAGTATGCCAGAACTACTTTATCTGTTACAATAACAAGTATAGAGCAACTAGATAGCAATTGCGTATGCTTGGTTTCAAGTAAGGCGTCTTCTGTAACTAATCGCCCTTAGTTAGTGCTATAGATGTCTCACAAGGACGTGGCGTATCTTTCGGCTAGCAACGCAATAAAGATACTCATCTTTATGATGAAGAGGAAACCATGACGGTGAACTGTCTCTTAAAGAGTGAACGTATACTACGCGGATGGTCTCAGGCGAAAGTGGCTGAAGCGGTTGGAACCGACCCCGTAACAGTAAGTCGTTGGGAGCGTGGTCTCTCTTTTCCATATCCTCATTTTCGTGAGAAACTTTGTGCGCTCTTTGGAAAAAACGCGGAAGAATTAGGGTTTGTACAGAAGAATAATTCAGATGTGTATGTTTCTCGCTTGGCATCAACCGTACTTTATGACTCTACAATTCCTTTGCCGCCAACAGGAGCGGTAGGACTTGTTGGGCGTGATGCAGTGATACAGCAATTGAGGCAATACATATGTACCGAAAAACGTGCTGCATGTGTAGCACTTCACGGCATACCGGGTGTTGGTAAAACCGCTCTTGCGATTCACCTCGCGCACGACTCTGAAATACGCTCACGTTTCTGTGATGGAGTGCTTTGGGTTGGTTTAGGACCTCAACCGAACATTTTAAGTCAACTTAGTCGCTGGGGAGCACTCTTAGAAATCGCTCCCCCTGAATCATCTAAGCAAAGAAAACTTGAGGTATGGGCTGAGACTATACACGCTGCTATCGGAACGCGACGCATGTTGCTTGTCATTGACGACGCTTGGACTATCGAGGCCGCGTTGGCGTTTAAGGTTGGCGGCCCCTACTGTGCGCATATTGTGACAACGCGCTTTCCACAACTCGCGCTACAATTTGCTCCTGATGGTCCCTTTGCTATTCATGAGTTATGCAAAGATGATAGCATGACGTTAGTAGCGCAATGGGCGTCGGATATAGTTATGAGCGAGCAACAAGACATATGTAATCTTATTCATCTCGTGGGCGGGCTACCCTTAGCACTTACTCTTATGAGTAAATACTTGCGTGAGAGTACATACAACCAGCAGCCACGACGAATGCATGCCGCCCTACAACTGCTCTATGACGCTGCTACCCGCTTGAAACTTACCGAGGTACAAGCTCTCGTAGAGCATCATCCTAGCTTGTCAGGAACTACTCATCTCTCGCTTCAGTCAGTGATTATGGTGAGCGATCAGCATTTAAGCGCACAGGCGCAAAAAGCATTGCGTGTACTCTCCATCTTCCCACCCAAACCAAACACATTTTCGGAAGAAGCTGCTGTTACTGTATGTAATGTGTCGGTAGGAATACTCGACATACTCTCCGATGCGGGCCTTTTAGAAAGCAATGGCATCGAACGTTACACACTACATCAGACAATTTTTGATTATGCATCTCTTCACTATCAAGAGCAAGGAGCAAGTGAACGTCTGATAACATACTTTATGAGTTATATCAAGGCTCATAAGACGGAGTATACAGCATTGGAGTTAGAAAGTAGCAACATTCTTGCAGCGTTTGATGCGGCCTATACTTCAGAGCACTACGCAGCATTTGTATGCATGATCTGTACCTTTGCTCAGTTTTGGCACGTACGAGGATTATATATTGTTGCCGAAAAATACTTAGAACGTGCCTATGAGGCGGCGAAAAGCATAGGAAATGCTCGTGGACAGGTATTCGTGTTGCAACATAGAGCGTGTATTCACGAACAATGGGGGAATTATACACAAGTCAATGCCTACCTGGACGAGGGCTTAACGCTTGCCCGTCAGCTTGAAGATGATGCCTTAATTAGCTTGTTACTCATGAACTTTGGGCGAATGGCAAGTGAGCAAGGAACCTATGCTTTGGCAGAGGTATATAATTTGGAAGGCTTAACACTGGCTCGTAAGATTGGAGATAAAGGATTACAAAGCTCGTTGCTAAAAAACTTGGGCTATGTAGCCAGTTTGGATGGTGATTATGCACAAGTGGAGGCATACTATCAGGAAGGGTTGACGCTAGCAAGACAAGTTGGAGACCCCAAATTGATTAATCCTTTGCTTATGAATATAGCTGTTGTAGAACGCGAGCGTGGAAACTACAAGCTGGCTGAGACATACTTACATGAAGGACTGGCATTGGTGCATCAAATGGGACATCGAAAACGCATCTGCTTTTTCCTTATAAACCTAGGTGAGCTAGAGTATGAACGAGGCGACTATACGCGAGCCGAATTGTACTTGAACGAAGGATTGCAGATAGCTCGACACCTTGGACTTCGCGAAAAGATTGTTGCGTTGCTGGTACCATTAGGTATGGTGAAGCGAGAGCGAGGGAATTTTGAGCAGGCCCAGGAATATTTTCAAGAAGGGCTAGCATTGGCGCGGCAAATTGAGCATCGTGTGTGGATAAGTGAGGCATTGAGAAACTTGGGAGCAGTAGCGTTGTTACAAGAAAACTATATTCAAGACGAAGAATACCTCTACGAAGCATTATTACTTGCTCGACAGATACAACACAGTACCTTGGTCAGTGGAGTTTTGCTGAACCTGGGAGCTTTAGCACTGCATCAGAAGGTCTATGAACAGGCCCAGGAATATTTGCAAGAAGGGCTAGTTCTGGCACAACGCGTTGGAAAGGTTTGGTTGCTCTGCTCATTGCTTTTCTGCTTAGGTGACGTTTATTTAAAGCAGCAACGTATAGAGATGGCGTCAATAACATTTAATGATATGCTTGTTGCTGTACCAAAAGAAAATCAAGACCTTACATCAAAAGCTCTTTATGGCTTAGCTCGTGTAGCCTTTGCGTATGGTGACATCGATACTGCGCGAATGCTAGGAAAGAAAAGTTATGAGACCCTAAAAAGTATTGAGCATTATCTTGCACATGAAATAGCACAATGGCTCAATACACTGTCTCCGCTACACCTCCCGTAAAGAGTTCCTCTTATTCCGCCTATATGATATACGATATAATATATGTTGCTATATACTCGTAGAGATTTTGCAAGGAGGTAGTATGAGGGCTATTCAGATCACTGGTCCAGATCAAGTTGAGATGATTAATGTAGCGATACCATTGGTAGAACCAGATGAGGTGTTGGTACGTTCACATGCTGTAAGCCTTGATGGTAGTGATGCTGATCTCTACCGAGGCACAAGGCCCGAGAGTTTTTATGACTACCCTATTATTCCAGGGCATGCGTGGTCAGGAGAAGTTGTGTCCATAGGAACGCGTGTGAATGGAGTTGTGGTAGGTGACAAGGTTGTCATAGAAAGCTTTCTGTACTGTGGTAAATGTCGCAACTGTAGTAGAAGTGAGACAGACCTGTGTGAAAAAGGCTACAGTGAGCTAGGTTTTACACGCTCTGGCGGCTTAGCTGAGTATGTAGCGGTGCCTGCTCAATCCATATATGTTTTACCAAGTTCGGCATCGTTTGAGGAAGCCACTCTCTTAGCGTCCAGTGCAGTTATCGCACATGCCTTTCTTCATGTAAGGCCATTGCCAGGTGATCTGGTTGCAATTGTAGGTGATGACACGATGAGTCTACTTGCCGTTCAGTTCGCACGCTTGTTTAGTCCTACTGCAATTGTGATGATTGGCTTTCGCGAGGATCGGCTTATACTGGGACGCAGTTTCGGCGCAACTCATATTATTAACGCGAGCCGAGATGACTCGCAGACGCTCGTTCGCTCGTTATCACGAGGCCGAGGGGCTGATCTCACCTTTGAAGGCACGGCCCATGCTCAGGCAGCAGTTGAGGCGATGCTCCTTGCACGACGAGGTGGTAAGGTAGCATTGACTGGCACGATTGGCTCAAATGCGCTGTTAAGTGTCGAAAGCGATATCTTTGTCCGTAATCAACTGAATGTAGTCGGAATATTTGGTGCGAATGCAGCATCCTGGAACTATGCATTACAACTCTATCGTGCAGGACTTCTCGCTCTTACTCCTCTCATCTCTCACCACTTCTCCTTAAATGAATATCAAGATGCTTTAGATATGCTGACAAGTCGTCAGGGTCAAATGCTACGTCTCGTAGTGAACTTGGCGTAGAAACAGATTCATTTAGCACATTCTCTCGGAATGGAGAGTCTACAATGCGCCTCACAAAAAAGTAAACCACTTTTTTGTGAGACGACAAATACCCTAACCCAGTCGAGTTTCGTGTACCTTTGGAACCTCATGTTTATACTCCTTCTGGCGAAGAATAGACCATATACGTAGATGAAGTGATGCGGCAGCTATGGTGTGAGGACAGATATGGTCTTTTTGGTAAACATAGCATTCACACACGAGTTTGTGGCTACCAATCTCGTTTTGTACCCGTACATCGCGATAGCCGCCGAAAAGATCTTGAATTTGATAATGACCCGGGTTGACAACCTTTGCAGGTAACGTAAAGCGTTTCCGGGATGCCCAAACGTCCTTTATTGATTGTTCTAACAGTACATTCTTTTGTACTATTTGCTCATTAGCATCCTCAAGATGTTGCTCAACAACTTTCAATGTGCTCGTAGAGATGATGAGTCGTGCAAGCACTCTCCGAAAAAGAACTGCTAGGACTGCAAGGAGACTGAGCCACCAGACAAATTCAATGGCAAGCACAACAAATGGGTTAGCACGGCCAAAAGGTGAGAGTGAGAAGAGTGTCTGCACCACGACCCAACCGAGTAAGGCAACAAGAGCTGTAATAAAGAAAAAACGAAGACGCTGTGATGTGTTTTCTAGCTGCGCTAGTGGATGCTGAAATGATTCATGAGGTGTGCTAAGAGGGGATGATTGTTGCATTATAGTTCCTCCACATTCTACTTCCAAATCCTACTTGACACGTCGAAACATGCACAATTAAGAATACGTTGAAGCAGAGGAAAAAGGTGTAAAGAATGTGTTAAGAATAGGTGCTTTTCTGTTAAAACGCTGTGAATGTCAAAAAAGATGTTTGGGTATGCGCTATAGTGGCATGATAATCGCGATAGTAACCACCGCAACGCATACTAGAAGAGTCAGGACAAGAGCAAATACATCAGGACGTTGCATGTGCATCACTCGCCGCTTACTACGTTTCCATCCGGGGCGGCCTCCATATCCTCTTGCCTCCATTGCCACACTGAGTGTCTCAGCACGTTTGAAACCGCTAATGAAAAGCGGGACGAGCAGAGATGCAGTCTTTTTAGCGCGCTGGAAGATATTGCCCTTGTCAAAACGCACGCCGCGTGCCGATTGTGCCTTCATCAGACGTTCGACTTCGGTAAGAAAGATGGGCACAAATTTGAAGGCAATGACAAGGACCATAACAAAGGCATTGATGGGCACACCAATCTTTTGCAGTGGTGAGAGCAGAGCCTCTGCGCCATCAGTGAGGTCGACGAGCGATGTGCTGAACATGAGCATCGACACAAGATAATAAAGAAAGAGGCAACGCACGATAATTAAGATGCTAAAGAGAATACTTGCCCATGAGAGTGTGAATATGCCCCATTGCCAGAGTAGGTGTAGGTGTGGAGAGGGCTGATATAAGAAGACTTGAAAGAGAAAGATGAAGAGGAGCAAGCCTGTAAATGGCTTGAAACCACGTAATACATAGGATGCCGAGATACGCGAAAGCCATAAAATAAGGATACAAAAGAGAAAACAGAGGCCAAATGCCGCAAAGCTATTGATTGATGAAACGAGTGCTATTAGTGCGACCTCGCTCAGTAGTTTGACTCTAGGGTCCATACGTGTGAGGGGCGATCCATTATTGATGTATTGTCCAATGGTAATGGTGCGAGAAAGTTCAATCATGGCAACACCTTGACCGTATTTTTGATAATCTCTTCTTCCAATTCTGCCAGGTTTAGTACGTCGGTACGAAGGTTGGGCATACTATCGCATAGAGCAAGGGCTATTTGGGTGGCTTCGGGTAGCGTGATATCAAGAGCTGCAATGTCGTCTGCTCGCTGCAAAATGGCACGCGGCAATCCACTAAAGGCGAGTCGTCCCTGTTCGAGAATGTGTATTACATCGGCTAACTCAATAACTTCTTGTAAACTGCTCGACGCATAAACAATAGTCATCTTCTGATCGTGCTTGAGGCGTTGTACAAGGGCGAGCAAATCACGACGTCCACGTGGGTCAAGGCCAGCCATCGGTTCGTCGAGTACAATCACTTTTGGTTGCAAGGCTAGAACACCGGCAATGGCAACACGGCGTTTTTGGCCTCCACTTAACGCGTATGTGTAGCGCGAGCGAAAATCTTCATAGGGTAGACCAACAGCCTCTAGTGATTCCTGCACAAGGCGACGTGACTCTGCCAGTGGGACGTTTTTGCGGCGTGGTCCAAACGAGACATCTTTGCCAACCGTCTCTTCAAAGATTTGGGCTTCAGGCGATTGAAACACAACGCCAACATGTGAACGGATGTGCTCAATATCGAACGAGGCACTTGCAATATCCATACTTTCAAAAAACGTCGTCCCAGGTATCGGTTTGAGAAGTCCTGCCAGTAAATCGACAACGGTTGATTTGCCCGACTTCGTTGGTCCTACGAGAGCAGTTGTTTGGCCTGCTTCAATTGTGAGCGATAGACCGCGTAATGCATCAATTGCAAAAGGCGTATTGCGCAAGTAGGTATGCTGTACATCTTTTAATTGGAAGAGCATAATCCTGCCTTTAGCTGCTCGGTAGAAAGCACCACCTCTGGCAAGGAAGTCCATCCCTGAGCACGCAGTCGTTGTCCCAGTCTTGTCACCATTGGAACGTCAAGACCGAGTGCTTGCAGTTCGTCAATGTGTGCGAAGACGGTAGTAGGCGTTCCATCCATGATAATGTGGCCTTCGTTCATCACGATAACACGTTGAAATTCTGTCACCTCGTGCATGAAATGGGTAATGTGAATGACGGCGATATCTTGTTCTTTTGCTAGACGGTGCAAGGTGGCGATGAGTGAGCGGGCCGTATGACCAGAAATCATCGTGGTTGGCTCGTCGAGCAACAGATAACGTGGGCGCATTGCCAGGACGCCAGCGATGGCGACACGTTGCTTTTGCCCTACGGAAAGTTCGTTGATCGCCATGTGCGCATACGATTCTAGGCCGAGTAATACTATGGCTTCTCGCACGCGCTCTTCAATTTCGAAGCGTGGTAGTCCGATATTTTCGGGTCCAAAAGCGATGTCGTCGATAACTGTGTTCGCTACCAGTTGGTCGTCTGGATTCTGAAAAACCATGCCAACGCGCTGCCGAATCGTCCAGATATCTTCGCCACCTGTATCGGTGTGTAGTCCATCCACAAGCACGGTACCACTATCCGGCTTTAGCACTGCCGCGAGCATTTTCGCAAGCGTGCTTTTGCCTGAACCATTCTGCCCAATGAGCGCAACGGTTTCGCCTGGTTCGATACGCAAGCTAATATTATGTAGTGCTGGGAGCGCATCTTGCTCTTCCAGTTTACTATAATTAAAGGTGATGTTGTTGACTTCAAGCATAGCTAGTAGGGTAGTTCGTCGCGCGGCTTCGTATCAGGAGCTCGTACCAACCGTACCTCTAAGATAAAGAAAACACGTACAAGCAATACGGTCAAAATGGCGGCAAGAATAGCTTCTACAATCGCTTGTGGAATAATTGGAACGAGTGCTACGACAGAAACTCTAGTACGGATAACAATCATTGTGAGGACAAGAATAGTATTGGTCGCAGCACCTGCGAAACCCGCAACGGCTGCCGCGAAATCACGGTTGCTACGTACCAATCCTGTGAAGGTACCCCATGCCACCAGGCCGATAAATATACGTGGCAAAACAGAGATAAGAGGGTCTCTAAAGATAGGTGTGGCGAGCGGATTAGTGAGACTCACGATACCAAAAATTAAGCCTGAGATAAGCCCGACAATAGGACCGGCGACAATTCCACCAAGAATTGTTGGAATATGTTCGATGGTTGCATGCCCTGCGATAGTGGGAATGGGAATAAACCCAATATTGGGGATGTATCCTAGTACCATTGTGATGGCAGCAAGCACGCCAGCAATGACAATACGCTCAGTTGTAAGGGTCCAAGGGCCGACCGTAGTCGTTCGATTTCTGACCTTGCTCAAAATTGCGCTCCTTTGCGATGAACAGGTATGTAGCATATAGTGCGTGGTCATACGAAAATATGAAAAAAGCAGTATCGATAAAACATATGTAAGAGCACACTCCTATCGCTACCTTTGTGTTGAGGGGTTGGTTATACGTTCCCTCAAGTATAACGAGCGCTCTATATATTGTCAAGAAAAATGAGTTCGGTAGTTCGGAGTGCGGTAGCAAGCCACGCAATCGCGTGCTGCTTGTGTTTCTTTCCTTTCACCTTAACAAATCAATTTTATATTTGCAACCCAGCTGACAATACCATATTTCTTATACTAGAGCCAAGGAACTATGGTAGAATATAGAGAACATGTAGAGGAGATTGATCTGATGAGTATAGATGCCTTGCTTGCAGGTATACAAGCTCAAGTTTTGACACGCGCTATCCGCATAACAGATCATGCTCGTGAGGAGATGGAGGATGAAATCATCATTTTGTCCGAGGTGCTGGAGGCTATCAACACTGGTGAGATCATTGAAATTACCCAGATCATAAGCGTGGACCTTGTTGCCTGATCTCGGGAAGAACAAGTCAAGGACGTTCTTTGCATATGGTCTGCACCACTTCGCTCCCTCTACTCCTGCTCATTACCGTTTATGTACCAACTTTGCCTAAGTGGAGGAGTCCAACAGAAAGGAACTTACAATGAAATGTAGTATTGCGGATTGCGCCGGTGAGTATGAACACCGCGAGGTTGTGCGTGCGATCCAGCAAGGGGACCGGATTATTGTGGTCGAGCACATTCCAGCCGAGGTATGTGATGTGTGTGGAGATGTGCTATTTACTCCGGAGACAATTGAACGACTAGAAACTTTAAGGCAGACCACTGCAATTCCTGTACGTACTATTCCCTTGTATGATTTTCTAAAATCAGCGTAAGGTCTAATAGATATTTCGTTGGCACCGAGGGAATATATTGGGCTATAGTCTCTCGTCCTCTCATTCTGTAACCCTTGTACTCTGGAAAAACTGGTGGTATGCTTACAACACGTTGTTTCGTATCTATCTATAACCAAAGTGAGGTACATCAATGGCAGACAGTATTTCCACGATTACCCCTATCAACTACACAAACACGTTGGCAGAAGAGACTTCAGTAATGGACGAAACCTCAGAAGAAATTGAGCTTATTGAGCTTGAGGAACTGGACGAAGAACTGATTATCGAGGATTTCACCATCGATGGCATCTGTGGCGTCTATTAATCCTCTCTACCTCATCCGTTCACGCTTTCAAGACCGCACGGTATTCATTACCGGTGCTGCACGCGGCATGGGCCGCTCTCACGCTCTCGCATTTGCCCGTGAGGGTGCTCGTCTTGTCCTTTGTGATGCTTGTCGTCAATATGAGACAATTCCCTATCCACTCGCTACACATGGTGAATTGGCAGCGCTTGCTCAAGAAATCAAGGCATTGGGTCGTCCTGTAATCGCTGAGCAGGTTGATGTAACAAACCTGACAGCCATGCAGAAACTTGTTGAAAGAGCGCGAACTGAGCTAGGGCCAATCGATATTGTAATTGCGAACGCTGGTGTTTATTCATTCGCACCTAGTTGGGAATTGACCGAGGAACAATGGGATGAGACTATAAACGTCTGCCTCAAAGGCGTCTGGATTACCTGTAAAGTTTGTATTCCGCAGATGCTCAGCAGACGTAGTGGCAAGATCGTCTGTATTTCGTCCACAGCAGGACAAAAAGGCATGGAAAATCTCGCACACTACGTCGCTGCAAAACACGGTGTGCTTGGTCTTATGAAAACGTTGGCGATGGAACTCGCCCAACACGATATCAACGTGAACGCGATCTGTCCTACAAGTGTTGATACCGCGATGTGTAATAATCAAGCATTATACGATATTTTCGCAGGCGGTCCAGGTCCCAATGCAACACGTGAGCATATGCTACAATTGATGAACAAACTCAATCTTTTCCCGAATCGCAACTTGCTCCCGCCCGAAGCAATCAGTAATGTTGTACTCTGGTTAGCATCAGAGGAGGCACGTCATATTACAGGGTGTGCCTTACCCGTTGACGCTGGTTATTGGACGAAATAACATACACTAACACAACAATATTTTTGACACGAAACGTATTGTTGTGATACTATTCAGCAATCTTGTCGGTCTATAGCATTCATGCCGTTGGTTGACGAAATACACCCAGTGTGAGGTAGAAGTTACTCGTAAGTTAGCGACAACAAAGGCGAGCACCTATGACGACCTTCCCGTTCAGTGCTATGGTTGGACAGCAGAAGATGCGACGTGCTCTCATTCTCAACGCCATTGATCCCTCAATAGGTGGAGTTCTTATCTGTGGACGGCGCGGAACAGGCAAATCTACCGCTGTGCGTGCTCTCACAAACCTATTGCCTACCATTACTGGTGTCGCTGACTGCCCCTATTTTTGTGATCCCAGGTCGACACGCTGGTTATGTACTACCTGCCAAAATCGTCTTGAACAACATGAAACGCTTCCACTCACACAACGTCCCGTTCCGCTTGTAACTCTTCCACTTAACGCAAGTGAAGATCGGGTTGCTGGTAGCTTTGACCTTGCAACTGCTTTGGAAAGTGGAAAAACGCATTTCGCTCCCGGTCTACTTGCCTCTGCTAATCGTGGTATGCTCTATGTCGATGAGATCAATCTGCTCAATGATACTATTGTAGACCTGCTTCTTGATGCCGCCGCACTCGGTATTAACCGTGTCGAACGTGACACTATCTCGACTGTGCATCCGGCGCGTTTTGTGCTGATTGGCACAATGAACATAGAAGAGGGAATGTTACGACCCCAACTGCTCGATAGAATTGGACTCTATGTTGATGCCGAAGACGTGCGCGACCCCGCTATCCGCACAACCGTTGTCGAACGACGCCTCTCTTACGACGCCTCGCCTGATGATTTCATCAAAAAATGGACTGAGGCCGAGCAAATATTACAGGCACGTATCCAACGCGCTCAGCATCTGCTACCTTCTGTTCGTGCTTCTGACTACTTTCGTCAAATTGTCGCTTTCCTGGTTGACAAAAAACTTCATGCAGAAGGGCATCGTGGCGACATTATTGTGCTGCGTACCGCCCGTGTACTCGCCGCGTGGGACAACCGCACTGAAGTAGAGCTAACCGATATCGAACAGGCTGCCGATCTTGCTCTGCCACACAGGATGCGCAACGATACCTCAATTACTCAGCAACTTGTGCGTACTCTTGAACAGGTTCCTATGACAAACCAGGACAACGATACACCAGAAGAAATAGCAACCGTTGATGACGATGTTGAGATAGAAGAGCGTACCGATGAGCAAGAAGGACCCTCCGGTATCACACGTCACATGCATGGTGACTCTGACAAAGCACAAATCCAGCATCTCATCAATGTTGTGCGAGACCGTGTGACGCGTCAGGAAGCTGGACGACGCTTTCTCTCGCTCACCACACGTCATAGTGGACGCTTCACACGTAGTCGTCAAGCCAACCCTGTCACTGATGTTGCCTTTGGGGCTACCATTCGTGCCGCCGCTCCCTATCAACTAGTACGAGGACGTGTCCATGGTGACAAGCTTGCACTACGCGTTGCTGACCTTCGGCAGAAAGTACGTGAACGCAAGACGCGTGCCCTCGTCATTCTTATCGTTGATGGTAGCGACTCTGTAATGGCACGTCAACTTATGCCAAAAACTAAACGTATCTTACTTGCGTTGCTACAGAACACCTACGAAAAACGAGATCGTGTTGCCATGCTTGTCTTTCGTTTCGCACAAGGGCGCGTGGTCTTACCACCAACGCGAAACTTCACGAATGCGCGACGTTGTGTAGAAGAACTCTACATTGGCGGTTGTACTCCGCTGGCGACTGGTTTGCTAGAGGGGCTACGGCTCTCCGACACTGAACAATATCGCAATCCAACCGTTAAACCAATTTTGATCGTCCTGACCGATGGTATCGCGAACATAGACCTCTCAGGCAATATGCGTAGTGTCACACCGCAACGTGATGCTTTACATATCGCCGAAGAAATTGCTGCTCGTCGTATTCCTACCGTCATGATTGATACAAACCCAAACCCTACTGTGACTAACGAAAGAGGTGAGAAGGTACCTAGTCCGTGCCCTGAATTGGCACGGACGCTGGACGCCGACTATTATCAGTATCGTTATGCGCACGAAGCACAACTACTACGAAAGGGGTATGTATAAAGCAGTACACGTTTTCTTATGAAGAGCTACCTTGTTTAGTTGTGAGAGTTAACTCCTCTCAAGGAAGGTCCGTTTTCGATGAAGACACGAACCGCGGTAATTTACGAACCAGGTCAACCTATTCAGATCGAAGAAATTGAACTTGATGCCCCAAAGGCTCACGAGGTACAGGTAAAGATGGTCGCGGCTGGCATCTGCCATTCCGACTATCACATTATCTCTGGTGAACTCCCCGGCTATTTACCAATGGCTCTCGGTCACGAGGGTGCTGGTATCGTTGAGGCTGTTGGGCCAGAAGTGACGAATTGTAAGGTGGGCGATCACGTCGTCCTCACCTTTATCCCTTCATGCGGCACCTGCTACTATTGCACAACTGGTCACGCCAACCTGTGTAATATGGGCGCGTCTATTTTGATGGGACCCCAGCTTGATGGCACGTTCCGTATGCATAGTGCAAAAGGTGATATTGGCCAAATGTGTGTCGTTGGGACATTCAGTGAACATACCGTTGTTCCCGATGCATCAGTCGTTAAAGTCGCTGACTATTATCCACTCAACAAAGCCGTTCTTGTGGGGTGTGGCGTACCAACGGGAGTTGGCGCGGTCATCCATCGTGCGAAGGTTGTGCCAGGCAGCACTGTGATGGTCGTCGGCTGTGGTGGCATTGGCATGAACGCCGTTCAAGGTGCTGCACTTGCTGGTGCGCGTATGATTATCGCTGTTGATACTGTTGACTATAAGCTTGAGCGTGCCAAAGAATTTGGTGCGACGCATACCATCAATCCCAAAAATCAAGACCTTGTGCAGACCGTCAAGGAACTGACCTGGGGTGAAGGGGTGCGCTATGCCTTTGAGGCCATCTCTACTCCAGCTACTATTGGACAAGCTTACGCCTGTACCGCGAAAAATGGTACCGTCGTTGTCATCGGCCTGTCACCTGCCACTGCAGAGTCTATTCCGATACCGCCGCTCGACCTTGTACTCTTTCAAAAGACGTTGATGGGCACTTTGTATGGCGACTCTCAACCACGTAAAGACATTCCTGAATTGCTTGCGCTGTACCATGTGGGCAAGATTAAACTGGACGAGATGATTACAAAGGTGTATACACTCGATCAAGTGAACGAAGCCTATGCCGATATGCTCGCAGGCAAGAACATTCGTGGCGTCATTGAGTTCGCCCAATAACCGTAGTATAGTAACAAAACTCCTTGTATATGTCTAATCATCACGATCTCTCAGGTCATTAGAAGCTGAGCGAGTACGTGATAATGGACATATACAAATACCGCGAGTACTGTGTAGGAGCCGGTTTAGCATGTCCTCTTGACTATTAACCGTCGGCAAGGATGCGCTAAATTGGTTCCTACATGGTTATGATGAGGTAGTGCGAAAATATTTATAGTGAGGCTCGTACAAGTTATTTCCTCTCAAATGAACCGCTGAACGGAAACGGAAAGGCAACATGTTTACATACCCATTTAGCGCGATTGTCGGTCAAGAACAGATGAAGTTAGCACTTATTCTTAATGCTATCGAGCCTGCTATCGGTGGTGTGCTGATTCGTGGCGAAAAAGGTACCGCCAAATCTACCGCCGTCCGCGCTCTTGCCACCGTCTTGCCTGAACTTTCCGTTGTCAGCGATTGCCCCTTTTCCTGTCCCCCTGACCAGCCCGCTTTGATGTGTACCTCATGCCGTACTCGTTTTGAGCAAGGCGAAACATTGCCTGTCTTTCACAAACGAATGCGTGTCGTTGATCTTCCCATCAATGCTTCGGAAGATCGTGTTGTTGGTACGCTTGATCTTGAACATGCCCTGCGCGAAGGCCAACGCCGCTTTGAACCGGGTGTCCTTGCCGAAGCTAATCGAGGCATTCTGTATGTCGATGAAGTCAATTTGCTCGATGATTACGTAGTTGATGTGCTGCTCGACTCAGCTGCTATGGGCACAAACATCGTGGAGCGTGAGGGCGTCTCCTTTTCTCATCCCGCGCGTTTCCTGCTTGTTGGAACGATGAACCCGGAAGAAGGTGAATTGCGTCCACAGTTGACTGATCGCTTTGGTCTTTGTGTCGATATTGCTTCTATTCACGATCTTCGCCAGCGTGTCTCTATCGTCGAACTGCGTGAACGTTTCGAGTCTGCGCCAGAGGCATTTTTAGTAGACTATGCCCCTTCTGAACACGCCTTGCGTACTCGCATTGTTCAGGCTGCCCAGGCCAAACGTCATGTTGTTGTGCCAAGCCATATTGCCGAATTAATTGCGATCATTAATATTGAACTGGATATCGACGGGCATCGTGGCGATATTGTACTACGCCGTGCTACCCAAACCTATGCCGCATATCTAGGCGTTGGAGAGGTTACGGCCGATCATGTCTATACTCTTGCTCCAATGGCTCTTGCCCATCGTCTGAAACGTTTTCCACTGCAACAAACTTCGCACACTATTGATGAAGCACTGAAGGCTATCAAAAAGAAATTGGCATAAGAAGGGGCGTTGAATTAGTGCACCATTTCGTGTATTTTATTTCATACATGATTTGACAGATGCACCTGTTGCTTCTTACAATAGAGGACAAATGCGTCTGTTTATGTGTCTGTTAACAAATGTGTAACCATCCAGGTAGAAAGTATAGATTCATTCATGACTACTACTGAACAAGAGCGGAGGCTCAACCCCTATCCCTGGTACCAAGCCATGCGTACCACGAATCCTATAGTCTACAATGAGAGCTACAACTCGTGGAGCATTTTCAGTTACGATGCCGTACAACGTGTCCTAACCGATTACACAGACTTTTCTTCTCAAATTATGGGCAATGGTAATGATATGCCATTAAGTACAAGCCTTGTTAACTCAGACCCGCCACGTCATCGCAAGTTACGTTCCATCGTGACACAGGCGTTCACACCACGTACTATCGCACAACTCGCGCCACGCATCACGCAAATCGTCAACGAACTGCTGGACAACGTTGCCGCAAAGGGTCATATGGATATCGTGGAAGACCTTGCATATCCACTTCCAGTTATCGTTATTGCTGAATTGCTTGGTGTGCCTACGAAGTACCGTAAACAGTTCAAGCAGTGGTCAGACGTAATCGTTGGCACGGAAAATTCGGGTGGTAGCCAGCCGCAAAAAGAAATGGCCGACTACTTTTCTATCTTAATTGCAGAGCGCAGGAGAGAACTTAAAGACGACCTTATTAGTTCTCTTCTTACGGCTCAGGTTGATGGAGAGTATCTTTCAGAACAAGAACTGATCGGCTTTTTCATTCTCCTGCTTGTGGCGGGCAATGTCACCACAACGAACTTGATTGGGAACTCATTCCTGTGCTTTGACGAATATCCCGATGTGTTAGAACAACTCTATGCTGACCGCGCACTCATACCTGCAACTTTAGAGGAAGTGCTACGCTATCGTTCGCCAGTGAGCAACATGTATCGTGTGGTACGAGCAGACACAACTATTGATGACAAACGTATTACTGCCGGTAGCTTTATGGTTGCCTGGATTGCTTCGGCGAATCGTGACGAGACTCAATTTCCACATGCAGATCGCTTCGATATTACGCGCTCTCCTAACCGTCATCTCGCGTTTGGACATGGCATTCACTTTTGTCTCGGCGCACCATTAGCGCGCCTTGAAGCAAAGATCGCGCTAGAAGCGATGCTTGAGCGTCTCCCAGAGATGCGCCGCACGCCTAATACCTCGCTTGAGGCATTATCGAGCATGATCTTGTACGGCGTCAAAAACTTTCCTATTACCTTTAAGCCTTCATAAGGAGTACTTATGCCAGACGCGACACCGCAGTTCAAGCAACAACTGAAAGAAGCTTTCAACGCTATTCAAGAAGGACAAGTCTTTACGTTTCGCCGTACCTTCACTGCTGGTGATGTTGCAATATTTTGTGGTGTTACCGGCGACTACAACCCTTATCACATCGATCAGATCTTCCTTGAGGAAAGCTGGTTCAAGCAACCCATTATTCCTGGCCTACTCACTGCCAGTATGATAACTCATATTGGGGGCATGCTCGGTTTTCTTGCCTCCGAAATGGAGTTTCGTTTCGTTTCACCCGTCTATGTTGGTGACACCATTACCTGTATTGTTACCTTTTATGAGAAAGACGAAGTGAGACGCAAGATTCGCGCTCAAGCAACTTTTGTTGACCAGAATGATAGAGAAGTTTTGCAAGGCAAATTCGCAGGTTTCCCTGGGGATGTACGCCTTGCTCACTAGACAAAGTTAAGGAGAATGATGCACTATGAGCACACCGGATTGGCTTCATTGCTTTGAACGAGTCTTTCCCAGTGCGAACATGGTGCTTATTCGCAGTTCGCGACCTGTTTTGATTGACAGTGGTTTTGGCAGTGATATAGCCGCAACAGAAGTCATGCTACAAGAGGTAGGTGTGCCGCCGCAATCGTTAACGCTTATCGCGAACACACATTATCACTGCGATCATGTTGGTGGCAATCACGCGCTACAACAACGCTATAATCTGTCGGTTGCGGCACACCGCTGGGATATGGCAATGGTGAACCAGCGTGACCGTGAAGCGTGTAGTGCTGAATGGCTCAATCAACCTATCGAGTCCTATCAGGTCAACATTCCTCTTTCAGATGGTGACGAAATAGACGCCGGTGACGTGAAACTACAAGTTATACACACGCCAGGACATACACTTGGACATCTAGCATACTACGAACCGCATGCGCAAATCCTGATTTGTGGTGACACATTTCATCGTGATGATGTGGCTTGGCTCAATGTCTTCCGTGAAGGTGCGGGAGTCATACAACGTATGCAAGATACACTTGATCGCCTCGCGCGTCTTCCCCTACGCTACGCCTTTTCTGGGCATGGCCCCGCAATGGACAATCCAATTGCCTCACTCGATGCCGCGCGTCGTCGTTACGAAAAATGGGCGGCTGACCCAGAAAAGCTCGCCTGGCATGCCTGTAAACGTATCTTCACCTATGCCCTTATGCTCTCCAATGGCATGTCGTATCAAGAGATAAAGCCATACCTTTTAGAGAGTCTCTGGTTCCGCGATTACGCACGTTATGCTTTCAAATGCGAACCAAGCGACTTTACACAACCACTGATTGATGAAACTCTACGCTCTCGTGCTGCGGCATGGCAAAATGGGCGACTCATGCCGCTCACGCCGCATATCACTCCGTCTGCCAATTGGCTTAAAGGACCTGCAAAACTCGCCGATTGGCCGCGTCTCCCTTAACTTTGTATAGGAGGACGAATATCACCCGGACGACCGGGGTAGCGTGCCAAACCTGATACAGGTCCAAGCCTCTCTACAGGAACCGTAAGCTGTTTCGCCTTAGCCTCTAATGCCCTAATAATTAATGAGGTGATACTGTCAAGGTCGAGAACAGCACTATTGACTACAAGGTCATATAAGTGTGGGTCATCCGATTGCAAATGGTGGGCCGATTGTAAGTAACGGCTACGATCACGATCTTTGAGCTGAATACGTGCCCGAGCGTCTTCCTGGTTTAGTCCTTCACGTTGCATAACATATGAAATGCGAGGAGTTAGTGGCGCAATAACGCGTATGTGTAGCACGTCGCGTCGTTGTGCCAAAAGTGCTTGTGAACCTCGACCAACAATTACGGTATGACCATCCGCAATCGCTGCTTGTACAACATCGGCGAGTGCTCCCTGATACTCGTTTTGCTCAGCCTCTGGTGAAATTGGTGCTCCTACCATCAAATTAGGGTCAACACGCTGCATACCTCGCAAAAGGCGTGTCACAAGCCCCTCCATATGCTCATCGTGAGCCTCGACCTCCGCTTCACTCACGCCCAACGTTCGCGCTACACGGACAACAATTTCATGGTCAACCAGTCGCCAATTAAGCTGTTGAGCAAGCCGACTTGCAACTTCACCTCCTCCACTACCATACTCGCGTGAAATGGTGACTGCACGCATTTGTTCAATCAAATCTGAATGTTGAACCATGGTACAAACCTCCTGTTAGCACTCCGTCGTATCGGGGAGAGGAAGTGATGCCCTATCACTTTGTAAAGATTGCGTTACAACAAAATGTTCTGTACAAGTGATGTTGTTCTTTCCTTTCAAGTATAGGTTGCTAATTCAAGGGTGTCAATGTGCTGCTATATAGAGAGTATCAGGGAATTGTTGCACTAGCAAAAATGATGCTTATCTCGTACAATAACCTATACAGAAACATCGTCCTCCTATCTCCTATATACACAAGTATTTCATCGTTGAAAATCACAAAGCCTCATCGTATTGAGACGCTAACGAAAGGATGTCGTTTCATGCTCACATTCTTCCCAACGGAAGAGCAAGAGGAGATACGTCAACTCGCACAAAGTCTTGCTGTCGAGCAATTCCGCCAACAGGGACGCCGCTCTGAGAAAGACGGTGATATTTCACTCGCCCTGGCACAAACACTTGCTGTTACTGGCTTGACCTCACCTTTCCCCGAAGAGTATGGTGGTCAAGGAGCTATTGAAGCTGTATCTTATGCACTCATTGCGGAAGAACTCGCTTTTGGTGACGGTTCTCTTGCCATGAATGTACTGAGTTCGCTTCTTGCTCCTGTAACTGTTGCCTTAGCTGGACGGAAGAGCCAGCAGCAAGAACTCATTCCTGCTTTCTCTAATGAAAAGACTGGACATACGCAACGTGGCAGCTTTGCCTTTGCTGAACGTACAGGAGGCTACGAGCTTGCCGATATCGGCGCAACTGCTCGTAAGGAAGGTGACACTTATATCCTCAATGGCACAAAACGTGATGTAATTCATGGTACTCATGCCAACCTGCGTATTGCCCTCTTCCACTTAGAAGGTACACGTGGCGTGGATGGTCTTTGTGCTTTTATCTTGCCGGAGCATGCAAATAGAATGAGGATCAGCAACGATGTGCAGAAACTTGGTTTGATCGCTTGCCCGAGTGCCTCATACAGCTTTGAAAATGTTATTGTTTCTACATCTGCACTGTTGGGGAAGGCAGGAAGTGATGGTGTAATACGTGCCGTAGCCCTCTATGTAATTTTGCGTGCAAGCGTAGCCTGTGGCATGGCACGTGCCGCACTTGAATATGCTATAGAGTACGCTCGTGAGCGCGTAGCTTTTGGGCGTCCCATCGCCTCCTATCAAGGTATTGCCTTCATGATAGCAGAAATGGCAATGAAGCTTGATGCCGCTCGTCTTCTTGTATGGGATGCTGCCATTACCTGGGACCGCAACGTTGAAGTAGCGTCACTTATTTGTGCCGCCGAAGCAGCCCAGAGACAAGCACTCAAGATTGGCAAAACAGCGACAATCGATGCTATTCAGGTGCTTGGTGGTGCAGGCTATTTACAAGATCATCCTGTTGAAATGTGGGCACGCAACGCCGCTGTAATGGAGTAAACATAGTATGCTAAACTTTACACTTAGCACAGCTCAAGAGGCGTTTCGCGACTACGCCCATCAAATTGCTCTCGAAGAGATGCGACCAATCTCGTTAGAATGTGATCGTAACGAAAGAATACCCCAGCAATTCTTTTTAAATATGCAACAACGCTTCTGGGCTGGTTCCGCAGGTCAGGCACGCATGCAGGCACCTGGAGAAGAGAAGCAGGAAAATGTGCTTTCGATTCTTTCACAGGAAGAAATGGCTTGGGGAGATGCCGCACTCTCAACCGCTATTCCTGGTCCTGGTCTTGCCGCTCCACCTATTCTGTCGCAAGGTACACCAGAGCAGCAAGCGAAATTTCTGAGTCCCTATATGGATGGTCAACTTCACTGGGGCGCACTCGCCTTAACCGAACCTGGTATCGGCTCTGATGTATCTGGTATTTCCACCACTGCCGTACTTGATGGTGACGAGTGGGTGTTGAATGGGCAAAAACACTACATTACAAATGGTGCGCGTGCTGATCTCGTTATCACCTTTGCAACCATCGACAAAAATCTTGGGCGTGAAGGTATTCGGCCCTTTGTGGTTGCTAAGGGTACTCCTGGTTTCACCGTTGGGCGCATCGAGGAGAAAATGGGCCTCCGTGCCTCACAGACCGCAGAATTGATTTACGAGAACGTGCGTGTTCCACAAGAAAATCTGCTCGCTGGTCCTGGAGGTCCTGAAAGCCGTGAAAAGAGCAAGAAAGCAGGCTTCAAAGCTGCAATGGGGACGCTCGATGCTACACGCCCAATGGTTGGTGCGTTAGCCCTTGGTCTCGCACGGGCTGCCTTTGAAACGACGAACCAATGGGTTAAAGACGAACTACCCAAAGGCTTCCCAATGCAAAAACGCCACGAGATTGAGGAAGAGTTAGAGGAACTTGGACAAGAACTCAAGATGGTGCGGCTGCTTGTTTGGCGTGCGGCATGGATGGCCGACAAGCGTATTCCCAACTCGAAAGAGGCGTCGATGTGTAAAGCCTATGCTGGTGCGCTCGTTATGAAAATAACGGCGGCAGGTGTGCGTATCTCTGCTCCAGGCGACAATTCAGAAGCAAAACAATTTCTCAACAAGTGGTTTCGTGACGCTAAGATTTTCGACATTTTCGAGGGAACAGCCCAAATTCAGCGACTCGTTATCGCGCGTCGCCTCTTCCCGGGAATCGATATCCCGTAAAGCAAATTTCTTTGTAATGGGTGTGCCAGAGGTGAGGACTCACTTCCGACACACCCATTCTGAGTACATTTATATTTTCTGAGGTTGTGGAAGGATAGTAATCACTGTCTCTTCTTCGCCTTCCTCCTCTAATAACTCGTCCTCCTGCTCATCAATTTCTTGATTGAGCCAGGGTGTCAGACGTGTATCGCGCTTAATTGCGCGTTTACGATCCACGATTTCACGTTTAAATACATCGTGTTTCGTGATAGCGCGTTTGTCGCGTAACTTTCCTCTCATGTTTCACCTCCTCTCCGTTGAGGGTAGTGAACGCTAGTTTCTGACCATACAGAAGTTGTAGGTTAAGCAATTTCGTGGTGCCTTTCCCATACTAGTAAGAGCGTGTGCATGCTTCTAAAGCATAGGTGTATGCTTGTGAGAGATACAACAACTACTTTTTTCATGCAACCTTCTTTTGAATGAAAAAAGTGGGAATGCGCATAGTATTTATACTGTGAGGAAGAAGCGCGCTTTGTGGAGAGGGATAGGGGCAAACGAGAAAAATCGCACTTGTCGAAAAATATGGAACATTCTGAGCCACAATATCAATCAGCATAGTGTCTTTCTCGATTACACCCCTGAAGTACTTGAAGTATGAGTTCCATAACTCTCGTAACTCCGCATGCCGCGCACCGTGGTTACAATTTCTTGCTGCATAGAACTCACCCCTTTTTATACCAGTACAAACATTTCAATGGCCAACAAAATGGTGCAGATTATGTACAGAGTGTACTCAGAGTCCTTCTAAAAGTCAAGTGTTTTTTTAAGCAATATGTACTTTTGGCAATATTCAATCTTGCCGCATATCACATTCCATGTTACACTATTCTAACTAGAATAGGTGTACAAGAGGGAAGAACAAATATGACTATGACACAACAACGGACGAAAACGCTCGTCTGGGATAGCGTCCCAAGTCTAATGGGAGAATGCATTCTTTTAGCGTCAGATAACGGCCTTTGTTGGGTAGGAACGCCAGGGACACCACTTGAAAAAGGGCGTGCCTGGACAAAAAAACATGGGCAGAGTGAACTGGTGGCGCATGCTACTCATCCAGTGCTCCAACAAGCGAAAGCTGAACTGAACCGTTATTTCGCAGGTGAGAAAATCACATTTTCCACTCTGCTCGATCTGCAAGGTACACCATTTCAAGTTGCTGTCTGGCGTGAACTATGCAATATTCCTTATGGGGAAACGCGTAGCTATGGAGAAATAGCTCTTGCCATTGGACATCCCTCGGCCTCCCGTGCGGTAGGAGCCGCAAATGGCGCTAATCCCATAGCCATTATCGTTCCTTGCCATCGCGTCATTGGTAGCAACGGAACATTGACAGGCTATGGCGGCAGTCTGCCCACAAAATCATGGCTCTTGAAATTAGAAGGTTTATCACAGTATGCATAATGAGAAGGGGCAGGAGAGTTATTCAGTTCTCCTGCCCCTTCTCATTATGCATACTTATTTTCGATAATTACCGGCTTGTGTTGTGAAGATTCTCAGCAGTCCATAGCCTATTACAGCCGCTAGCCCAACTTCAACAATAGTCATTACAATCCATACCCATACCAGGGGTACGTGAGCAACTGTGTTTGATGCAGCCGCTGGATTAAGAGAACCGTATAATAGTGGGCCAAGAATAATAAGAGGAATAGCTAAGATTGCAAGGCAACATAGTACGACAAACGTAGGGAGAATGATTCTCCATAGTCCAGAGTCACGCAGGTTTTCTGTCTTTGCTGTACCATACGCCTTCCTCTGCTCATGCACCTTTGCCGTTCCACCTGCACGGTCTGCCGCTTTCACAGCATCTTCAAGGGACTCACCACGATGCTCTTTAGGTGCTTCTACTTGAGACTTCGTACCTGTTGTATTCGCGGCATCTTGTACCTGCCCTGTCGTCTTTGACGTAGGCACTCTCGGTATAGAGTTTCTGTCTTCCATGTTGTTGACTCCTGAAGAACAAATATAATCTCTGTCTCTTAGTATATCATGTATGCGCAAAAAGAGTTTCCCTTTTACTCGGCGTTTCTTTTCCTTCCAGCCCTACTAAAGAAGAGAAGCGCGAAGAGAAGCAGCAATAGACCTAAAAAACGTGGGTCCTGACTGGGATCAAGGTTAAATAGCTGTGTTTTGAAAACTTCAAACAAGCGCACAGTGCAAATGATTCCTACAACTGCAAAAAGTATCGATGTTACATTATCCCAAAAGTGCATATGGGGCAAAGTATCAAACCAATCTCTTAGTGCCTTGCTACTTAATGGTAGTAAGAGCCATAAGAGGCCAAGTATACCTAATCCTATATAGGTAGCGCTTTCCCAGGTGTTCATGATATTTTCTCTATTTCCTTATGCATGGCTCGTTGTCTTAAAAAGAGTCCTTATAAATATAGTAACGAAAGCTATCCAGGAAAGTCATGAGGTGAAGTATGAGAGAGACGATATCGAGGATATATGCTCATTCGTATAGCCATAAGCTACAGCAAAGAAGTATCTTCCGCGATACAAAATAGTGCTAGCTTTAGTTAGAAGGTATAATCAGCGTATATATTGTTGCGTCTCGTAAACGAAAGAGATTTTTGTGTTTCTCCCACAACTCTTGTTATTTATTCTGCCGCTCGGACTCGATACATTAGGCGTTTCACTGAGTCTTGGTATCAAAAGTTCTGCTCTTCGCGTTTCGGAAGGGAAAAAGGGAAAACGTTCATTGCCACATTGGTTGCGTTCAGCTATGCTTTTTTCACTTGCTGAGACGTTGATGCCGCTTATTGGTCTGGTAATTGGTTACGCTGCCTCCTTAGCGGTAAGTTATATCATGCACTATGTAGGTGTTTTTCTCCTGATTGGCGTTGGATTATGGGAACTGTGGGAGGAGGGACGCGAATATATCAGCAAGCGAAAAGGCCAGAAAGAAAGCGTTGCACAGCAAACGATACCTTCTTCCTCATCAACCACGCAATTTCAATGGGGCCAACAACTCCTGCTTGCACTAAGTGTCAGTCTGGACGAATTAGCCATTGGCTTTTCATTAGGTTCCATCACGAGTGGAAAAGCATTTAACTCAATCATCTTATGTCTTTTTATTGGTTTGCAGGGGCTTTTCATGTCCATGCTGGGACTTTTACTGGGTCGAACACTTCATACACGCTTAAAGCCACTCAAAGAGTGGAGCGAACTGTTAAGCGCGTTCCTCCTCATTGGATTAGGGGTATGGCTGCTTGTAACGTAAAAAGAAAGGTGAATGTATTTGTAACAAGCAGACACACTTCAAGTGGGGGAGAGCCTTACCACCAGTAACACAAACATACACTGGCGTTAATTTAAAATCAATAACGGTATTATAGTACTCCTCAATGTCTCACTTCCTACATACGAAGCGTATTACATCTATGTCAGTTTTTTAGAAGTGAATTAAGCAGAATGGAGCAAAACGTGACGAACATACCCCCTCAAGGATATACACCGCTCATCGGTAGTGAGCGGGAGACTCTTGCGGACGCCCGTCTTGTTGGACCGATGGACCCTCAAGAACGCGTTGAGGTGGCGGTCTATCTGAGAGCTCCTGTGGCAAGTAATTTGGCCGACCAAATCAACGCGCAAGTCCAGCAGAAACGCCCCACTCTCACGCGAGAAGAGTTTCGTGCGACGCAGAGTGCTAGTCCTGACGACATAGCAAAAGTTGAGCAGTTCGCGCGTGACCACAAGCTCACCGTTGTCTCAATGGACCCTGTGCGACGAAGAATTGTACTTGCGGGTAATGCAGCCGCAATGAGTGCTGCCTTCGCAACTGAACTTCAACAGTATGAACGCTCAGGCATCACATTTCGAGGTCGCACCGGGCCTGTGTATGTTCCAGAAGAGCTTGAGCCCATTGTTGTAGGTGTTTTCGGTCTCGATAACCGCCCTCAGGCTCGCTCACATGCGCAACGCTACAATCCGAAAACACATGTAGCTCAAACAACTGCGAACTCAACTTCATATACGCCACGGCAAATTGCCCAACTCTATGACTTTCCAGCGGGAATTACTGGAACTGGGCAGTGCATCGCTTTGATTGAACTTGGTGGAGGCTATAAAGACAACGATCTTCAGACCTACTTTCAAAGGCTCGGTCTCCCCGCGCCGATGGTGGTCAGTGTATCGGTCGATGGTGGACAAAATACGCCAGCAGGCGATCCGAACAGTGCAGACGGCGAAGTTGATCTAGATATCGAAGTGGCTGGTGCGGTTGCTTCAGGAGCGCGAATCGCTGTCTACTTCGCGCCTAACACCGATCAGGGCTTTCTTGATGCTGTGACTCAGGCCACGCACGATACGACCAATGCGCCCTCGGTGATCTCGATTAGCTGGGGGTCCGCTGAATCGAGTTGGACAGCGCAAGCGATACAAGTGATGGATCAGGCCTTTCAGTCCGCCGTTGCCCTGGGGGTCACGGTCTGTTGTGCTGCGGGTGATAGGGGTTCATCAGATGGCGTGAGTGATGGAAAAGCGCATGTTGACTTTCCTGCAAGCAGTTCCTATGCCCTTGGTTGCGGCGGCACACGACTCGAAGCGGCCAACAATGCCGTCACAAGCGAGACCGTGTGGAATGAGGGCAGCGCGTCTGCAACCGGCGGCGGTGTTAGCGATGTCTTCGGTCTTCCCTCCTGGCAACAAAACGCGCATATTCCTGTCTCGGTGAATAACCAGCGTGTTGGTCGAGGCGTTCCAGATGTCGCGGCAGATGCTGATCCCCAAACGGGATACCAAATTCACGTTGACGGACAAGATGTTGTCTTCGGTGGCACCAGTGCCGTTGCACCTTTGTGGGCGGGCTTGATCGCCCTGGTCAACCAGCAACGAGGCAAACCTTTGGGCTATGTCAACCCTCTTCTCTATCAGAATTACACGCAACTTGTCCAAATGCAAGCATTGCGGGATGTGACGAGCGGCAACAACGGTAGCTATTCCGCAGGACCTGGTTGGGACGCCTGCACCGGGCTTGGAACGCCTAACGGAGCTAAACTGCTCACTGCACTCACTGCTTTATAACAGAAAAGCAACTACATTTCAAGGCGCAAATTCTTCTCGCCCTTGCACTTCAACGGGACAAACAGAGCGTGTTAGCGATGTATTGAGGATATGTAGCGAATCATTGAGGGCCAATCTTTATAATGGCCCTCATTGCCGTGGAAAAAGAAGCAACTATCCTAAAGTCATGTCACGCTCACAAATGCCTTGACTGATAGAGTAATTATAGCTCGTTATATTCTTGCGCGGCCCTTTGACCCAATGCAGTCAAAAATGACTTTGAGACAGTGGTTTCGCTTTCCCTACCAAGGTGGCGTGAAGTGCCCTCACCTTTAGGCAAGAAACGGGTAGCGATGGTGAGAATATCTGTTATCAATCCTGGGAATGCTCCATGGAGACGCGCCAGAATTTGAGCAGGTGCTGTGATAATTAGCTCTGTATCTCCCCGCTTCGTAGCCTTCACAACTTGCTTTGCCGCCCGTTGCACGCTGATTGAAGAGCCGGGAAGAGTATCTATTAAGGAGAATAGAGTATATTCTTCTCTATGTTTATCGCCTTTTGCTATAGTGTTGATCTGTGAACCTGTACGCATTAGTCCAGGTGCAACAGTGACGACATCTATACCTTCCTGTGCCAATTCAGCATGAAGACCCTCAGAAAAACCGACAACTGCAAACTTTGCGCTTGCATAGGAGAGGAAATGAGGAACACTTACCTTGCCTCCGATAGAAGCAATATTGACAATGCGTCCATTTTTGCGTTCGCGCATCTGTGGAAGGGTCGCCATTGTTGTAGTATACGTACCCCAAAAGATGATATTCATCGATTCTTCAAAATCGCTTCGTGTAAGTGTATCCCAGGGTCCGGCACTGATAATACCAGCGTTGTTCACCAGAATATCTATTTTCCCAAAGCGATCCACTGCCTGCACCACCATCTGCTGTACCTGTTCAGAATTGGTCACGTCACATTGAATCGTGAGCACATCCGCTCCGAACTCGGAAAGCTTTGTCTGCGCTCGTGCTAACTCATCGTTTTCGCGTGAACACAGGACGAGTTTTGTCCCTTCTTTAGCGAATTCCTCGGCCATAGCCAGGCCGAAACCACGTGAACCGCCAGTGATAAGTACGACCTTGTCCTGTAGCTCAATGAATTTACGTCTTTGTAGCATCTCGCGCACTACGGCAAAGCCTGCCAATGCTGCGAGCAGTTTCCAATTTCGTCCAACAAATCCCATTGCCATGTCTGCTGCTACTCCAATCTATTTTACGTTTTTCTTGTAAACAAAGGTTATCATTATACAAACGTACAATGATAGGTTCTATGATGTACACGAATAGCAGAGGGGAAAAGTATGGTGCAAGCATTTAGAGCATATAGAGATACACAGTAGCAAAGAGCGGTTTACGATGGACAGTAAACCGCTCTTTGCTACTATGAGAATGATTTAACGTTTGCCTCTAGCCTCCCGACTCAGGGTAGCTGTAAGTACACCGAGGACGGCGAGAATGAGAATAACTCCTGTCGCTACACGAAGTGGAGCAAGAGCGTGAACATTGTTAATGAGGGCGAGTACGATAATAGTGAGGACGATGCCAACGAGGATAATCATATCGCCAACGAGAAAATTGTAAATGGCCTTAATCACGTTCATGAGATCACCTCTTCTTTCACGGCCTGTGTCCCTTCTGTGCTACTCGGGATTGTCTGACGTTGCTTCGTGCGTTTCAAAAACTGCACAAGCACATAGGACGCAAGCAAGTAGATAGCTGCTAAGATGAGGATGAATACATCTGCGAATGGCCACTCAAAATGGGTACCATTGGTAGCAATATGAATACCCTCACCAGCCCAGAAGGTACCAAAAGAGGTGAGCATGATACCAACAACAAATTTAAGAGTGTTCTCGGGAACCTGTTTGAGTGGTGCGCGTACAAGGACACCGAGCAGGATTACGAGTACACCTGCGATAGCAGCTCCAATAGCAGCCGACGTGATACCAATGCCTTTTTCAGCGTTTGTAGCAGCCGCACTTGTGCCAAAGGTAATGACGATGAATGCAACCTCAAGCCCTTCAAGCAGGACCGCTTTGTAGGATAACGCAATGCCAAATGGCTCAAAGCGAGGCGTTACATTCTCTCCACGGGCACGAAGTTCCGCACGTGTGTCCTCAAAAATTGCCTCTTCATCATGAAGAGCTTTTAGACCGCTATAGCGCAAAATAGCTTTTTTGAGCCATTTCAAGCCGAAGAGAATGAGGATTACGCCGACACCGAGTCGGAGCACGTTTAGTGGCACAAATTGGACAAGCGCGACACCAAAGGTGGCGATAATAAGAGCAAGCGTAACTGCAGCTGCAAAGGCACCAGCAAGTGAGCTACGCCAATTAATTGTAACTCCTACAACCAGGACAATCGTAAAAGCTTCGACAAATTCAACTGCGGAGGCAAGAAACGCAGCCGTAGCAACCGCCCATTGCATGCGATAATCTCCTATTCTGAACATAGAGTACCGAAACGTCTATACCAAAAAGACGCTCCCTCCGCATAGTGTATCACATAAAATAGCTATACTACTTCTTTGTAGAAATAAGTTGTAACCATGTGCGAGGCACCTCGGTCAAACCTAGCTCTTGCCCTGTCTGATAAACCGCATTTTCCAGAGCGGCCGCTCCAAGCGCAAGCGGTATCCCGGGTAATGCACCCTCTATAAAGAGCCAGTATTTTCCAAGGTCACGCCATGCATCGAGGAACATGAGGGCGTTATTGCGAGAAATATCAACCTCTCCAAAACCGCTCTGTTGTAGTGCTGCAACGTATTCTTCGGGGGTCAGCCATTGCATAGCTGTCGCCTTGGCTTCGCGAGACAAGTGAGCCTCAGGATGTTCCTTTTTTAGCCAACCAACCGCACGTCGCGTCCATAAGCGATAGAAGCGTTCGGTTCCTTCAACATAGGTACCCTGATAAAATGCACTGTTGCAGGCAAAAATTCCGCCTGGAGCAAGAATTGTTGCTATTTGTCGAAATGCCTCATTTTTATCTGGTACAAGATGAATAGCATTACAGAAGAATGCTGCGTCCGCGTTTTGTACAATGTGTGGAAGATCGTTGACATCTCCTTGAAGGAACTTTGTTTGAAGTCCTGGATATTCAGTTTGCATGGACTTATTGGCGAGACGGAGTGCCTCTGCCGAGGGATCAACACCTATGATACAGGTGTTATCCAGAAGGTGATGATGTGCCATTTCTTCCGCGATCAGGCGCGAAATAGCTCCTGTACCACATGCCATATCAACAATAGTGATTTGTGATGCATTACTCGCAGTAGTCGTGATATTTGATCGATGCGCAAAGAAATGTGCTATAGCGCGTTGGACAAGTAAGCGGTTTACTTGAGTGTAAAACTCGTGAGCTGCGAACGGCTCAAACGTAAACTGGTTTGTTTCATCTGTTTCAAATAGGCTCATATGTTTACCTTTTTTGTTGGGGGACGTATAACGATAATTAGAGCTTGCTTCTCTATACTTTGTTTCGCTGCTTCTTGTCAAAAAAATAGAATTTGTTAAATATGCATGGAAGCACCTCCATCAACACTGATGACCTGTCCTGTAATATAGGCAGCCTCAGGTGAGCAAAGAAATGCAATGGTGCCTGCCACCTCTTCTGGAGTGCCAAATCGACCAAGAGGAGTTGCATCGATGAGAAATTTACATTGCTGTTCCGTTAATGTAGAGGTGAGTTCTGTAGGGATGAAGCCAGGTGCAACAGCATTGGCCGTAATATTACGACTTGCCATCTCACGCGCTGTCGTCAAGGTAAGCGCGATAATGCCAGCCTTTGATGCCGCGTAGTTTGCCTGTCCTGCAGGACCAAGCAGACCAGCAACCGAAGCAACATTAATTATTCTACCCCAGCGTACCTTCATCATTGGACGTAGTACGGCTTTTGTACAAAGAAAGGTAGAGCGAAGGTTGATATCTATGATGTGCTCAAAATCTGCTAGCGACATTTGAAGAATAAGCTTGTCGCGTGTGGTACCAGCATTGTTGACAAGAATTGTGATTGGTCCAAGTGCTTGTGTCGCTTCTGAGAAGAGGCGTGTCACGTCTTCTTCCACACTAACGTCTGCCTGGACGACGATGCATCGTCTACCAAGTGCTTCAATACTGGTTTTCGTCTCAGTTGCAGCATATATATTACTGCGGTAATTGATGATGACGTCGGCACCAAGTTGTGCAAGACGTTGAGCAGTTGCGCGGCCTATACCTTGGCCACTCCCAGTCACAAGCGCAATTTTACCTGTTAACGGCTTTTGCTGTTCATTTGTCATATATGTCCATCCGTTCTTATTTTATTATTATTGTCGATAGTATATCACCTGAGGAACGTTATAAATCCATAGACTATATTGTTCACAAAGCAGCGTATATAGACGTAATATAAGCGGTATCAAAAATAGCTTCGAAGAGAAAGTATAAGAAAGAGTGAATAACAAACAGATGTTGAGGGTATGGCCCCTCCTTGTGTTTACAGGCCAACTGTTTAGCGGATTACGAGCGAAACGAAACTACCTGACGTTGCCAGAGATCGTACCAATGTCAGGGACTCGAACTTTACAAGAGGAAGAGTTACCTGGTGTTTCGGTCATTATACCCGCACGTAATGAGGAAACAAATCTTCCACGCTTACTAGCATCACTAACACGTCAAGACTATTCTCATTATGAGATTATCGTCGTGGATGATGCTTCAACAGATAGTACTGCAACCATTGTACAGAACTATGCACAGTATGGTGTACGGCTTGTTCAGGTTGATGGGCCGCCACAAGGATGGACCGGCAAAAATTACGCCTGCTGGACAGGTGCAAACGAAGCTACGTATCCCCGGCTCCTTTTTATAGATGCTGATACAGAGCTAGTCCCCTTAGCACTGCGTTCAACAGTAAGCTTTGCACTGCAGCAAAATACACGAGCTCTGTCTCTGTTTCCTAAACAGCAGTGTGAAACTCTTTGGGAGCGTTTACTCTTTCCGGTTGCCTATCAACAGTATTTTTTCAGCGTCAACGCACGAACAGTAAACAGCTATGATGGTCCTGCGCTTGCGAACGGCCAGTATTTTTTTATCTATCGGGATGTATATCAACAAGTTGGTGGGCATTCTGCGAATGCTGGGAGCGTTATTGATGATGCAGCACTGGCAGCACGTCTGAAGCAGTACGGCATAATTCCACTTGCTTGCAGAGGTGAAAGGCTCGTATCGGTACGAATGTACACGAACTTGAGCCAAATTGTTCGTGGTTTTGGCAAAAATATATATCCCTATCTGCAACAATCACCAGGTGTAGGCATTCAGACAGCAGTGAGCACCACGCTAGCAGCCTCTACCGCTATGTTGTTTGTTGATGCCTATAGAGAAAAATCACAGTCATTATTCTCTATAGCTATATTGGCATATATCGCCCAGGTCTTTAACGCTATACCCTGGCTCAGATACTTTGGTGTCAATAGATGGTATGCGTTTCTAACACCATTTTCGACACTGGTTTTCCTTGCTATTGCGATAAACTCACTCATACATACCATAACTGGTCGTTCAGTTACATGGAAGGGACGTAGTTACTCGACGTTGACACGAGGTTCCCATTCATCGCATTCCAAGACGCTTGCTGTGAACTCTACATCCTTGCCCAAATCGTCATATAATATTGCTGAGCATTAAGTTCATCATGGTATAATCATACTTGCTGTTGATATAAACCGCTTTACGTCATGCCACAGTATTGAATTCTTTAGCTCGTCTTTACACGACGTCTTTCGTTCTCATTATCTTTGGAATTGGTTGAGCCAAATGTTTCAGTACGCCTTCGTTGCTGTTTCTCTGCTGCTGCTGTTGGCTGATGCAGGTCTTCTAGAATGCGAAGGGCGTCCTCTGATGGTAATTGTGCCCATGTAGAGATGCCCGGCTCTATTGTGTCCTGCGCAGCAAGTGGTGTTTCTGATGGCATTTCAGGAACTGATCGGAAGGGGAAGTTTTGCTCAGGCTCTGCATCTTTGTAGGGGGCGGGAACTGTATTCAGGCCTTGAGCAATCACTATATCATACAAAGGAGTAGCTTGTGACGTAGAAGATATAGATGAGGTAGCTTCAAGTGAAACAGACTTAGGAATGCTAGGAAGTTGTGGAAGCGTTATATCAATAGTATCTTCCTCAAATTGTGTTGTGTTGTCATAAATCGTCGTTGCAATCTGTTCTGCTGTCAAGTTTCTTATACCTGATAGATTTGCGCCAAGTAAGACTGCATTATTAACATCAGCAACAAGCACATTCGCACCACTCAGAGTTGCATCTCGAAGGTCTGCATTTGTAAGATTGGAACCGGAGAGATCAGCACCGGAGAGATTAGCACCGACGAGGCATGCATGAGAAAGATCAGCCATAAAGAGGTTAGCTTGTGCAAGATTTGCACCTCGAAGGTTAGCACCCTGAAGATAGCGGCGCGAGAGGTCACGCCCGGAAAGATCAGCTTCTTGTAGTTGAACGGCGCTAGCAACCGCACTGCCTGGCTGCTGATTTTGAATAGGCAGAAGAGAAGCCTCTTCAAGATGTGGAATGTGCTGTAATTTGTTTTCCAATATGGTACGTGTAGTGGTTGATTTGTACTGTTGTTTAAGCGTTTATACGCGGGTAGCATCCTTATGCTCCCATGCATGCCACTCCTGCTGCACTTGTTGTACATTTGTAGTGAGTTTTTTCTCTAATGAGGCGGCACGCTTTTCTTGCTGATGTTGCCATTGTTGTTGACGTTCCTCCTGTGCTCGCTCCCAGGCTTGTTGTTGAATTAATGCATTGTTCAGGCTACGTTGATATATTCTAATGATGATGAGTGAAGCAACGATGGCTACTATAACTCCAGTAATGATTCCAATCAATAATGTTTCTAACATACTCTTGTGCTCTCCTACCTTTACGTTATACAAGGCGATAAAAACAGTAACGAACGATATGTAACGATATGTATTGAATAATCGGATATTTGTACATGTATAAATAACGATGCAAAAGACTGATGTAGTGACGGCTAGGTATGGGATGAATGTCATAGGCCTAATATGTTCTCTAGTATAGACGAATATGCAAGTTTATGCCATAGTGTTGTAAGAAGTACTGATGAGTCTGCTTTGTTTTAGGGAATTGTGTGAGCATTTGAAAAAAGGATTATACCGATTATGAGCCAATACGATCATCCAGCACCAACCTCGTTTCTCCTTGAAGATGAGGGCCGTAAACTGATTCTTTCATGGAGTGATGGTCACGAAAGTATTCACGATTGGGAGACATTACGCTGGGAATGCCCTTGTGCGTGGTGTGCTGGTGAGGGCAATCAGCCTGGAATGCTGCAAAATAAGAAGAGTTTGAGTACCGAGGAGACAACACTGGTGGATATTCAATCAGTTGGTCGCTATGGCCTGACTCCTGTATGGGAAGATGGACATAAGACGGGTATCTATACCTACGAAAAACTGCGTGCTAGCTGCGAATGTGACGAATGTCGCAAAAGAGTACCCAAAAGGTAGTGGATGTTAGTATGCTCTCCATGTATCGTTCTAAGTAGTGAGATGATACCAGGGGGCTGGCTATTGACTCTATACTTTATGATGGGGGACTTCCGAAAAAATGGAGAAGTATACTATGTCAACTAATGGGGCAACTACTACACAAGTATCTATGGGGACATCACGGCGGCGCAATATTTATGTTTCTAGTCTAGTAATTCGTGTATTTATTGCGCTTCTGATTAGCTGGCTGATTGTGATGGCGTTCTTTATTACTAATGTCGCTTCCCACTAATACATTGTTTATTCTGCGGGACTTTCGCTTAAAGCAAAAATCGTCAAAGTTACTCACCAAAACCAAATTCTGCCATCGGGAGGCGGGGCAATATTGTGCATCACCTTGCTGATGCGGAAACGCTGTTTGTCTGGTGGCTAAAATTTGCTCTTGCTGAATCAGGGCGCATCTACACGCAAAATTGGCCTACTGATAATGACAATATTGCTGCATCGTTTCAGCACGCAAAGCGACCTATAGCATCTTCTATAGCAATAGTGCGGGCAACTCGAATTCATATTACTCAGCTTATTCCCTCTGTACCTGATGCTTGGGAACGTTATACTCAAGATCAAGATGGCAATAAGACAACATTTCGTGAGCTATTTGAACTACTCGCACGCCATACGTTAGAGCATGTTGACGAGATAACTGAGCTTCGTCACAAATATAACCGTTAAACAGAAAATTATAGCAATGCCACATATAGAAGAAAGAGGCGTAGTGCTGTTCGATACCTCTTATTCAAAACCGCTGCCTATGATTACTATAGCTTAGCTTCCTTTAAAATGTGACGTACTTCACAGTATTTTTATGCTACTCCCTTCATACTTGTGAGGGGAATTTTTATGTGTCTATGAACCGCTTCACATTTATCCTTTTAATCGAGACGAAATGAACTCTTGAAGCATTGATAGTAGTATAGGATCTAAAATTCAGCCACGTGGCTGAATAATGATGGGATCATATGAACGCAGTGGAAGACGACTCTCAATTAACTCTTGAAGCCGCTCACGGTTCAATAGAGGCATTTGAGAAGTTAGTAGTGCAGTATGAACCGCGCGTTAGGCGCATGATTTACGGACTCACACAGGACATGCAACTTACGCAAGACCTTTGCCAGGAGACTTTTCTCTCAGCATATAAGGCGTTGCCTCGAATGAAGGGTAACGAACTGCGTTTTGCACCCTGGCTCTATCGTATTGCGCTCAATCAAGTGCGTAGCGAGTGGCGACGACGTAAGCATGTCACCATAATTCCGTTTTCGATACCATCAAGTGGCGGCGAGGAATTTGACGAGACTAACCAGGACTTTATGATAAGCCATATGCAGTTCGAGGAGGACGTCGTAGAGCGTGACCTTGTTCGACATGTTCTTGCTCAGCTACCACCTGCCTCAGCCATGTGCCTCATGTTAGATGCTGAAGGATTCTCGTACAACGAAATTGCGGAAACCATGCAAGACACACTTTCCGCAGTGCGTAGTAGACTGGCTCGTGCCCGCCAGTCGTTCCAACGTATCTATGCAGGACTTGATCAGGAAGGATGAAGATGAAGGACGACGCTAAGGACTTGCATACGCCTGGTGGTCTCCCACCATGTTCAAAGAGTAGCCAATGTCTCCACTTTATAGACGAACTGAGTGGACACACGTCTTCTCGTGGCGAGTCAGCTTCCGAAGATGTGCAAGACGTGGCTCTCGTGGAGCAACTACGTGTCCATGTTTCAACCTGCCCAACCTGCACTGCTACACTCGCTCAGGCAAACGATGTTGTTACTCAACAACGTCGCGCCTTACGGACTATTCTTGATGAAGGTGAGCAGCAGGTACCCTCGACAACTGCACAAATCATAGCCGCTCTCCGGCAAGAGCAGCGAACACCACAAAAAACACTTGTTAGTACAAATAATCAATTCTATGAAGTGCTACCTGTTGTTCCCATTCCGTACGTGCGCGAAATTGAGACTCCCAGGCCAAAACAGACAAAGCGTAGACTACGTAGTGTTGTGGCACTCGCTACTGTCGCAGCTATTCTTATTGCCTCGTTTGGTCTCTTACGCTTTATCTTGCCATCGTACTCTTCGGGTAGCTCAACGGCCAGTAGCACGGTTGATCCTGCAAAGAAATTAGCATCAAGCTCGCCATCAATAACTTCTACCTGGTCTTCTGTAATTATTACGTATAAAATCAATGATACTACGGTGATTGCTAACTATGACCCTATCACCAGCAAATCCACGATGCTAACAACTTCACCCTATGTTGATATGCTTATCGATGGTGTCTCGCACAATGGAAAGATGTTGCTCTATTCCACCTATGATGGTCTCAAAACATCGTATTATCTCTACCCCCAGTCAACAACGAATGCTATATATGAGACATCTGATAAAAGTAGTTCTGCTGTGTGGAGTACCGACGACCATGCTATTTTCATCAGTACCGAAAAAGGGGTTGTACTGGTAGATGCACAAACTCATGCCACGCGAGTACTCTTGCCCTCTCTTGCTGCGACAATGCTTCTCCTCTATCATAATAGGGATGGCTATCTCTATTATGTGAAGGGCTACAATGGTCAGCCATATAGTGCTGAAGGTATACTCAATCGTATCAATGTTGCAAATGGAGATACACAACAAGTAACAACGTGTCCGCGTGGTGGAAATTTTTGGGTAAGCCCATATAATGCTACGGTATACTACAATTGTCTTGATCAGAATACGAATCTGTATGCTGTCAATAGCAATGGTGCGAATGCACGTATCTTCCGTTTTGACAATAGTGAAATGATTGGGTATGCGGGAGATGGCTCTCCGTTGACGGTAACACATGAAAACGGAAAGTATCAAGTGGTGCAACGGAGCCTCATTGATGTACAACAAGATAAAGTGTTGTTGAATGATATAGCTCCAAATGCCCAAACTATCGTGCTAGGAGATATTGCAGTTGCACCCTTTGGACATGCGTTTGTGGCAACAGGAATATATGGCGGCTCGGGATCGGATACAAAAGCACAGCTCTGGTATGGGAATCTGATTGCTGGTAAAAGTCAGCGGTTGCCTCTTCCTCAAGATGCTCGTATGCCACATGTGTTAGGATGGGATAAATTGCAGATTTCAGGGGATACGTTATCGCCAACAGTACAACCACCTCCTGCATTGACTCAAGTGCCATCATCGAGCGCATGGCAGAACGTGCTGGTTACAGAGAGCAATTCTAATACAGGTACGACCAAACTTGTAAACTATAATACTACCAACGCAACCAGTTTTCCTATAACAGCAAAGACGTCATCGTCTAACGCAGTGGTAGATGGCGTCTCGCCTAATGGCAAAAACGTTTTGTACCATGATACAAGCGGCGGAAAGACGACGTATTGGACACAGAGACTGTTTCCAAATACAGGCTATTTCTACATACAGAGTAGCAATGTTGCTGGAAATGCCCTTTGGTTGCCGGACAACCGCAATGTGTTGATACTCTCACTCAATGCGAATGTCGTTGAAGTTGATACGCAGACTGTTCAATCGCACCCATTTTTACAACTCCCGCTTTCCCACAATGGACTACGGGTAGATGTGGCGAAACTTCTCTTCTATCGTAGTGGCTATCTCTACTTTGTCAGCAATGATAGTGTGTTGTCGCGCGTGTTAGTCAGTAATCCTGATGCTGGTGTAACATCGATTGGTTCGCGCCAACCAAATACACTCTATTGGCTCAGCCCTGACGGCTCACTTATTTATTTTGTAAATAGTGGTGCTGCGGGTCAATCCGGTATATATGTTGTGAATAGTGATGGTACAAATCTTCATCTGCTACGACCATATTCAGATGCCAGGCCAATTGGATATGCGAGCGATGGCGCGTTAGTGGTGATGCGCTACATACATAACACCTTCCAGGTTGAACAGCTTGGTCCAACGCAGGCACAAGATAGTGTGCTTCTACAGAATGTTGCTCCTGGCGCTAGTGCGTTCTGTGATAGTCCAGTCAATTCTGGTATCGTTCCACTTTGTGATAGCAGTATTGCACTCGCACCATATGGAAACGCGCTTGTTGTAGAGGCTAGCTATCCTGATGGTAGCCGAAAACTCTGGGCTATTAACCTACAAACAGGGCAACGCCTACAACTAGCTACGCCTGTACAGGGAACGAGTATTCGGCTTATCGGTTGGGACAAGCTTACCACGTCTGGAAGTTAATACTCTTTAATCAAAAATATATTCTTCGGCAACACGCTGTTTCCATATTCTCACCTTAGTGATTCCTGCTTCACGGAGTATCGCTTCGGTTTGCTCGTGAGCCTGTGCGATCTGTCTGGGATTATGTGCATCTGAGCCAACACTAATTGGAGTGTTATGCAATGCACAGGCTTTCGCGAGTTGGCGCACCATTTCTGGATGAGTAAGTGTGTCGTAGCCGTTTATCTCGAGCGCAATATCGTGTTGAGTTGCCAATGCCGCGAGTTGCTCGTATTCGTTGTCCACGTTCGGAGGCAGGTACGGATTATTGTACCGCATACGTACAGGGTGACTGACAAGGCTGAAAAAGCCACTTTGTACCGCTTCACGTAAGAGTTGCAGGTAGCGTAACCATCTTGCCTCACCTTGCTCTTTCTTCAGTTTGTTATCTCGCTCGAACAGTTCCCCATCGACTTGATGCACGGAGCCGATGAGAAAATCCCACGGGTATCCTTGTAGGGATGCCTGAATGGTAGCATTTTTCTCTGGAATAAAATCTACCTCCAGGCCAAGCCGCACATCAACTCCTGCCTGCTGCCCTGCTGCCTTTACCTGTGCGATATACTCTTGAATTGTGAGAATTGGCCCTTCTTGTTCCATATGTGTGAGAGGTGCGCGTGCCTCGCTCATCTGAAAGACATGTTCCGAAAGACCGAGTATGCGTATACCCCGTTCATGTGCTGACTGTGCCATTTGCAAGGCAGAGCTACGAACAACGTGATCGTGAAAATCTGTATCGAGTGACATAATGACTTATTTTCCCTTTCTTGAGTCACAGAAGGCGTGTAGTTTCCAATAACTGTCCTGTGCGAAAACGTGCAAGTGAAAATGGTTCAAGAGAGTATGTTGTGCTCGCGCCGTCAAGTATGAATTCTGCCAGTAGTTTTGCGGCCATCGGCGCGTGCATGAAGCCGTGGCCAGAGAAGCCACACGCGCATAAAAATCCCTCTATCTCTGTTTCCCCCAGTATTGGATGCTCATCGGGGGTCATCTCATAAAGTCCTGACCATATCTTATTTATTCCTGTACGAGCTAAGGATGGGCAACGTTTCTGTAAATGTGGGTGTAGTGTGCTATGCCAGAAGTCGTAATCAATAGAAAGCTCGAATGCCTCAGGCGTCAACGGAAGCTGACTGTGCCGCAGCTTTGCTTCATCGAAAGGAAGGGGAGCCGTTAGGATTATCCGATCAGCGCGGCGTCGGAAGTGAAAACCTGTGCTGAGATCAACCGTCATAGGTATATCAGCAGGAATATCTGCACATGGCTCGGTCAGATACAGTTGGCGGCGTACAGGATACACAGGAAGGTCGACAATACCGACAAGACGAGCCATTAACGCCGCATAGGCTCCCGTTGCGTTGATCACTATGTGAGTATAAATCGTTTCTTGTGCCGTCTGCACGGCTTGTATTTTTCCCTGTTTGACGCTTATCCCGACAACGGGTGTATGCTCGTAAAGCAGTACGCCTCGTCTTTGGGCTTCAAAAGCTAGCGCACACGTCATCGCACCCGGATCGCTATATCCATCGGTTGAGCAAAACGTAGCACCTACGATATCTTCTACTGCAAGTTGTGGTATGCGCTGTGTCACTTCGTCACGGTCTAGCAGTTGTGTTGGAACTCCTAATGTTTGTTGTAACACAACATGACGTTGCATTGCCTGCCAACTCGCTTCATTCGTGACAAGAAAGAGATACCCCTGTTGATAAAAGTGAGGACGTATGGCATGTATATCTGGTTCTCGTGTGAACTGTTTGTAGAAGCGTACACCCTCGATAGAGAAGGAAATGTCACGTTCATCGGCGAATTGTTGCCGAATGCCGCCAGTGGCACGTCCACTAGAACCTGAAGCTATCGTATCGCGCTCAAGGAGCACAACCTTCTTCGCGCCACGTTGCGCTACTTGGTATGCGATACTTGTTCCGATGATACCACCGCCGACGATGACAATATCTGCTGTAGCCATGGGTCGTTACTGCTGTAGTGATTGACGGACAACAGCGATTGTGAATCCATCGGTAAAGTCGTCGTCCATTGCAAGTGCAAGCGAATGAAGACGGGGATTCTGCGCTACGCGTTTGTTGTATTGCGCGACAGCTTTATCCGCCTCGTTGGTTAGCTGGTCAGGTTCACGGAGCCTCTCGCCGCCATGAATACAGTTATCGGCAACGATGATACTGCCTGGTCTTGTCAACCGTAATGCCCACTCAAGATATTGGGGGTAAGGGAGCTTGTCGGCATCAATAAAAACAAGATCAAAAGGTGCTTCACGCTCTAACGTCGGAAGAACATCAAGCGCTTTGCCAACCTGAACCTCTGTGCGGTCAGCGACTCCTGCGGTAACAAACGAATTGCGTACAACCTCAGCATGCTTAGCATCTATCTCTAATGTCAGAAGTCGTCCACCAGCAGGGAGTGCCCGTGCCAACCAGATACCACTATAACCAGCAAGTGACCCGATTTCTAGTATTCTCTGTGCATTACACATTGTCGCGAGCAACTGTAGCAACTTTCCTTGAATTGGAGAAATTTGAATTTGTGGGAGACCTGCGGCCTTTGCTGCTACAAGGGCATGTTGTAATCCCTCGTCCTCATTGGCAAAAAGTTGTGTGATTCCCTGTTCTATCGTTTGCCGCGCGTGTGCTTGTTGTTGTAACGTCTCGAGTGTCTCATCTGCCATGATTTACAATGCTCCTTTTTCAGCTCTATCACATGTATAATTTGAGAGTACAAGGTCTACCCATGAGAAGTCAATAGTAGCATGTGAAGCATTAAAAATAGTATGAGCCTCGTGTAAATAGTCCATGCCCCGTTGATAGTAAATATCTTGTTGGGCTTTTCCCATCTTTGCTCATTTAGCAGCTAAAATAGCTTTTTACCCAAAGAAAGAGCATTAGATGTTCTCTCTTTGGGTTCTTTCCATACTTACGATAAAAGTTATGCTTACTGTTTCCGCCCTTTAAGTAAAACAAAATCATTGCTAAAGCTATCAAGGTGTCCATCAGGACGTAACGAAACCTCAAAGTGTTTTCTGACATGTTCGCTTTTGCTTACCATAAATTGCTCCAATGCCGCCTTTTCGGTGGCTGGAAGCTGTGAACGTTTTGTCCAATCGTCGTATTGTAGTGGTCTACGAAATATCTCTTCGTACTCAACCTGTAATCCTGCCTCTTTAAAAAAACGATGCCATTCCTCGAGGGTACACGAACGACCATGTGATTTGTCACGCCACTTCTCGATGGTGTTTAAAAAGGTATCAAGTTCCGGTTCATCTGGCGCCATGTTATCTAGCAAGAGAAATAGTCCTCCGGGCTTGAGTACCCGTGCAATCTCTCGTACCGCTTGTGCGATGTTGGGGAAATGGTGCGGTGCGATACGGCAGGTTACACGATCAAAGCTAGCATCTGCGAAAGGGAGCTGTTCGGCGTCTGCCTCTTGAAACTGAGCATTCGTGACGCCTTGACTCAAGAGGTAGGTTCGCGCCTGCTCTAGCATTCGTGGTGTTAAGTCCGTTACCATTATTTGCGCGACATGTGGGGCTACCGCAAGGGCGGTATGTCCACCGCCGGTTGCTACATCGAGCGCATGTTGATGCTGGTCCCACTCACCAATTTCTATCAAGCGCGTCATGTCATTACCAGCCCGGTGCGAAAAACTTGCAACGTAACTTTCCGCTGTGCGACTAAAATATTCTTGCACCTGCGCCTTTTTGTCCTGGCTGTTTTGTGTCATCATGTGTTTCCTTTCTTTTCAGTTAAAGGCTTTAGAAATTGTCCTTAAATAATATTTGCTCAGAAAGAGCGGGAGTAGTATATCCTAAATCACTTGAAGCACGACGTGCGGCTTCGTAAACAAGGGGCGTAAAGAGTTGACGTTGTTTCGCTGAAAGGCGAATGGATGGGGCGGTGAGTGCGATAGCTCCTGCAACTCTCCCTTGTGCATCAAAGATAGGTGCCGCGATAGCAGCTACACCAGGGGCACGTTCCCCGTCACTACTTGCCCATCCTTCTTGTTTAATCCGCTCAAGTTGCTCTGTAAAAGCTTGCAAATCAATCGGTTGTCCATGAGTGAAGCGAGCAATACTGATGTTTATGAGTGCAGTGCGTTCCCCCGTTGATAGCCATGCAAGAAGAACTTTTCCTGCTGCTCCAAGATGTAGTGGGAGTGGGGCACCGATGTCTGCGAATGGTCGTAAACTGTGAGAACTACGTACTGTCTCAAGAACAATACGCGCCTCTCCATAGCGCACATGAAGTTCTGCATTTTCGCTTGTTTGTTCGTTCAGCCAGTGTAGGTGAGGCAGTATTTGTGAGCGTAGGTCAATGCTCTCTGCTACAAGTGCTCCTACAGCACTTTTAAAAAAGATTGAGCCACTTTAGCCTCCTCAACAGACCTGCCTAGCAGGCAGGTAACCGCAGTGCCTAAACCAGCCGTGAGCATCCTGAGCAGTGATAGTCTGGAGTGCTTG